>Ga0172367_10005344_pt1 | contig 15576 bp, 15 predicted proteins | sample Lak10m_FD_114542 | JGI IMG/M metagenome (GOLD analysis project Ga0172367, IMG submission 114542) | Freshwater microbial communities from Kabuno Bay, South-Kivu, Congo - kab_022012_10m | ecosystem: Environmental > Aquatic > Freshwater > Lake | place: Democratic Republic of the Congo: South-Kivu... | reverse complement strand
ACCGCAGGTGTGCCGTGCGTGTGGTCGCCTCGGGCGTAGTCGGTCGAGGTCCCTACTGCGGGCGACTGCCCGAAACTCGTCTCGCTCACGACCGACGAGGCCGGCGTACCGCCGCCGCCGCCGCCGCCCGTGGACGCAACCGTGACCGTGAGGACCTCGCCTGCGAGGCTCTCGGTGATCGTCACGTTCGAGCCGGCGACCAGCTGCGCCACGCGGGCGAACTGGCCGGTACTGTTCCTCGTGAGCGGTACGCGCGCCATCAGGCCCCCGTCTCGATGTATCGCAGCGTGAGCGTGACCGTGGCGTCCTCGCCCCAGGTGAGGCCCTCGACCAGCATGACCTGATCCTGTGCGGCGATCTCCACATCGGTCAGCGTCACGAGGTCGCCGCGGCGCAGCCACCCATACCGGCGAGGCGCGATGTACTGCACGACCCGCGACGGCTGGCCGTAGCGTGCGGCCTGTGCGACGAGCACCTTTGTCGCTGTGACGGCATCATGCACGACCGTCGTTTCGACCACCTTGCGCCTCAGACCGTACCGCGAGACGGGACCCACGAGCTGCCTGATCGCGATGCGGAATGGGTCGGCGACGTGGACCTCGCCCGTGATCCGGCGAGAGGACCGATAGCCCGAGGTCCGTGGGTCCCACAGGTAGCGGAGCTCGACGTAGGTAGCCACCTCGTCGGAGCCCTCGTAGGCGATGCGCCCCACACGCTCGAGGTTCGGGTCGGTGTCCGTGGAGAGCGCCGCGAGCGCCTGTGTGGCGTCCGGGTAGACCGGCCACACATACGGATAGACGCCGCCGGATCCTGCGGCCATCGCGAACGGAAACACCGCGGCAAGCACCTCGCTCATGTACTCGCCGAGCATGACCGGCTCGTCGATGTAGCCCGAGGTCGCGTACTGGTTGAGCGCCACGCGAGCCGCATCGACCCGCGACCAGTCTACCCGGAGCGCCGACCGGCGCAGTGTGTGCGCTAGGAGGTCCCCCACGCCGCGGATCGCCTGCGCGCTCTCGTCCACGAGCGCCGCGCCGTTATTCCAGATCGTGAACAGGTCATCGGTCAGCACGAGCGCCGTCGTCCCCGTGTCTACCACGACCCACGCAACCACAGGGATGCCGCGCGTCGCGCCGAAGTACTCGCGGGCATCCGTGTAATAGACCGGGAACGTCTCGGTCGTGCCTGCGCTGTCGATGATGTCGACCGAGAAGGCGTCGGTGTAATGGCACGCGATGGCGAGGTAGACGAGGCTACCGACCGTGCCGATGATCGGCGCAGGACTTCCGGCCGACGCACCATCCCCAGGCGTGCCCCACACCATCGGGACGATCACGCCAGCATCACCAGCGGTCGCCGCAGGGTTGCCACTCACGGCCTCGGCCAGCCACGACGCGATTGTGATTGGCTCGACGGGGAGCGTCGTCTGATCGTCGGCGACCATCTCCTCGAGGCTGCACGTGACCGGCTCCCACTCGGCGCCGTACTCCGGGTCGACCAGCTTGCCGCGCACGATCACGCGCCGCTCGTCCCACTCGGTTCCCGCGGCGTACTGCGCGAGCTCGCCCATGGCCCCGTCGAGGGCGTGGCCCTCGGCGATCAGGCCGGGAACGTCGACCGGCAGAATGAATGAGAGCGGCACCGATAGGCGCGGCGTCTCGACGCTCCAGATCTCGAGCGCCTCCTCGACCTGTGGCGCGTCCACGAGGTCGGGCGTGGTCACGATGGTATCGGCGCCGTCCGCGATGTAGAGCGCGTCGGTGGAAAGGCGAAAGGTGCCGCCCGCCCAGGTGATCGAGAGCACCCAATACAGGTCGCCTCGCAGCTGCGCCTCGGTCCACCGATCGGTCATACCTCCTCCTCGACCCGGATCGTGGAGGTACGCACGACCTCGCCGGTGGCCCCGTCAGAGGCGAGCCATTCCTCGCCCTGCACCGTCTCGATGCTCACGTCAGAGACGATGCGGCCGTAGAGCATCAGGTCGGGGTGGCTCGCCTGGTAGACCGTATTGAGCGCCTTGCGCTCGATCCACGGAAGGTAGACAACCGGCGTGGCGCTCCCGTACAGCTCGCGGACGAGGCCCTCGATGGAGAGCGGCGCGTCATACCAGGTCGCCGCGGCCTCGCCCCCACCCGAGGCCGCGGCGTTCACGTAGTCTGCAGGCGTCCCCGTTCGCACTGCCGATACGTCGGTGCCATCCGTCCACCCAATCTCAACCGACCGGCGAGCCGGCCCGAAGTTCTGCGCGCGACGAGCGCCAGAGCGCCCCGTCGTGAGCGTCGTGTTTGGCGACGTCTGGATCGTGCGCCCCCACGAGTAGCGCCGGCCAAAGGTCATCACGTGCCCGAGCACGAGCGTCCCGATCTCGAAGTAGTCCTCGAGGGTGTGCTGCGCCGGGATCGTGAGCCGATAGGCGTTGTAGCGCGGGTCGTTGTTCCACACGAGCAGGCCGGAGCGATGGACGATCGCCCCGTTCGTGCCGCTCGCCCCGAGGCCCGAGGAGCTCGCCACCTCGAGGCGCAGGCGGCGCCCGCTCTGGTTCGTCCAGTTGCCTTCCGAGCTGCTGGCGATGGCCTTTGCCGTAAGCCCCGAGGCCGCAGTCGTGTCGGGGACGAAGCGCGCCCCGCGCAGGATGCCGTGCGGCCAGAAGTAGCCGGCCGAGGTCGCGCTCGAGGTGTCGGGCTCGATCATCGTGCCGGCGCGGGTCCACTTCAACGGAGCACTCTGCGCGCTCATGTCCACCGTGCCGAGGCTCACAAACACGCCGGCACTGTTGCGGCCCTCGAGGGTCGCCGTGCGGAAGTTGCAGCCACCGAGGTAGAGCGCGCCGAGCGGTCCACGGAGCGGCGTGACGGCACCCGCCCCGCTCTCGATGACCCACGCGAGCACTTGTTGTGTCGCGGCGACCGAGCGCCACGACTGCCGCGGCGAGGGCGCCTCGCTCACGAGCACGTTTTCCACCGCGTAGTCATGCCGCGCCGTGATCGTCCACTCTTCATCCACAAGCGTCGGGCCGGCGACAGCGCGAACCTGCACGCCGTAATCGAGCGTCTGCGGGTACGCCGAGAACGGCCGACCCGGCAGGCCCGAGGGTAGTGCGAGGTCGTAGACGGAGCTTGCTCCCGCCACGGCCTGCCAGCCCACATCGTACCAGTTCGACTCCGCGGCGTTCGCCTGGTTGAACTGTCCCCACGTCACCGAGGTCGCCGCCGCAGTTACGCCCGCATCGCTGACCGTGTTGACACTGCAGATGCGAGTCGCCGGCCGGATGGTGCGGAGCCCACCCGTCAAGGTCGACAGGTACACCACGGCGTTGCACCCGGACGCGCCGTTGTTCTCGAGGAACGCGCGGATATGGATGGTGATGCCTGCCGTGACAGTCGTGGTTGCGAGGGTCGCGCCGCCGTTGCTGTCGAGCACATCAACAGTCGTGCCCGAGTAGCGGACCCCGATGCCGTAGGTGTTCGTCCCGTTGCTCGACGCGAGGCGCAGCTCCGACCTCTGCGTGATCGCCGCCCACTCGGCGAACGCCGCGACCGTGTGGTTCGTCGTGAGCGCAGGGCCTGCCTGCGTGTACGTGTTGACTGCGGCGCCGGGAACCTGCAGGTTCAGGTAGCCGCCCGCGTTGAGCGACACGACCGGGATGCCGGCCGTCGCGAGCGTCCACCCGGCCGAGTCGGGGAGCCAGTACGGGAGCCACGTGAGGCGAGAGCCGAGCAGGCTATCGGGACGCGCCTCGGTCGCTGGCGACCAGGGGACGCACGCCGTCGTGTAGCCGGCGATCGCGGAGCATCCGATCTGACCCGGCCACGTCGCCGAGTCCCACTGCGACACGAGACGGATGGTGCCGTTGTACGCGCTCACCGTGCCGCCTACCCATTCGTTCCCGGTGCCGGCGAAGAGCGGCACATTGGGAACCGTGGCGCTCTGCACTCCGATCTCGGTCCAGTCGGTAAACACCTCGGCCGTGCTGCGCGCGATCTGCGTCTGCTGGTTCGTCGCGAAGTCAACCGACATCACGTAGACTGTGCCGTCCTCGTCGCGCGTGGCGCACAGTTCGGTCGAGGCCGACAGCTGCCCGCCGGCCGTCAAGTTCGCCGAGGGAGCAGTCAACGCAGAGAGCGTCGTCGTCACGACGGTCTGCCACGCCACCCACGCCGAAGGTAGCACCTTGTAGAGCACCGCAGAGTTTGCCGGGTAGGACGTGCGAGAGCTCGCGCAGAACACGGCGAGGAACGTCCCGGAAGGCGTAACGACGAGATCGTGGACGCCGCCCGTGTAGTCATTCGCCGCGGTCGTGTTGTCCACAGCCTGCACGAGCGCGAAGGATGCGCCCTCGTCGGCGCTCGCGTACTGCCGGAAAGAGTCGGCCACCGTCGCCGTCGTGTCGCGGAAGGCGAGCAGCATGAGGATCTGACCCGCACTGTATGCGGCACGTAGACGACGAGGCGCTGCCGCCGTTGCGTCGAGCTCGTCGCGGATCACGCTGTCGGCGCTCTTCGTCCACGTGGCGCCGTCGTCGGTGCTCATGTACGCGCGTACTGTGTACTGACCCGCGGGCAGGCTCTTGGTCGAGAGCAGCAGCAGGCGCCCCTCGGGCAGGCGCACGAGCGTCGGGCAGTACGCCACGAGGCCAACGGCCTGCGTGTCGACCACGATGGTCGTCGTCGTGACGCCGACCGTCCGCAGCACGACGAGGGCGCGGGTGGCGCCGGCCGTCGAGAACCTCTGCGCGGCCGTGAGCATCGTGCCGTCGTCGGTGTGGATGGTGTGCAGGTTGCCGTACTGGTTCGCCGCCACGCCCGACGAGAATGTGTGCAGCGGGCTCCACCCGGCGAACACGAGCGGCCCATTCCATCCTAGCCAATCGGTGCCGTTGGTCCGCATCGCGAAGGCGCCCTGCTCGACCTCACCATCCGGCGACGTAGCCACGCCACCCGCTCGCACCGAGCGGATCGTGATCGTGCCCGTGTCCATCGTGCCGCTTGTCTCGAGCACCATCGCCGAGGGCGTGGACGGGACCGGCACGCCAGGACGAGGGCCTGCCTCGGAGTAGGTCGAGAGCGTAGTCGAGAATGACGAGGCGTTGACGCGCTCGTCATGCACGAGGATGCCGCGGAGGGCGTTGACCGTTACCGCGTTTGCCATGTTCAGCCTCCCCGCTGCCCGAGCCTACGCCCTGCGTGTAACGCACGCGGCAGGGTCGCGTTCGTGCGGAGGTGGTCGCGCACGAAGTAGTCGAATGACTTGTGCTTGTAGACGATCTGCACCGCCGCGCTGTGCCCGCCACCGATGCCGGCGTTCGCCTGACGGATGGCGTCGTCACCGAGCATCGCGCGCCCCATCGGGTTGAGCACGGCCTCACCTGCGCGCACGACGGCCATGCTCTCGTCTGGCTGGCCGATGAGGCCGCCTTTGTGGAACTTCGGCGTGGTCGCCTGCACGGTCGCCAGCTGCACGGCGCCGGCCGCGAGGGCCGCGGCGATGAACGGAATGTTCGCAGGTGGCGGCGCCACGAGCGCGGCCTGTGTCGCAGACGCCGCCATGTTGACGATGATCTGCGCGATCTGTAGCGCCTTGTTGATCTCGAACTGCTTGCGCGCCTCGTCCTTCGCGACCTTTACGCGCTCCTTCGCGGCCTCCTTCTCGTCAGCCGTAGCGTCCTTTCCGAGAGCCTTGCGCGCCGCCACGGCGTCGGCGACTGCCGCCTCGCTCTGCGCCATGAAGTAGTCGCTGACCGCGGAGAGGTCGGCGAAGAGTTGATCGCTCCCCGACTTGATTGCGGCGAAGAACGCGGCCGCGTCCTCGAGCGAGAACGCTTCCTCAGTCTTGGTCTGCATCGCCTCGAGCGCCGCCACGGCCTCGTCGGACATCGCCTTGAACCGCATCCCGAGTTCTTCGGTCGGCGCGCGCTGCATCGCGAGGTCGAGGTCCGCGATGAGCAGTTGCAGCTCCTCGACATCCGAGAGCGGCTGCGACGGGACCAGCGAGGACAGCTTTGCGGAGTACGTCTCAATCGCCTTGACAGTCTTGTCGGTGATCGCTTTGGCCTGTGCCTCAGCGGCTACCCGACCCTGCTCGAGGCTGCGCTGCCACTCGCCGTCGATCTTGAGATAGGCGTCGATCTCGTCGGTGATCGCCTTGACGGCTGCGGCGTCCTTCTCCTCGGCGCGCTTCTTCGCCTCGACGCTCTCCTTGCGTCGGGCATCGTTGCGCGCCACCTGGTCGATCGCCTCGGCCTCGAGGCGCATAAACTCAATGCTGTCATCGGTGGCCGCATTGACCTCGAGGAGACGCTGCCGACGCTGCCCTTGGGCGGCGATGATCGCCTCGATCTCCGGCCCGAGCTGTGCGAGCCGGGCACGCTCCTCATCGGTCGCCTTGCCGAGGAGGATGTGGTTCGTGATCGCGGTCTGTTCGGCCTGACGCGCCGCGAGGATCGCATCTGCACGAGCGATCTGCTCCTCGGTTGCGGCAGTCGTCGCCGCGGCCTCTTCCCGCAGCGCCTCGCCACGCTTGCGCGCGGTCTGTGCGGCCATCGTCTCGAGGCCGGTCGCGATTCTGACGTAATCGTTCACGCCCGCAAGGCTTGTCGCGAACTTGGTGTTCGCCGCATCTGCCGCGGCAGTGGCGTCCTCGTACTTCGCCAAGGCCTCGGCCGTCTGCTCGGCGCGCTTCTGTTCCTCGTAGATGAGCTCGCCAATCGGAGCCAGCCCCGCGGCAAACAGGCCGAGCACGGCGACGAGCGGCAGCACCACCGCGCCCATGCCCTCGAACGCGAGCGCCCCGACTTCGCCCACGTCCGCAAGGTCGGTCACGTTGCGCGCACTGTCGCCGAGCGCCGGCGAGAGCATTGAGAGAGCGCCGGCCAGCTTGCCGGCCGAGCTGCCCACCGTGCCGAACTTGTCGCCGACGCCCTTCACCGCGCTACCAGCCTCGGTGGCGCTCGACGCCGCCTGCTCCATCGCGCGCTTGCTGGCGTCTGCCGCCTGCTTCGCCGCGCGCTCGCTGGCCTTGATCGACTTGTTCAGCTCGCCCGTCATGAGCCGCGCCTGCTCGGCAGTCATGCCGGGGATGCTCTCGAGCTGCTTTCGCAGCCCCTGCAGGTTGGCGTCTACGGTCAGGTCAATGGTAGCCATTCGTCCCCCTACGCCGCCACGCGGCGCGCCGCGGCCTGCAGAGCCTTGTCAATGTCGGGGAGGCGCTCCTTCACGACGCGCCTCCCATAGTCGAGCACGAGGATCTTCCACAGGTTCTTGCGGTCGCGTGGTGCGCTGCCTGGTGGTGGCTCGAGACGAAAGACGCCGACCGGCCTGCGCGTGCGCGTAAACCTCTCGACCGAGTAGCCGTCAGGCACTCGGCCGGTGCGCCGGTACTCCTGCATCACCTGGGCGAACTCGGCGCCATCCACGCGCCGGCCGACCTTCGAGAACGGTCCCGGCCGGTGGACGAAGTACGTCGCCCTCGTGTCGCTCGCGACGATCCCTCGCAGATGCGTAGGCGTTAGGCGCATCTCGTAGTCGATGCCGCCGCCAGTCTTGCCCGTGCGCTCGCGGACGTTCTGGTACCAGTTGGCTTTAGCGTGGTCGGTGATGTCGGCCGTGATGCTCTCGACCTCACGCTTGATCTCGGCATAGGTGGTCGAGATCATGCGGTCCAGCGCCCGCTCGAGCTCCGGCCCGATGCTGACAGACGCTCGCCCGACCGTGATCTGCTTACCCGCCATTGAGCCCCCAGAAGGCACGCGCCTCCGGGGACATACTATCACCTTCGCGCGCCTTCCTCGGCTTCGGCTTCGGCGGCGTGTGCTTGACGCGCCACCACGCGAGGACGCGCTCCTGCGTCTCGCGGTCCCACTGGTAGAACGCCATCGGGTCGCCGCAGTACGTGAGCCCGATCTCGAGGGCTACGGCGTCGAGGGCTCCGGCGTCTCGGTAAAACCCTCGGTGGTCGCGACCTCCTCCTCTCGCGGAAGGCTCGCCACGATCAGGTCGAGGGCCTCCTTGCCGGCCGTGTAGATGTCGGCCTCGGGCACCTTCAGGCTGACGAGCTCGTCCACGACGGCGCCGCCGTAGGCCAGCATGTCGTACTTGCACGCGGCGAGCGAGGCGCGGAGAGGCTTCCCCGACCAGCACACACCGAGCGCCGCACCGAGGCCGCGAAGCGCCGACTGCCCCGTGGCGATCGTGACCTCGCGGGCGAGCATGAACGACGTGGGGCGCTGCAGTTCAATGGCGAACTTCCCGAGCTTGATCATGTGATCCTCCTTGCGTGGAAACGCCCCCGGAGCCTAACAGGCGCCGAGGGCGTTCAACGTGTAAGCGATGCTTACAGGTTCGATCAGGTCGCCGTGATGGTGCCGTAGACCGTGCCGTTGACCGTGAACGAGTTGGGGTCGCCCTCGGCAAAGTCGATCGCGAGGTGACAGTTGGTCATCACGATGACGTGATCCGCAGCATCGCCGAAGTTCGTGCCCTCGACCGTGAGCGTCACCTTGAGCAAAAACACGTCGGAGGCCGAGCCGCCCGTCGAGATCGCCGAGGCGAACGCGCCAGTCTTGTTCACGGCATCGTACAGCTGCTTGTCGGTGGCGTCGGATAGGTCCGTCATGTGCGCCGAGAAGGAGAACGTCGGGAACGTGCGCGAGGTCTTACGCACGGAGCCGAGTTCGCCGCGGTCGAGGTACGTCGTCGCCTCGGTGTTGCTCTGGTTGAGGCCCGAGATGCTGAAGTCGCCGGCCTCGTACTGGACCGTGACACTGAGCGGCGTGGGCGTGGTCCCGTCCTCGATGAGGATGGTTCCGTCGCGGAAGTTCTTGACGACACTGGAAACGGCCATTGAAACCCCCTATTGAAGCGGTAGCGTGTGAACGACGCGGAACTCGACGGTTCCGATCACCCACTCGCCGGACGGGACCGTCTCGCGGGTGCTGCTAGTATACTGCACTTTGTACGATCCCGGCCACGTGGCATCGTACACCATGAGCGTCTGCACGATCTGCTGCTCGACGCCAAGTGCGAGATCGTAGGACGCCGCCATGTCGGTCGGCTTCAGCCTGTATGCGTACCGCACCTGTAGCGTCGTCTCGACCAGCGTGCCCTCGGCGGGGCGCTGGCGGTACTGCCGGAGGTCGGTCGTGGTGACGGGATGCACGACGTAGCAGGGAGAGCCGAGGAGCGTGTCCGCATCGCGACCGAAGTTGTCGGGCGAGACGAGCGAGGCCCGAAAACCGGTAAGCGTGGCGAGGCGCGCCCCCACGTCGGCCCGCAGCTGCGCGATCGTCTTGCTCGCCATCAGGTGCGCCACATGGGATAGCCGCCGCGGCCGTTCGTCCAGACGCTAGCCGCGGCGCCGCGCTTGTTGGTGGGGTCAACCTTGTTCTCGTCGCTCTCGTCGTAGAAGAACCGCAGCCCGTTCCACGCTTCGGTGTACGCGCGCATGTAGTGATCGGCGAGCGCCTGGTACCGCGAGGAGTCGCCCGCGCTCGTGGCGTAGTCGAGGAACACCATATGGAGCGTCAGCATGAGGTGAACCTCACGCAGCGCGCTCGGCTGGATGATCAGGTACGGCCGCTTGCCCTGCGCCGTGATGCGGTTCGTGAGCGTGGCCCACGCCTCATCGAGGTAGTCCTGGTAGCTCGTGACGCCCGTTGCGAGCAGCGCCGGGAGGTCGCTGTGCCGGCGCTGTAGGTCCGCGTCGGTGATGACCGGGTAGAGCGTGCGCCGCACGAGCGCGGCGTCGGTGCGGAAGGTGTGCGTCACGAGATCGGGCATGGCGAGCGCCCACTCCACGAGCCAGCCCTCCTCGAGGGAGAGGCCGGCTGTGGTGCCGCTCGAGATGCTGTAGGTCGCGATGCTGCTCGCGATCGTGACCGGCACCGCGCTAGCCACGACCGTCCCGTCTGCGCGATAGATCGTGATTGTGCCCGAGCTCGGCGCCACGAGCACACCGAGCCGAAACACGGGACAGTTGAGGGTCTGCGTGCGTCCGCGCTCGATCGTCTCCGACGAGCGGAAGCGAGCCGTATAGATCGTCTCCGCAAGCGACATCGTACCCTCCCCTGCTTCTACTTATCCCGTTCGCGTCGGTCAGCCTTCTGGGCCTGCTCACGCGCGATCTTCTCGGCTTTCTGCGCGGGCACGCCACCCTCGACCAGGCGGCGCGTGAACGCATCCTTGACCGCTGCGATGTCCTTGCGCTCGCCGCTCATGCCTTCGCCCTCGTGCTCTTGACGGGAGTATACATGCGCTCACGAGCGGCGCGCATCTCCTCGAGGCGCTTCTCCTCGACCGGGAGCGTAAGCGCGGCTCCGGGGTTCGTCGGCGCCTGCGACTGCTTCTCGGACACGACGCGCTCCTGACGCTCGATGAGAACGTTGATGAAGTCAGGGTCGGGCACCTTGATCACACCGTCCGCGACGAGGCGCCGCACGAAGGCGCGATAGCCTTCGGCGTCGGTGCTCATGCGCGTCTGTCCCGCCACGAGCTTCGGCTTCTCCCACTTGCTCAGGAACACGGGACCGTTCGCCCCGGCGTACTGCACGCAGTACCCCCCCGGCTCGACCTCCCACGGGATGATCGTCATGCCCTTCTTCCCGAGGTGAACCTCGGCGAGCGCCGTGTCGCCGTTCTTGTCCACGCGGTTCAACCCCGGAATGGCGACCATCTGCCCGAGGTCGGGAATCCACTCGCCGTCCACGCACTGCCAGTGTCCAGGATGATGCGTGTACCACCATGCCGCGTTGCTCGGCAGGTTGAGCAGGGTCGCCATCCCTGCAGGCCGGCTCGCCGGCTGTGCGGCGAAGTTGCCGCCGTCTGCCGTCCCGAAGTTCGCTGCCATCGTTCCTCCTTGTGACGCTCGCAGAAAGAGAGAGCGCGGACGTACCGTAAGCACGCCCGCGCCCTGACGCTAGTGCGTCACTCGCCGACTAGAGGTCAGAAAGGAGGCCAACCCCAAGCAGGTCCTGAAGCTCGGCCACCCCGAGGAAGCTAGACCCGACGACCTTCGTGAGGCCCGAGGCCGCGTCGCGTTCCCACTCGACGGCCACGGGGGCGCCGGCCGGGATCACCACGCCGCCCGCCGCTTGGATGGGCGCCGGGGTTCCGAGGGCGTAGGCGATCGCCGCATCGCCGAGCATCATGCCGCGGTAGTCCGCGCCCGCGTTCGCGGTCGGGACGTAGCTGCTGACGTGGACGTTGACGCCGAAGAGCTTGCCCTTGTAGGACGCGCCCAGAGCGTTCGTCTGCTCCTGATTGGCGATCAGGTACTGCGCCGGCCCCGTCTCCGAACGGAGGCTGGACATCAGGTCGTTGTACTGCTGCGGGTGCAGGATGGCGTGGTACTCGCCCATCACGCTCTGCAGCTGCAGCGCGAAGATGCCCGAGTAGAAGGTGGTCGTGCTGAGGTCGACGCCCGTGCTGCCGACCTGCGTGGAGAAGCCCGAGGACAACGCGCACGCCAGCTGGTTGAACCGGCCGTTGAACGCCGCGACCATCGCGCCCGAGAGGCCCTCGAGGTCCACGCCACCCGCGACGGAGTTGCTCACGCGAGCGAGGTCCGTCAGGTCGTAGCGGAGGGCCTGACGCGCCACAACCACGGTCGAGGCCGAGGAGGTGATCGAGGTGTTGCTGACGCTCACACCGTCGCCGGGGGCGCTCATGATGTCGGTACCGTTGAGGCCGACGACCGGGACCTGGATGGAGTCCGAGCCGGTGCCGTTCACGGAGCCGACGTTGAGGAAGCACGTGGCGTTACGAAGCGTGCCGGTGTCGGCGAGCTTCAGCACGATGGACTGGTACAGGACGGCAGCGGCGCGAGCGTTGCCGTCCAATGCGGCGAAGTCGATATTGGCCATGATGGCCTCCTAGAAGGGTTCGAGTTTGCCGCGCCTATCGCTGTTGACGGGAGCTCGCCCCGAGCGCGTGGGAGTTGCCTCCCACGCCTACCCTACGCCGCGCCGTGACAGTCTGTCAAGGGACCTTGAGCGCAGCCTTGATCGCCTCGCGATTGGCCTTGAACTCGCTCGGCGACAGTCGCATGATCGCCTCGGGGGACCACGACGAGGGCGTGGCCGGCGGCGCCGGGATCGTGCCCGCGCTTTGCTTCGGAAGCGTGACCGTGGGAGCGGGTGCCGTGGGCGCCGCGGGTGCGGGCGTTCCATCCGGCAGGTACGCACGCACGGCACGAGGGAGCGCCTCGCGGTTGCCGAGCCAGTCACCGAGCGTCGGGCGCCCATCGACCGGCAGCTTCCCGTAGGCGTGCTGCACGTACTCGATGCCCTCCTCGTCGGTGATGCCTGCCGCGAAGATCGCGCGCTCGAGCTGCGCCGCCTCGCGCTGCGCCTTGCTCTCTGACTTGATCTCTTCGAGCTTGGCGCGCAGTTCGGCCGCACTGTCCGCGAGCGGACGCGCCTCAGCGAGCTGGCCCTCGAGTTCCTTCACGCGCGCCGAGAGAGCTCGGATGCGTGCAGATGCGCCCGTGTCTGCCGGCGCCTCCGTCGTGGTCGTGGTCGTGGTGTTCTCCTCGCTCATCCTTCCTCCTAGCGTGCGGCTTGCACGCGCTCCCATACTGCTAGTTGACGCCGCGCCCACGCGCGACCAGGTGCGCCGCCCCACAGATCCCACGCGATGCGCCCTGCGCTCGGGTAGTCCGGGTGCCCCGGCTTCGCTGCTGGTGCGTCGAGGTCGCGCTCATGGCGCGTGAAGTAGGCGACCATGCGCTTGATCGTGTCGATCGACACGACGCTTCGCTCTGCCAGCTGCGAGGCGCGGCGCGCCCCGACCAGTGTGCCCCCTCGTCCGTACTTGCGCCGGTTCTCGAGGCCGCGCTTCGCGACTGCAGCGACCTCGACGGGTGCGCGGAGCTCGAAGCCCATCCGGCGCTCGTCGCGGAGGAACCGCTCATAGACGCCGGGGTGCTCCCGCTTGAGGTAGTCGCGCTGGCGCTCGGAGAGGAACGGCATCAGGTCGAGGCCTCGGCCTCGTCGTCGTGGATCTCGACCTCGGCTTCGACCTTCGGCCCGAGCCCCAGGTAGCCGCGCGCCTCGCGCAGGCTCTCGATGACTGCCGCCACGACCTTGGCCTGCTCGGCGTCGAGCGTCAGGGCGCCGAGCGCCTCCTCGGCGGCGTCGAGCTCGTCACCGACCTCGGACATAGCCTCCGCGTGTGCCGGGGATACGTCGGCCGCGGGCGCCGGCTCGGGGCTTCCTGTTCCTCCTTGTTCACCCGCAGTCGGCGCCTCTTCGACCTGCATGGCCGCGAGCTTCGCGAGGGCGTCCTGCTCGGAGAGCGAGCCGAAGAACCGGAGCGCCTCGACCTTATCCATAAGGCCGGCCTCCATCATCTCGAGCACGTGGGCGCGCCGCGCCTGCAGCTCCTCGGGGGAGAGCGGGATCTCGCGGTACTGCACGCTGTAGCCGCCCTCGGGGAACTGCGTACCCGTCGCGCGGTTGTAGAGGATCGCCGACTTCGCCACGAGCTCCTCGTCCGCGCCGCGGAACTGCATGATGTACTTGCGCTGCGCGATGCGCTTGCCCTCGTTTGAGAGCGAGATCGCGTACCCGCTCTTCGCGCTTCCCGAGGTGCGCTGCAGTTCGGTGGGGGAGAGGCCGGCCGAGGTGGCGAGCCGGTGCGCGATGGCGGCGATCGTCGCCTCGAGCTTCTCCACGTCGGCGCCCGCTGCAAACTGACCGATCTGCGGCTGCTGCTCCATCGCCGCATCGAACATCATGATCGTCGTCGGGTCGGTCACGATCTCCGCACGCACGCCGCGGCTCCCGCCGTCGACCATCTCCGCACCCGCAACGCGCACACCGATCGCATACCGTTGCGGGTAGGACGCATCGCGCAGGGTGTGAGATAGGAACGAGTAGAACACCGCGAGGTTGAGCGAACCCTCGTACAGCTCGATCCCGTAGTACGGGTCAAACAGTCGGTCCCCGTAGGTCGAGGCGTGGTACAGCACGACCGGCAGGATCGGCGCGCCGTTCGCTCGGCGGTACGGATAGGCATCGCCCGAGAACTCGGCGCCGAGGACCTCGGCCGTGATGTCCTCGCCGAAGTGTGCGCCGTCCTTCGCGAGGCGCACCTGGTAGATCGGGTACGCCGGATCTCGAATGTCGAACACATCCCACGTCCACTGCGCCTCGCCTCGCACGTGCCGGAGCCGGATCTCGGCGAACGCGACCGGCACCGAAGGGCGGCTAGGGTCGGCCTCCGCGATGGTCATATCCGGCGGGACCGGCCGGTAGGTGATGCGGCCGTCCTCCACGTCGAGGCGCATCCACATCTCGCGGAGCGCGATCACCATGGACTGAAACCGCGACATCTGCGCCCACAGGCCCGAACGCGCGATAGTGCCATCGGCGCCGGCGAGCTCGGGAACGTCGCCGGCCGCATGGTGCTTCACGTCGGGCTCGGCATCGTAGAGCGTGGCGAGCTCGTTCGTGCTCACGTTCAGCGCGTTGTCCGTCATGTCCGGTAGGCCCCACGCCATCCGGCGCGTCGTGCCGAGCTGCGTCTGCAGCCGGTCCTCGAGCAGGCGCTGCCAGCGGCCCTCTTTCATCGCGCGGCGATGGCGCGTGTGCTCCCATCGCATCGCCTCTTCGGGGTTGCTCGGTGCCGGCGGCTGCGGGATTGACCCGATGTAGAACATGCTCCCCCCTACCCGATGCGGACTGTCTGCGGCTGATACAGGCGCCTAGTATACAGTTCGAGCGTGTAGCGCAGCGCGTCGATGCTGTGCTTGTGCGCGGACGCTTCACGCCCGTCGAACTTCGCGAGGTCCTCGGCGAGGCCGCGGCAGCGCGGGTGAACCACGAAGTCGCCGCGGAGCATCGCCGCCGACAAGACCCGGTACCCCTCGAACACCGAGCCCCTCGGCTTGTAGGCCGTGTGGATGCGGAACGGCAGGCTCCCGGTGGGTAGGCGCAGCTCGCGCTCCATCGCCGACATGAGCATCGCGTTGCTCTTGAGCGAGCCGTTGCGCTTGCCGTAGACCTTGCGATCGCCGACCCACCTATCGACGTTCTCCCACTTCAGGCCCGCCCGCTTCAACATCCCGAAGAGCGCCGCGGCGTCCTGCTCCGGCGTGGTCATGCCGTCCGTCACGATCTGGTCGAGCACCCAGATCTTCGGGTGTCCCTGCCCGCCGTCGCGCAGGAGCGCCGTCAGGATCGCCACCTGGGCGCCGGCCTCGGTGCCGTGGTCGATACCCACGCCGATCAGCACCTCGCCCTGCGGCGCCTCGGCGCGCATCATCGTCGCCGGGTCCCACATGCGGAACACCCGGCCCTCGACCCACCCGGCATCCCATTCGCCGTGGATGCGTTGCGCTCGCTCCTGCGGGAGGAAGCGCGCCTCGAGGCCCTCGATGTCCTCGCGCGTGAGCAGCGGCGTCCCACCAATCGGTGTCGTGTTCTCCACCGTGAGCGGGTAGTGCAGATCCTGCACCTGCCCCTCCTCGACCAGCTTCTTCAGCCACCCGAGCGGCGCGCCAATGGGCGTGAGCGTGATCGCGATGCGCCCTCGCTGCCGCAGAACTCGCGCCGCCAGCTCGGACCAGATCTCTTCCGGGGGT
>Ga0172367_10005343_pt1 | contig 15581 bp, 14 predicted proteins | sample Lak10m_FD_114542 | JGI IMG/M metagenome (GOLD analysis project Ga0172367, IMG submission 114542) | Freshwater microbial communities from Kabuno Bay, South-Kivu, Congo - kab_022012_10m | ecosystem: Environmental > Aquatic > Freshwater > Lake | place: Democratic Republic of the Congo: South-Kivu... | reverse complement strand
GCCCTGCCTGCCCGCCGAAGCTTTATGCGTAGGCTGGGCCAGGCGCACTCTTATTCTTATTCACTTGTTATATTATTTTTTTTGTACGTGCCTATAGCTCAGGTGGATAGAGCGAGCGATTCCTAATCGCTAGGTCGCAGGTTCAAATCCTGTTAGGCACACTCTGTCATTTCTGAAGGAAATGATGAGCAGGCTTGTTCCGCTGTTATTTGTTATCAGGGCAATAAAGAGTTCTGCCGTTTCTTCTGAACCAGTCTATTATTTTGTTTGTTTTTTGTTGTGATATTGCTTTTTTATGTGAAAATATTCTATCTAAACAATCAAAGACTTTTTCTCTGAATTTGTTACACACGCCAGTGACATGGGCAATAAAGTCTCCATGCTGCCATTTTACCGCTGGCCGATCTCCATAGGAATCAAACCGAATGATACTGTTCATGTTTCGTGTTTCTAATAGTTTAGTATTTTTCTGAATGGTTGAATTTTTAAGATATATATCTGTCATGGCTTGTTGTTCAAGAAGGGAAGTCCCCCTTTGGGTGTAGCGGTTATTGCATACGCCTCTTTCCCATACTTTTTTTAAAAAGTCTTTAGCTGCTTCGTTATTTTTTAATAAAAAAATTCCATTGTTGAAAGAAATAGTTATTTCTTTGCCTCGTGGGCTAGTCTGTTTCAGGCCGTAATAGGGGTCTTTTGCAATTATGAGATTATTGTTTTTACCATATTGTTCGATGAAGCTTTCGAGTTTTTTCTTCGGATTTGTGATGTACATATCATCATCCATCCATAAAGTCCATTTTGTGCTTGGATCTTGAAGTTGTTGGTTAACAGCACTTATTTTTAGCCATTCTTCAGGAAGTTTATGCGCTTGATCTCTGCAATTCCAATCAGTTGGAACTTTATTAGCCAAATCTGTTTTTACCGAATACGTTGGACTATCTTTATAAAGTGCATATGAATATCCATGTGCATTGGCGTAGGCCTTTTGAGACTTTTCTGCAATTGAAGCGAAAGATTCACGGCCATTTGTTGTTATAGAAACAATTCGAATATCGTTAGGATTGATTCTGGTACAGGAGGGGTGAATTTTGCCTTCAAGGGGTTGGGTGAAAAGTTGGTTGAGTCTGTTAATGTGCTCATTTGGATTAGGTGTCATCGGTTGCTGTTTTGTGATTTGGGGCGAATTGATACCTGGTGCCAATGGTGGCATTGGGGCATGTGTTTTGCCATAAAAATAATAAAAAGCAATGCCTGTGGCAACAGTAACGCCTGTTGCTATGGCAATTTTTACCCAATGTTTTTTAAAAAAAGTTTTTATTTTGGATTCAATTGCGATTTGGGGTGCGTTGCCTTGGACGTTTATAACAATCTGATGTCCGCCTACAGGTATCTGCATAGCCTGAGTAGAACTTGTTACAAAAAATGCCAAAAATAATGTTAGAGAAAATTTGAATATATTGTTCATAGTAGCCCCCCACTAATCAATTCACTATATTTTGTACCCCTACACATATTGATGCAGATTTAATCATATCATGTCACACGTGATCATGCAAATGCCCTACCTGTCGTAATCTCCCCAAATTCTTGTTGTTTTTCAGCCGGGTAAAGGGTAAATTTGTTGTAATCGGCTAAAGTATGTTATAAAAAAGGGGTTTTTATGTCAGAGTACGTAGTTCTTGTTGATGCACAAGATAATCCTGTTGGTATTGCCCAGAAGTTACGAGCGCATCAAGAAGGGTTGATGCATCGTGCGTTTTCTGTTTTTGTTTTTAATAGTGCTGGAAAAATGCTTATTCACCAGCGGGCATTAGATAAGTATCATTCTGGTGGTTTATGGACCAATGCATGCTGTTCCCATCCCCGTCCTGGTGAAAGTTTAGACGTGGCGACTCATCGTCGGTTACAGGAAGAAATGGGATTGGATTGCTCTGTGTACGAAATTTTTTCACTAGCATATCATGCGGTGATTACGGGGTGCGATTTGGTTGAGCATGAATTTGACCATGTTTTTTATGGGATAAGTGATACGGTGCCACATCCTGATGCAAACGAGGTTAATGCATTTTCGTATGTTGACGTGGACTGGCTTCTTGTTGATGTGAAAAAGCATCAGGAGCGATACACCGCATGGTTTAGGCTTATTGTTGAACGGGTTGTTACGTATCATAAAGAGCAGCAGAAAAATTCTTCGTGTCCACTACCTCATGAACGCCATAAAAGCTTCGAAACTGATAAGTAAAATAATAACGATTGTTAAAATTTCTTCATGGATGGTGTCAAGCCGGTCTTGAAAAACAGAATAAAGATCGTGCATGATCGCAAGCTTTCTGTTTATTGAGTCTCGCCAGCCTTTAAGTGACATCTTTTCAACAAGCATAGAGTATAACTTTGAGTAATAGGCATCTTCAGCAAGCTTAATACTGCCCTCAAGACGTTCGGTAATAACGGAAATATCAACGCGAAGTTTAGCAAGTTGTGATACTGGCAGGTCCATACGAGGGCCGATGAGAGGAATATATGTTTTTAGGGGGAGTTTGTATGACTGTTGCTCGTAAAAATATTGTAATTTTTTATCAAGAAGTTTATCAAAATATTGTAATTCAAGTTTTTGAATAGTAACTGATTCAAAAAATTCCAACGGTTCAAAATATTCATCGTCATAAATAAATGAAGCAGAACAGTCGACGATAATAAGATCTTCGCCGTAATAACCAATGCTTGATGCTAATATTTCGTCTGTTTGGTAATCAGAAAGAGTGTATACTTCAAGGCGTAGCAATGGGGCTATTTTGGATGCATACATCTCTTTAAAATCGTCACCGAGCATTTTTTCTTTAAGCGGGTATACCTGAATAGCAAAATATTCGTTTTTTAAATTGCAGAAATGTGGCTTTTTTATAGCGGGGAATATTTTTTTATAGGTGTTTTTTGCATCAATTTCTGCATGATCATCGAATCGTTTTTTTATGTCGATTAATTTTACTTTTAAATCTTCAAATGTGTCTTCAAATGGTATTCGATAACAAAACGACAAGACCCCAAAATGATATATTTTGCTTGAGATACAACTTGACTCAAGAACGCCACTCGGTTTTTCGTCCGGTGTCATACGAAATGAAAGGGGGATGTGATAATTTTTAAAATAGACTGATAAGGGGACTGAACAGGTAGAAACAAAGCCGCGGGACTTTATCATATCAAGGTCGATGTCATCCCCTACATCAAATGCATAAAACAGCAATATGTTTCCTTTAACGATGCCACTTTTTCCAATCGAATCAACAGGTATGTTTTCCATGGTTATCTCCCCTTATGTGTATAGTGTGTGATATTATATACCGTGCAACCGACGGCACGTCCCGCGCAAAAATCACTTTCTTGATCGCCAAAAAGAAGTGATTGAGACAGATCAAGGTCGTGTTCTTGTGCCGCTTGTAAAAGCATACCAGGCTTTGGTTTGCGACAGCTACAATCTTTTATAAATTCTTTGTTTATCCCTTCAAATGGGTGATGTGGACAAAAATAGCATTGTTTTATAACGATGCCGCGTGACTGCAGCATTGTATCAATAGCAGCATGCGTTTTTTGTACAAAATCTATATCAAAAAAACCTCGAGCAACACCTGATTGATTAGTAACAACAAAGAGTTCATATCCATTTTGGGCACACCATGATGCTGCAGCAATGCCCTCGGGAAGAAGTGATATTTGCTCCAGACGAGATAAATAGTTGACGTCATGTATAAGTGTCCCGTCACGGTCAAAAAAAGCTGCTTTACGCATGATTGTCCTCCGGTTGATTTTCTTGTTCAAGAGGGGCGGATTGTGATGTTCCTGTTTGCCTGAGTCGCTTATATCCGTTAAAAAATTTCTGGGCCATTTCTAACGCAAACATTGAAGATTCAGCATGCTCAAGAAGAATGACGAGAGTGAGAGGCTCTTCATCTTTGAATCTAAAATTACAGGCAAGCCAGGCGTGTTCTTTGCGTGTTTTAGTGACTTTTTCCAGGCTTTTGCTACAGGTTTGAGCCGTTCCCGTTTTGGCATACACATCAAAATCTGCGTGTCGCCCGAGACGCCAACAGGTTCCTTGGGTAACCGCATCTTTCATGCCTTGTTTTAAAAAATGTAATGTTTTAGGTGCAACACGTAACGGTTCTTTTTGAATCTCTTCTCGTTCAAGAATTCGGGGACGTACCAATTGTCGCGTGAAAATAGCGCTCACGGCTCTTGCTACTTGTAATGGGGTAACAAGCAAATAACTTTGTCCTATGCTTGCAGATAGGTTTTCGCCTTTCCACCAACGTTCACCTTTTTCTTTTCGTTTCCATACTGAATCAGGAACTAAACCAGATTTTTCTGGGAGTAGGCAGCCAGTTTTGCTGCCAAGGCCAAAGCGTCGTGCATAATCTGCCAACGTGTCGATGGACATACGCATTGCGGTATGAAAACAGCGAATGTTGCATGAATGCGCAATTGCCTGTCGAGCATTTAAAGGTCCGTGCTTTTGCATGCATGCGTGTTTATGCCCACAAAAAGTGATGTGTCCGTGACAGGTTACCAATAATTCTGGATCAATTATGCCTTCTTCATAGCCTGCGGCAAATGTTACTAATTTAAAAACAGATGCAGGTGGATAGAGTGCGCATGTTGCTCTGTTAAGAAAAGGGTTATTGGCAAGAAGGTCAGACCATTCTTCTTCCGTGAGTTTTTCTAAAAAAAGATTAGGGTCATAGGTAGGGTTGCATGCGAGGGCTCGAATGGCACCATCTGCTGGATCCATTATAATAACGGCTCCAGAAAAATCCCCTTCAAAGAGTTGTTCAGTTAACTGTTGTAATGATAGATCAAGGGTTAAAATAACATCGGCCCCAGCGGTTGCGTCTTGATACGCTTTTTGGGTTAGCTTTTTTCCGGTTGCGTTAACAACATGGGTTATAAAACCAGCGCGACCTGCAAGCTCTTCTTGAAAAATACTTTCAACGCCCGCCTTGCCTTTGTTTTCATCTCGTGCTAGATATCCAAGGATATGGCATGCCATTGTTTTGAATGGGTACATGCGCTTGAACCGGTTGGCAACAAGAAGGTGGTTTGACCGAGAGCATTGCTCGCTTATTTTACAAAGTTCGTCGAAGGTTAGTTCTCGCTTTAAAAGCATTTTCCTGGCAAAGCGGTGTGAATATTCAAGTTGGCGTAATTGTTCGCTTTCAGTAAAGTTGATGCCAACGATATCGCCTACTTTTTTAAGCATCTCTTTGTCTTCAGGGCTAAGGCCAACGCCACCGCCGCCTTCCCAATATAAATCAAATAATGGTCGGTTGGCAGCAAGAAGAATATGGTTGCGGTCAAAAACGTCACCGCGAAGTGGTGGGATTACTTCAACCCGGAGAAAGTTTTTTTCTCCCTTTTGGCTGAACATCCCACCAATCTCAATTTGTAGATAAAAAAGGCGCGCTATCATTAAAAAGACAAAGAACCAAAAAGAGTACATGAGGATATGTAGTCTTTTACTTTGTCGTACGCTACCATCAAAATTGTCTAACGATCCACTCACAGTAAGTCTCCCAAGAATGTTTGTGTAGATTGTAAGTGTAACTAAAGGAGCACAACAAAGATAGTCGTTTTTTATAGAAAAGAGGCTGTTGCTGAAAGCATGTCTTGTTTTTTTACAAACAGACATAAAAAACCTTACAAGGGCTTGTTTTTGCTCTATTTATGCCGGTTGCGACTCGTTTTGATTTACGATATGCTGGTAAGAAGTAAATTCGTGGAGGGGTCTATGGTGATTCCTTACATGATAAAAAAATAAATGGTTGTATAAATGGTTGTATTATTGGAGGTTATATCATGAAGAAACAATATCTTATTATTGGTCTTGCCGGTCTTATGGCAAGTAACGCTGTATCAACGACATATGGTAATCGCGAGCTTGATGATTATTTGGCAAAATGCGGTTTTCCACAAGACTCTTCGCTTGAAAAGCCTGGGTTTTATGCGCGACATTCAACACTCATAAAAACTACTGGTGGTGTTGCTCTTGCAGGAGCACTTGGTTTTATGTGTTATAAGTTAAACCAGTCAGGCAAGCTCAGTCCTGATGCTGTTAAGGCCGGTTTGAAGTCATTGGTTTCAAAAGCAGGCGATTTGAAGTCAAGCGTTGGGACAAAGATTAGTAATTTGTTTTCAAGATCATCTACGCCGGTAAACAATACGCTTGTAAATCAAACAATGCCAAATGCGACCAGAATTGACATGAATAAGTCACAAAAGCTTGTTTGGAACGAATCTGATTTTAAACCTGTTTTTGATCAAAAATCTGTGGTTGTCCCAGTCGAAAATAAATCAATGGGTGCACGTTTTGGTTCATGGTTTTCACGATCATCTAAGCCAGTGGAAACATGCACATTTGTTCCTTCTCTTGAAAATACAAAAAAGATTGGTAGTGAAAAGCTTCCGGTAAGCAAAGAGACTTTGGAAAATCTTGTAAGAACAGAGGAAAAAGTGCTTTTATTGCCAGCGCCTCCAAAGGCCACAGTCGAAACCAAAACACTGGGTTCACGATTGGGTTCATTGTTTTCAAGATTTTCTAAAATATCTAAGCCAGCAGAGACCTGCGCACCAATAAGCAAAAAAGTAAATATATATGGCTACTTTGTACCAAATGCAGAAAACCCAAAGACATTTATCATGACAAAGCCATCTGTTGATGTTCAAAAAGGGTCTTCAGCGTTTGACACATATGTGAAAAATCATTTTGAAGTCTTTAATGCTGCGAAGAAAAACATTGTTGATACCTTTGCGAATAATCACAATGAAGTTGCCCATGAGATAAAACAGAATATTACTTCATTCTTTAGCAAAATTTTTCGCAAGTAATTTAGTAAATACATATATTTCTATTGCATGAAAAAGAGCCGATCTGTGGTTAAAAACGACAGGTCGGCTCTTGATTTTTTGACAAAAAAAGAGACGGTCTATAAAGAAGGTTTATTGGATTTTTCCCATCCCCCCAACCACACCTTCACATCAACCGTCATCTTACAACTACCTTAGCAATACAGCTTTTCAAAATCAATAAATTAATATTGAAGCGGCGTTTTTGCTTTTGAATGCGCGTTTAGTTGTTGGTGAGGATTGATGTTTTTTACTTGATCTTTCTTTTTTTTGTGGTATACTATCGACCCTGTCATGTACTTTTTCAATCTTTTAATACAGTGTTTTTTATAATTATATAGCCGAGGAAATGTATGAACTCATGTGCTCTTTTTGTTTCAAAAATTATTCGTTTAAGTTTGATTGTGTCGTTTTTTTTATTGTCTGCTGCGCGACCACAAACGGTTATTCTTATTTCTGGTGTTTCAGGAAGTGGAAAAACAACCCTATGTGAAACAATAACCCCTATGCTTAATGGGCAAAATGAAAACAATAAATTTCAAGATTGGAGTTATATTTCTATAGACGATGATGATGTTGTTGGGAATGGCGATGATGATGAAATTCTTGATAATGACGATGTTCTTGATAATGACGATGTTCTTGACGATGAAGAAGAAAATGATGAGCAGGGAGAAAATGATGATCTTCATAAAAAACTTATAGAAAAAATGGTTAAAGAAGTTGAAAATGGTAAAAACGTTTTGTGTGATACTGTAATAGAAGATGCTGCTGCGTATAATATGTATATCAAAATACTTCAGCATTTTGCTAAAAAAAAGAAGGTAACATGTTTGACTACGTTGTTGTATACCCCGCTGCCTGTGCTTGTTGATCATCTTCATAAGCGAAATAAAAACGCAAAGAAAGAAGAAGATAAACGCTCACTGTTTCAGGTTTTGCGTAGTTTCGGCCAGATGTTTCATCCTTCTGATTCTGATTATGGTTTTGGTTTTATATCAAAAGGCATGGCGAATGATTTTATAGACAAAGAGAATCTTGATAAAAGAAATAAGGAAATGGTGGCGCGCGGTTTGTATTTTAGTCCTTTGTTTTCTGTAAAAGACCAAAATAATGACAACCAATTTCTTCCTGGGAAAAATACATCACTTGTTCCTGCATATCCCCTTCAACTTATACTTGATGGTACCAAACCTGTTGAAAAAACAGCTGTAGCGTTGCATAAAGTTATAACAGATTATGCAAAAAATGGTGTTTATAACAAAAGTGATATTGACAACTCATGGGGCCACCAATGGTTGAAGGTTTCTAAATAGATATATTTTCTTGTTTTTGTAATCTGTGATGTGTTACTGTAATAAATACGAGTCAAAAAAATAATATCGTATGTATTATAAGGGAACGTCATGAGATCAAGGTCTTTTTTTGTCAAAAAAATATGGGTGCATAGTGTTTGTCTGTTTTTGTTGATGCCTGCCTTACAACCGCAAACCGTTGTTGTTATTACAGGCCCTTCAGGATCAGGCAAAACTACCGTTTGTACACAACTGAGATCTTTGCTTAATGCGCAAAACAATGAATTGCTCGATGTGCCTTGGACCTATGTTTCCTTGGATACCTGTGGCTCAGATGCGAGTGATGAAGGGTTTATGTGGGGGCAAGAAGGTAATAAGGCAATTCATAGTGCATGTCTTAAAAAAATATATCAAAACCTTGAAAATGGTAACAATGTTTTGTGTGACACTATCATTGAAGATGATTATGCCTATAATATGTATGCTAAAGAATTGCGAATGTTACACATGAAACATGGTGTGGCGGTATTGACGGCATATATGCATTGTCCTCTATCTGTTCTTGTTGATCGCTTGCATGAACGTAATAAAAAGGCTAAATGTGGGTCTCGTTGTTTGAGCGATCTTTTGCAGAATTTTGATAAAATGTTTTTTTCTGTTCACGATGACTATGGGTTTGGTTGTATTGCAAAAGGCGCTGTGAGCTCTGTTATCAACACTGAAAAATATATGAAAAAGTTTGATAAGAATATCTTGAAACGATATTTGGCCAATGGGACGTTGTTTAATGCTAAAATACCCAAAAATAACGAGATTGTTCTTCCGGCACAAAAAACATTCATCCTCCCAAGGTTTTCATTCAACATTATTCTCGATGCGAGTAAGCCGCCTGAAAACATCGCACGTGCTTTATACCAATTTGTAACAGCATATGAAAAAATTGATACATACGATAGCAAAGACTTGATGAAGATGAATGGTTTTTCGTGGTTAAAAATTTCTAATAAATAACACGTTATGCTACGTCAAAAAGCTCTACATCAAAAATAAGGGTGGCGTTTCCTGGAATGACACGACCAGCGCCGCGTTCTCCATACCCAAGATTGGCAGGTATAATGAGTGTGCGTTTTTCGCCTACTTTCATATCCATAACGCCTTCATCCCATCCCTTGATAACTTGTCCGATACCAATGGTAAATGAAAATTTTTGGCCACGGTCAACACTGCTATCAAATTTTGTGCCTTTGGAGCCATCACTGTTTTGTAACCAACCGGTATAGTGAACGGTAACTTTTTGGCCGCGTGTTGGCTTTTTGGCGTTTGCATCAGCTGCTGGGGTTGTAATTTCAAAACTTAATCCTGATGGTAATGTTTGACGACCTTGTTTTGTTGTTTCTTGTGATGGTTTATTCATATCTTTTTCCTGACCTTTGTCGCATGAGGCTAATAAGCAACTACATGATGCAATGCCTACGATAACAATATATTTACTACAACGTTTTATCATACGAAATCTCCTTATATATACTCGTATGTAATACTATTTTCTACAGTACATTAGTATAAAATATTTTTGTAAAAACGATAGTCTCAAGAACTCAAAAAAAGCGTTTTCTTGAAAAATAAAATAGTGTTTGAAATAATTAACAGTATGCATGACTAAAAAAGGGGATTAATAAGAAGGGTGTATAATGGTAATGAATTATCGTTTTTTTGTTGTAAGCATTACATTATCTGTAATGAGTATTTTTTATGGTTTACCTGCTACGTCAACGTCTGATCAACAAAACATTGAGCAGATCAAACAAGAAGTCATAGATAGTGTAAAAGATCTCGTGCGTGAATTAAAGGGATCTTATGAAAAAGAAGAAAAAACGCGCGCGATTGCAGCTATTAAAGCAGAGATGGTACGGATGAAAGAGCTTCGCGAGTCAATGGAATATTCAGAGTTTATTACAAAAATTGTGTTTTCAATAATCATAATTGTTCTGAGTGTATACATAATCAAGTATGGCACCCCATTTGTTATTGATTATTTACATGAACGCGAACAGGCATATAGATGGTCCCAATGGTGGTCTCACGTTAAAAGCGATCTTGGTTTTTAGCGTTTTCTTGGAAAATGGCATTTGCGATGCCATTTTACGGTTTTTTAAATATGGGAATAAAGCTTTTAGCTATTCAATAATAGCTTTTTTCTCTTCTTCTGTAATTATTTCTGCGTGCTTGCCGCGTGCTAGTGAGGCAAAAATACCGCATGCACACAAACAGCCAAAAATAAAGAACGTCATCTGTATACTTTTGATGAGGTTGTGAACAACCGCGCTTGATATTGCAATTTTTCCAACAAATACGGAAAGTATAAGCATTGTTATTCCCATGCTTATAGTTTGTCCAAACATGCGCATAGTGCCAAGAATTGACGATGCCAAACCCATGTGCCGTTTAGAAACAGAGGCCATTGCGGCGTTAGTATTTGGTGATGCAAAAAGACTCATGCCGCATCCAAAAAGAAATAGCAGGCAAATAATAAGATATAATGGTGTTTGTGCATTAATAATGAAGCTCATGATGAGAAGCGCTGTTGACGCTAGTGCCATACCAGATGACGCAAGGATTTTTGGATCTATGGAATCAGAAAGTTTTCCGGTAAGGGGTGAACCAATGGCCATTGTTAGTGCTGAGGTTAAAAGAATAAGTCCGGCCTGATGCGGATCGAGGCCTTTGACGTATTGTAGGTAGAGGCTAAGCAAAAAGGGAACCGCAAATGCGGCGCTGAAATTCAAAAGAGCTGCTACATTTGCCATAGCAAAACGTTTATTTTTAAGAAGTATATTGATATCAAAAATAGGGTGCTTGACTGTTTCTTGCATATAACAGAACAGTACAAAAAGAACTATGCCGGTTGCGATAGAGATATATCCATGTACAGAGGGTAAAAGCGTTGTCCCCAAAAGTATAGCAATGATAGAAATGCCGTATACTATTGACCCTTTTATGTCGAATGTTTCTCCATGAGCTTCTTTCCATTCACTTTGAAGATATGTTCGTCCCATGCCAACAACGATTGCGCCTAAAATCGCTGTGAGTAAAAATACCCATCGCCATCCCCAGTAATGCGTTATCGTGCCACCAAGAACGGGGCCTAATGAACTTCCCAAGTAGGTCCCTGCTAAATTGATACCTATTGCTTTTCCTCGTTCGCGTTGGGGGAATATTGATATAAGAATTGCCATTGATGTGCCAAAAATCATGGCGCTACCAAGGCCTTGCAGTGCTCGTGCGATCATAAGAAATGTGCCTGAAAACGCAAAGCAACACATGAGTGTTGCAATGGTAAATATCATTGCTCCCTGCAGAAAAAGTTTTCTTCTGCCTACAATATCAGCAAGCCGTCCAAATGGCACAAGGAAAACAGTTGTTGAAAGAAGGTATGCTGTTGCTATCCAACTTAATGATACAACGGTCATGCCAAATTCTTTGCCAATAAAGGGTAGTGATAGATTTATTGCCCCACCAATAAAAGGTGTTAAAAAGCCGCAAAGTCCAAACATAAAAAGAAGTTTTACTTTATGAGTAACCATGATAGAAAAAGCCCCAAAAGAAAATATATGTAGTTAAGATCCCAACTCTATGTATAATAGCATAGAATTTTGTGTCTGCCAAAAAAAGGGTGCGATTTATCAATCGGATGCTTTTTTCAGCGTGAATGTATGTGAAAAAATAAGAAGTGTGCCCGACAGGACTTGAACCTGTGGCCTACGGATTAGAAATCCGTTGCTCTATCCAGCTGAGCTACGGGCACGGATAAAAAAATGGCTTGCCCGGCCGAAGTTCAGACAGCTCTCAGTAAATCTCTTCTGAACGAAGGCTGGTCGGGGCGGCCAGACTCGAACTGGCGACCCCTCGCTCCCAAAGCGAGTGCGCTACCAACTGCGCCACACCCCGACATTATCTTTAATTGACAGAAATAAAAAAATTCCCTGATGCCCGGTTAGTTTATAGCTCAAAGTGGGGTGAGCGACGGGACTCGAACCCGCGACAGCCAGAACCACAATCTGGTGCTCTACCAACTGAACTACGCCCACCATGTAAATTTGCTCTATAAAGCTCGTTTCTTGCATTTCAACTGATGGTCTTACCCAACGAGGATCAGTATATGATATTTTATTTAAAAAATCAAAGCGAAATAACATGTTTTTTAACTTTGATTCAACTTTTTCTAAAACAACGGTGTCATCGGTCAAATAACGCTCCTTAATAAATAAAAGCGCTTTTTGTCGTGAATCAACACGTGTAGGTTGTAGTTTTCTTGCAAAATCGAGTCAACTAATCATATTAACAACGGCAGCAATCTGTGCATCGTGAGCAAGGTAAGTTCTCAATAAGTTCTGGATAGCGATTGTCCTTATAGGGCATTTGACAAATTGTATTTTTATGGCATTATTATACGTATAGTATAAAGTTTATTGAATGAGTAAAATTTATAATGTGAGGTTGTTTTATGAAGATAGTATCAAAAATCATTTTTAGTTTGTTAGTGTTTACCAAGATATGTGGCATAACAAGAGAAGAAGCATACGAATACATGGGACTTTCTGATTCAGCCTCAAAAAAGACGGTAGACAAACGATACAAAGAATTAGCACTAAAAATGCATCCAGACAAGGCGTTTTTGCAAAACCATCCAACCGCCCCCTATCTTTCTAGTACAAAAATTAATTTTGCAATTGAACAGAATGATTATAATTTTCTCAAAAAGGCAATTTTGACAATTGCCGTCCTTATTAACTACCAACCACAACAAACCTCTGACCCAAAAAAAATTATTGAGTACTGCGGACAATTGTTGAAAATAATGAGCGGTTATGAAAAAAAGGATAATCCTATATTGGAAAAACAAATAACAATCTTCATAAAGTTTTTCTTTAAAAACATGTTTAATTTCATAATTACTGGATTAAATGGGGCAGAAAATAAAGAAGAATATATCATTTTTATGAAGACACTAAAAAATGATCTCAATAACTATAATTTAAAAGAAAAAAAAATAAAGCAGAAGAACGCGTTCCTAAGTGAAGCATCTTGGCAAAACCATCCTGCATTTTCCTATATTAATAGAACTGATAAAGAATTAAATGAAGCAATTGAACAGAATGATTATAATTTTCTCAAAAAAACAATTTTGGCAATTGCCGTTCTTATTGACTTCCAACCACAAGCCCCTGTTTCAGAAGAGATTACTCAGTATCGCAGACAATTGTTAAAAATAGCGAGCGGTTATAAAAAAAGGGATAATCCTACATTGGAAGAGCAAATAAGAATCATCACAAAAGTTTTTTTTGAAAATATGTTTGATATCATAACCAAAAAATCAAAAAGTAAAGAAGAATATAACAATTTTATGAATACATTAAAAAAAGAGGCCGAGATCTACGATGCAAAAAAAGAAGAAATAGAGGTTAAGGCTCAAATAGATTTTAAAAAACTTACTGATTGTTATAAACTCTTAATTAAAGAAGAAATTATTTTCGAAAATGAAGATAACGATGATATTGAAATGACTACAGGAAAAGACGATAATTCAGGGACTTCTTTGGTAAAAACAGGCTCAGGTGAAACACAGCTTTACATAGATCCGGAAAAGATCCTAAAAAAATTCAATCTAAACAATATAAATTGGGAAAAATCAAATATTCGTCGATCAGGAGTAAGTGTGAATGGCTATTTACCTCAAGGAATGAAAAAAGAAGAATCATTACAAGAACAGTTTTTTATAAATGAATGTAATTAATTAAAATAAAGAGCTCACGAAAATTCAATGCACGTGCATTGAATTTTCGTGAGCTCTTTATTTTTTATCAACCAAACAAAATCCTGCGATGACTTTTACCCTTAATGGTTTTAGGTTTTACGAGCCAACTTTTTCTAAAACAACTGCATCATCTGTTACATAGCGTTCTTTTATAAATGAGAGCGCTTTTTGTCGCGTATCAACGAGGGTTGGTTGTACTTTTTTGGCAAAGTCGAGCCAGCTAATCATATTAACGGCTGCTGCTATTTGTGCATCGTGAGCAAGCGCCTCTTGTCGTTTCTTTTCCCACTCTTCCGGTGTGTAGTCTTCTTCTTTTTTCTCTTTCTCTTTGAGCTCTTTTGCTTTTTGAGCTTTAACTTTTTCTTCGCTGATTGCAGGTTTTCCTTGTGCTTCTTCTGCTGAAATATGGTGTTTTAATGATGTTTCTTTGCCATAAAGATCTTCGATCCATTTCATTTCATCAACAGGAACAAAACGGGGCTTGAAGACAAAGTCCGGAGTTACGCCTTTTGCTTGGATTGATAGATCATCCGGAAGTTCGTACATCATCGTGGTTAATTTTAATGCACAGCCATTGCTGATTGGTATAACTTCTTGAACTGATCCTTTACCAAATGATTGAATGCCGAGCAAGAAGACTAAGAACTTGCGTCCTTTTTTCTTTCCCGACTCATAGCTTTTTTCAGAGTGATGTCGTAGAGCTCCTGCTAAAATTTCTGAAGCTGACGCTGTTAAGTTATCGATCAGTACAAAAATAGGAATATCTGAATTCAACAGGGGTTCTGTTTTGGTTGAATATTTTTCAACGACTTCCAGTTTTTTGTTTTTTGTCACAACAACTAATGAGCCTTTTTCTAAAAATAGGCTTGCCATATCAATAGCGGCGTTTAGTGTGCCTCCTGGATTATGTCGTAAATCGAGAATGATTCCCTTGCAGGCTTTTTCATTTGCCTTTTGCAGCAATTCTGACATCTGTTTTGCTGAGGTTTCTGCAAAGACTTTAAGTGATAAGTAATAAATATTTTGAGCTTTAAAGTGATAACATTGTGAAGTTTGGTCTTTGATAATATCCCGTTTTACTTTAAAATCTAACGGTTTTTTATCGCGAATAATCTTAAGTGTTACTTCCGTGCCAACTTTCCCCTTTAATTTATTGATTACTTCATCGGTTGTTAGTCCCCGGAGCTTTTCACCAAGAACTTCGATTATTTTATCGCCGCTTTTGATGCCGGCTTTTTGTGCTGGACCGCCATGAATAACCTCAATAATGGGGAGCATGTCATCGTCTGGGTTTTTCCCCATGATACTTACCCCTATGCCTGAAAACTCACCACTTGTTGATTCCATGGCTGATTTATAGGCATCTTGTGTAAAAAAGGCAGAATGAGCATCAACGTCTGAGACCGCTTTTAATGCTTCTTGAAAAAATTTACCAAAATCTGGGGAGCGAAATGCTTTTGTTTCAAGAAGACTAATTACTTCTGAAACGGTTTGAAGCCATGAATAAATCGCCGTGCTTGGGCTTAAAGGATCCGGTTTTTGTAGGGTTGCGGCTTGAGGGGTTGTTTGATTTG
>Ga0172367_10005342_pt1 | contig 15582 bp, 13 predicted proteins | sample Lak10m_FD_114542 | JGI IMG/M metagenome (GOLD analysis project Ga0172367, IMG submission 114542) | Freshwater microbial communities from Kabuno Bay, South-Kivu, Congo - kab_022012_10m | ecosystem: Environmental > Aquatic > Freshwater > Lake | place: Democratic Republic of the Congo: South-Kivu... | reverse complement strand
AGGTTACAGACGAAGAGTTTACTGCTATCTGTATTGTGCGAGATGATTTTCATGGTGAGTGGAACTACTCAATTATGCCATCTAATCAAAATATGAGTATGTAATTATTTTACAGCTCCTTAGAGAATTTGCTACTAAAAAGGTTGTTATATGGAAACAAAGTTCACACGAAAGCTGAATGATCTGGAATCTGCGTTATCAAATTTCCGCAATGCTCTGACGCTTGAACCTGCTTTATTCACCGAGCTGGTAGCTGACAATATAAAGTCAGGGCAGATTCAGAAGTTTGAATTCACAGTCGGACTGCTCTGGAAAACTGTCCAGGTTTTTCTTTTTGAAGTGGATGGTATCGACGTAGTCACTCCAAAATCAGTTGCAAAGGAGTTTGCAGAAGCAGGGCACTGCGATTACGAAACCTACGAGTTGTTTATTCGGGCAATCAATGACAGAAATCAGCTCAGCCACGTGTATCGTCAGGAGATGGCGGAATCGATATGGGAGAGCCTGCCTGAATATGTCAGGTTGGTAGAGCAATTGGTTTGTACCATGCAGCAAAAAACGAACATGATAAATAGCTTCACTTCATAACACGATAATAACCATTTAATTTAACAGGGATGAAGGGGATACAGGGGATAACGATAATAACATAAAAGCTTTAATCTTTTGGTAATCTTTTGGGTTTAAACCAAAAAAGCTCGAAATCTTAGGGTTTTTAAGGCTTTATTATCCGCTTCTTCCCCTTCATCCCTGTGAATAAAAAGGTTTTTTTATGATACACGAAGAACTTACCGAAAAAATTCTTAAAGCCTGTTTTGAAGTCAGTAACGAACTTGGGTGCGGATTTCTTGAGTCTGTCTATTTGAAGGCGCTGCTAATAGCACTCGCGCAATCAGGCTTGAAAGCTGAAGCACAGAAGCCTCTGACTGTAATGTTTCGAGGTCAAAAAGTAGGAGATTTCTTCGCAGATATCATTGTAGAAGACACAATATTGCTGGAGTTGAAAGCGGTAAAGGCGCTTGCGCCGGAGCATCTTGCACAGGTTATGAATTACTTGAAGGCAACCGGCATTGAAGTTGGATTTTTAATCAACTTCGGAACACCCAAGTTAGAATACCGCCGCTTCGGTAATCGCTTTTAGCAAAAGAACAACGGCAAATACAATTTTAACAGGGATACAGGGGATGCAGGGGATAACATCAAAACCAGAGCAAACGCTTAAGTCTTTTGGCTTAAAACTTTAAATTAATTTTATATGTTATCTTTTAAAGGTTTTATCCCCTGCATCCCTTTTATCCCTGTTAAAAAAGGTTTTCTGCTTTTGAATGATTCAAAGGCAATTTAACAGGGATACAGGGGATGCAGGGATAACATCAAAACCAGAATAAAAGCTTAAGTCTTTTGGTTTAAAACATAAAATAATTTGATCTTTAATCTTTTAAAGGTTTTATCCCCTTCATCCCTTTTATCCCTGTAAATAAGCCTTTGATATTTCTGTTTTTTTAGAACGTTGTATATGCTAATCTCCCAAAACTGTATTTTTCCGAGGAAACGATGCCAGATAGCCTCACCATCATCCCGAAAGACTATAGCAGCTCCCCAGAAAAAAATGCCTTCATCCTTGCCGAACAGGGAACCCTCGAAATAATTGAGTTGATGGGTGCTGCGGATCGTTTAAAATCCGCTGGACTCAAAGATCAAACTATTTCCTTATATAGACTTTGGCTTGAACATACCAAATCACCACTTGTGTACATTGGTTACTTCAACCTGGGTGTCGAACTGGCTTCCGAACGTGACTACATTCAGGCCGAAGCCATGTATAGAAAGGCGCTGGAACTGAGCCCCGACTTTGTTCGGGCACGCCTGAATCTGGGCAACTGCCTTGAACAACAGAAACGTGATGATGAAGCACTTGAAGAGTGGCGTACGGCGCTCAAGTCTGAAAGTATTCTTCTGCCGGAAAACCAGCCTCTTCGGTTACACGCCCTCAACAACCTCGGGCGGCTTCTGGAGATAAAGAAAAATTACAAAGATTCTCTTGATAAACTGGAGGAAAGTTTTTCTGTTGACCCAACCCAACGCGATGTTCTACTGCATCTGGTACACCTTGTTCAAAAGATCTGTCGCTGGCCTGTTTATGCCCCACCCAAAGGAATATCCAAACAGGAGATGATAAACGGTACATCGCCATTGGCTATGCTGGCAGCTTCTGACGACCCGAAACTCCAGCTTGCCGCTGCCCAGCAGTTTGTAGAACACAAGTATCCGGTTACCAGCTCTGAATCACTCGCACCAAAGGGTGGCTATAAACACGATAAGATCAGGATTGGGTATCTCTCTTCGGATTTTTGTCTCCATGCGGTCTCACTTTTAATGGTTGAACTACTCGAACTCCACGACCATGACAAGTTTGAGATCTACGGATTCTGCTGGAGCCGTGTAGATGACACCTCCATACAGAAGCGTGTGCAGAAATCGATGGATCATTACATCAAGATAGGCGAGATGAGCGACAAGGAGGCTGCTGACTGTATCCGCTTGCACGAAATTGATATTATGATCGACCTGCAAGGGTTGACCTCCGGCGCCAGACCTATGATCCTGTCCTATCGCCCTGCTATGCTACAAATGACGTATCTCGGCTTCCCAGGAACAACCGGTTTACCGTGGATCGATTATGTCATTGCTGATAAATACCTCATACCGGAAGAGCTGGTTCCCTACCACACCGAAAAGCCACTCTACATGCCCAACTGCTTTCAATCGAGTGACAGTAAGCGCGAAGTAGGACCAATGCCGACGCGTGCAGACAATGGACTGCCCGAAAAAGCTTTTGTGTTTTGCTCGTTCAATAATAATTACAAGTTTACCCCAGAGGTATTTGCTGCATGGATGCGGATAATCAAGCGTGTTCCGGGGAGCGTATTCTGGCTGCTGGCGGATAATGAGTGGTCGAAAGAGAACCTGCTCAAGGAAGCAAAAAAACATGGCATAAAAAAAGAGCGGCTTATTTTTGCGCCGAGGGTCGCTCCGGCAGATTATCTCGCCCGCTATCAGTTGGCGGATCTTTTTCTGGACACATTTCCGTTTAACGGAGGAACCACCGCCAACGATGCCTTGTTTATGGGGTTGCCGTTGTTGACGTTGTCGGGGCGAACGTTTGCGTCGCGCATGGCTGGCAGTTTACTGACTCATCTTGGCTTGCCGGAGTTAATTGCGACCAATCTGAAGGAGTATGAAGAGAAGGCGGTACGTTTTGCGAAAAAAACAGCCGAATTGAATATATTGAAGAGCCACCTGATGAAAAACAAAGAATCTGGGAGCGTGTTTAATATTTCGATATTCGTAAAAGGATACGAAACTAATATTATTAATAAATTAAATGAACATATGTTGGCTGATATTCAGAACACTAAGGGGACAAAGGCTAATAGTACTTTTTCAGATACTGAAACTTCAATTCATAACGCATCTATTGTTGACACCGCAGGTGCAGATACAAAATCTTTGCTTGTACAAGGGTGGACTGGAATAAATCATTCTTTTGCCATGGTTAATCAGTACCAGCTACTTGCGTTGGCTAGTGACAAAAACCTGAATTTATTTCAACAAGAAATGCCTTATTTTAATAACCAGTGGAACAAAGATAAAAACAGTGCTGGATTTAGCTCTGTTGAGCAGCAACAACTTGCGAGGATTAAGTCCCATTCTGGCGAAGCTGTTTCGGCAATATACCGTATCCATTCGCCCTACAACCTTAAAAACGCCGAGGTTAAGGTTGTGTCATTTATAATAACCGAGCTAGGTCTTGACCAGAAGAGCTTTCCGGAAACCTTAGACATTCGTTCTTATGAAAAAGCCGGTAATCTGGTAGTGACCTCATCCTTCTGGAGTCGTGAACGCATAATTGATTTTGGTTTTTCTCCTGATTGCGTTCTAGTCATACCTTGTGGAGTATCCACTGAAAAATTTTCTCCTTTAAACAGAGTAGCCAGAGATGCGGCACGGACGGCACTTGGGTATAATGAAGAAGATATTGTGTTTTTGAATGTTGGGGCCCCATTGTGGAACAAAGGAATGGATCTCATACTAAAGGCCTATTTCAGGGTGCGGGAAAAACACAAAAACGTGCGCTTATTGATAAAGGACCAGCAGTCTCTATATGGGCTTTCCGCTCAGAATATGATTAGTAATCTCGCAAGTTCGGGTGACATCAGGCTGGAAAACGAATCCATTGAGTCCATCAAGGTTATTCCATCTACGTTATCAATTGAACAGCTCCGCAGCCTTTATAGTCTGTCAGACTACTATGTTTCCCCTTATCGTGCAGAGGGCTTTAACCTCCCGGTTGTTGAAGCAATCGCGTGTGGAACTAAAGTTATCGTCACGGCGGGCGGTTCAACTGACGATTTCTGTGACGCACTGACCTCTATAAAAATCCCCAGTATCAAACATGAACATGCGGTGGTGCAGAATACGAATATAAGCGCCTACCTTGAACCGGATCTTGATGCCTTGGTGGATATTTGGTGTACCTGCGCCTCGGGAAGCACCATAGACCCGCTTCATTTTTCTTTCGGCAGGTGCAACCTTGCTGAAACATTCACTTGGGACAGGGCGGCGAAACTCTTGACGTCGCTTATTTAGACTTGCGGAAGGTAAAGGAGCGTTATGGCAACGACCGGTTTTTGGAAATACTTCAACGTGGAAATCTCGCCGCAGCTTGGTCTCAGGCAAAGTAGCTTCAAGAGCATGTTTGAATATTTGGACTCTCTGAATCGACCGGTATTCATAGTGGAAACCGGATGTGTAAGAAATGCCGGGACATACCAGCAAGAGGGGCAGAGCACGTTGCTGTTTGATAAATATGCCGCCGCGGTGCCCGGTTCAATCGTCTATACGGTTGATATTGACCCAAATGCGGCGGCGTTGTGTAAAACACTTGTCACTCCCCTGGTCAAAGTTCACGCGGGGGAGAGCATCGGCTTTTTGAGGAATGTGGCGGATCATCCTCCTGCCACGTTTACCTCCGTGGACCTTCTCTATCTTGACTCCGGGGACGTTGATTTTTCAAATCCTCATCCGGCGGCGCTTCGCCACCTGAAGGAGTTGCTTGCAATTGCTCCTGCCGTTACCGATGCAACACTCGTGGTACTTAATGATTCGCCGGGCAATGCCGTTGTTCTCTTCAATGAGAGCGGGACGGTATCGTTTTTGAGCAAGCCGGATATTACCGGAAGAGGCAAATATATCGCAGAGTACGCCGAGGCAATCCATGCCCGGGTACATTTCTCCGGATACCAGTGCGGGTGGCTCGGACTCAGCTCAGGCAGAGAGCCAGCCGAGACTATCAAGACTTTTTCCGGGTTGGTGTTTGATGTCGGCGCCAATGTCGGAGATAAAACGGAAATGTTTCTCAGTCAGGGGGCTTCAAGGGTTGTTGCCGTTGAGCCCCAGCCGATGCTGGGGCCGGGGCTCGTCAAACGGTTCGGAGGGGATCAGCGGGTAACCGTTGTCCGGAAAGCTCTTTCAAACAAGCCGCAGCGGCTGATGATGTCCATATGTTCGGAAGAGTCAACAATATCAACTTTTTCCGATGAGTGGAAAAAGGGACGGTTCGCTGAACACACATGGGATCAACAAGTTGAAATCGAGGCAACAACCCTGGATTTGCTGATAGATGAATATGGTCTGCCGGATTTTTGTAAAATTGACGTCGAGGGGTTTGAGTACCAGGTGTTGCAGGGTCTCAGCAAGCCGATCCCTGCACTGTCTTTTGAATTTACCAAAGAATTTCTTGGGAACGCCCATCAATGTGTTGAACATCTGGCCGGAATCGGTGGGTATGAGTTCAATTATATTCTTGGCGCGGCTCCGGAATTTGCGTCGAAAACGTGGCTGACTGATAAGCAGTTGTTCGATATTCTTGATAATTTTAACCATCCGCTGCTTTGGGGCGACATCCACGCCAGGCGTGTGACCTGACTCCGGCGTATGGAGATATAACATATTAAATTTAATGGTATTTTTATTACCATGTTCGTCATCATATCGAGGTTGAAATATGGCACGCTTGCTGATTTACTGTGATGGCGGTTTTGGAAACCGCTACAATGCTCTTGTTTCCGGTCTTGCCGCCGCCGAGGTATTGAAATGCACGCCTGAGATATACTGGCCGATCAACAACTGGTGCGAGGCTGAATATTTAGAGATGTTCGGCGATGGTAAGGCGCGGGTTCATACGGAAAATCTGATTGACCTGAAAGATCAGGCGAAGTCATGGCTTGTGTTATCCCATGATCTCAGGAATGCCGAGTACCTGAGCGTGCCGTTCGTGTCGGCGTATGGTTTTGCATCGGAAACGGGATTTGCGGACTATTGCAAAAAAGACAGGCGGGATATTTTTTTCTATCCGGCCCTGGTTCCACCCTGGCTCTCCCGGGAACGGCTGAAGAAGGTTGCCGGCAAACTCCGCTTTCAACCTGATTTGGTTGCCGCTGCCGACGCGTTTATCGCGACCGGTTTTTCCGGGGAGTTTTATGGCATCCATCTGCGCCGAACAGATCTGGTGCTTGGTTACACGGATTCAGAAGCAGCGGAGATAGCTTCAGCTCATCCTGATCGTCAATTCTTTGTGTGTTCCGATTCCGCTGATTCGGAGAGGGCTCTGGCGCAGCTTTCGAATGTGAGGGTTCGTGAAAAACAATCATATGTCGAACGCCAGGAAGGGGAAAAGGGGTGGACGGATGTTACGCTGGATACCAGTAAAAGGGCGTATTACAGTAATGTCAGACGAAATTCGCAGAGTGTCAGGGATGCCCTGGTAGACCTGCTGATTTTATCGCGCTCTACCATGGTCGGGAAAACGGCTTCTACCTTTCTGAATGTGGCGAGTTTTATAAAAGAGCTTTCGGGTAGAGAAGCAGGCACCCTTCCCGATATTAACACAATTCCGATTGAGGAGTCTTTCAGGAAAGTGGCAGCGGGGGTACTGGATGTAATGCAGGCGATTTCAGCGGCGCAACAACTCTGGGCCGCTCAACAATATGATCAGGCCGTGGCTCTGCTGCGCTTATGGCTGAAACAGCCGGACTCCCCGCATGCCTATGTTGTTTTTTTCAATCTTGCCGTCTATCTGGAGCACATGGGTTCTCTCAATGAAGCTGAATGCTATTTGCGGCATACACTCCACCTTCAACCGCAGTTTCTTCAGGGATACCTGCAGTTGGGGCTGTTGCTGGAAAAACTGAAGCGAAAAGAAGAGGTGACGGCGCTGTGGCTGCACGCGCTATCTTTACCGGCGGAGGAAGATGCTCGTAATGCCGGGATCAGAAACACTCTGGTGAATAATGCAGTCAGGCTGTTAAAAGAGATTTCCAACAGCTGAATGCCCCCCAATAGTATGTGCACATTCTGCCACGTAACGGAGGTTTGTTTTGAAATTTTCCCTATCATCAATTGTCACGCTTGATTCACCGATAATTATCGTCGATGTGGGAGCAAGTCTGCTGGAAGCTCCGCCGTACCAATCGCTTGTTGATGATGGTGTTGCCCATGTCATCGGCTTTGAGCCTGATGCAAAAGAGGTAGAAAAGCTGCGGGCAACTTATGAATCAACCCATAGTTTTTTCCCCTATTTTGTCGGTGACGGGAAAGATGGCACTTTTCACGAAACGACGTGGGTCGCTACCGGTTCGCTGCTTCCACCGAAGCCATCGGTTCTTGACAAGTTTCACGTACTTGGTGAAGTAACGGCGCTGGTTGCCACACATCCGGTGCAGACAAAGGCGCTTGATGACATTCCCAAAATTACCGATGTTGATTATATAAAGATTGATATCCAGGGGGCGGAGCTCCAGGCGTTTGCCGGTGGGGAACGGATCCTGGCAGAAACAATGGTAATTCATACGGAAGTTGAGTTCATTGAAATGTATGAAGGCCAGCCGATGTTCTCGGATGTTGATCTGTATCTGCGCGAGCGTGGTTTTCATTTTGTCAAATATTTTCCTGCGTTTACCCCGACACTGAAACCTACCATTATCGGTGGGAGTCCGCACAAAGGCACTATCTGGGTTGGCGCGGATGCCCTGTATGTGAGGGACTGGAACAAGCTGGAGCTTATTCCGACCGCCAAAATGAAGAAACTGGCGGTTATTGCCCATGACATCTATGAGATGATGGACGTGGTGTATTTTCTGCTTCAGGAAATTGATCGCCGGGAAGGAAGCGAGTTGTGCCGGCTTTATCTTGAAAAATTCAAATGACGATGTGTATTGTTGAAGGCCGGTCTGTGGCAAGTATCAAAAAGTGCCGGCAGGTAATACAAGGGGGTATGAGGTGAGTATCGAAGATGATTTCTTGTCGGATGTGTTGCGTGCCTGGCATGGTAATCTTGAAATTACTCAATTAATTGACAGCGCCTCCCGTCTCGAAGCTGAAAATTTCGGCCCATTGGCCGCGGTACTTTACCACACGTGGATACAGCGCAATACATCTCCGTATGTACATGTTGCATATTTCAATCTCGGCGCGACGCTTGCCAATGCAGATGATCTTGCCGGCGCTGAAGCAGCGTACCGGCAGGCACTCACATTATCGCCGGGATTTCTTGAACCGAGAATAAACCTCGGATTGGTTCTGGAACGCACGGGACAGCTTGACAAGGCAACTGCCGAATGGAACTGGCTTGAGCGGAATGTTGCCGTAACGGCGCTTCAAAATAAACCGGCACTCTTGACGGCGTTCCAGCAACTGGGGCGGGCATTGGAGAGCAACAAGCAGCTGGCGGCAAAGAAGAATCAAGCCTGCGTGGTACTTATTTCAAACGGCAATCCGTTATTTGAAATAAGCGTTAAATCACTTGTCGGATACCTTGAAGCGAACGGAGTTCCGTGCCGTTCCGTGTACCTGAACGGTGTCACCCGGATGACGGAACAGCAGTGCCGTCAATTATTGGATCTTTGCGAAGGAGCCATGCTTGTCGGTTTTTCTCTCATGAGCAAGGATGTCAAGACGCTTCTTCCTGTTGTTCAAGCAATAAGAAGCGGCGGCACCCCAGTTGTCTGGGGCGGGATACATGCGACAGCGATGCCCGCTGAATCCTTGAAACATGCCGATTTTGCCTGTGTAGGTGAAGGTGAGCTGGCTTTATACCGTTTGTATCAATTTTTGCACGAAGGTAAAACCGATTATTCATCGATTCCGAATCTAGCCTATACGGTAAACGGCCAGCCGGTTCTTCCTGAAAAACTTCATTCCGAAGCCTCCCTTGATGCTCTTCCCTTTCCCGACTACAAGTTCTCCGATGCCTATATGCTGTGCGGCGATGGTGTCATCAACGCCATACCAAGTTCGCCCGAGATGCGCACAGCGTTTTTCGGCTGGAGCTCTTTCCTGTATTACAGCCAACGTGGCTGCCCGTTCTCCTGCTCGTACTGTTCCAACTCGCTTTACCATAATATTGCCAAGAAAACCGGTATCCGCTGGTATCGCACGGTTTCACCGTCGAGAGTAAAGGAGGAAGTCCGCCATCACTTGAATTATCTGAAAGTACAAGGCTTTTTGTGGATCAATGATGATGATTTTATTTATCGCCCTTATGAAGAGATTGAGGAATTGGGGCAGTTTTTCCGCGATGAGCTTGGATTGCGTTTCAATATCAATGCAACTCCATCGGCCGTTACCCGAGAAAAAATTGCCGTCCTGGCGAAGTACGGTTTATACCAGATCGCAATGGGAGTGCAAAGCGGTTCAAAACGGATTTTAAAGGATGTGTATCAGCGTCATGTGAAGCCGGAACAGGTGATACAAGCGGCAAATATTATCGGTGAATTCTACCAAAACGGGGTGGTCGCGGATTATGGATTTATCCTCGAAAATCCGTATGAACAGCCGGAAGACCTTCGTGACAGCATCCAATTATTCATGGCGCTCCCCAAGCCGTTTTCGCTATCTCTTTATTCCCTGGCCTTTTTCCCGGGCACTGTGTTGACCGGAAGAGCGCTCGGTGAAAATGTCATCAGTACGGATGATATCAGTATCGACAAGGACTATCGGGAATCGATTCAACCGTCATTTGCCCATTTTCTGTTTGAGGCGAATTACATTTTTCAGGTTCCGCAGGACATAACAGATGTTTTATTAAGCGATGCCATCCTGAAATCGGACGATGGCAGGTATGTGCGCCTGTTGCTTGCCAACTATTTTATCAGTGATGCCGTAAAGCGGATGGTTGGTGTGCCAAAAGAGCCGGGTGTGGAAGAAAAATCGGAGAGCGTCGTATCGGTCACGGAACAGAAGACGGCGGCATTCAGCTTCGCGGTACATGAAATCGTCACGCACTGGGCCACCCCGGACAGCGTTGTCATCCTATCCGGGGGGGGGGAGGATATCGTGCTGCACTATGCGCAGAAGGGAAAATGTAGCGATGACACCGTCGAGGTAGCTTTCTTCAAAGGGAGAATTGTGCGACTTGGCGACGCGCCTGTTGTAGCAACCGCACCGGTGAACGCCCTTACCAGCAAATATCGAGAAAAATATTTTTCGCCCGCCTCATAATGAGCGGAGAATATACGTATTCAAGCGTTGTTTGTTGCCGGTATACCGACTTCACTGATGCGCTCTGCCGTCTTTTGCAGATGTTCCTTCAATATATCGGATAGATACGAACCATGTTTTCTCTCAATAATGCGAGGATCATCCAGCATGGGATAGTTCCCCTGATACAAGCGTAACCAGTCGAGAAAACCGAAACGCTCAAAGTTTGAGTTAAATGTGTACTGTTTATACCGATACTCCAGATTTCTGACATGTTTACACCAATACGCGTCTGCCGCAGCTTCGTCCATTATTACGAAATGTTCCTTCAGGATATCCCAAAAGTCGGTAAGAGACCATTTGAGTTCTCGTCCGATTCCGGACATGTAGCGTGTAAACAGATAGGACTCCGCATAGCCGAACCGGGCCAGTTGCAACGGGTTCTGCAGATCATCACCCGGTTTGTCGCGGTCGTCTTCAGGTGGAGACCAATATTTTATCATATCGGTCATATGGCCAAACATGTTCCGGTCTTGCACACTATAGATAACGTAGCGATTTAAATCGCTCAATGCAATTAGACGCATTTTCTGCATTGATTGAGTAGCGGGAGACAACGGAAAGGCGTTCAGCAGATTCAAGGCGTCGATAAAAAAGTACGGGTTGTAGATGCGGTAATCGGAACGTGTCTTCAAAACATAGGTGGCACCGGATTGTTCGGCATGCACAATTCCGTTGCGCGCCGAACGGAGCTGCATGTTTATATTCATTGAACCCGGCCTGGCCGGCTTTTCGTTAAGAACAACATGAGCGCCAGCGTCACTGAGCTTTTTGAGGAGTATGCCGTCTTCATCAGCCCAGGTGGAAATAATCAATTGACAGTATGGGAATATTTGTCGGTAGAGTTTTACGGTCTCCAGCGTAAAGTCTTGAAAAGTAAGCAAAGGACCTTGGATAACAACGGCAACTTTTTCTTCGGGGAAATGGTCTGCCGTCAGGCCGTAAGAGCTGCAACGGGACGGTCGTACATGGTACGTAATGAACGATTCAGTGTCCGCCTCGGCTTCGAGTAACGAGGATTGCAACCGGGTCAACGCCAGGCGCTCCAGGTTGGTGTTAACAAAACTGTTTTCCGCTACTGTGATCGCCCGGAGTTGTAACAGTGCTGTTCTGGCTACATCAAGGTTTCCCGACTGCATTGCCGATTGGGCGAGGTTTTGATAGACCGTTGCTGCAGTTTCATTACCAACCGCAGGTACGCCAAGGCGTGTAATCAACTCCGCCAGCCTGGCAAACCATGTTGTGGCCTCAGCATACAGACCCGCCTTGAAACTCAGGATCCCCAGATTGTTCAGTACCACCGAATTCTCCGGCTCCTGACGATGCAGCTCTATTAATGATTCCAGCTCGTTTTGCTGCTCACCGGCAGATAACGGTAGAGATGTCTTTCTATCCATTGCAGGGCTCCCGAGATGCGATTACATCTTTTATCGGTTCAGTTGTTGTGCAACCGGCAGGCTTTCAAAAAGCTTCAGATCGGCCGGAATGCCGAGGCCGTACATGCCGTCCGCTTCCCTGCCGATATTATGATGGACAATTTTTTGCCCGGCGCCAATCAGGCCATTATATGCCGGAGCAACATAGAATTCATTGTTCACCCGCTCGTTATTCCTGATCATGGTTTCGGCGGCGGCGACAAAGTCTTTGCCGTGGCGAAAATTGTAAATGCCGACCGTTGCTTCATTGGAAATAACCTGCTTTTCCACGACTTCGCAAATGGTGCCGGAATCGTCAAAACGGACGAACGACCATTTGGGGTCATCGGCCCACATAGTCATGATCAGGCCGTCAACATCATTTTTATCCAGCACGGCCAGGTAGTCATTAATATCGGTATCAATCCATTGATCGCTGTTGGCAATCATCAGCGGGTCGTCGGTGTCAATTTCGTCCTTTGCCAGAAGAACCGTACAGGCCGCGCCTTCCGTAACCTGATTTACCGGCACGATAACGCAGCCGGGCGCCCATTGCCGCAACTGTTCGTCTATCCGGTACGCTGCAAAATGATCCTGGAGGCAGAGAAAAATGAAGCGGTGGTGCCGCAGGGGGCGCAGGTTCTCGATAACCCGCTGGATCATGGGGCGGCCGCACACCGGTATCAAGGGTTTTGGCAGTTTAAAGCCCTCTTTTTGGAATCTGCTCCCCCGGCCGGCCATGGGAATGACAATATTCAACATTGCTTGTCTCCTGAACCCGGATATTTGTCATTTGATGCGCCGGGAAATTTCACGACAGCGGTTGCCGCGTCTGTTCTGGCAATAAAATCGGTCTCCTCCAACGGCTCAATGACAATGATGTCGCCAGCGGCATAGACGGCGCCGTTCATCATTACTTCACCGGAAACTATGACAGTAATTTCCGTCGCCAGTTTGTGGTAGTGCGACGCCTCGGCGTCTCCGGCCTTGTAATATTTCACCGCCACTTCAACGTCATTCGTATCAATAAGGGTTGGCTTGAAGTGTCCGACAAACCACCCTTTTACCATGTCATCAAGTTTGGCTAACTGCACGTTATATCTCGCGGCTGGTCAGTGACATTTCATATTCCTTGATTTTCTGCGGGGAATAAAATGAATGATATTGATGAGTCTCAATCCTGAACAGATCCAGTTTCTTATTCTCAAGTACCAGTTCATTCAAGGTAGGGGCAATGTAGAAAAGTCCATCAACGCTGGCGTCCTTTGCAATGGAGCGCATTGCCGAAGTAACGAAATCAGTGCCATGCCTGAAATAATAAATACCGGCAATGGCATTTTTGCTGATCGGCCTTTTTTCGGCAGTTTCCACAATACCGCCGTTTTCATCCAGCCTGACATACGACCATTTGGGATGCACTGATTGAAAACAGACCACACCAGCATCACTGTTTTTTTCCTCCATAAAAAGGAGAATATTATTCATATCACCATCAACTACCTGATCACCATTCGAGATGACCAGTTTATCAGCTGTGTTGATATGATCTATGGCCATCAGGGCGCTGCACGCTGCTCCTTTTGCCAGGTTGTTTAGAATTACGATCTTGCATTTGTCGTTGGTGAGGAGTTTGAGCGTATTATCCAGATGATATTTTCTGCAGTCTTCCTGCTGGACAACAAAAATGAAGGTGTATTCTTCCTCGATGGTCACAAAGCTGTCAATCAACAGCTCGATCATTAATTTGCCGTTGATTTCGATGAGCGGTTTTGGAAAGGGGTACTCCTCGACATCAAAAAAAGCGGATTTACCGCCAAGGGGAATCAGGATGTTTAACATGCGTCACCTTCCAGGGTCCGGATAGTTGTGATGATGTTCTGATAATTGACCTCTTCAACACTTGATACTTTCATGAGATGCGCACCGCTTGCCAGAGCAGCTTTAATGCCGTTTTCATTGTCTTCGACTATCAGGCACTCCGCTGGTTTCAAACCAAATCGGTTTATCGCCATGATATACATTTCCGGGTCCGGTTTCGGCTTGCCGACATCCTGATTGGAAAGGAAAAACTCCAGGTATTCCATGAGCTGTGACAGCTCCATCATTGTTTCAACGGTTTTGAAAATTGAATTGGAGCCGACGGCAATACGGTAACCCTCGCGTTTCAGCCGCGACAATGCGTATTGATGATAAAACACCGGCTTACATTTGGTGTAGATCAGTTCCATAGTATAGATCTGCTTCATCTCGTTGATGAAATTGTGCAATTTATAGGAAAGCCCGCGCTCCAATGATATCATTTCCAGTTTTTTCTTCGTCGGCAGGCCGTCATAGGTAACCAGATGCTCGTGTCTGCTTATTTCCATGCCGAACAGCCCCAGGGCACGGTTCAATGATTCGAAATGCCACTCCTTTGCTTCGATAAGCACTCCATCCATGTCAAAAATAATCGCTTTAATGTGCCCCATGAAAAAACTCCTTTGCTTCTTCCGGATAGTCGGTGCAGAGCATGATTTGATCCGAAGTTGCCACCGTCATGGCGGATAATCTGCTCCAAAACGGTTTGTGATGCCGCTGATGTAGCTCCGGTGAGACAAGACAGACCTGCTTGCTGGCAGCAAGATGAGGGGCGATATGCTGTTCCTCAATCCAGTCGTCAATGAAGCTGTCCATCCAGATTCCGGCGGCCCGGTCATAGAAGGCGGGGCTCGCTTCGTACTCGCTTTGCCGGGAAAAACTGCGCAGCCCCGCTTTCAGATAACCGAGATGATCCGGTATGGACATGTCAAAGACAAAATAATCAGTGATGTTGTATGCCATCAACAACGCCCGCAACTTTCCCTGGAGACCATCCGCCTTGATATTCAGCGCCAGGGGTAACGCAGGGTCGTGACTGCAATACACCTGTAAGAAATTATCCAGGGTCATACAGTGCGATCCCGCGATATCGTGGGAAATGACAAGCTCACCGCCAAAATCTCTGATATCAGTTTCCGTGCCGAACGTCATGGAAAAAGAGCGCTCGAATGCGGCGAGGGAGTTCTTTTCTTCGTTTGTAATCCAGTAGCCTCTGTGGCTCATAATTAACATCGCAAACAACCTCATCAAGCCTGATTCTGATGAATTACAAATCTCTGGAGAAGTAGTCCGTCTGGTTGAGTTTTTCGTTGGGTCTGCCCCATCTAAATCTCTCGTCGAAGCTTTTCTATCTCATTATCCGTCAACCCGGTATACTTCCTGATCTTATCATTCGATTCGCCATCCTTTATCATCTCAAGGGCAAACTCAACAGTCTTTTTCTCTATTCCCTTCTCGAATTCTTCCTTGATTTTATACCGATCACCAGCATCCCGAATCTGCCAGCATTCGTAAATCTCCAGCTCCTCTTCCGTCCAGGCGTTCATAGATGCCAGCTTGTATGCTTCTTTAAGCTCGGGAATCGCCTCAGCGTTTTTGGGAATCATGGAAAGATTGTCGGCATTTTTTATGAAATAAATCCATTTTTCAATAATCGTTTTAAGCTCTTCCTCTTGTTTGTTAAATTTCTTCAGTTCAATGAAGTTGAATT
>Ga0172367_10005340_pt1 | contig 15584 bp, 13 predicted proteins | sample Lak10m_FD_114542 | JGI IMG/M metagenome (GOLD analysis project Ga0172367, IMG submission 114542) | Freshwater microbial communities from Kabuno Bay, South-Kivu, Congo - kab_022012_10m | ecosystem: Environmental > Aquatic > Freshwater > Lake | place: Democratic Republic of the Congo: South-Kivu... | reverse complement strand
ATCGGAGCCGAGCGCGGCGTTGGCGACGACAAAGGCTACGGTGGCTTTGTCGGTATCGTTTTTGGCATAGGTGAGGCTGACGCAGAATTTGCCGGGCATGTTATTTCCTTTCTAAGGACGTTGAATGAAATAAAGGTGTGCTGCTGGATCGGTGTGCAGTAGCAGGTGGCCGGTCATGCGGCACCAGGAGGGGATATCGGCGCGAGCGCCGAGGTCGCGCGCTGTCAGGCGCAGTATCTGGCCGCTTTCCAATTGGCGCATGCGCAGCTTGAGCTTAAGCACAAGTTCGCCGCAACCGATGTTGCCAGCGTCCCAGGCGGCGTGGTAGCTCAACGTATGGTCAGGCGACACCTCGTCGCCGTGCCCAGATTGCGGAAGCAAAGGGGGCATTGCAATTCTCCCTGTTCAAGCCGGATATTTGATTCCGGCTATCAACCGCCACAGCGCGGAAGTCGCTGTGGCTTACCCGAGGCATCGATATGACACCCCTAACATGTTTCAAGCGGTACTCAGACCGCACTTCGGATTCAACTGTATTTCGAAATATCGCGACCGCCGTTCAGTGGTCGCGGGTACGTATGATAAACGCTGTCGATCTGATTGTCCTGAGAGCCGACAGTCCGCAATGTTACTGTGCGGAGAAGTGCCCGCTGGCGCTCTGCTGCCAGACATGCCTATAGACAAGCTCGGCGACTTCCTTCTTGTCTTCTGCTGTGTAGGGGGGTTCCGGAAGTGCCTGGTAGACATGATCGAGAATGAAAACTTCGACCTCGGCCTGGGTCTGCTCCTTTTCGGTCCAATGTTCGAGCGGGGCGATCAGGCGCTGTAGCTCGGCCAGCAGGTCGCGGCTTGCATCCTTGATCCGCTCACGCTGGGCATTGTTCAGCACACCCTTTTGCAACAGGTCGAATAGCGCCAGTTGATCTTCCGTCAGGCCCAGTTCAATCGCTCTGCGCTGTTCGTCATCGAGGCTGTTGGCCAAGTCGATCAGCTTGGTGAATGTATCCTCGACCGTCGCCCGGTCCTTGTCGGCGTTGTAGGCTGCAATGACCTCCTGGTATTTCTTTTCGTAGTTCATCCGCAACGGATTTCTGGCGAGCATTTGGGCCAGCTTCAGCTCAACAATCTCTCGGATGTCCTCGATCACCGTCGCTTTGCGCTTCACCTTCTTGCTGAACTCGTCGCGCAGCTTTTCCATATTGATGTGCGACAGATCGACGGTCAGGCCGCTGGCCTGGTCATCACCCGGTGTCTGCGTCGCGATCGCCAGATTGACGATGCGGTGCAGCTCTTTGAGCAATTCACTGACATCGGAGGTATCGCGGCGCTCGGTCAGCTTTTTGTAGATGGCTTCAATGTTGTCGTGACGCTCGGCATAGATCAGGGCAGCCGGCTCAACCAGCAGCGCCTTGAATCGGCTGAATACCTCGCGGGACAGGATCTCGTAGCGTCGCTTGGCTTCATCGCTGGAATAGACCGCTTCGACGGCATCGGCAAGTAGCTGAATTCGGCCAAATCCCTTCGCGCCAATCAGTCCGGCCGGATCGAAACCAAGCTTGCGCAGATGCGCCTCAGTGACTTCGATCGCATCATGCAAGGCCCTCACTCGTTCTTCCAATGGGGCGACGATCTCATCGCCGTTGCCATCGTCTCCGAGCGCATATTGGGCAAGCGCCTCGCGCAGGCTCTTCAACATGCCGTTGTAGTCCACGATGAGGCCGAAGTCCTTGCCGGGATACTGCCGGTTGGCGCGAGCAATGGCCTGCATCAATGTATGCGCCCGCATCGGCTTGTCTATATACAGGGTCGACAGACATTCAACATCGAATCCAGTCAGCCACATGGCACACACGATTGCCACGCGGAATGGGTGCTGGGGATTCTTGAATGCCGTCTCGACATCGATGCGCTTGCCGTCCGAGGTCTCGAAGCCCAACTTCATGCGTGAGCGATGGGGAATGATGTCGAATCCCCACTTCTTGAAGTCCTCGACCTCCTTTTGCGCCTCGCTGATGATGATCTCGATGATGGTTTCGTCGAGCCATGTGGCCTTTGCCAGCAGGCGATCACGCTGTGCATGAAGACGCTGCCGGTTCTCGTCATCAGTTGCGGCGGCAATCTCGTCGAGCTTGCGTTCGGCCTCAACCCGCACCCTGGCCGCTTTCGCTTTCCACTTGGGCTCGATCAACATCAACATCCGGGCGCAAGTGATTTTATCCACGCAAACGAGCATGGACTTTCCGGCTTGCCATCGGGTACTGCAATGCTCGACGAAATCGGTGGCGATCTTTTCCAGCCGCTCGTCTGCCGTGATGACCTCGTAATCCTTGCCCAGCAACTTTTCCAAAAGAGCAGTCTGGTCGGGGTCGAGATCGGCGGCGTCAACCGCATCGGCAATCTTCTCGTTCAGGTCGAGTCGCGCCAATCCCAGCTTTTCGCCACGGTTCTCGTAGACCAGCTTGACCGTCGCGCCATCCTCTTCGCTACGTTTGAAGTCGTAGCGGGAAACATAGTCGCCGAAGATCCGCTTGGTCAGCTCGTCGTGCTTGAACAAGGGCGTGCCGGTGAAGCCGATAAACGCGGCATTAGGCAGTGCCAGCCGCATGTTGCGCGCCAGCTTGCCGGCCTGTGTGCGATGGGCCTCATCCGAGATCACGATGATGTCGTCCCGGTCGCTGTAGGGGTTGTCCGGTTTTACATCCTGATTGAACTTGTGGATCAGGCTGAAAACATAGCGATGGTTCTGCTTGAGCAACTGCTCAAGCTCCCTCCCTGAACCTGCCCGTGGCGTTTGATCGTCCGCAACCCCACAACCGACAAAGGTCTTATATATCTGGCTATCCAGATCATCACGGTCGGTCATCAGCACAAAGGTGAAGTTGCCCTCTACCGTGCGCCGTACCTTTTCGGCAAAGAAAGCCATCGAGTACGACTTGCCGCTACCTTGGGTGTGCCAAACCACGCCGAGGCGTCCAAGATCAGGGTGGGCCCGCTCAACCAGCTGCATGGTGCGCACCTCTGCCTTGGCAGCGACCTTGCGTTCAATCGCATATTCCGCAACCTGTTCGGCAACCTTCAGTTGCGCAAGCCCCGGATCATTGGCCGCCGAATCCATGTCGGGCATGGGCAACTCGATAACCCGATGCCGCAGACGTTCCCCCGGCGGAAACTGGCGCTTGAGTTCTTCCTGGCGCACAACCGCAGCAACCGCCTGATTGACGCCCAACACCTGGTGGTTACGAGCAACCACCTTGCGCGTCGATCCAGCCTTGCTGGCATCGAACAGAATGAAGTTCTCGACAATATCGAGCAGCCGATCCTTGGCCAGCATGCCATTGAGCAGGACTTCGGCGGCCACGCTGCCCTTGTGGCGTTCATCGAGCCGCTTCCACTCGCCAAAGTGTTCCCAGGTACTCGTGATTGAGCCATAGCGGGCATTGTCGCCATTGCTGACAATCAGGAATGCGTTGTGGTGGAAGGCATGGGCGATCACGTTCTCGTCGAGGTAATCGCGCAAGTTGCCTTCAAAGCCGGCGCGGATATTTTTGTAGACCGCTTTCAGCTCGATGAATACCAAAGGCAGGCCATTGACGAAGCAAACCAGATCCGCGCGGCGGCTGTAATTCGGTGTGCGCAGCCCGGTAATCTTGAGTTCGCGCACAGCCACAAAACGATTATTGGGGACATTGCCGAAGTCGATCACTCGCGCCTGGCCGTGCCGCAGGCTTCCCTGTGCGTCGCGATAGCTCACCGGCACGCCATCGCGGATGAGCTTGTAAAAACCCTGGTTATGCTGAGTCAGCGAGCGCGAAAAATCATGGTGTGTCAGCTTGGCGATGGCTTCATTGACAGCCGTCTCGGGCAACTCCGGGTTGAGCCGTGTCAGCGCCGCCCGCAGGTCACGCACCAACACAACCTCACGTTCGCTGGCTCTCCCCAGCGTTCCGGCCGGACCAAAGGTCTCCTGATTCCACGCGTAGACGCTCTCCCAGCCCAGCACCTTTTCCAGATGCTCGGCAAACGTCGCCTGCACCAGACGGTCTTCGCTATTGATGTCGGTATAGGCCATGGATCACTTTCTATCGGACAGCCGCCCGTTGCATAAAGGACATTGCTAAGGCCTGTCCTTTATAAAAGTCGCCGAAAATCAGTGCATTACGACTAATGCCGGGCTGCTGGGTAATTGGCGTCATGAAAACTTCCCCGGCTCTTGTCCTTTATGGGCCGGACTGTCGAGGCGATATCGTCGCCAGCGGCGCTCTCCCTCATAGGCCACCAATCCCTGCTCGATCAAATCGTCCAACGCTCGCTTCACCGTCTTGGCCGAAATCTCCGCCCCGATCCGCCGATTAACCTCCGAACTCGACGAATTCGGATAACGCGTCAGGTCCTCCACAATCAACGCGCTCAAACGATGTGGCGTAATCCGCGTCAGGGTCGTCTTGCGATCCAACTTGGCCCCGCGCAACCACTCCGGCCCGACGAAATACCGCATGCCGGAGGTTTTGCCCGTTGTCAGCACCAAACCCATACCGACAAGGCGCCCTAACCAGGCGGCCAGTTCATCAGCGCCATTGGTCTCCAGCAGATCGCCCAGCTCCTTGGCTGTCATACCCTCGGTCTGCGCCAATACGCCCAGCGTGATCCGCTCGCGCTGCGTCAGCTGAAATTGCGCGTCGGCTTCTGTGAGCAGGCGCATCACTTCCGGCCTCGCAATGCGCCGCTGTATCGTCACCTTGACCCAATCGCTGCCTTCCTCTGGCACCGGTGCGGGGCGGCCCTGGGACAGCAGCCGATCGTAGATCAAGTCGAATCCGCTGCCTTCCCGCTCCATTAACCCCAAGTCATGGAATACACGCGCCAGCGCCTCGTTGCGGCGACGGCTGGCATGAAGGATATTGCGCGGTGTCACCCCCAGCGGCAGGCGCCCCGGATTCACCACCTCCAGGCGTCCGGGATGCAGGTTCAGATAAATGTCGCCTTGCTGGGTATATGGCCGGTGCACCAGCGCATTCACCAGCAGCTCGCGCACCACCTTCTCGTCATAGGCCGGCACACTGCGGCGATACAAGCCCTCGGCCACCTCATAGCTTTCGCGAAAATCCGGCACCTCGCGCCAGATCGCGTCCACCAGCTCTATCGGTGACAGCTCGCAATCATCCCAGACCCACTTGTTGATCTTCTGGCTTTGTTCGTCATATTTGATGGCCTGCACGATCGGTGCGGTGCCCAGTGCACGCCGGCTTGCTGTCGAGCCCAGGAGCAACACCCCAAGACGGGTCAGGGTAGCGCCCTGAGCCAGTCCGTAATGCGTCAGCAACTCATCCGGGCTTTTCTCCTTCACGGAATTCTTCACCCGGTCCGAACTCCGGATGCCGGCGACGAAACGATTCACCTTGGCGTCATCGGCACTGCCACGCGGCACGTCGCTTTCCATGGTTTCCCAAGGTCGTCCGGGGCGCTCATTGGCCAGGCGCAGCACATCATCACCGAGCACCGGCTGGCAAGTGTCGCCGACGCGCAGGAAGTAGCGACCATCACGCGTCGAGGCGACACCGGGCGAACGGTCAATGGTCAACTCGATGTATTCGCCCCCATTCTCGGCACGGATTACGCTGGGGAGTGCCTGAACATTGACAGTCAACTCGCCAATCCGCTTGCGCAGACGATCAACCAGCTCGGGCGGCACGACCTGACCAGCAGGCGGCAGTGTCTCGCCATCCTCGATACCAATCAGCAGGCGACCGCCAGAGCCGTTGGCAAAGCACACGCAATCCTGGGCAAGCGAATTCCACTCCGCGTTCTTGCCAGTGATCGTCCGCAGGGACTTGAGATCGGTGTGTTGGTCTTCGAGGGTCATTCGGTCTTCTCAGCTTCTGCTGCCTGAACAGGCGTCATCGACATCAGCTTGACGTTGAGCCCAAGCGCAATCGCCTTGGCGCGGCGCTGGATAAATGCATCGTAATTGTCTGTTCGCACTCCATAGGCATCGATATCCCTGATCAGGTGCGTATTGAGTGTGCCGACAAGCTCCGTGTTGTCCTTTTCGAACTTTTGGGTGTACTCACTGGGCGATTTCGCACCGATACGATGCTTGTTTGAATAGCCATCGATCAGCGTAATGTTCGCGATCAGGTTGGGTTCCCTCTTGTGGCCGACCTTCGCCAGATAGGCCTTGGGGAAAAAGTGATGGTAATTCCGGCTTGATGCAATTTTCAGGTTGCTGTTATCGAGAATGACCACGCCATTGGTATCGAAGGATTTCGGCTGCTGGTAGGCCAGCAAGCAAAGGATGGCCTTGCAGTAAGCATTGCCTGCGGAAAACTGTGTCTCCTCGATGGCCTGACTGGAGATGGTAATTTCAGAGCTGAGGTAATTCGGCATCGCCCCCTTGGCGATCAGGTCCATTTTGTTCAGATCTTCGCCCAGCTTCGACTCCGTGGCCGAGCTATAGCGTTCGGTCAAACCAACCCAGTAGAAAAACTGTTCCAAGAGGCGTACTTGTTCGCTTCCCGGCTTCTTGTTGCCTGTCGTATGGAAGAAGTAGGCTATAGGAACCAGGAGGGCCGGATAAGGCACCAACTGAGAAACCGGAACCCGCAGTTCAGAGCGGATGAAATCGATCGCCATGAACAGCGATGCCTTCATCGGTTCCCATTTGTCGATGAACGTTTCGCGGCGGATTTTCAAAATATCCTTGCTGCGCACGGCCCGTAAGGTTATGGCCGCAACGCACTGCATGATGATCGACTCAGGCAGGGTTTCGAACTTGGCTGCCGTCAGGCACTCCTTCTCGTCGTCCGAGCCATCACGCAGCAGCTCATATTTCTCAGCCAGATCAAAGCCTCGACTTTCATCGTAGGTTTTGGCGACCATGATCTCGAACACAGTAAGCGCTTTGCCACCGGTGTTGATCCGTGAGAAAACCTCGCAGGCGACTTCGATCGGGTAGTCCTTGATCGTGATAGTCGAGAAATCGTAATTGACCAGCTTGTTTTTGTAGGTCTCAATCTGCTTGAGTGTCTCCCGGTTGGGGAACTCATCCATCAGGTCGGTGACCTGGCTAGTCAACAATCGATGGACAGACAGATAGCGTTTGCCATCTTGCCGCTCCGTCACCACCATCTGTTCGTCGTTTTCGGGATCGGAATCGAGATTGATGAAAATGTCGCGATAGTCGACTTCCTTGCCATCCTTGGTGATGCGAATGCCTTTGCGAATTGCATACAAGGAAGTAATACGTTGCTGGCCATCCAAGATGTACTGTACGTAATCGCCCTTGGGCGTATCAGGAAGTTTATGGTTACCGACTTCCTTGTAGCTCCGCAGTTCTTCCTTGGTTTTCCAGAAAATGAAGGTTCCAATCGGGAAACCCTTCAGAATCGAATCGATCAACTTGGCGGACTGCTCTTTCTCCCAGACAAACTCGCGCTGGAACATCGGCAGCTTGATCTGGCCGGTATCAATCTCAACAAAGAGAGCCTCGTACTTTTTGTTGTGATTGTCTGGCTGAAGCAAAACCGGGCGCTCAGAGGCGGTAACGGGTGACTGCTGCGCAATATCGTTCATGTTGTATCCGAAGATGCTAAACAGTGATATCGCCTGACATCAGGCGAGGTAGAAGCAGATCGCGGGCAGCGCAGAGTTTGTCGCCCAATTCACCGAGCTTATCTATCTGTAATTGAATCGGTGTCACATAGTCCAGAAAAGCATTAAGCAACGGCAATGGCGCAAGGAGCAAAGGACGGCTGTACGCAAAATCGCGATTGAGGCCAGGAACGGCGACATCAGTACTGATGAAGTGCATGTGCTTGAGTGCGTAGAAGAGATAAAGATTGCTGCTCTCAGCATTGATGAAGTAGACGGTATCGATTGGATAGAAACTCTTGCTCGACCAATGCACGCTTCCGACATTGCCTTTACGCCCGAGGATGATGCCGGGGCCTTGAACCAATGCCTTTTCGTGGCTACCGACAATGCCGCTTGATCCGTAAACTGGATAATCGCCTTCGATCCGATCATCTGCCTTGAGCGCCTTGCCATAATTCAAAGTGACGCATTCGCCGAGTGTCTTTTGTTCCCACCCGTCAGGCAAACCATCGACAATGCGAGTGTGCTCGTAGCCGGGGAAGCGCAGGCGGACGAACCATTCGCGGTAGAGCAGCCGCGCTGACTCTCCCAGCAGCGCCATACGGCGGCGGTTGATTTCGATCAACTCATCGTAGGTCCGAAGGACATTCGTGATTCGCTTCTGCACAGCAAGCTTAGGAATAGAAATCTCTTGTTCTTTAAGAAACTTGAAGTGTCGAGCATAGAAGTAATTCGACAAATCAACGTTCGATACTGCGTAGTAAAAATAAGCTGGATCAATGTGTTCTGTGTTTGGATAGAGCAACTGAGTGCCATCGGCCCCACTGGCAAATGGAAAGTCTGCAAATTTAACGGCTCTTGTATGGTCGCCAAATATTGTGATTGGTAAAGGATGCTCATGCCTCGCATCAGGGTCATCTGTATATCCCGCAATTTGGGTATCAGAAGACTGATCAATTACTGGTGTCTGTCCAGAGCTCGCATATTCAGACGCAGGAATCTTCTTCTTCCTTGGGAATTTAAAGAGGAGATCACCAATCTTCTCCTGCCTCATATTCCTAACCCCTCAAAATTTTCCTGAATCTTCGCCGCCAAATCCACCGCCTCACGGTTCAGATCGGCCAACTCAATGTGAATGTCACGAAGCGATTGCTCGAAATCAAAATCCTCATCCACTTCCTGCGGAGCAACGCCAACATAACGCCCTGGCGTCAGGCTCCAGTCGGCTGCTTCAATTTCGGCGAGGGTTACTGCCTTGCAAAGTCCCGGAACGGAGGCAAAGTCGGCTGACGGAAAGCGGTCTTGTAGCCAGGCGATCTGCCGATGGAAGTAGGCAGCCCTTTTCAATTGTTCAACAGCCAGTTTGCGGTCTTCGTCGAGTTGCTTGATGCGCTTGTTCGTAGCACGGCGATCCAGGAATTCGCTGGCGGCATCGTTGCCTGCGAGTTCAACGGCCAGTTGTTGGGCTCGGGCTGCCTGCTTGTAGAGTAGGTCGACCTGCTTCACGAGTCCTCTGGTCTGGTCGGCAATGGCATCGAAGCTCTGCCGGGCCTTGTGCTGCCCAGCGTTGTCAGCGGGTATCGCTTTGCCATACTGCTTGAGGAATGCAGTGATGCCATCGACCAGTGTGCCGCGATCCGCGACATAGGCTTGGGCCGATGCGGTCAGCTCGGCCAGTGCGTTGTCGAGGGCCTGCTTTGATTCCGGGGGAACTTCTTCGACATCGGTGATCGCCGTTGAAAAGTCGGCGCTGGCGGTACGGCACTCGGTGAGGTTGGATTCGAACAGTGCCAGTGCGGCGCCGATTTTGTCTGCTTCGCTGACCATCTTGCCGAGGTAGTCGGCCACCAGACCCAGGAAGCGATCCTTCTGGCCGCGATGCAGCCAGACGATGGCGGTCAGATTGGCCTGTTGTTCGGGCGAGAAGTCATAAATCTTGCGCGTGACCTTGCGGTAGATCTGGCGGGCATCGAGCATCAATACCTGGTCGCGGCGCTCGGCCGGTTTGCCTCGGTCGAAAAACCACAGCTCGCAGGGAACGGTGCGGGTATAGAAGAAGTTGGCGCGGATGGCGATCATGGCGTCCACTTCGCCGGTCTCCACCAACTTGCGCCTGACTTCGGCCTCGCCATGCCCGGCGCTGCTGGCCTGCGACGACATGACGAAGCCGGCGCGTCCCTTGGCCGACAGGTAGCTGTGGAAGTAGGAAATCCACAGGTAGTTGCCGTTGGAAACGCGCTTTTCCTTGTTCACCCCCGGCAGGCCGAAGGGCAGGCGGCGATCGCTCTTGACCCGCTCGGCGTCGACCATATCGACATTGAACGGCGGGTTGGCCATGACGAAATCGCAGTTGCCCCACAGTGCCTGGCCATCGGGCAGGCGGTGCACGTCGTCGTAGAAGGAATTGGCCTCACGGATATCGCCTTCCAGTCCATGAACCGCCAGGTTCATCTTGGCCAGCCGGATCGTGGTGGCGGTCTTTTCCTGGCCGAAGAAGGTGACGCGCTTCATGGTGTCCAGGCCTTCATGCTCGATGAAGTGGCTGGACTGGACAAACATGCCGCCAGAGCCGCATGCAGGATCGAACACCACGCCATGGTCGGGCTCGATCACATTGACGATGGTCTGCACCAGCGAGGGCGGTGTGAAGAATTCACCGTTGTCCTGCGCGCCCTGCATGGCGAACTTCATCAGGAAGTATTCGTAGATGCGGCCGAACACGTCGCCGGAGGCATTGCGCAAGGCTTCGGAATCGAAGTTGCGCAGCAGGTCTTCGAGCAACTTGTTCTCGAAGCGGTCGTAGTCTCTGGGCAACTGGCCAGCAAGCGGCTCGAAATCGGCCTCGATGGCATTCATGGCCTCGACTAGCGCATTGCCAAGGTTGGCACCGGAAGGCAACTTGAGCAGGGTGTCGTAATGTGCAACCTCGGGCAGCATCAGTGCCCGGCGCTTGATGAAATCGCCTTTAACCAGTTGCCGCTTGGGCATCTTGCCAGCGGCTTGGTCTGCTTCGATGGCCTGCAGAGCAGCCTGGTAGCGGTTGGTGGCATGGCGCAGGAAGATGACACCCAGCACCGGCATGCAGTATTCGCTGCTGGTCAGCTTGGAATTGGCGCGCAGCTGGTCGGCGGCCTGCCACAGACTGTCTTCAACCTGGGCGATATTTTTCAGTGCATCGGCGCTCATGGGCTATTTCTTGTTGGTCTTGGTTGTTTTGCCCGCTTTGCTGGCCGCCTTGATGCCCAGGTGATCGGCGTGCGCCATCACCAGCACTTCCAGCATGGATGCGACGGAGCGGTGCTCACGATCCGCCGCTTGGCGGATCAGATCCTTGATTTCGGCAGTGGTCCGGATGGAAAGAGTTTCAGACTTATGGCGGGGCATCGCACGATCCTTTGCTAAGGCCGTGCCAATGTACTGCCTTTATGGGTTTGTGGCAACGTTGATGGGAATGATGGGGAACAGGGAAGCGCTACGATAGGAATCAGTTGCGTGTGCGGCAGATGTCGTCATGCACTGCGACGTTTTGTTGCGGCACGAGCTTGCGGGTCGCCAGATAGGCATCGAAGGGGCGCCGGTCGAATTCGGCGGTGGCAACATAATGTCCCAGGTCGAGCAACTCCTGGCCGCTGCGCAGTGGACCGACATGCCGGTAGAGGATGGCGCCATCGGAGGTGAAAAAGGCGATCGCCGGCGTGCCTGGAATGCGCAGGCGCCCGGCCCACTCGAGTGCGGTGGTTTGACGGCCGTCAGGTGTGGTCAACGCTTCGGTCCTGGACAGATTGACGCTCACGCTGTGGTATCCGGCGCCAAAGCGCGCTGATGCCGCCTTTTCGGCGAATACCGTTTTCTTCAGACGCAGGCATTCTGCGCAATCGTCCTGCTCGAAAAGCACCGCGAGCTTCTTGCCTGTCTTCGTGGCAATCGCGGCCTGTTGCTGGAGATCCGTGGTGCGTTCCGAAAACAGCGCGGCAGCGGCAGGTTGTGCCCATGTGAACAGCAGCGCGAATAAGCAAACCAGATAATTGCTGCGCATCATTTCATCCAGAACAAGGCACGATGCTTGACGGTGTCGAGCAGGGTCATGGCCAGGAAGGTGACCAGGCCGGTGTAGATGATGCCGGCCACCATCTTCGGGTAACCGGCAAAGTCGGCGTAATACTGCACGAAACGGCCGAGACCGGCATTGGCGCCGAACAGTTCGGCGACAGTGAGCAGGATGAAGGAGAAGCCCAGGCCAACCGCCATGCCGGAGAATATGTGCGGCAAAGCGGCCGGGAATACGACACGACGCCGGTACTCGAAACCGCTCAGGCCGAGAATGCGGGCATTGTCGCGATAGCGTTGCTCCAGTGCCTGGGCGCCGGCGGCGGCATTGTGAAAAATTGGCCAGAAGGCGCCGATGAAAACGACAAAGATCGCCGAGAGCTTGAAGGTCGGCAAAATGGCAATGGCATAGGGGATATAGACCGTCGGCGGCACCGGCGCCGCGACGCGGGCGAACGGAAAAAAGGACCGCTGCAGTTCCGGCGAGGTTCCGACCAGCAGGCCGGAGACCACGCCCAGCACCGTTGCCAAGGCGAAGCCCGGAATCAGGATGGTGAAGGAAGACAGCGTGCCGACCCAGAGCTCGGGCAGGGATTCCCACAGGGCAGAAGCGGTGATGCCCGGAGCCGGCAGCAGCGGATTGCTGCCGAGCGGAAAATACGCGGCGGCGATGAACCACAACGCCAGGATCAGTACCCAGATCAGCGCAGCATCCATCACGCGGCGCAGGTGACTCGGCGGTGTCGGTGGCCTGGCGGACGGCGGCGCGCTGTCCAGGGTGTTTTCCTTGGGGAAAATGTTGGTGGACAAAGTCAGCGCATCCGATTTCATGGTCTTTCCTGAGTTCAAGCCGGAAGCAGCAAGCGCAAGGTATCTTCCGCCAGAATCTCGGCGACTTTCTCGCGTTTGATCTGGAAGGACGGGCTTTCGAACAGATCGCGTCGATCCTGCGTGCGGGAAAACTCCAGCTGCAGATCCGCAATCACCCGCCCGGGTGTGGCGCCGAGAATAATGAGGCGGTTCCCCAGATAGAGGGCTTCATCGACGTCATGGGTGACGAAAACGATGGTCTTGCGCGGTACCGAGGTTTCCCAGATTTCGAGCAGCACATCCTGCAGCCTGGCACGATTGATCGGGTCGAGCGCGCCGAAAGGTTCGTCCAGCAGCAGCAAAGGCGAACCCAGCGCCAGAGCTCGGGCGATGGCTGCGCGCTGGCGCATGCCGCCGGACAATTCAAACGGGTACTTGCCGATCGCCGACTCCAGGCCGACGTGGCGCAGGCAGTCATGGGCTTCCTCGCGACGCTCATGCCTGGGCTGTTCCGGCTTGGCCTTGGCGATGGCGATTTCGATGTTATCCACCACCGACATCCAGGGAAACAGCGAATAATCCTGGAAGACGATGCCGCGCTCCAGCCCCGGTCCGGCGATAGCCTGTCCGTTCCAGGCGAGTCTGCCGGTAGTCGGTGGCTGCAAGCCGGCAATCAGGCGCAGCAGGGTCGATTTTCCCGAACCGCTGGCGCCGACCAGGCAAACGAACTGCCCTTGCGGGATCGCGAGGTGTATCGATTCGAGGACGGGGTCGACAGCGTAGGAGAAGCTGACGCTGTCGATCTGCAGACCGGTGCTGACAGTCATCATGCGTCCTTCTGCTTGAACTCCTTCTGCAGCTTCTTCCAGAAAGGATCGGCGGGCGATTCCTTGGCGAGCTGGTTGAGCACTTTTTCATACAGCTTGACGTCGACCGCAGCGGCGATGTCCGGCTTGGTGGTGATGAACTCGCTGCCGACCATGACATCGGCAAAGTGCTGGACGCCTTTCAGGTTCGGGTCGCTGGACTGGTCGAGATAGGGAGAGTAGTAACCGCGCCAGAGCAAGTCGCGGTCAAGCTTGACGTACTTGGCGATGGCCGCCACGGTTTCGGTCTTGTTCTCGGTGGCGAACTTCTCCGCCTTGAGGATGGCGCGCAGGAATTTCTCCCAGGTGGCGGCATCCTTGTAGCGGGCATCGGTGACGACCAGACGGCAGCAGGGATGACCGGGCTGTAGCGCGGTGGAGTGAATCACGACTTTGAGTCCCTGATCCTCGGCACGCAGGTCATGCGGTCCCCACACCACGCCGGCATCCACCTGTCCCGACTTGACGGCCTCGATCACGGCAGGCGGATTTTTCAATTCGAAAATCTGCACGTCGGTTTTCCAGTTCAGCCCGGCATCCTTGAGCGCTCCACGCAGCACGGCATCGCCGGAGGCCATGCGCACGGTGGCGATCTTCTTGCCCTTGAGGTCGGCGACGTTGCTCACCTTGGGGGCATTGGCCGGGGTCGTGATGATGGCCGCATCGCCGCCCATGATGCCGCCGATGATCTTGATGTTGGCGCCCTTGGCGATGTGCGCCACGGGCGCGGTGGTGCCAAAGGCGCCGATGTCCAGCTTGCCGGCGACCACTGCGTTGAGGCCGTCGGCGGAGTTCTGGAATTCGATCAATTCGACATCGAGCCCTTCCTTGGCGAATATCCCCTGTTCCTTGGCGACGAAGAATTTGGCGTGCCCGGTGACGGGCAGGTAGCCGACCTTGAGCGTATCTGCGTGCGCCGTGTTGGCCAGCGTCAGCGATCCGACGGCAAGAATCACGGCGCTGAGTCGATTGAGATGAGATAGCATGAGAACCTCCTGATGATCAGGCCTGCCACTATAAGTATTGGCAGGCCGACCGAGAACCAAGAAATCATGGAAAGCTTTTCAGGTATTAATGGTTTGCCTGGCGGTACAAACTTGGCATGATGCGAAGTGTGTCCAGCAGGAGAATGCCCTCATGAATTTCCAGCAGTTGCGAATCATCCGCGAGACCGTCCGGCGCAACTTCAATCTCACCGAAGTCGCGAATGCGCTATTCACGTCGCAATCCGGCGTCAGCAAGCACATCAAGGATCTCGAGGACGAACTTGGCATTGAATTGTTCGTGCGCAAGGGCAAGCGGCTGCTGGGACTGACCGACCCCAGCAAGGAGTTGGTCAGCATCGTCGAGCGCATGCTGCTCGACGCGAAAAACATCAAGCATCTGGCGGAGCAGTTCAGCAATCGCGATGAAGGACAGCTTACGGTGGCCACTACCCACACCCAGGCACGCTATGCACTGCCTGAGGTGGTCACGCAATTCAAGAAATCGTTTCCCAAGGTGCATCTCAAGCTGCACCAGGCCGGCCCGCCGGAAATCGTCGATTTGCTGCTCGACGGCCAAGCCGACATCGGCATCGCCACCGAGTCTATCGAAGGTGTGCCGGAACTGGTGTCGTTTCCCTATTACACCTGGCACCATGCGGTGATCGTGCCGGCCGGCCACGCGCTTGAGCAATTGCAGCCGTTGACGCTGGAAGCCATTGCGGAATACCCGATCGTCACCTATCACGAAGGGTTCACCGGCCGGGGACGCATCGACAGGATATTTTCCGATGCCGGGCTGTCGCCTGACATCGTGATGTCGGCACTCGATGCAGACGTCATCAAGACCTATGTCGAACTCGGCCTGGGCATCGGCATCATTGCCTCGATGGCATACGTCCCGCAGCGCGACAGCAATTTGCGGCTGCTGGAATGCCAGCACCTGTTTGCGCAGAACACCACGCGCATCGCCATCCGCCGCGGCCACTACCTGCGCGGCTTTGCCTACCGTTTCATCGAATTGTGCTCGCAGGAACTCTCGGAAATTCGGGTGCGCGAAGCCTTGCAGTCGGACAAACGCGAAGAACTCGAATAACCCAAATAGCCCGTTGCGCCGCCAGGTCAGGCGGCGGCTTCTTCTGCAGCCTTCGCCTCATTGGTGCTGACCGGGAAAACTCGCGCACTGCGCGGCTGAATCAGGACCTGCTCGCCTTCCACCAGACCCAGTTCGCGCAGCCGGTCGCGACCGATTTCGGCTTCGATGGGCGTGCCGGCATTCTCGGTGCTT
>Ga0172367_10005339_pt1 | contig 15584 bp, 5 predicted proteins | sample Lak10m_FD_114542 | JGI IMG/M metagenome (GOLD analysis project Ga0172367, IMG submission 114542) | Freshwater microbial communities from Kabuno Bay, South-Kivu, Congo - kab_022012_10m | ecosystem: Environmental > Aquatic > Freshwater > Lake | place: Democratic Republic of the Congo: South-Kivu... | reverse complement strand
TAAGATTTTTATATTGTATCATAAATTTAAATTTTCCTGAATTTATAATAGGTATGTAAAAAAGATGAGATTATATTATATCAAAATTTTTTCCGCTTTTTATTTTTATATCGTGATATTTTCTCATATTTTCAAATTCAAAAATATTTTAACTAAACATTATATTCGTTACGAATAAAAAAAAAATATTTTTTCATTTTTTTTTTTTATTTGTAACGAATATATATGAGTGAGAATTTAATTATAGATTTTAAAAAGATATCTGAAGGTATTAAAAATCTGAACATAAAAGATTAATAATAAATAAAAGACGAATTGTAGCAAAGCGTAAATGATTATAATAACTTTATTGATTTTAAATAAAAACTTGATTATTTAGATGAAAGTATTATTAAACATATTGAGAAAAATTATTAAGATTTGTACAAATATTTAGGTTGCAAATTATATGGATATTATATTATATATATAATTTCAAATTAACACTTATATACTAAATAATGTAAAAATTAAAGTGTCGATTAAATCGCAGAATTTCTCTTTAAAAGATATGAATAATTTAATAAGATTTAGTAATCTTTTAAATCTATGCAATAACAAGCTCCAGAGTTTTAATAAGGTACCGGTGACGTCGGAGATTTTAAAGGCTTGGAAGAAATATAAATAAATTCTAACGACATTTAAGAAAGAGTAGTAATAATCTAAATCGACCCAAGTGGCGATTTTTTTAATGATGGGTGTTAAATATTATAAAATATTAAAAAATAAAAAATTACGAACTGTGATGATTTATTGAAATCTTTTTTAAGTTTCAGAACATTTATGATCGAAAATCTATCTGTTTTAAACAACACCATTAAAATATTAATAGATTTGGAATTATAATAGTACAGTACGATAGATAAATAATTTTTAAACGATCTCATCAAAGATTTCAAATAAGCTTATTAAACGCAAAAAAATAACGCATCAGATTAAAATATTTTATTGAAATTAAATAAGTAATTTTTAACTTTCTAATTTGTATTACATATTTATAAATTTATAAAAACCAAAAAATATGACAGAGGATTTTTTGCATATCGTGATAAACAAACTAATGACACATAATTTATTACATACATCAATCTATAATATTATCAATTATCTCTTGATAATGCGTAAATTTTATATAAAGAATATTATTTCTTCGATCCTGAATAAAGAAACGAAAATCTTATAATAAAACAACTATAATAACATGAAGAAAAAGAGCCCAAAGCTCAAGGATAAGAAGAAGAAGAAGAAGAATAAAAAAAATATTAAAATTCCAGACGGGTAAATATAAATTTTAAATAACTCACTCATTTTTATTTTACAAAATTGAATGAAGATGTAAAATTTTAAGAATATTATAAAAACCATAACTTCCCGCTTTCATTATCAGAATATACTAATCAATTTATGAAAATATGCTAACGTTTAGCATATTTTACAATAAAAAAACATCAAAAAGATTATAAAATAGAAATGTTAAAAATATTAAAATTAAAGATGTAAAATTAACTTTGGTACTTTCATGTATTAGGTATTAAAGCATTAATTTTAAAAAAAAAGAATATAGAAATGAAATATTTTTTGAATACTGTTAATGATAATATATATGAATATTTTGTAAATAAATAATATAAATAAATAGGATTTTTGTTTACTAATGACGTTAGATCGTTTTTCATTTAAAGGATGGAAGAGAAATTTTAAAAAAATATATATTTATAGTTAATATCATATGCTTCCAGTTTAATTGGGTATACGATTTCTGGTCGTACTGAAAAAAAAAATATATTTTAATTTTTATTTTTTTCTAATATATTAATTTAAATATTAAAACATTTTCTATCATAAAATATTAAAATGCAGCATAGATGTTAAGAATTTCATTATTTATATATATATAAATTATGTATTGCCGAAATTGTATTGTAATATTTGATGTTTCATATAAATTATTAAGAACTTTTATTACCTAGTATAACCAAAAAATTTTCAATGGAAACGATTAGTAATTTATTTTTACCAGCTATTTAATTTTAATAATAATTGAATATTTTTAGATATATTAAATTTCCACTTGAATATATACATTGCTATTATTTTAAAAATTGTGGATTATTTTTTAATATAATTAATGCTGTATCAGAAATTGTTCGAGTATTATATAAATCGGTACGTAATTTATTTGAAAATTTATAGATGTATAACAATATAAACGAAATTAGCCTTACTGAATGTATCGTGCAAACATCGTTTCCAGTCATCGGTCTAGATAATAAAGGTTAATTAAAAAATGATAAAAAAAACCCTATAATAGCAAATATGATATTGTTTGGATTGGGTATATTACAGGGTATTGAATAAAAAATCTTTAATAGTTTCAAATTTAATTTATAAAAAGTTAAGGATGCACAAGATTAATAATTAGAATAAAAATACAATGAAGGAAAAATCGACGATTTTGATAGTATTCCTTTAATTTTAGTAATTTTAAATATACTTTCTGTAATTACTTAAATATTAACAAAACAAAGAATTTTTACTGAAACAAAATATCTAGTTACATATTTTTACATATAATATTTATATAACAAAAATAATTATTTGAAATTTACGGTTTTAAATATTTTTTTGTGGAAACATGTTTAAGTGGTGTATTCAGAAATCAAAACATCTCTAGATTTTGATTTTGGGCCTCTATTCGATTTTATTATAAAAGTTACTCTTAGTGGTTTTATGGGATATAGTAAATACGCAAATAATAAAATGTTCTCTTTTTATGTATCCTTTATATATACAATATTAAAAAAGGTATTTATTATATTTTTAGATTTCATATATAAAAACAAATATGGGGCATTTTGAAATCAAAAACAGTTTTTACATATAGGGCATTTAAAAACTTAATCCAAACATTTATTATGAAACGATATATTACAACATTTTAAAAGTTTAATTTATTATCCTTTTTGTAATTATTCAAGACATATCAAGCATTCTTTATCAATATTATTCTTTAATTTCAAATTTTTATCTACGACTACAAAATAAAATATCGAATATAAAATTACAAAAACTATTAAAAAATAATCAATATATTTAAAAATAGAATAAATAAATATAATAATTTTATATACATCTATAACAACTTATTCGAATAATAAATTTATTACTCTGAATTCCCAAGGACTAATCATTCGTTTTTTGATAAATATAAAAAGTGTAATATAAAACAAAAAAAAAACAACCGTGCTAAAAAAACTTAAATTTTATAACCCAAATACATATAATAAATTTATGATTATATATATATAAAACAAATTCAAAAAAGATTATTTCGTTTATTATATTTGATCATATTAATAAACTCTAAATTATTGTAAATATTTTTGTATATATATAGATTTATTTGATATTTTTTAAATAATATCTATTAAAGTTTTATATTTTTAATCCAAATATTTTTACAAATTTAAAATGTAGAAATAATTAAATTTTTTGTCATATTGTATTACTATATTTTTCAAATTTTATACATATTAGTTTATTTGTTTGTTTCCGAATTCAAAAGAAATATATAATAAATAAAATTTTAAAAATACAAATTGTCTATTTTATGCGTTATTTTAATATAATGATTTTTAAAATAGTTATAATAATTCAAATAAATAAATTTTTTATTATTTCGTTAAATTATCATATTCATTTTTACATAATTATAAATTAATTTTTTTGAATTTTTTGAGTTTTGGTGTTTTTTTATTTTTTATATCAATTGATTATTTTACATTGTCGAAAAAAGTTGATATTTAAAAAACATTTGATATTTCTTAATTTAATTAAGTCGATATTTATTTAATATTTATATCATTCATATATAAAAAAATGAACTTAAAATAAAAATTCTATAATTTTGTATTATATATGAAATTAAAATACATCGATTCGGTATTTTTATAATAAAATAATTAATTGAAATTCAAATGTCTTTTCCCATAAAAATTTATATAAAAACTTGATTTTTAATAACCTGTCATTTTAAGATTTTAAAATCCCCATCTTAAAACGTTTGCGTATTCTGGAATTTAAGAATATATAGATCAGGAAGATGTATAAATATCGGATTATATAATCAAACAAATATAATATTAAGAAAAATAAATTGTGATAGTTACGTAAGTTTTTCTTCCATAAGTAAAATCGTTAAAAATAAAAAGTCAAGAAGGATATGAAATTTCAAAAGAAGACGAACAAGATATAATATAATTATTAGAAAAAGAATTATTACAAAGATGTATATTAAAACCTGGCGAACTTTTTGAATTAAATTTAATAGAAGATTTTGTATATAAAATTTGTGTTTTTGAAATTAATAATACCACTGATGAAAATTAAATATTCAACATAATAGATTCTGAGCCTTAGATAGAAATAATATTTAAATAATAATAATAATAATAATAATAATAATAATAATAATAATAATAATAATAATAAAAATAAAAATATTTTTCTTTGGATTAATCAGATTAAAAAAATACATGCGAAGACACAGAATATTTATAATTTATAAGAGAAAAATATAATATTAAAAAATGAGCTCAATTTTGCACGAAAATTTTAGAACATTTACAAATTGTAAAATTACTGTTGTTATGTTGAAAATATAGACTATTAAACATTTTACTTAATAAAGATCGCAATAAACCATTAAATGAATTATAATATAAATAATGTTCATATTCTTTTTGAATTTTATAATCGCTAATTTATTAAATAGCTGTATCATCTAATATGATCCATTAATTTTATTTTTAAATATTTTCTTGTTCTGGATACTCGTAATTTTATTTTTAAATATTTTTTTGTTCCGGATCCTCATAATTTTATTTTTAAATATTTTCTTGTTCTGGATACTCGTAATTTTATTTTTAAATATTTTTTTTTTAAATATTTTTTTTTTTTTAAATATTTTCTTTTTTAATATTTTATAAATATTTTTTAATATATCGCAACTAATTTTTAATATTTTGAAATTCTTGATTATATGTTTAACTCATATTATATATATAATTTTAATATTTTATAATTAATATATATGAAAGCACCGTGCGCGGAAAGAATAAAATATACTTTATAATTAGGAAATATAGATCAAAATAGAAAAAGTAAAGATGATATTTTCACATTAGATGATTATTATTATTATTTAAATGACTTAAATAATACAAAAACACAATAATATATTAATGCTGAAAATTAATATTTTGATTAATATTTTTAAAATAATTAAATGAAAATTTAATAAATCGTGGATGAAATAAATGATTTTAATAAAAACGAAGAAATATATCTTCCAATTCCTCTAATAAGCAATGAAGATGAATATAAATATTATAAAAAAAAAAATAAATAAAAAGATTCTATTGAAATATATAAAATAGATAATAATAACATAGAATAATTAATATTTGACACAAATTGGATTTCAAATAACAAATAATATGCTGAATTTTAACATATTTTATTAATGAAAAATCAATATTAAATATTATTTTCGATAGATCTGATAGGAAATGAAAAATATAATATTTTTTTATATGATTTTAATTCTAAAAAATAATCCAATATAATTAAAGACATAGCCGTATAAGACATTATAACATTTTAAGATTTCTTTTATTATACTGTCAAAAACGAACTAAATAGAAGTTATTAACTCTGGATTTATAATTAAAATAAACCGTAACTATTATTTCAAGAAGACGATCCACAAACAAATATTAGTATTTAAAATTCCAGAAATGGTAAAATTCTTACTGTGAATTCAAAAAATCCAGATTATGTATAAATATATTGTATTGATATTGCTAATGATAAATTTACGTTGAATAAAGTAATAGAAAAATTAGATTGTGTTGTCTGCGAAGGTTATTTAGTATCACTTACGTAATTTTTTTTCGTTTTATAATAAAATTTGTATTATTTGGATGTTTAAAATGCTATGGGGATATAAGTAACTAAATTTTCAAAAAATGATCAACTATGTGATTTTGTTATGTTACGTGATTATCTGGTAGTATTGTATAGAACTAATGGAATGTAAAAAATATAAATTTATAATGTGATAGATAATCAAATCTAATTATCTTCAATGCGAGACGTAGTTTTTAAAGAATAATGTTATTTTATTGATATTATCGATACCGAAGTTTATATATCTGATTTTATCTACATTTTATATTCATCATTAAAAAAACCGGAAACTATTTATAAGATTGACTTATAATCTTTGGAAAAAAAAAAAATAAAATAAAAAAAAATAAATAATTATGATAAAAAATAATATGTTTCTAAGAGAATTACTGCTATAACTGATGATTATAGACCCATATATATAGATTTAATTCACGATAAAAATCTTAAATTTAATGGCGAAAATCAGTTATATATGTATGGCTATGGTTCTTATGGAGATATAGTATAACCTTAATTTGATATTTTTTCTTTATCATTATTAAAGAGAAATTTTGTTTATGCAATAGTTCACGTTAGAGGGGAATCGTATTTGGGAATAAAACATTATTAAGAAGGGATGATGATGAATAAAATTAATACATTCAATGATTTTATTTGTGCGGCGCGATAATTAATAAAATCCGGTTATACATCGGAAGGTAAAATTTCAATAAGAGGCCGATCGGCTGGTGGGTTATTGGTTAGCGTTTGTGCTAATATGCAACCCTAAATGTTTAAAAATGTTGTTTTAGAAGTTCCTTTCTTAGATATGATAAATACAATGGCGGATCCAAATATTCCATTTACGATAGAAGAGTGGAGATAATGGGGAAATCCGAATATTAAAAAAGAATATAATTATATAATCAAATATTCTCCATATGAAAATATACAATAAGATAAATAATATCCAAATATGTATTTTTTATGTGGAATAAATGATCATCGCGTTGGATATCACGAAGCATTAAAGTATATAGCTAAATTAAGATATTTATAATAGTATAATAAAAAAAGTTTATTTTTGATAAATATGTAAAAATACGGACATTTTAGTGGATCGAAATTAAAAGATAAAATTTTAGAAAAAGCCTTATTTATCTCGTTTATTATATGATATTTTTTATAAGCCAAATAAAATCATTATTTTTAAGTATCGTTATATTTAACTTATTAAGGACCTTTTAAAATTTATTAATGACCTTTTAAAGGATCTTTTAAAGGATCTTTTAAAACTTATTACCAAATATAAACTATTATAAATGCTGCGCCTATTATCCAAATAAGTTTATTTGCATCTAAAGGTCTAGAAATAGAAATTCCTACCAAACATACTATCAAAACTTTAACTAAAAACGAATTATTAAAAATATCATCTAGATATTTTGGCAGTGGACTAAATACTCTTCCATAAAACAAATTTACAACTAAAGCGAATACTAAAAATATTCTATTATCACTTAAATGATGATTTATAACTTTAGCGACGTCGTCTAAAAAATTTTAAGAATTCATATATATAATAATATAACATTTTTTTTTAATAAAATTGAATTTTTTTTTTATTGTTAAATAATTTCAATATATGCAAATATTTTGTTAAAAATGTTCTAATGAAATATTAATAAAAAATATAGCTTCTCATCATTTTAAATTTCATTTATAATTATATTAATGTTGTGATTAAAAAAATATTAAAGAACACTTAAAGATCAATAAATAATGTTGGGAAAAATTTCTGGATTATATATTAAAGTAGCCTTTTTATATAATGTAATATTAATTTAATAATATGAATCTTTTTGATTTTATAGAACATATTTTAAAATACGATAATTTATACGATTTTTTTAATTAAAACTTTCATCATTAATAAAAAGGATTTCTTTTCGAAAGATTGTATGATATAATTATTAAATTTGGAATTTGTCAACATTTTAAAAATAGTGAATATTATCATCTAATAGGAAATATTAACAATTTCGAAGTAAAAAAATTATAGGATATAAAATAATATTTATGTAATACTAAAGTTTATAGTTCAAATACTAGCGGTTGTTCAGATATTACATTGTTTAATATTAAATAGGAAAAATATGTTTTTATAACATCTAAATATTTTTTAAATGATGACAAAAATATAAGTGATTATGACATTCAAAATATTTTAGCCGTAATATAACATAACAGCCATATTTGTAAAAATTTCGAAATATATATACTTACTAAAGACAAATAAAATCTTTTATAAAAAAACAACAACTCATAAAAATCAAGTAATTATATTTCAAAATATATAAAATAAAATAATATTTTAGATTTATATGATTTAAATATTTATTTTTTAAAATTAAAAAAATATTACGATAAAAATAATTTAGAATATTTATTTTAATAATAAAAAGAATTTTTGGAATATAGATTTCATCAAAAACTCATCGTGAATAAAACTTTATTTTTAATTGAAAAAAAAGAAACAAATTTTTTATGGGCTATGAAATGTAGAAGTGGTAAATCATATACATTAGGATTATTGATCTACGAGTTATCTAAAAAAATGGATAAAATAAATATTCTTATTATAACTCCAGTACCAAATGAAACATTTTCTTAATTTACAGACGACTTATTCTTAAGATTTGAAAATTTTAAATATTTTCAAATTCATCAAATATAAAATTCAAAATAATTAAATGATATTATTTGTAAAGCTTAAATGAAAAAAAATATTTTTATAGTTTCTAAATAACTTTTATAACTATATATAAATGATAAAAAATTTACAAAAATCAATTTTGATCTAGTTTCATTTGATGAAAATCATTTCGCTGGCACGACAGATATTTCATAATAAATTTTCTAAACATATACTTAGTAAAATACTATAAAAATATATTTGACAGCTACTTATAAAAAACCATTATAACAATGGAATATAAAATAAAAATGTTAAATGTATTGGGACTTAGAAGATGAGAATTTTTGTAAAGACATAAATATTGATAAGTTATAATTGAAACATGGTAATGAGTATGTATCTTAAACATTAGAATATTTTTATCATCAAGGATTAAATATAAAAGACATTTTCGAACCTTATCTAAAAATGCCATAATTATATCTAATTTCTAATATGTTTGATTAAGAAAAATATGACATTTTAAAATAAAAGCTATAAACAACCAACTAATTTGGATTTAGTTTCGACACTCTTTTTTCGCTCAATAGTGATAAAAATTAATTTATATTTCAATAGGAAATAAAAATATTTTTAAGATATATTTCAGGTTCAGAAAAATATTAAGATGGTAATAAATGTATTTTTACAAGAATATAAAAATTATGTTCATCTAAATAATAATAATTTCCATTAACACAAATATGGTTTTTACCACCAGAAAATATCACTGAAGTTTCATAATGTTTATAACTACATATGAAAGAAGACAGTGTATTAAATTAATACAATATAATATAAGTCAATAGTAAAAATAAATGTTAAAAAAATATAAAACAATATATTTACTAATAAGAATAATTAGTATAAAAAGAATAAAAATTAGGTTTGATTATACTCGCTGCAAATATGTTATCGCTTGGTATTACTTTACAAAATTGTGATTTAGTAATTTTATTGAATAATTCAATGTCTGGAGATAAAGTTGTTTAATAAATGTTTAGGTGTATGACAGAAAGATATCAAAAACAAATAGGAATTGTAGTGGACATGAATATAAGTAGAATAATTTAAACATGTATAAATTTCAATATATATCAAAATAATGATACTGTTGACCAAAAGATCAAATATTTAATTCAATATAATTTAATAAATATAGATGTTGATTTATTCGATAATAAGTAAATATTTTTTGATACTGTGTATAAAAAAATGCTAGATATTTGGAAAACTGATCCAGTGAATCATTTTTTATAATTGTTGTAAAAAATAGACAACGATATTATATAATTTGATAACGAAACACAAAAACTTTTAAATAAATATTTCAATAAAGCATCCAGTGACGATAGATTTAAAATTTAAATATAAATAAAAAACGAAGACGATTAATTTTAAAATATATAATCTGGATAAAATATAGAATAAACATAAAAATAAACAAAAAAATAAACTTATTAAATATCATTTGCTAAAGATGTATTGCCATCCATTATACCATTAGCATGTATTTTGACAATTTAAGAACAAAATTTAGATTTTATTTAAATGCTCAAATATATTCAATAAAATAACGAATTATTATAAACATTTGATGATTAATGTCAAGTATGGTGGAAAAAAACAGATTTGTTAGAATTTATAACATAAATTGTAGATATGTACTTAAGTAAATAATCAAATACTTTTAATGTTTCTTTATAATTTAAATTATCACTATAAAGCTTGATTGATCAACCAAAAGAGTTATTGGAATTAATTTAAGAGTGTTTGAAACCAAAAAAAATAGAAAAAAAAAAACTTGGAGAAGTTTTTACACCGATAGATTTTATTTAAAAACACATGTTATAAGATTTATAAAAATATTATTTTTATTAGTATAACTAAGATATTTTTGAAAATGAAAATATAACATGGTTTGATCCTACATCTGGAATGGGTAATTACCCCATCGTTATATTTTTAAATTTAATGGAAGGTCTGAAAAAAAAAATACCAGATAATTTTTTAAGAAAAAAACATATTTTGGAAAAATAAATATTTATGGGAGAAATTTCAAAAAAAAACTGCTTTATAATTAGATAAATATTTAATTTAAATAATGAATTGAAATTAAATCTATTCGAAGGAGATACTTTATAACTTGATATAAAAAAAATATTTAATAAATCTAAATTTGATATCATAATAGGAAATCCGCCATACAATGAAGAATTTAACGACAATAATAATTGCGCGTCGCCATTATATCACAAATTTATAATAAAATATATTTAATAATGCTAATATTTATCTTTTATAATACCTAGTAGATGGTTTGCTGGTGGCAAGGGTCTCGATTAATTTAGATAAATGATGTTAAATAGATAAGATATTGTTTATATTTAACATAGGGAAAATGCACAAGAAATATTCGGTAATCAAATAGACATAAAAGGCGGTGTTAATTATTTTTTAATAGATTTGAATTATACAGGTAAATGTTTATTTAATGGATAATAAATAAAATTGAATAGTTATGATATTATTGTTGAATAATAATATTATAGTTTGATTGAAAAATTATCTAAATATTAAAGTTTATAAAACATATATGTCAGTTAAAATTATTATAAGATTTAAACGAATGATAAAAGATTATAAATTCAATAATAATAAAATTTCATAAAATGTTATGTTTCTCAATAAAAAGGATTTATAAAATATATAGACAAAAAATTTTTATAAATGAAAATTGATTAATTTAAAATCATTACTTGTGAAGCCGCATATAAATAGAATAGCGGATTTGGTAACACTTTTATAGGATATCCTAACGAAGTTCATACAAATAGTTATATATCATTCGAAGTATAAAATTAACAATAAGCAGAATGTTTATTATCATATTTAAAATGTAAATTTTCAAATTTTATGCTCTCCTTACGGAAAATCTCATAACATATTAGTGAAAAGACTTTAAAATGGATCCCTCTTGTACCATTAGATAAATTATGGAATGATCAACTTGTATATGATTATTTCAATTTGAATTAATTAGAAATATAATTAATAAATAAAGCAAAAATAAATGGATTTTTCGAAAAATGAAAAAAAAAATAAGACATTATAACAATTGTGGGGGCCTTCCCCCGCACTTTTTAAATTGAAAATTTCTTTTATATAAGTTTTTATATATATTTTATATTTTTTTAATATTTTTTTTTTTTTAATATTTTTTTTTAATATATTTTTTTTTTTAAATATTTTTTTTATAAAAAAAGTTTTGTTTTGCAAAATTGAAAAAATAATTGTTTAAAATTAAATAGATGTATATATGAATCAATAGTATATTTTATATGAAAATTTAGCAATATAAAGAAAAATTTAAAATGTAACTAAAAGAAATGGATAATTAGAAAAAATAAATGTCATATAAATATATGAAAGGTTATTTTAATTAGCGTTTTCTGAAAATTTTGGAGAAAAATTGGATCAATAATTTGTTAATATAGATATAATTGTGTAAAAAATTATAGAGGGTATTTATGACAAAATTACAACGATAGAACTTGATAAATTTAGTGCTGAAATATGTGCTTATATGAATATATTACATCCATAATATAGTATTTTAGCAGCAAGAATTGCAATTAATAATTTATAAAAATAAACACCTAAAAAATTTTCAGACACTATTGAATAATTATTTAATTATCTTGATATTTATGGAAGAAATGCATAACTTATTTCAGATGATGTTTATGAAATTGTCTAAAAAAATAAAAATGAAATAAATGATCAAATATAAAATATAAGAGATTATTAATTCGATTATTTTGGATTTAAAACACTAGAAAAGTCATATTTATTAAAAAAAAATGGAATAATTTTAGAAACCCCGTAATATATGTTTATGAGAGTCTCTTTAGGAATTCATAAATTCGATTTAAAATCAGCTTTCGAAACATATAATTTAATGAGTTAAAAATGGTTTATACATGCAACACCAACGTTATTTAATAGCGGATTGAAAAGATCTTAAATGTCTTCTTGTTTTCTTTTACAAATATAAGAAGATTCAGTAGAAGGAATATTCGACACTATAAAAAATTGCGCTTTAATATCTAAATATTCAGGAGGTGTAGGAATTTCTATTTCAAACGTAAGAGGAAGACATTCTTATATTAAAAGTACTAATGGATATTCTAATGGAATTATAGGAATGTCTAGAATTTTTAACGAGGTAGCAAAATATATAGATTAAGGAGGTAATAAAAGAAAAGGCGCAATAGCTTTGTTTTTGGAACCGTGGCATTGTGATGTTTAAGAATTTATATAATTAAGAAAAAATAATGGGACTGAAGATTTACGCGCAAGAGATGTTTTTATCGGATTATGGGTTCCTGATCTTTTCATGTAAAGAGTTTAACAAGACGCAGATTGGCATTTAATGTGTCCAGATAGTTGTCCTAATTTAGATAAAACTTATGGAAAGGCATTTGATGTTTTATACACGTAATATGAATAAGAAGGAAGATTTAAAAAAACACTAAAAGCAAGAGAATTATTTAAAGAAATAATAGAATGTTAAATAGAAACAGGAGTTCCTTACATGATGTATAAAGATTCATGTAACGAAAAATCTAACTAAAAAAATATCGGAGTTATAAAAGGTTCTAATCTTTGTGTTTCTGGAGAAACGTTCATATTAACAAATTAAGGCAATATTCCGATAAAAGAGCTTTAAAATTAAAATGTATATGTATGGAATGGAAATTAATATTCATTGGTATAAATATAAAAAACTTCTGAAAATTAACAGCTTATGAAAATATTATTTATGGAAAATAATAATTATTATTCTGAAATTTTTTGTACGTATTATCATAAATTTTACTTAGAAAATTAATAAGAAGTTCGTGCATATTAATTATAAAAATGGGATAGACTTATATAATTTAAAACACCGGATAATTAATATCATAATTTGACTGTATTTGATATATAACATTGTTAAAGATTTGACGAAACATTTTGTTGTAACGAACCAATAAATCACAAAGTAGTTTTTAATGGTGTATTGACAGGATAATGTTGTGAAATTTTAGAATATACTAGTTAAGACGAGACTGCTGTTTGTAATTTATGTTCTGTAAATCTTTCTATGTTTGTGTAAGAAAATAAATTTGATTTTTAATAATTACAATATATAGTAAAAATAGCTGTGTAAAACTTAGACAGAGTCATAGATCAAAATTTTTATCCCATAGAACAAACTAAAAAAAGCAATTTAAGACATAGACCAATCGCAGTGGGTGTTTAAGGATTAGCTGATTGCTTTATGAAATTAAAAATTCCATTTGAAAGTAATGAAGCTTAATAATTAAACAAATAAATTTTCGAAACTATATATTATGCTTCTGTATAAACAAGTATCGAATTAAGCAAAAAATACGGTCATTATTAAACATTTGAAGGTTCGCCTATATCGAACGGAATTTTATAATTTGATTTGTGGAATGAAAAGGGTTGTATGTATGATTGGGAAATTGTGAAATAAAACATAAAAAAATTTGGAATAAGAAATTCATTACTAGTCGCTTTAATGCCTACTGCGTCCACGAGCTAGATTTTAGGATCATGTGAATCTTTCGAACCACCAACCACAAATTTATTTGTAAGAAGAGTTTTGTCTGGTGAATATATTTGTATAAATAAATACCTAGTATAAGATTTAATTAAAATTAAATTATGGAATAAGGATATAAGAGATTAAATTATAAGAGATGATGGTTCAATATAAAATATTTAAGAAATTCCATCTGAATTACGATAAATTTATAAAACTGTTTGGGAAATTCCATAAAAATGTTTATTGGATCTATGTAGATAGAGAGCGCCATTTATAGATTAAACGTAATCAATGAATGTCTATTTCTAAATACCTAGTAGATAAAAAATTTCAAGTATGCATTATTACGCTTGGAGTATTGGGTTAAAAACTGGAATGTATTATATGAGAACAAAAGCAGCAAGTTAACCGATAAAGTTTACATTAGATCTATAAAACATATAAGAAATTGACCAAAAAAAAAATAAATAAAAACCAGAACTATAAGAAGAATAAAAAATATAAAAAAAAAAATGCACAAATTAAGAAGGTTGTGAATCTTGTAATTGTTGATTTTTTTATTAAATATTTTTTTTTATTATTAAATATTTTTTTATTAAATATTATTTTTTTTTTTAAATATAAAAATTATTTTTTAAATAAGAATTATATATGTTTGTAAAACAAAAAAGATTAGAAGATATCTAAAATAATTTATATAAACCCGGCGGATATTAATTTAAAAATAAAAACGATAAAATTTTTGATACTTTATCAAATTAATAAAATAAATAGATTGATTAATAATTTACGACTGGAGATATTAAATATAATTAAGATTCTTAAGGAAACCAAACTGAATTAGTTTTGGAAAAATTAGAAAACGATTTAAATTAAAAAGATTAAAATTAAAAAGATTAAATTTAAAAAGTTTAAAATTAAAAAGATTAAAATTAAAAAGATTAAAATTAAAAAGATTAAAATTAAGATTAAAATTAAGATTAAGATTAAAATTAAGATGAAGATTAAGATGAAGATTAAGATGAAGATGAAGATGAAGATTAAGATGAAGATTAAGATGAAGATTAAGATTAATCATAAACAGATTAATCATAAGAATCATAAGAAAATAAATCATAAACAGATTAATCATAAGAATCATAAGAAAATAAATCATAAACAGATTAATCATAAGAAAATGAATCATAAACAGATTAATCATAAGAAAATAAATCATAAACAGATTAATCATAAGAAAAT
>Ga0172367_10005338_pt1 | contig 15591 bp, 13 predicted proteins | sample Lak10m_FD_114542 | JGI IMG/M metagenome (GOLD analysis project Ga0172367, IMG submission 114542) | Freshwater microbial communities from Kabuno Bay, South-Kivu, Congo - kab_022012_10m | ecosystem: Environmental > Aquatic > Freshwater > Lake | place: Democratic Republic of the Congo: South-Kivu... | reverse complement strand
CAACCCATTCCCGCAGACCAAAAATTGAGACAAATGATCCGTGCCTATTTATCCGCGCTGGCAGACAACGCCGACCTGACCTCGGTTCTGCTTTTTGAACACCGCTCGCTCGATAAAAAATCCCACGCCCGCCATGTTCCGCAGCGCGACAAGTTCGAGAAACTCTGGCGCGACACCATCGAAGAAGGCTTGGCGGCTGGAATTTTCTGCTGTGCCGATTCTGGCATGGCGGTCCGCGCCCTGATGGGGGTGATGAATTGGACGCTCACCTGGTACCGACCCGAAGGAGAAAAGCCCATCGAAAAAATTGCAGATGAATATGCCGATTTGCTGTTTCATGGATTGTTGAAGAAGTAATAGGTAATTAGGTGATTAGGGAATTGGGAATGCTTCCTAATCACCTAATCCCTAATTGCCTAGTCCCTAATTACCTAATCTCTAGTCACCCAAAGGAGAGAGAACATGTATTCATTCGAACCCAATGAAGAGCAACAAATGTTGGTGGATGCGGTGGGGAAGTACGCGCAAAATGATTTGCGTCCCGCCGCGCACGATGCGGAAGAGAGCCGCGAACTGCCGAAGAAACTCATCGGCAAGGGCTGGGAACTCGGCTTTTTGCAAGCCTCCACGCCCGAAGCCTACGGCGGCTTTGGCGACCGTTCTGCTGTGACGGGCGCGCTGGCAATGGAAGAGTTTGCCTTCGGCGACCTCGCGGGCGCGTTGGCGGTGCTGACCCCCTCGCTGTTTGCCGTGCCGATTTTGCTTGCTGGCACAGAGCAACAAAAACAGGAATATCTCCCCAAAGTCATCGAGGGCGATTGGCGACCCTACACCGCCGCGCTGATTGAATATTCCTTCGACTTCGACCCGACCGCGCTCAAGACTGTTGCCACCGCTGACGGCGGCGACTACGTCCTCAGCGGCGAGAAAGCCTTCGTGCCGTTTGCCAAAGACACCGAAGCCATGATTGTGTATGCCAGTCTCGACGGCAAGACTCAGGGCTTCATCGTCCCCAAAGGCGCGGCGGGATTATCCGTTGCGGATGAACGCGAAAAGTTGATGGGCTTGAACGCCCTGCCGATGTACCGAGTTAAGTTGGATGGAGTCAAAGTCCCAGCGGCGAATCGGCTTGGCGGCGAATCGGGTCACGACTTCGAGCTGATTCTGGCTTCGATGCGCATTGCCTCCGCTTCGGCTGCTGTCGGTGTGGCGAAAGCTTCCCTTGATTACGCAACCAACTACGCCAAAGAGCGCGAAGCCTTCGGCGTGAAGATCGCCCAAAAGCAAGCCATCGCCTTCATGCTGGCGGAAATGGCTATCGAAATCGAAGCCATGCGCCTGATGACCTGGGAAGCCGCCTGGAAGTTGGACACAGGCAAGGAAGACGCCGCCCAAGCCGCCTACCTCGCCTTCACGGGCGCGGCGGACATGGCGATGATGGTCACTGATCGTGGCGTCCAAATCCTCGGCGGACACGGCTACATCCGCGAACATCCCGTAGAAATGTGGATGCGCAACGGGCGCGGCTTTGCCATGCTGACAGGATTGGCGATAGTGTGATGTAGACAAGTAGACAGGTAGACAAGGAAAACGTGTGTACGTGTTTACTTGTTTACATTTATACCTGTATACCTGACAAGGAGAAAAAATGACCATCGAATTTGAAACCCCGAAGCCCATTGCACAGACTCAGTTTGTGTTGAAAACGGTTGGAGAAAATATGATGCGCTCGACCTCGCGCGAGATGGACGAGAACGAGCATGACATTCCCTTTGGTTACATCGAGTTCATGCACAACGCCATGCGCTCCATCGGCGGAGGGAGCCTTGCCCCGAAGGAAGATAAACCCAAAGAAGGCGGCGAACAGAAGGAAAAGCGTCCGCCGATTGCCTATCAAAATTTGGCTTCGTTGATTGAGATGCTGTCTTGGGGCGATGTGGGCTTTTACCTCATCACCCCTGGTGGCGGACTCGGCGCGGCGGCTGTTCAATCGGCTGGCACAGCGGAACAACGCGCAAAATTCCTGGCGCGTTTCAACGAAGCCAAACCCACCTTCGCCGCCATGTGCATGACCGAAGCAGGCGCAGGCTCGGATACATCCGCAATTCGCACCCGTGCCGTTTTGGATGAAGCCACCAACGAGTGGGTCATCAATGGCGAGAAGATTTTCGTCACCGCGGGCGAGAAGTCTTTCAATCCCTACGAACAGTTTGGCAAGGGCTTTATCGTCGTTTGGGCAAGCATTGACCCGACAGCAGGACGCGCGGGCATGAGAGCCTTCGTCGTTGAGGCGGGTACGCCTGGCGTGAAAGTTGTCGGGTTGGAACATAAACTCGGTATCCGCGCCAGTGACACGGCGACCATCTCTCTGGTGGACGCCCGCGTGCCGTTCGATAACGTCCTCGGCAGTCCAACGGTCGAGAAGACCACCACAGGCTTCAAGGGTGCAATGGCTACCTTCGACGCCACCCGCCCCCTCGTCGCCGCGTCAGGTATCGGCGTGGCGCGCGCCGCGCTCGAATTCCTCAAAGAGAAACTCGCCGAAAACGGAGTCGAAATCCGCTATGGATTGCCGCGCAACAAATTGACCTCCATCGAAAAAGAAGTCATCGACATGGATATTCAACTGCGCTCGGCGTGGCTGATGGTCCTGAAGGCGGTCTGGATGGCGGACAATAAAAAATCCAATGCGCTTGAGTCTTCGATGAGCAAGGTCAAGGCTGGCGACGTGACCACGAAGATCACGCAGAAAGCTGTCGAGATTATGGGACCGCTCGGTTATAGCCGCGAGTTCCTGCTGGAGAAGTGGTTCCGCGACGCCAAGATCACCGACATCTACGAAGGCACAGGTCAAATCAACCGCCTGGTGGTGGCAAGGCAGATTTTGGGATACAGCGGAAAAGAGCTAAGGTAAATGGTAATTGGAGATTAGAGATTGGTGATTGGAGGATGTGATGTCGATTGGGCTTGAGGATTTGCAGGTGTTGAAGGCGGCTGAGGCGGTTGCGGATTCAATCTGGAAGCGGGTTGCCCAATGGGAGGACTTTGCGAAGGATGTCGTTGGCAAGCAAATCACGCGCTCTGCGGATTCGATAGGCGCGAATATCGCGGAATCAGTTGGAAGGTATAACTTCGGAGAGAAACTTCAATTTTTGTATTACTCGCGCGGAAGTTTGTTTGAAACCAAGTATTGGCTTAATCGAATCAAGGAACGCGGTTTGATGAATCAAAGCGAAGTTCAGGAATACATTGAAGGCTTGACCGCGTTAGCCCGCCAATTGAATTCTTTTACCAGTGGATTAAAAACTGTCCGCGCTGACTCAAAGAAATCTGCCATTCGAGAATCCGCGCCAGAATACGTCACCGACTCATCTGAGGTTTTATTTTCAGAAGAAGACCTCGCCTTCTTAAGCAGTTAATTACCAATTACTATTTACCACTTACCCAAAAGGAGTAACCATGAAATATCACATACACAAAGCCGTCGTCATCGGCTCTGGGACAATGGGCGCGGCGATTGCGGCTCATTTGGCGAATATCGGAATTCCCGTGACTTTGCTCGACATCGTTGCAAAGGACTCGGACGATAAAAACAAAATCGTGAAGGATGGCTGGGATCGCTGTTTGAAAGCCAAGCCTGCCAACCTGATGGGCGAGGGGTTGAAGACTCTCGTAAAACTTGGCAACCTTGAAGATGACTTTGGCGCAATTGCCGAAGCCGACTGGATTTGCGAAGCCATCGTCGAGAACCTGAAAATCAAAGTTGATTTGATGACCCGCATTGACGAAGTCCGCAAGCCGAATGCGATTGTCTCCACCAACACTTCGGGCATTCCTGTCAAGGACATTGTCGAAGGTCGCTCGAAGGGATTCAAACAGCATTTCCTCGGCACGCACTTTTTCAATCCGCCGCGCTATTTGAAACTGCTGGAAATCATCCCAACTGCGGATACCTCGAAGGAAGTCACCGAGTTCTTTGTCCACTTTGGCGAGTTCACGCTGGGCAAGGGCGTGGTGCTTTGCAAGGACACGCCCAACTTCATCGGCAACCGCGTGGCGTTTGGAACTGGCGCCTTTGCACTGGATTTCATCCTCAACAACGATTACACGGTGGACGAAGTTGACTCGCTCACGGGTCCGCTGATGGGTCGTCCGAAGACCGCTACATTCAGGTTGATCGATTTGGTCGGTGTTGATGTGTGGGATCACGTGGGGCGGAATCTTGCGCCGTTGATTCCTCACGATAAGTTGGGTCAGGGATATTTAGCCGCAGAGAAACCGAATCAATTAATCGCGAAGATGCTTGAGCGAAAGTGGCTTGGCAACAAAACCAAAGTCGGCTTTTATAAGGAAGCACGCGGCTCAGATGGCAAGAAGGAATTTCACTCGCTGGATTTGAACACGTTGGAGCATGTCCCCGCTGGCAAGCCGCGTTTCGACTCGGTCAAGGCGGCGAAAGATGTCGAAGGGTTGGGTGACAGGCTCAAGGTCATGTTGGGCGCGGACGACAAAGCCGCGAAGTTGGTCAAGGCGCTCACCTATCAAAGTTTCCAGTACGTTTCCTCCATCATCCCCGAAGTATCGGATACCGCCAAGCCGATTGATGACGCCATCCGTTGGGGCTTCATGCACGAAGCGGGACCGTTCGAGATTTGGGACATGCTCGGCGTGAAAGAGGTCATCAAGCAGATGAAGAAGGAAGGTTACCCCGCCGCCAAGTGGGTGGACGAGATGTTGAAGAACGGCGTCGAGACTTTCTATCAATATAAAGGCGGCAACAAAGTCGGCGCGTACGATGTCTCGAAGAAGAAGTACGTCAAGTTGAAGCAGCCCGAAGGCTTTGTCTTCCTCAAAGATTTTCGCGGCACGAAGAAGATGATTGTCGAGAACGCGGGCGCGACGATGTTCGACATCGGCGACGGCGTGGCTCTGGTTGAGTTCCATACCAAGATGAACGCGCTGGACGATGATATTTTCAACATCACCAGCGAAGCGCTCGACCGCGTGGAAAAGGATTTCGACGGCTTGGTCATCGGCAGCGAAGCCGACAACTTCAGCGCGGGCGCGAATTTGTTCATGGTGGTGGTCGCCGCACAACAGGGGATGTGGGATCAACTCGATGGGGCGATCCGCAAACTGCAAGGCATGAACATGCGAATGCGTTATTCTCCCAAACCTGTGGTGGTGGCTCCCGCTGGGCTGGCTCTCGGCGGCGGCTGTGAAGTTACCATGCACGCCTCGCGTGTGGTCGCCGCAGCGGAGACTTATATTGGCTTGGTGGAACTCGGCGCGGGCGTCATCCCTGCGGGTGCGGGAACAAAAGAATATATGCGCCGCCTTGTGAACCCTGCCATGCGAACCGACGGCGCGGAAGTCTTCCCCTTCCTGCAAAAAGCCTTCCTGCAAATTGGACAGGCGAAAGTTGCCACCTCCGCCGAAGAAGCGCGGGGCATGGGAATTTTGAATCCGCAAGACCGAATCATCATCAACCGCGAACACCTGCTGACCGAAGCCAAGCGCGAAGTCTTGCACATGTCTGCCGCTGGGTACAAACCGCCCGCCCCCGAATTGATTTATGCCGCTGGGCGCGACATGTACGGCGCGATGAAGATTGGCGCGTGGAGTTTCAAGGAAGGCAAGTACATCACCGAATACGATGCCCACATCGCCACCAAACTGGCATACATCATGGCTGGCGGTGACTTGACCAAGCCGCAGTGGGTGAGCGAGCAATACATCCTCGATTTGGAACGCGAAGCCTTCCTGTCCCTGTGCGGCGAAGAAAAGACGCAAGCCAGAATGTGGTCGCTGTTGCAGACGGGAAAGCCGTTGAGGAATTAGTTGAGAGATACGTGGTACAAGATACAAGATACAAGTTACGAGATACAAGTTACGCGTTGTAGAAGGAGTATGTTGATGGCTGAACCATTTCTCAAGTTTGAAGATTGGGAAAAGACCGTCCCTGATTATGTGAAGAAGGATGGGCTTTGGGAATCCTTGTACTATCGCATTGCTCTTTATCTGTACGACTTGGTTTGGGATGATTGCGATGTTCTGGCAAAGGATTTTCGCGCCAAACATAACATTGGGCAGATTATTCGTAGTTCTGGCAGCGTGAGCGCGAATATGGAAGAAGCGGCTGGTCGCGGAATTGGCACACCTGATTATGTTCGTATCTTGAAAATCAGTCTCGGCGAAATCCGTGAAACGCGCGGCTGGTATTATCGCTCCCGCCATGCCTTGCCGCCAGATTTACTCGAACATCGTTACAAAGTCGTTGACCATTTGAAAGCCCTTGTCGTCAATGTCCTAAACTCTCACAAAAGCAACCTCGGCAAGAAAAAGTAACTCGTACCTTGTAACTTGTAACCCGTATCATGTACCCGAACGAAGGAGATACACACATGACATCAAAAGAAGCCGTTATCGTTAGCGCCGTCCGCACGCCCGTAGGCAAAGCCAAACGCGGTGGAATGGCAACTGTCCGCCCCGATGAAATGGCTGCCGCCGCGATTCAAGAATTGCTCAAGCGCACGCCGAATCTCGACCCCGCTCAAATCGAAGATGTGGTCTTAGGCTGTGCCTTCCCCGAAGGCGAGCAGGGTATGAACATCGCCCGCATGATTGCCCTCCGCGCGGGTCTGCCCGAGACCGTCCCCGCTGAAACCATCAACCGCTATTGTTCGTCGGGCGTGCAGTCCATTGCGCATGTTGCCAATGCGATTCAGGCGGGTCAAATTGAAATTGCCATTGCGGGCGGAGTCGAATCCATGAGCATGGTGCCGATGATGGGCTACAAGTTTTCGCCCAATCCGCACTTCGCCATGGAGTTGCCGCACTATTACACCAACATGGGACTCACCGCTGAGAACGTCGCCGCCAAATTTGGAATCAGCCGCGAAGACCAGGACGCCTTCTCGGTCAAGAGTCACCAGAAGGCGGCGCAAGCAGTCAACTCAGGATTGTTCGACCCCGAACTGATTCCGCTCGATGTGGAAGTGACCGAACTAGGCGCGGATGAAAAGCCCGTCAAGCGGACTTTCACCGTCAAGCGGGATGAGGGTCCCCGAGCCGATACCACGCTGGAAGCGCTTGCCAAACTGCGACCTGCCTTCAAAGAGGGCGGCACAGTCACCGCTGGCAACTCCTCGCAGATGTCGGACGGCGCGGCGGTCACGATGGTCATGTTGGCAGAGAAAGCCGCCCAGTTGGGATTGAAACCGCTGGCAAGGTTTGTCTCCTTCGCCGTTGGCGGAGTCCCACCCGAGATGATGGGCATTGGTCCCGTCGCGGCGATTCCAAAGGCATTGAAAATTGCTGGGCTGTCCCAGAATGACATCGACCTGATAGAATTGAACGAAGCCTTCGCCGCCCAAAGCCTCGCTGTCATCCGCGAACTGAATTTGGATGAATCGAAAATCAACGTCAACGGCGGCGCAGTTGCCCTCGGGCATCCGCTGGGCTGCACAGGCGCAAAACTCACCACGCAACTGGTTTACGAAATGGCGCGTCGCAAGTCGAAGTACGGCATGGTCAGCATGTGCATCGGCGGCGGTATGGGCGCGGCGGCGGTGTTTGAAAATCTGCAATAAAAAAATAGCCGAAAGTCAAAGGTCGAAGGTTGCTTGACTTTTGACTTTCGACCTTTGACAAAACAAACCTAAAAAGGAAACTAACAAATGTCTCTAACAATCGAAACCCTCATGTCCAAAATGCCTGGCGCGTTCATTCCCGAAAAAGCGGCAGGACTCGACGCCACCATCCAGTTCAAGTTCACGGGTGAAGAAGCGGGCGACTGGTACGCCACCGTCAAAGACGGAAAATGCGAAACCGCAAAGGGTGTTCATCCCTCCCCGAAGATGACGCTCACTGCCGACTCCAGCGACTATGTCAAAATCTTCACGGGCGAAATCGACGGAATGCAAGCCTTCATGCAGGGCAAGCTGAAACTGGCTGGCGACCTGAACCTGGCGATGAAATTGACCCAGATGTTCAAGATCAGGTAAAAAGTAAAAAGTGAGAAGTAAAAACTCGGAGGTTTCAAGGACTTCCGAGTTTTTTGGTAAAATCCGTCCATTCTTTTCTCAGGAGCAAAAACGTGGACTTTAGTTGGATTTCACAACCCGAATCTTGGATTGCGCTGGTCACGCTGATCGCACTCGAGCTGGTGCTTGGCGTGGACAACGTCATCTTCATCTCCATCCTTTCAGGGAAACTCCCGCAGCAAGATCAGGCGCGGGCGCGGACGACGGGCATCATGCTGGCGGTCATCACCCGCGTTCTGTTGCTGCTGTCCCTCTCGTGGATTATCAGCCTTGAAGAACCGTTCTTTCATATCCCCTGGTTTGGCGGCGAAGCAATCGGCATTTCAGGGCGTGACTTGATTCTGCTGGCAGGCGGCTTGTTCCTGTTGTGGAAAAGCACGCACGAAATCCATGACAAACTGGAAGGCAAGGAAGGCGCGGCGTCTGCCAAAGTTGCGGCAACATTTGCCAGTGTCATCATCCAAATCATGCTGTTGGATATTGTCTTCTCGCTTGATTCGGTCATCACTGCCGTCGGCATGGTCGATCATATTGCCATCATGATTATCGCCGTCGTTATTGCGGCGGGCGTGATGATTTTCGTAGCGGGACCGCTTGGCTCATTTGTCGAACATCATCCCACCATCAAAATTCTGGCGCTCAGTTTCCTTTTGCTGATCGGCTTCACGCTGATTGTCGAAGGTTTGCACCAGCATATTCCAAAGGGATATGTGTACTTCGCGATGGGCTTCTCGGTCTTTGTCGAGATGATCAATTTGCGGGTGCGCGACAGCCACGTCAAGCCCGTCAATTTGCGTGATGCTTACAAGGAACAGCCTGTCAACTTGCAGCCTGTGATGGTTGCCGTTGCCGAAGAACCTGTTGCCGTTGCGAAGAAACCTGCAAAGCCAAAGACCGCCCCGAAGCCTGTCGCAAAGAAGGCAGCGCCAAAAAAGAAGAAGTAATTGACTCGACAAGACCGTCGATAAAACGACGGTCTTGTTTTGTCCCGCGCGGGTTTATAATTTCGCCATTCCCAATTTTGGAGTTCTCATGACATACCAAGGCTTGCTTCATCGCTACGGGCAATATCTCGACCTGCCCGCCCACACGAAAATAATCTCCCTTCTCGAAGGAAATACTCCGTTGATTCCCATGCCGCGTTTGAGTGGGGAATTTGGCTGTGAGTTGTTCGTCAAATTTGAAGGCTTGAATCCGACTGGCTCGTTCAAAGACCGCGGCATGACCGCCGCCATCAGCGAAGCGGTTGGACGCGGGGCGCAGACCGTGATTTGCGCCTCGACGGGAAACACGGCGGCTTCGGCGGCGGCATACGCGGCTCGGGCTGGGTTGCGTTCCATTGTGCTGATTCCCGAAGGAAAGGTCGCGGCGGGGAAACTGGCTGGCGCAATCGCCTACGGCGCGGAAGTGATTCAAATTCAAGGCTCCTTTGACGACGCCCTGACCCTGGTGGTGGAAATCACCCAGAAGACGCCGATTGCGCTGGTCAACTCGATCAACCCGTATCGTATTGAAGGGCAGAAAACTTCCGCCTTTGAAATTTGCGACGTGTTGGGGTCTGCTCCCGACTGGCTTTGTTTACCCGTTGGCAACGCGGGGAACATCACCTCGTACTGGGCGGGATTCAAACAATATCAAAAGGGACTGCCGCAAATTTTGGGCGTGCAGGCGGCGGGGTCGGCTCCGCTGGTGCTGGGGCATCCTGTCGAAAAGCCTGAGACGATTGCCACAGCCATCCGCATCGGCAAGCCCGCCCGCGGCGAGCAGGCGCTCGAAGCGGCGCAGGAATCCAATGGAAAAATCATCGCAGTTTCAGACGAAGAGATTCTGTCTGCACAGCGGATTCTGGCTTCGGAGGGCGTGTGGGTCGAGCCTGCCTCGGCAGCGGGTCTGGCTGGCTTGATTGCCGAATCAGCCAAAGGGTTCGACGTGAAGGGGAAAAAAGTTGTCGTAGTTTGCACAGGTCACGGGATGAAGGACCCGTCCATCATCACCGAATCGTTCAAGTCCCCCAAAATCATTCGCGCGAATTACGGCGCCCTGTTGGGTGTGGTCGGCGGGGAATGATTCCCGCCTGTTAAGAAAGTTGCAGAATGGACTGTCGCAGGAAAAAGATTTAGAATAGCGAAAGTATTCTGCAGGGAGTACGTCCTATCAACGGCGGTTTTTCATGCTCGGACCTTCTGTCATGGTAAAGACAAAGAATTCACTCGACCTCACGACATTAAAGGATTTTTCCTTTTTTGCTTCGTTTTCCCCGGAGCAGTTGCAGAATATTACCCGCTCGGCAAGGATCGTTTCACTCAAGATGAATCAGGTTGTATTTCGGCAGGGGGAAAGTGTTGATGCAATGTATTTGATTTTGAAGGGGATCGTCAAGGTTGGCGGGGAGGATAGTAGCGGAACGGTTTATGCGTATGGCGAAATGAAAACTGGGCAGGCGTTTGGCGAGCTTTCCCTGTTGCGCGGCGAGCCAAGCCGTGTCACAGCCAGGACGCTGACTGATTCGGATTTGCTGGTAATTGACCGCGCCATGTTGCTGGCTTTGCTGGGCAGCGCCGACCCCGGGCAGTCTCTGGACTTTTTTTTCGCGCTGGAAAAACAAACCCGCGCCGCGACTGAGTTTGGTTTCCGTGAGGTTTTGTCGCGGCGGATGCTGGCATCACAGATGGAGGCGGAAAAGCAGCGCGCGCTGACCCAAATGGTGGCAGGCGTAGCGCATGAGATTAATACTCCGCTGAGTGTGATCAATACGGCGGTAAATATCATGGCGCGTGAGCTTGCCGCTCCCATCGAAGTGACCATCCAGCGGGCGGCGGATATCGCAGAGTCGTTGGAGTTGATGCGGCTCAACGTGGAACGCGCCGACCGTTTGATGCAGGATTTCAAAAAGATTTCTGTCAGTCAGTTGAAGGATGAGAAAGAATCTTTCGATATTGCGGAGGCAATCGAGGGTACCATCGGGCTGGTGTTTGTCAGTTTGAAGCGCAGCCGGGTTCAGATTAAGTTCCATAATAAACTTGCTTCCGAACAGAAAAAATGGGTGGGGTATCGCGGCTTTCTTTCGCAGGTCGTTATTAACCTGCTGACCAATGTCGAAAGGTATGCTTACCCCAAAGGTGTGGGCGGCGTGGTCGATGTGACGATTCGGCTGGAAGGCGACAAACATTACTGCCTGAGTGTCAAGGACAGCGGGCGGGGAATTCCAGAGGAAGATCAGGCGCGTATTTTCGAGCCATTTTTCACCACCGGAAAATCAAGTGGCGGCACAGGGCTGGGTCTTGCCATCGTGCATAACCTGGTAACGAACGCCTTCAAGGGCGAGATTAAGTTGAGTTCCGAAGAGGGAAAGGGTACGGAATTTATCGTTATTTTCCCCAGGGTGATTTTGGATTAGATTACAGGGTGATATGGTTCAGGAAACGCCCCATTCGAGTTTTGGATTGCCCGCATTTCAGGGCTTTCATAGCTGGCAGTAAATCGTTTCCATAAATTCTCTACCGTACGATAGCGAATCCCACAAAAAAACAGACCTGTTGCTCGAACAGGTCTGTTTTTTTGTGTTTTGTTTTTTTATGCGGTGATTGCGGGGATCATGAAAATATAGGTGATAAGCCCTGCGGTAAACATAATGAGCGCAAAAAGGGCAAAAAGTAATCTCATGCGGCTTTCTGCTCCAAGCAGGGATGCCCACGCCGCAAAAGCCAGACCGAGCGCCATAATCATCATGACAAGTTGAAGTTTGTCGCCTTTTTCGTCGTACTGGGATGCGAGGTCAAAATTGGTGTCCGACTCACTCCATAAATCGGTTGCATCGACGTACATGTCATCGTAGTATTGGTCGTCCCAGACTGCGTCAGGGTCGCGTTCGATTGCCGCCTGGAGCGATTCGGAGAAATTGAACTCATAATATTCCGCGATGTCGGGGCGTTCATCCGCATTCAAGTACCAATTGTCGAAATAATTGTAATCCTGGGTGATATCCTGGTTGGCGCGCAGGTATTCCGCGTTCCCATCGTTTAATTGCTGCATTCCAAGAATTTCATACTTGTTTTGCTCCGAATCAGACATTGCACCCTGAAAGCTGGCGACAGCGGTAAAAACGCTCAATAATGCAATCATTGTTCCCAGGAAGATTTCATTGCCCAGGAAACCTAAAAACTTTTTCATCTTTTCTCCTTATGATAAACGATCAGTTTTTTATTTCGCGGCTGATTATATAACAGGAAGTTGCAATTGCATATTTGCAATTTTGTTATAAAATCAGGGTAGCAAGCCAATACCGTCCGAGGAGAATAGCATGGGATTGAAACCCGATCATTGGATCCGCAGAATGGCGCACGAGTACAAAATGATTGAACCCTTTGTCGAAGACCAGGTTCGGGAAGGGGTGATCTCGTATGGCGTTTCTTCCTACGGGTATGATGTGCGAGTGGCAAATGAGTTCAAGATTTTTACAAATGTTTTCTCGGCGGTGGTCGATCCCAAAAATTTCGACACGAAATCCATGGTTGATTTTGTCGGGGATGTGTGCGTTGTGCCGCCGAATTCCTTTGCCCTGGCGCGGACAGTCGAGTACTTCCGCATTCCGCGCAACGTACTGACGGTCTGCCTGGGAAAATCCACCTATGCTCGTTGCGGAATTATCGTCAACGTCACGCCCTTCGAACCCGAGTGGGAGGGCTTCGTCACCCTGGAAATTTCGAATACCACGCCCTTGCCTGCAAAAATTTACGCCAATGAGGGATTGGCGCAGGTTTTGTTCTTCGAAGCAGATGAAGCCTGCGATGTTTCCTATGCAGATAAAAAGGGGAAATACCAAAAACAGCAATCGATTGTCCTGCCGAAGTTATAAGCGGCGAGCAAGGAGCACACGATAATGGCACAGACTTCCGACGCGCAGTCCATCCAGGCGCAATTGGGGGAAATGGATAAGATGTTGATGCGTGTAATGGCGCACGTTGCCCGCATGAACGAAGGACAGACTTCCATGATTCTTCGCGACCTCACGCAGATATCGACCACGGTCAGCGCATTAAAGCGCGGGATTACGGGATATCTGGAGACGCAGCAAAGGCAGGTGGGCGCGCTGGTTGGCGTGGGCAGCGCCATCAACTCTTCCCTTGGGTTAAAGCGGGTGCTGGAATTGGTGATGGATACCCTGGTTGCGTTGATGAATGCGGAACGCGGTTTCCTGATGTTGCGCGAACCAAATGGCGAGTTGAAGGTTCGCATTGCGCGGGGGATCGATAACGCCAACCTCGAGAATGAGGCGTTTGCCATCAGCAATACAGTGGTGCGCCGCGTGGTCGAATCTGGCGAATCCGTTTTGACCACCAATGCCCAGGAGGACCCCCGTTTTGGCGAACAGTTCAGCGTGGCGGTGTATCACCTGCTTTCCATTTTGTGCGCGCCGCTCAAAATCAAGGATGACTTGATTGGCGTCATCTATGTCGATAACCGCGCCCATACGGGAATATTCCGCAACGACGACCTGGGAATCATCTCCGCGTTTGCCAACCAGGCGGCGGTTGCCATCGACAATGCGCGTTTGTTCGACGACCTTCAGGAAAGCAACGCCGAATTGGAAATCGCCTACCAGGCGACCCTAGAAGGCTGGGTGCGCGCGCTCGACTTGCGCGACAAGGAAACCGAAGGTCATACCCAGAGGGTGACCACATTGACGCGACGACTGGCGCAATCGATGGGGCTGGGCGATGATGCGCTGATCCACATTACGCGGGGCGCATTGTTGCATGATATTGGAAAAATGGCGATTCCGGACCGTATTTTGTTGAAGCCCGGCGAGCTAACTCCAGAGGAACGACTGACCATCCAAAAACATCCCGTTTACGCATACGAAATGTTGAACCCGATTAAATTTTTGCGCCCAGCGCTCGATATTCCCTATTGTCATCATGAAAAATGGGATGGCTCCGGTTATCCCCGTGGATTGAGAGGCGACGACATTCCCTTTGCCGCCCGCATTTTTTCTGTTGTGGATGTTTGGGATGCGCTGATTTATGACCGCCCCTATCGCAAAGGACTTCCTCCATCGAATGTAAAAAAGATGATTACCGACGACGCCGGTACGCACTTCGACCCACATGTGGTAGATTCCTTCTTCGCCCTCGATAACCTTCTGGTTTGATGGAACAGAGAAAACAAAAAAACAGCCCGCTTACGCGAGGCTGTTTTTTGTTCTACACACCCAGCCAATCTCCTGCCATTTTAGCCAATCCCGTTGATGGTCCCTGCCGCGCTGTGCATTGCGGAAGCGATTCTAAAAACAGCCTGCCGTATTGTTTGGTCAGTACCCGCCTGTCGAAGATGGCGACGACGCCGTGGTCTGAGGCGGTGCGGATGAGACGACCAAAGCCCTGGCGGAATTTGAGAATCGATTCAGGCAGGTAGTATTCGTTGAACGAGTCTTCGTAGAGTTCGGAGCGGGCGGCGATGATCGGGTCGGTGGGGACGTCGAACGGCAGTTTGGTGATGACGACAATGGAGAGCGCGTCGCCTGGCACGTCCACGCCTTCCCAGAAGGAGCGCGTGCCGAGCAGGACGGCGCGGTCGGTGGACTTGAACGACTCAAGCAGGGCATTGGGTGATGCGCCTTCGCCTTGTTCAAAGACGTAGATGTCTTCGCGTCCCAACGCGCCCGTGATGGCTTGCGCGGTCTTTTTCAACGCCGCGTAGGATGTGAACAAAACCAACATCCGCCCGCCTGTGGCTTTGGCGGTGCTGATGATGGCGCGGTCGAGCGCCTGCTGGTAGCCCTGCGCGTTCGGTTCGGGGATGTCGTTTGCCACATACAACAGGGTGCTGGATTCATAATCGAAGGGAGAGCCAAGCGCCAGCGTGTCGACTTCGTTTGCGGAGAGTGTATTTGTCAGGTAGCGGAATTCGCCATGCGTGGTCAAGGTCGCCGAAGCCATGATGACGCTGGATTTTTGCAGCCACAAATGCTTTTCCACCAGCGGACCCACCCGCAGCGGGGCGGCGTTCAGCGAGAGCCGCTCGCCGCGTGGATTCACTTCCACCCAATAGATCAACTCGTTGGACGGTTTGTGGATCATGCCCGAGGCGGCGGCTTCGGCTTCGGTCATGCGGCGGATGAGACTGCTCATCGTGCCCATCGTATCTTCCACCGTGTCGTGACCGTTGGCGTAGAAATCCGCCAGCATTTTGTAGATTTCATCCAGCGACTTCAACAGCAAGCCCATCGTCTCGCTCACCTGGCTCCAGGTGATTTCCACGTCGTCCCAGCCAGCCAGCGAACGCGCGGCGGGGGTGATTCGCATTTGCCACGAGTAATTGCTGATGGGTTGCCCCTCGCGCTGGATGGCGATGAAGTCACCCAAGGTTCTGAAAAATTGTTGGGTAAGCTGCTCGACACGAAATGCCTGGTCGGTGGCGCGTTTGGCGCCTTGTTGCAACAAGCCGAAGTCGGAGGGCATGATCAACTGGTGGGTTTCGGTCAGCATCCTGCCGAGAATGCCAGCCGACGAGCCGCCGAGTTCCTTCATCATGCGGTCGAGGTCGT
>Ga0172367_10005337_pt1 | contig 15592 bp, 9 predicted proteins | sample Lak10m_FD_114542 | JGI IMG/M metagenome (GOLD analysis project Ga0172367, IMG submission 114542) | Freshwater microbial communities from Kabuno Bay, South-Kivu, Congo - kab_022012_10m | ecosystem: Environmental > Aquatic > Freshwater > Lake | place: Democratic Republic of the Congo: South-Kivu... | reverse complement strand
TCGACTTCTTGTTCTCCGACTCGTTCAATCTGCGCGCCGGTCGGTACCTGCAGCCCTTGGGCATCGTCAACCAACGCCACGAACCACCCCTCTTCTTCGGCGTCGAACGTTCGCTGTTCGACACGACCGTCATCCCCACGACCTGGTTCTCCGACGGCATCGGCGCCTTCGGCTCGCTGTCGGAGACGCTGAACTGGGAACTCTATCTGGGCTCGAGCCTCGATGGCTCGCGCTTCGACGATGTGGGCGGCATTCGAGCAGGCAGACAAGAAGAGCGACCGGGGATGAACTCCCCCGCGGTGTCGGGCAGGCTGTCGTGGCAGGCGCACGCCGATTGGGCCATCGGCGTGTCGGGCTTCCATGGCGGCTTGAACAACGGCGACGAGGGTACTTTGCCGGGCGTGGACGCCGACCTCAGCATCGCCTGCCTCGATGTCGATGGTCGCGTCGGCCGCTTTGAACTGCGCGCAGCGGGCGCAGTGGAGTTCATCGACGGCGCCGAGTCCATCGGCGGCGATGTGGGCGAACGCATCGACGGATTCATGGCGCAGGTCGCGCATCGCGTGATGCCCGATGGTTGGCGCCAAGGCCGCCTCTCCGAGGCGGACGCCGCCTTGTTCGTGCGCTACGACTGGGTTGATACGCAAGCCGAGTTGCCGGCTGACGCCACGGAGAATCCCGCCGCTCGGCGCGACGAGATCACTGTCGGGGCCTCGTTTTGGCCCGTGCCCGATGTCGTGTTCAAGGCCGACTACCAATGGCGCGACGACGACACCGGCGACGGCCTGCCGGAGCGCTTCAACATGGGCCTGGGTTGGAGCTTCTGAGGCCGTCCATGTCGTCCAACCGCGGCGCCTCGCCCTTCGTGGCCTGCCTCGCCCTGTGGGCCGCGGCCAGCGGCGTGTTGTCCGCGCCCATCTGGGCGTCCGGCGCCGGCGCGCCCGGCTCCACGGCCGCGGCGCACGTCGAAGTGTCCGAAGATGTGCTGCGCGCGCACTTTCCCGCCATGACCGCGCGCACGCCCTTCGAACTCGTGCTCGACGACGAGCAACGCGCGCGCATCGCCACGCGCGCCGGCGTGCGCAGCGCGCCGACGCGCCTCGTCGGCCACGCCATCTGGCAGGACACGACCCTGCTCGGCCACGCCGTGGTCGACGACGTGATCGGCAAGACGCGCCCCATCACGTTCCTCCTCGCGCTCGATGCCGAGCTCAAGGTCCTCGGCATCGAGATCCTCGCCTACCGCGAGTCGCACGGCGGCGAAGTCAAGCGCCGCGACTGGCGCGCGCAGTTCCGCGGCAAGCAGGCGGGCGTGCCGCTCTCGCCCGGCCGCGACATCTCCAACATCGCCGGCGCCACCATCTCGTGCCGCAACTTGACCAACGCGGTGCGCACGCGGCTGTGCGCCATGGACGCCGCGCGCTCGGCGGGCTTCCTCGAGCGATCGGCGGCGGCCGGCGCGACCCGCCTCGGCGACGCGGCGTCTCCGCGCCACGGCGCCACGCGCGTGGCCGACCACCTCAGGAGCGACGCCGACGGCTTCCACCTGCGCACCCAGGTCCTGATGGGCACGACGCTGTCGGTGCTCGTCGACCTCGACGACGAAGCCGCGGCGCAGGCGGCCTCCAGCGCCGTCTTCGCCGAGGTGCGTCGGCTCGAGGCGATCCTCTCCGAGCGCGATCCCGCCAGCGAGCTCAACCGCTGGGCCGAGGCCGCCGGCGCCGGCGAGGCGCCCTTGTCAAAAGAACTTGACGAAGTGCTCGTGGCCGCGCTGCGCTTGCACGAGCAAAGCTCGGGCGCGCACGACGCCGGCGCGGCGCCGCTGGTCCGGGCGTGGCGCGCGGCCGAAGCGGCGGGGCGCGAACCCACCGAGGCCGAGTTGCACGTCGCGCGCGAGGCTTGCGGTCTGCGCCATGTGCTGCGCTCGCCGCGAGGTGGCGCGGCGCGGCTCGCCCGCGCCGACGCGCGACTCGACTTTGGCGGGCTCGCCAAGGGCCATGCCTTGGATCGCGCCGCCGCGCGCCTGCGCGCCATGGGCGTCGAACGCGCCCTGCTCGACTTCGGCGGCCAAATCCTCGCGCTCGATGCTCCGCGCGGTCGCGCCGGATGGAAGGTCGAGGGCTGCGAGTCGCTGGGGCTGCGCACGACGCTGGTGGTCGCCAACCTCTCGCTCGCCGTCAGCGCCGACGACGAACGCGGCCTCGTCATCGACGGTCGGCGACGCTCCCACATTCTCGATCCGCGCAGCGGCCTGCCGGTCGTCGGACGCCGCGCGACCCTGGTGGCAGCGAAGAGCGCGCTCGAGGCCGATGGTTGGTCGACGGCGCTCCATGTGCTGGGGCCCGATGGCGTGGAGCGCCTCGAACGCGACGGCTGCGCCGCGCTGGTGGTCGACGAGGATGGACGGTCGCGTTCGAACCCAGCCTTCCAGCGCCTGCTCGCCTCGAGCTCCGAGGCCGACGACGGAGCTTGAAGCCAAAGGGGGATGCGCAGGGTCGAGTGCCGTGCAGGACGGCCATCCACCAGCGCGGCGCCCCCAGCCCGATGCAACCACGATGAAGGAGTTCCTCGCCAACAAGGGCGGCCTAGCCGCCCTGCAGCCGACGACGCGCTTCGCCTTGGCGCTCTTCCTCGTCTTCGCGTTGGCGTCCTACGCGGTGATGGTCGCGCTGGGCCTGCAGCGCTCGGGACTCGCGCCCGAGTCCATCGCGCTGTACTACGGCGGCGCCACGCCCGACGAAGCCAAGTCGAGCGGCGAGCTGCTGGAGACCACGCACTTCCACCTCTTCGCCATGCCGATGCAGTTGTTCGTGCTCGGCCATGTGTTCCTGCTGGGTCGGGCGAAGCAGCGCTGGCGCCTCGTCGTGGTGCTCGCCTGCTTCGCGGGCGCGGCGCTCGACCTCGCGGCGCCCTGGTTGGTCCAAGGACTCGGGCCGGAGTGGGCTTGGAGCAAGGTCGCCGCGCGGTTGCTGTTGGCGCCCTCGATGTTGGCGATGACGGTGTTGCCGCTCGTCGAGCTGGCCGGCGGCGGCGGCGCCAAGGCTTGAGGGCGTCGAGGCTCGAGGGCGCGGAGGGCGGACCGCGCCAAGTGGTCGGCCCCGCGCCGAGCACAGCTCGACGCGAGGCCGCGCCGGTGCGCGGCTGCTCAGATGCCGGCCGGCGGCGGGGCTAGCCTCGCTCGACCCGGTTGTCACGCGAGCCACCACGCGGCCTTGGGCGATTCTTGATCGTGGCCTTGCGGCCAGGCGCGAACTTGGCGCGCATGAAGTCCTTCCCCCTGCTCGCCTCGCTCTTCGGCGCCGCCGGATTCCTCTGCGCCGACGCCAGCGCCCAGTCCTTCGTGGTCGTGGGCATCCCCGACACGCAGAACTACTCCCAGTCCTATCCAGCCATCTACAGCCAGCAGACGAGTTGGATCGCCAACAACATCGCCGCGCGCAACATCCGCTTCGTGACGCACTACGGCGACATCGTCAACAACGGCGATCGCTTGGCGGAGTGGAACAACGCGGACTTCGCGATGCGCACTCTGGACTTCAGCGGCGTGCCGCAAGGAGTCTTGGCGGGCAACCACGATGTCACGCCGTCGGGAACAGCCGGCACGCCCTACATCCCGGGCAACTACCTCGCCTACTTCGGGCCGCAGCGCTACGCGGGCAGGTCGTGGTTCCGCGGCGCTTCGCCGAGCGGCATGAGCAGCTGGCAGGTCTTCAACGGCGGCGGCCAGGAGTTCCTCGGACTCTCCATCGTGGTCGATGCGCCGCTGGCCGAACTTGCGTGGGCCCAGGAGATCCTCGACGCCAACCGCGACAAGGTGGCGATCATGACGACCCACCGCTACCTGCAGGACGCCGAGGACTACACCTCCGGCGTGCCCATCGTCCCGTCGGGCCGCTATCCCGACGTGTGGTACGGAGTCGAAGGCCTGTACCACCCCCAAGGCCTGCGCTCCGAGCAGATCTGGGACTGGTTCGTCCGGCGCAACCCGAACATCGTGATGGTGCTCTGCGGCCACTTCCACGAGGAGTACCGCCAGCAGAGCCTCAACGTGCGCGGACTGCCCGTGCACGAGATCCTCGCTGATTACCAGGACGACCCCAACGGCGGCGACGGCTGGTTGCGCCTGCACACCTTCGACCTCGCCAACGACAGGATCGGCGTCGAGACCTACTCGACCTACCTCGACCAATCCCGCACCGCCGACGAGAGCAGCTTCAGTCTCGCGGTGCCGTTCGCGCAGTACCGCTCCAGCGATCCGGTGCGCGTCTTCCAGCAGGGCATCGCAGGCTACGCGGGCACGCAGGACACCTGGCTCGACCAGTCGAACCCGAACACCTCGTACGGGGAAAGCGGCGTGCGCGTCTCCGACGACGACGTGGCGAACTCCGTGTTCAGCGACCAGCGCGGCCAGGCGTTGCTGCGCTTCGACGGGCTATTCGGCTCGGGCTCCACGCAGATCCCGCCCGGCGCGCAGATCGTCTCGGCGCACCTGACGATCCAGGTCGCCGACGACATCGACAATCCGCTCTTCGACCCCGACTTCTTCGTGCATCGCCTGCTCGTGCCTTGGAGCGAAGCTTCCACCTGGAACTCGCTGGGCTCGGGGGTCGGAAGCGGCGAGATCGGAGCGTTGCTCGCGCGCTTCAGCGGCGACAACAACCCCAACGAGGACGGGCTACGCCGGCTCGACGTGACCGCGGCGGTGCAGGCTTGGGCCGCGGGCGCGCCCAACCACGGCTTCGCCATCCTGCCCGAGATCATCCCCGGCAACGACGACGGCATCGAGATCCTGACCAGCGAGTCGTCGAACCCGCTGCTGCGTCCGCGCCTCGAAATCGCGTGGCGTGAACAGTCGACCGGCGTCGCGTACTGCTTCGGCGACGGCTCGAGCACGCCCTGCCCCTGCGGCAACGCCAGTTGGAGCGGGGCGCAAGCTGGGTGCCTGAACTCGCTGGGCGGCGCCGCGACCTTGCGTGCCCAAGGCGTGGCGAGCCTCGCCGCGGACACGCTCGTGCTGCGCGGCGCCAACATGCCCGACAGCTCGGCCTTGTACTTCCAAGGCACCACCGCCACGAGCGGGTTGTTCGGCGACGGCTTGCGCTGCGCGGGCGGTTCGGTGCGACGCCTCGGCGCCAAGACGAACTCGGGTGGAGCTTCGCTGCATCCCGCGTCCGGCGACGCGCCCATCTCGGCGACCGGGGCGATCGGCGCGCCGGGCGAACGCCACTACCAGGTCTGGTACCGCAACGCGGCGGCCTTCTGCGGACCCGACACCTTCAACCTGACCAATGGCGTGCGCGTGACCTGGACTCCCTGAGGGGGCGAACTCGCGGCGATCCGGCGCCCCGCGCCAGCTCGAAGCTGCGCGGGGCGCTGTTCGTTTCTTTGCATGATCCGCGAACAGTCCTCGCAATCTTGTGTTCGAACAGAGCAAGCGCCGCACGGGACGGCGAGATCGGAGCGCGCGCGGCGCGTGTTCCGCGTCCCTAGGCGCCAAGCGAGCACATGACGCGCACCCACACGGCCAAGGTCGACTTCCACCTGCACTCGCACGCCTCGAACGTCACCGACTACTACGCGGCCAACTCGTTCGCGATCCCGGAGTCCTACTCCGATCCGCTCGCGCTGCACGCGGACCTGAAGGCGCGCGGCATGACGCTCTTCACGCTGACGGACCACAACTCGATCGATGGCGTGCGCATGCTGCTCGACAAGGGCATCGCGGATGTGTTCATCAGCTCTGAGCTGACGGCGACCTTCCCCGAGGATGGCTGCAACATCCACGTGACGATCGCGAACGCGACCGAAGCGCAGTTCGCGGAGGCCAACAGGCTGCGCGCGAACTTGTACGAGCTGGTCGCGTGGCTCGACGAGCAGATCGACACCGAAACGGCGCGCGGCGCGACGAACAAGCTCGCGTACTTCATGACGCACCCGTTGATGAGCACGCAGAACCGCGCCTACGGCCGCGAGGGCTCGCTGGGCCTGCAGCACATCGAGAAGGCGATCCTCCTGTGCAACGCGCTCGAGGTGCGCAACGGCGCGCGCACGCGGCACCTCAACGAATTCACGCACAAGCTGGTCTCGTCGCTCGACCGCGCCACCATCGAGAGGCTGGCGAACAAGCACGGCATCGCCCCGAAGGGACCCGTCCCTTGGCTCAAGGCCGTGCTGTCGGGCTCGGACGACCACTCGGGCATCAATCCGGGCCGCACCTGGACCGAGTTCAACCTGCACACTTCGCGCCGCGCGACGCCCAACGACTTGGTCGACGCCATCCGCGAGCGTCGCACCCGCCCCGGCGGCGACCATGGCGGGCCGGTGACCTTGGCGCACGCGATGCTGAAGCTCCTGCACGACGGCCGCAAGCAAGGACGCGGCGCGACGGGAGGCAAGGCGCTGGCCGCCGGCGGACCGGCGGACACCTTGCTGCGCATGGTGTTCGACGGCGATTCCGTCAGCTTGGGCGAGAAGCTCTCGTTCCGGGCCAAATCGTGGCTGCGCAACGCGCTCGCGCGGCTGCCCTCGACCGGGAGCAAGGCCTCGAAGCCGTTCGAACAGGTGCTCGTGGCCGAGATCGACGCGCTGATCGGCGACCCCTCGTTCCGCGCCGAACTATCGGCCTGCACCAAGACCGACGACAAGATCTTCCTCGTCGTCAGCACGCTGATCAATCGGCTCTTCGCCACCTACCTCCGGCGCCTCGCCAACTCGGATCGCGCCAATGTCGTGTGCACGATCAAGGAAGCCGTGGCGCTGGTCTCGTCGAACCTGTTCGTCTCGCTGCCCTATTTGGTGTCCTACCTGCACCAGAGCTCCGACCGCGACATCGTCCGCGACGTGCGCAAGGCCTTCGAGCTCGGCGAGAGCCAGCGCCTCGTGCTTGTGACGGACACCTTCTTCGACGTCAACGGCGTCTCGCGCACCATCCGGCGCATGCTCGACGAGTCCAAGCGCCGCGGCATCGACTTCGTGGTCGCCACCTGCCTGTCGGAGGAGGAGATCGAACTCCACTGCGCCAAGCCCGAGATCGCCGCCCTGATCGACGAGGGACGACTGAAGATCTTCCGCTCGGTGGTGTCGTTGGACTTCCCGCGCTACGAAGGGCTGAAGGTACATGTGCCGCCCTTCCTCGAGATGCTGCGCTGGCTGCAGGAGGAGGGCTTCACGAAGATGCAGATCAGCACGCCCGGCACGATCGGCGTGGCGGGCTTGCTGGCCGCGAAGGTGCTGCAGATCGAGACCAGCTCGACCTACCACACGAGCTTCCCGGAGTACGTCGAGGACTTCACCAAGGACATCAGCCTCGAGGCGCTGGCTTGGAAGTACATGATCCTCTTCTACCACGCGGTGGACGAGGTGGTCGTGCCGTCGAAGTACATCGCCAAGCTGCTGCACGCGCGCGGACTGCGCAATCGCAGCCTGCTCGTGCTCGATCGCTGGGTCGACACGGAGCGCTTCCATCCGCGTCACCGCGTCGAGGATTACTGGAAGCGGCATGGCGTGCAGGACGAGGATCGATTGGTCAAGTTCTGCCACGTGGGCCGCGTCAGCGTGGAGAAGAACCTCGGTCGACTGGTCGAGGCCTACAAGGACCTGCGCTCGCGGCGCTCGGACGTGCACCTCGTGGTGATCGGCGACGGTCCGTGGCGCGCCGAGATGGAACGCCAACTCGCGGGGCTGCCCGCGACCTTCACCGGCATGCTCGAGGGCCTCGAGTTGTCGCGCGCCATCGCCTCCTGCGACGCCAAGGTCTTCCCCAGCACGACCGACACCTGGGGCAACGCCCCGCTCGAGGCCCAGGCATCCGGCCTGCCGGTCGTGGTCTCCGACGTGGGCGGGCCGCAGGAGCTGATGCAAGACGGCGCGACCGGCCTGCGCGTGTGCGGGCGCGACGTGCAGCAGCTGGCGGCCGCGATGGAGTCCCTGTGCGATCCGCTGACGCGCCTGCGCATGGGGCGCAACGCGCGCGAGTACGCCGAGCGGAATCGCGTCGACGAGCCTTTCACCGCCATCTTGGACGCGAGCGCCTACCGTCGTCGCGCCAAGCAGCTCAAGAAGGAGGAGGAACGCCGCGAGGAGCAGCGCGCCGAGATCCAGGTCGAGCTGATCTCCACGCGCATCGAGATCCACGCCGCCTGCCTGTCCTCCGACGAGTCCGCCACATGAACGAGATCACCACCTGGTTGCTGGCCTTGCCCCCCGCCGCCTTGCTCGCGCGACGCGCCATCGTGCGCCTGCAGCTGTCCGCGGCGAAGCATCGATCCTTGCGCGGACATGCCCGCATGTCCCAGCTCGTGGCCAAGCTCGTGCCGCACTACGAGTACGCCGAGGACGCCTTCGCCGGCATGGACGGCGCGCCCGTCGAAGTGGTCGCCCGCCGCGAACGCGCCTTCCGCGGCTTGGCGGAGGACTTGCGCACGAAGGCTCCGCGCACCTTGGAGCGCAGCGCGCAAGTCGAGGAGGACGTCTCCGATGTCGCCTTCGTCAACGCCTACCGCGTGCCGTTCCAATTCCGCGGCGTGGCGCGGCGGCACCTGCGCGTCGGCAGCTTCGCCGCGGAGACCCGCGGCAGGATGATCAGCGACCTCGACGGCAACTGGTCCTTCGACCTCGGAGGCGCCTATGGAGTCAACCTGCACGGCCACGACTTCTACAAGCGCTGCATCGAACTCGGCGGCGAGCGCGTCAAGGAGCTCGGGCCCGTGCTCGGCTCGTACCACCCGCTGGTGGCCTCGAACTCCGCGCGCTTGAAGGCGATCTCGGGCATGGACGAGGTCAGCTACCACATGTCGGGCACCGAGGCGGTGATGCAGGCCGTGCGCCTGGCGCGCTACCACACCAAGCGCTCGCACATCGTGCGCTTCACCGGCTCGTACCACGGCTGGTGGGATGGCGTCCAAGCCGGTGTCGGCAACCCGCGCCCGCCGCGCGAGGTGTACACGCTCAAGGAGATGGACGAGGCCACGCTGCGCGTACTGCGCACGAGGAAGGACATCGCCTGCGTGCTGGTCAACCCGATCCAGGCCATGCACCCCAACGGCCAGGCGCCCAGCGACACGACGCTGGTGGCGAGCGATCGCGCGGCGCGCTTCGACAAGGAGGCCTACTCCAACTGGCTGGCGCGACTGCGCGAGGCCTGCACCGCGAACGGCATCGTGCTGGTCATGGACGAGGTCTTCCTCGGCTTCCGGCTCGCGCGCGGCGGCGCGCAGGAGTACTTCGGCGTCCAAGCGGACCTCGTGACCTACGGCAAGACCCTGGGCGGCGGCCTGCCCATCGGCGTGGTGTGCGGCAAGCGCCACCTGATGAAGCGTTGGCGCCCGGACAACCCGACCGACATCTGCTTCGCGCGCGGCACCTTCAACTCGCATCCCTATGTCATGGGAGCGATGGCCGAGTTCCTCGACCATCTCGACCTGCCCGCGACGCACGAGCACTACACGAGCCTCGACCAAGCTTGGAATCGGCGCGCGGCGCGCTTCAACCAGGAACTCGAGGCGCGCGGCCTGCCGGTGCGCATCGTCAACATGGTCTCGGTGTGGACCACGCTCTACACGACTCCGAGCGCGTACAACTGGCTGTTCCAGTACTACCTGCGCCGCGAGGGACTCGCCATGAGCTGGATCGGCACAGGCCGCTTCATCTTCAGCCACGACTACACCGAGGAGGAGGTCGACGATGTCCGTCGGCGCTTCGTGGCGGCGGCCGAGGCCATGCAGCGCGACGGCTGGTGGTGGAATGATGGCACGGTCACCAACAAGTCGATCAAGCGCCGCATCCTGCGCGAGCTGATCGCGGCCAAGTTCGGTCGCGGCGCCGGGCGCGAGGCGGCCAAGGCGCGCGACGCGCGGCCGCGCGCCGGCGAGTCCGTCCCCGGCGACGCGGCGGGCTCGTTGGCGAGCCGCGCGGACTCCGGGGGCGAGCAAGCCGCCCTCTGACTGGAGCGTCGCCGACTCGAGCGTCGCTCCAGTCCAAGGACCGCGCCCGGCCTCAGTCCTGGCGCGCCTTCACGTCGTCCATCGGATCGATCAACTTGCCCTGCAGGACGAACAGCGGCGCGCGGTGGTACAGCTTGATGTCGTGCAGGGGGTCCGTGAGGATCTTCGTCGCCCACACGAGGCCCGTCTGGACGCCGCGCGTCGCGCACAGCCACGCCGTGCGGGCGGCGACCGCCAGCACGCCCAGCGCGATCCAGATCGACGAGACCTTCTCCACCGACGCCTCGAAGCCGCTCGCGGAGTCGAACAGGCCGAAGAAGGTCGGGTCGAGCCAAACGACCAGCGGGATAGAGCCCCAGGTGGCGAGCAACGCGACCTTGCGCTGCAGGTTGTAGCCCACCTTGATCTCCTCCTTGTGCTCGAAGCTCGCCTGGTTGACCGCGTCCCAGCCCTTCGGCTCGAAGAAGAAGTGGCCGATCTGCCGCGTCCACATGGCGATGATCCAACCGAAGATCGCGGCGGCCACGGGATGGAACGGCAACAAGGCGAAGGTCGTCAGGAAGCTCAGCGCGCTCAGCAAGTGCAGCGACTGGTTGATGTAGCTCTGGTGGTAGTAGCGGTGGTCGTCCCAACGCTGCTCGCGCAGCTCGGCGAAGAAGCCCAATTCCTCGTCGGTGGCGGTCGTGGTGGTCATGTGCTCGCGTGCTCCTCTGTCTCTGGTTTTGATGGTCGCCGGAGCGTCCGGCGTCAGGCCTGCAGTCCGCGCAACAGCGGCTGGCCCATCTTGACCAGCGCCCCCTCGCGGACCCGTTCGTCGAATTCGAAGCCGCCCGTGGCGAGCAGCACGATGGTGGAGCCGTGCTGGAACCAACCCAGCTCCTCGCCGCGCCGGAACGACGCGGCGCACTCGATGCGGTTGCGTCCGCGGCTGCGCAGGTCCAGCTCGCCCGGCAGGAACTTGAGCCGGATGCTGGCCACGAGGATCGCCGCCACGGGCACCAAGGTCAGCACCTGGTCGGCGTTCGGCAGGCGCAGGTCCAGCACGGCGCGCTCGTTGCGGCAGAACAGACGCTCCACGCGCCGCAACGCGATGGGGTTCACGTTCCAGGTGTCCCCGGAGATGTAGTCGACGCGTTCGATGCGGCCGTCGCAAGGCGCATGGAAGCGGTGGTAGAAGCTGGACTTCAGGCGCAGCGTGAGGAACTTGCCTCCGCGATGGCGCCGCGCGAGTCCTTCGTCCGCGAGCAACTCGGCCAACGTGTAGGGCATGCCCTTGGCCTGCAACACCAATCCGTCCTCGACCACGCCGTGCGCGCCGACGATGGCATCGACGGGACTGGCGAGCACGCTTGGCGTCGCGTCAACGACGCGCGCGCCGGGCTTGAGTTCGCGCACGAAGCAGTCATGCACGCTCTTGAAGCTGGACTCCTTGGCTTCGGCGAGGTCGAGATCCGGCGCGAAGAAGCGCCAGGCCGCGACTGAGGCGCGGCACAGGAGCGGTTGTTCGATCCGGCTGTACCAGCCCATGAACTTCGTCGCCAACCTGCGCGGAATGCGATTGGTCAGCAGGAAATTGACGTCTTCCCGGGCAAGGACGCGCAGCAGGCCCGCCGGCGGCGTGGCATCGACGCGCGGCCGCGACTCGGCCGCGCCCTCGACCTCCCCTTCGACCAAGCTCGTTCGCGCCATCTAGGACGCGAGTTGGCCGTTCCTTGATCAGGACAGCGTGGACGGCGCGTCAAGATCCAGTAGAGCCGTGGCCGCCGCTGGCCTTGCGCCCGCCGCGCTCGTACGCGGGCGCCGCGCTCGCCTGCAGTCGCGCGGCGAGGTCCACGCAGCGATCCAGCAGGGCGCGCGCTCCGTCGTGGAGGTCGACGTCCTTGCGCACGAACTCGACGTTGCGCTCCAGGTCCTCGGCCGTCCAACCACGGCTGTGGGCGACGAAGGGGAACTGCGGGAACTGCAGGCCAAGCTCGCTTGGCGCTCAGCCCGGATCGAGACGGGCGCGCAAGACGCTGGACAGCGCGGCGGCGGCGGGCGCCAGCGGCGAGCCACGCGGCAGGATCAAGCCGAATTCGATCGGCTTGGCGCCCTTCAGGGGCACCACGGCCAAGTTGGACGCATCCCGGCCCTCGAGCGCGATGAGCGGCAGCAAGGTGGGCATGCAGGCGCCGCGCACGACGGCCAGCAGCGATTCGATCGTCGACAATTCGCAGGCGACCTTGGCGCGTTGGCCTTCGCCGGCGAACCAGGCGTCGGCGATGTGGCGCATGTCGTAGCCCTGCGGATGCAGCACGACGCGTTCGAGCGCGAGGTCCCCCGGCGCGAGGATGGCGGCGGCATGCAAGGCATGGCCGCTCGGCACGATGGCGCACAAGGGACCCGAGGCGAGCGTCTCGTACGAGAGGTTGATCGACAAGCGCGAGAGGATGCCGAGGCCCAGTTCGCAGCGTCCCGATTCGACTTCGGTCTCGACCTCGTGGGATGGGCGTTCATGGACATGGACGGTCAGCCCCGGGTGGGTGCGCGACAACCGCTCCAGCGCCCGCGGCACGAAACCCATCAACATCGACGGGATGGCGGCGGCCTCGACATGGCCCACGATCCCCTCGCGCACCGCCCCCACCGCGTCGCGCGCCTCGTCCAGGCGACGCAGCACCAGGCGCGCGCGTTCGGCGAAGGTGCGTCCGGCCTCGGTCAGGCGCACGCGCCGTCCGGCGCGCGACAAGAGCAGCACGCCGAGCGCCTGTTCGAGCAGCTGCATCTGCTGCGAGATCGCCGGCTGCGAGACGCCGCAGCGCTCCGCGGCGCGTGTGAAGTTCTCGGTCTCCGCCACAGCCAGGAAGTAACGCAGCTGGCGCAGTTCGATCTCGTCGGCCATGGCGCGAGCATAGCTGGCGGCGCGTCCGGCCGCGAAGGCTCGACCGATCGCCGCCCCCCTGTCAATTCCTTTGGACAACGCGCGACTAGGGTCGCCAGTTGACGGAGACGCCGTTCGACAAGTTGAACGTCGACGCCGTGCAGTAGGACGCCGCGTTGCGGTACCACGCCTGGTAGTGGCGCAACCCTCCGGCCGCGGGCACGGCGCCCGAAGTCGACACGCGCACTTCGCCCGGACCACCGAGGATGGCGCTGCCGAAGGTCGCTTGGCGCGTGCCGAGGCGCAGCACGGTCCCCGCCGCGCAGCGCAAACCATCGCCGAAGACGGTGCCTGCGCCGCCAGCCGAGGTGGCCGTGCCTTGGAAGAACAGCACGACGGTGGTCGCCGGCAAGCCCGAGCAGGACAGCGACAGCGTGTCGGCCGCGAGGAACGGGTACCCGTCGGCGCGCAGCTTGGCCCCGAGCGCGTTGGCCGAGTTGGCGCAGCCCGCGCCGCCCTGTCCGGCGTTCCCGCACGGACAGGTGGCGACCGTGCCGAAGCAGAAGGCCGTGCCCGCGGCCGGAGCGTGGGGCGTGGCGCCGAAGTGCTCTTGCAGCGCGTACAGATGCGCTCGAGCGGCGTTGGCGCGCGCCAAGGATGATCCCAGCAGTTGCGCGTCGGAGGGATTCGAGATGAAGGCCAGCTCGCTCAAGGTGGCGGGCATGGCGGTGTTCACGAGCACGTAGAACCCGGCGGTCTTGACGCCCCGGTCGGTGGTGTTCCAAGCCTGCAACATGCGCGCCTGGATCCGCTCGCGCAACGCCGCGGCCGTGGTGCCGTTCAGGTAGGAGTAGGTCTCCGTGCCGTTCGCCTGCGGGTCCGAGAAGGCGTTGGCGTGGATGGAGACGAAGCGGTCCGCGCCGAAGGCGTTGGCGAGGTCGCAGCGCTGGGCCAGGCTGACGGCAGCGTCGGTGCTGCGCGTCAGGAGCAGCGTCCAGCTCGAACCACCTAGCGGGTCGGCGCTGTCGAGATCGAGCAAGTCGCGCAGGCGCAGCGCGACATCGAGCACCACCGCTTCCTCGAACAAGCCGTTGCCCACGGCTCCGGGATCCGCGCCACCGTGTCCCGGGTCGATGCAGATCCTGTGTGGAGCACCAAAGGCGGACCGCGGCGCGGACGGTTGCGCGGAGCGCGGCGGCGCGACCTCTCCGGGCGATGGACGCCTTGGCGCCAAGGCGCCGAGATCGAGTACCCACGACTCGCGAGCGAGTTCGACGCGGCCGTCGTCGCGACTGCGCTCGAACCACAGGCGACCCGCCGCGTCGAAGCGCGCGGCGGTGGCGTCCAAGCCGAGCTCGACCGTTCCCGCGCGTCGCTCGAGGCGCAACCCAACATCGACGACCAACCGCAGTTCCTCGGGCGCGACCGGATTGCGCGCCAACGGCAAGGCTTGACCCACGGCCTGTGGAGCCAACGCAGCGAGGCACGCTGCGGCGCACGCGCCCCCGAAGAGCGAAAGCGCGAACGCCGCGATGTTCGGACGAGGGCCGGGATGCATGGCGCTTACAGGATAGCCTGCCTATCGGGCCTTGGGGGGCACCTGCCAATAGGCGGAAGCAGCAACATGGCAACGGCGAAAAAAACAGGGCTAACTTGCCATAAACTGTTTTCTCAAAGATACTTAAGTCATATTTTTCTCGGGAGTAGAGGGCCTACTCCCCGCAAACGCAGCCGTCAAATCCCCCATCCCAAGGGACGCTCCCGGCCCCCACGGGGCATAGGTGTTTCCACCTCGACCTCCCACGCAGGGCCCGTTGCGCGGGGAAGCTCGTCTACGCCAGCGCAGTCCAACAGCTCGCGCGTCGGGCGCCGACCGCGAATCCAACTTGGTCGGTCACGACGCGCGAGCTTGGTCGGCTAGGCTCTGCGATCTCGTCGCGCGGCGCCGCCCGCGCGTCCCGCAACGACACCGACCCATCCGCCACGACACGCATGCACACCCCCGCCACCGCATCCCGACGCGACACGCAGACCTTCGTCAACGGGGTGCGCGCGCGGGTCGGCACGGTGGTGGTCGGTCAGGAGGTGGTGGTCGAGCGTCTGCTCATCGCGCTGTTCACCGGCGGCCACGTGCTGCTCCAAGGCGTGCCAGGCCTCGCCAAGACCCTGCTCGTGTCGGCCTTGTCGCGCTCGATCGACCTCGACTTCGCGCGCGTGCAGTTCACCATCGACCTGCTGCCGGCGGACATCCTGGGCCAGGAGGTGCTGGATCAACGCACCAACGAATTCCGCGTCAGGAAGGGCCCGGTGTTCACCAACCTGCTCCTGGCCGACGAGATCAACCGCGCCGCGCCCAAGGTGCAAGGCGCCTTGCTCGAGGCCATGCAGGAACGCAAGGTCACCATCGGCCCGGAGACCTTCAAGCTGCCCGCGCCCTTCCTCGTCATCGCCACGCAGAACCCGGTCGAGCAAGCCGGCACCTTCGAGCTGCCCGAAGCTCAGCTCGACCGCTTCATGCTGGTGCACCGCCTCGGGTATCCGCGCCGCGAAGACGAGCGCGAGATCCTCTTGCGCAACTCGCGCCTCGGCGTGCAACGCTCGGATAAGGGCGCCGTCGTCCAGACGGAGTTCGACGTGCTGCGCCAGGAACCCGTCGGCTCGACCGAGGACCTGGTGGCGGCCATGGAGTCGGTCAACCAGGTGCGCGTCAGCGACACCTTCGTCGAGCACATCGTCGATCTCGTCGACCGCTCGCGCCACCATCCGGAGATCGAACTGGGCTGCAGTCCGC
>Ga0172367_10005334_pt1 | contig 15595 bp, 13 predicted proteins | sample Lak10m_FD_114542 | JGI IMG/M metagenome (GOLD analysis project Ga0172367, IMG submission 114542) | Freshwater microbial communities from Kabuno Bay, South-Kivu, Congo - kab_022012_10m | ecosystem: Environmental > Aquatic > Freshwater > Lake | place: Democratic Republic of the Congo: South-Kivu... | reverse complement strand
ATTATAGCGATGTTGAGAAATCAGTTTAAAAAGTACTTAAAGTTATTTTACTAAAGGGAAAGAAAAAAACTAGATGAACTTAGGTGTTTGAAAAATTGACAAATGCAAGTTTCTGAAAATAACAATAAACCCAAACCTTTTGCAGGAATACTTCTTCATCTGCATCCACAGTCAATCAGAAAAGAAGCGATAGCTTTTAACCGCACTTTTGGTTTGGGCGGCATGGCAGCACTACTGATTGTTATTCTCTTTATTACCGGAATTCTATTAAGATTTTACTACGAACCATTTCCACAAAAAGCTTACAATTCAATTCTGCATTTACAGAATAATGTTTTGTTTGGACAGCTCATAAGAAACATTCATCACTGGTGCGGAGTATTTCTGGTGATAATTACTTTTCTTCATCTTCTGAGAACTTTTTTTACAGGTGCATTTCAATCATCAAGAAAACTAAATTGGCTTATTGGTCTGGCTCTTTTTATTCTTGTAATCGCTTCTAACTTTACAGGATATTTACTTCCGTGGGATCAGCTTGCATATTGGGCAGTAACTGTTGGAACAAGTTTATTAAACTACATTCCATTGATTGGTTCTTCGCTCAGGTCTGTGCTTATTGGCGGAGATGAAGTAAGTTCTAATACCCTATTAATATTTTTTAACTTTCACACAGCGGTATTTCCTATTCTGATATTATTACTTATGGCTTATCATTTCTGGCGTGTAAGAAAAGCTGGGGGAGTTATCGTACCTGAACAAGAAGTTAGAGAAATGATACCTGTTTATCCAAATTTGGTTTACAAAGAATTTATTGTTGCTCTTGCACTGCTAGCGGTACTGCTTGTCTTTTCAGTTTTCTTTAATGCTCCGCTGCTGGCTAAAGCAAATCCTGATTTAAGTATTAATCCAACAAAAGCTCCGTGGTATTTTGCAGGCATACAGGAATTACTGATGCACTTTCATCCTTTCATCGCGGCGTTTTTAATTCCGTTTGCAGTTGTTGCCGGACTTTCAGCGCTGCCATACTTAAATTTGAAAGAAGAACACAGTGCCGTTTGGTTTCACTCAGATAAAGCAAAAGAGACTGCCAAGTTTTCAGTAATTTCATCTAGTATTATTACTTCATTGTTAGTAATTATAAATGAATATATCCCCGACTTTGAAACTCTTTTACCCTGGTTAAATCCATTTATAAGCAATGGGATCATTCCTCTAATAATTTTACTGATAATAGTTTGGTATTTTTACAAATATGTATCTACAAAATATAAATTAACATTGATTGAACTTGTTCAAACGATGTTTGTTTTTGTAATTACTGCTTTTATTATTCTTACAATTATTGGAATATTTTTTCGTGGTGTTGATATGGCACTTACATTTCCTTGGAATGTTTGATCTATGGTAAAGAAGAATATTAATAAAAAAATAATTAAGCCAACTAATGATGAAGATAAGCCTCAACAAATCGTAAACGATGTTGAGAGCAGGAGAGAGTTTCTTCTTAAAGTATGGAAGTGGCTTGGAATAATTGCAAGCGTTGAAGTAATTGCAATGTTTTTAGGATTCTTTTTTTTGGGAAAAAAAAGTAACGAAAAATTAAAGCCAAAACAATTATTAGAAGCGGGGGCGGCTAACTCCTTTAAAGATAATTCAGTTACAGTTTTTAGAGGTGGAAGATTTTACCTTGTTAGATTACTTGATGGTGGATTTATGGCTTTATCACTTCGCTGCACTCATCTTGGCTGCTCTATAAATTGGGAAGAGGATAAAAATCGTTTCATCTGTCCGTGTCATTCATCTGCGTTTCATATAAATGGAGAAGTGCAAAATCCACCGGCACCAAATGCACTGGATTATTTTCCGGTATTGATTGAAAACGGAATTGTAAAAGTTGATGTTGGAACAAAGCTTGAGCGCTCACGTTTTGAAAAATCACAAGTAACTTATGTTTGATATGATTAGCATTTGGAAAAAAGTCGGAATCGTTTCAACTGGCATTATTGTAATTATGATTCCACTGTCACTTCTTATCCACAAACCAACCTCATCATCTCAAACTAACGAAGCAACATTCGTCGGCGGAAAAGAGTGTATTAGCTGTCATCAAAGAGAATATGAATTGTGGAAAGGTTCTGATCACGACAGAGCGATGATGGTTGTAAATGATTCAACCGTGCTTGGTGATTTTAATGATGTTGAATTTGAATCGAGAGGAATACAAACAAAATTCTACAAACGCGACGGAAAGTTTTTTGTTTACACAACGGTAATTGGCGGAAAGATGACGGAGTTCCAAGTTACACATACTTTTGGTGTTCGTCCGATTCAGCAATATTTAATTCCATTTGGCAAAGGAAGATATCAGTGTTTGCCGATTGCCTGGGATTCAGAAAAAAAACGATGGTTCGATATGGCTGGAATGGTTTATCAACCTGAAGACCTAAAGCCCGATAGCTGGTTTTACTGGACAAATCAATCGCAGAACTGGAATGGAATGTGTGCAGAATGTCATTCAACTAATCTTCAAAAGAATTATGATCTGGAAAAAGATTCATTCAATACAACCTGGTCGGATATTAATGTAAACTGTGAAGCTTGTCACGGTCCCGGTTCAGAACATCTTGACTGGGCAAAGCTGCCTGAAGGTTCAAGAGATTATGATGGAAATATGGGATTGATTTTAAAGACAAGCGGCACAACCTCCAAACAATACATTGAAGCCTGTGCTCCATGTCATTCAAGAAGAACTTCTTTTGGACCGAATGGACACAGTGACCCCGAATACTATAATCTTCATCGTCCGCAAAATATTTCTCCACCTCTTTATTATGCAGACGGACAAATCCTTGATGAGGTTTACGTGTTTGCTTCATTCACTCAAAGCAAAATGTATATGAATGATGTGAAGTGCAGCGATTGTCACGATTCACACAGTATAAAATTTAAATTTGAGGGGAACGCACTTTGTACGCAGTGCCATCGACCTGAGGAATATGATACATTTCAGCATCACTTTCATAAATACGCAAATGAAAAAGGTGAGCCTGTTAAAAATAAATTTGGTGAAATGATTCCTGTTGGTGAAGGAGCGCTTTGCAAAACCTGTCATATGTCCGGAAATTATTATATGGGAATTGATTTCAGGAGAGATCACAGTTTCAGAATTCCAAGACCAGATCTTTCAATAAAATATAATGTTCCAAATGCCTGTAACGATTGTCATGCAGATAAAAGTTATCAATGGTCTGAGGATTATATAAAAAAATATTATGGCGAAAGAAAGAAGTTTACTTACGCTTCAGTGCTTGCTGACGGATATTTGCAGAAGCAAAATGCAGATACAAGCCTGATAAGATTAATAAAGAATGATCTGTATCCTGAGATGGTCAGAGCAACTGCTATTACTTATTTATCAGCTTACAATAACCCTGCTGCTGATTCTGTTATCAAAGAAATGTTATACAATCTTGAACCGCTCATTCGTGAAAGAGCGATTGATGCATTCCAAACAGATGATGCCCGTCAGTTAATCAGAATAATTACCCCATTATTAAATGACCCTATAAAAATGGTACGAATGAGTGCTGCAAATAAGTTATCAGGGCTGAGTAAAGAATATTTTTCTGAGGCTCAATATAAAATTCTAAAAAAAGTGCAGGAAGAGTATTTATCAGCATTGATGTACACTGCTGATTTTCCATCTGGCAAGTACAACCTTGCAAATTATTATTTTGAAAAACAGGATTATGTTAAAGCAGAAAAATTATATACAGCTTCAATCAAAGGAGATGCGTATTTCTATCCGGCAAAATCCAATCTTGCTCTGCTCTATTACAATCAGGGAAAATTAAATGAAGCTGAACGATTGTATCTAGATCTGATCAAGAATCATAAAGAATACACCGATGGATATTATCAGCTGGGACTTTTATATGCAGAACAAAAAAGATATAATGAATCTTCTGCAATGCTTGAAAAGGCAGTGCTTGTTGCAAATTCCAATCCAAGAATCTATTACAACCTTGGGATTCTTTATCAGTACTTGAATAATTCTGCAAAAGCAGAATCATCTTTACTAAAAGCTTATTCATCGCTGCCAAATGAGTTTGACGTTATTTATGCGCTTGCAGATTTTTATATTAAAAAAGATGATTACACGAACGCATTAAAATATGCAAGAGAGATAAAAACAAAATTCCCCGATAATCAAACCGGACAGCAGTTACTGGATTATGTTTACAGAATTGATAAAAATAACTGAGATGAACTGATGAATAAAAAAAATGTTCGTTGGTTAGAAATAGGTTACAAACATTTTGCAATGTTTGGACCTGAAAATTTAAATATTGATAGGATGGCTCAAGAGTCGGGATTATCTCGAACGTCTTTCTATTATCATTTTGATAGTCTCACAACTTTTATTGATTCTCTTCTTGAGAAGCATGTTGAAGAAGGAAAAAAAATTAGAAGTTCTGTTAAGACAGGTTGTAAAAATTTTATTCCTGACTTTATTCATATTATATGCAATAATAGATTTACAGTAATCTTTAACAAGCAGCTTTCGATTAATCGTAAAGTGCCTGAGTATTTATTGGCTTATAATCATTTTAATAATATAGTTGATTATGCAACATTAGATTTGTGGGCTGAAGATTTTAGCATTAGAGGTGATAAAGAATTTCTTTTTGCTGTTTTTTCAATGTTAAGAGAGACTTTTTACAACAGAATAACTTTAGATTCTCTTGAGTATGATACTATTAAGACCATCATACTCGACATTCGCCAATTAATTTCTAAATTAATTACAAAAAGTTAATAGTGTTTTATCTTTACATTCACTCCTAATAGATATAATACGTTAGACAGCATGGCATACATTAAATAAATAATTGACAAAACTGTCAGATTAAATTAATATTCAATTCTTATATTTAGATAACTATTAGCAATCATTTAGCTATATTTGTATTGCTGCCTGTAATATTCAGGTTTACTATTTCATAAAAACATAATTATAAGGAGTAATATTTATGCAAAAAGTATTTCTTTTTTTGTTTTTTGTGGTATTTACTTTCATTTATGGTTGTCAGCAGGTAGTAGAGGAAAAACCTGGTTCTGATGGAATTGACAGAACAGTTCTTCCGATAAAAGAACCTATACCGCCAACTTATAATCAACTGGATGTTAAAGATGCAACTCCGCCAGAAAGATTTGAAGTTACTGCACCCAAAGGTGCACCAAATGTTTTGGTAGTTTTGATTGATGACATGGGCTTCGGTGTTTCCGATGCATTTGGTGGACCCGTGCCTATGCCCACTTTAGATCGATTAGCTGACAATGGACTGAAGTATAATCGTTTTCATACTACAGCTCTTTGTGCACCAACGAGAATGGCTCTGCTTACAGGCTACAACCATCACTCAAACAACATGGGTGTAATTACAGAAACTGCAACAACATTTCCGGGTTACACGGGTGTACGTCCGCAGACGATCACGCCTTTACCGGAAGTGCTTAGACAGAACGGTTACAACACCGCTCAGTTTGGAAAAAGCCATGAAGTTCCACCATGGGAAATTTCCAACAATGGTCCGCAAGACCGCTGGCCAGCACATTCAGGCTTTGAGAAGTTTTATGGATTCCTTGGCGGCGAAACTAATCAATGGTCACCTCTTATTTATGATGGAGTTACAATGATTGAAACTCCGACTGATCCAAATTATCATTTCACAACAGACATGACCAATCAGGCAATATCTTGGGTGAATACACAGCAATCCCTGCAGCCCGATAAACCATTCTTTATTTATTTTGCACCGGGAGCTACGCACGCACCGCATCACGTACCAAAAGAATGGATTGAGAAGTATAAAGGAAAATTCGATACAGGCTGGGATAAGTTACGTGAAGAAACTTTTGCCCGTCAAAAAAAATTAGGCATTATTCCTGAGAACACACAACTAGCACCCAAACCGAAGGATATTAAAGATTGGGAAATTTTATCTGCTGATGAGAAGAAATTGTTTTCCAGACAGATGGAAGTTTACGCAGCATTTGCCGCACATACAGATTATGAAATTGGTCGTTTAGTAAAAGCGATTGAAGATATGGGTGAGATGGACAATACAATTATTATATACATTGCCGGTGACAATGGTTCCAGTGCTGAAGGACAGATGAACGGGATGTATCAGGAGATGACTTATTTCAACCAGTATCCTGAAACCGTTCCTGAAATGCTGAAACATTATGATGAGTGGGGTTCACCAAGCACTTATCCTCATTTTTCTGCTGGATGGGCTGTAGCCACAGATGCACCTTTCACATGGACAAAACAAATGGCTGCTGACTTCGGCGGCACTCGCAATGGTATGGTAATACATTGGCCAAATGGAATTAAATCTAAAGGTGAAATACGCTCACAGTTTGGACATGTTATTGATATAGCTCCGACTATTTATGAGATCAGTGGAATTCCTTCTCCAAAAGTTGTCAATGGAATTGAACAGAAACCTATTGAAGGAACAAGCCTTGCATATTCATTTAATGATGCAAGCGCAAAAGAAAAACACACTGTTCAGTATTTTGAAATGTTTGGTAATCGTGGTGTTTATCAGGATGGCTGGATGGCAAGAACCATCCATCGTGCACCATGGCAGTATCTACCACCTCAGACACTTCAAGAAAATAAATGGGAACTTTACAATACCTCTGAGGATTTCAGCTTATCTAAGGATTTAGCTTCAGAAAATCCTGAAAAGTTAAAAGAGATGCAAGCGTTATTTATGAAAGAGGCAGAAAAGTATCACGTACTTCCTATTGATGACAGATTAATGATTCGCACAAATGCAAAAGCGGTTGGAAGACCTGTTTTACTTGGAGATCGTACTTCCGTTTCTTACTTTGAGGGGATGCGCGGTATGGGTGTTGATATCTTTATTGACCTAAGAAACACATCTTATATAATTAATGCTGATGTTGAAGTAAGTGCTAACGGAAACGGAGTAATTGTCTGCCAGGGAGGAAGATTTGGCGGACTAGCTTTATATTTGAAAAATGGTAAACCGGAATTTACATATAATTTCCTCGGTCTCGAATCTACAAGTATTACTTCTTCACAATCACTACAACCCGGTAAGTACAAAATTGTATATGATTTTAAATACGACGGCGGAGGCAATGGTAAAGGTGGAGTAGGGACTATTACTGTAAACGGAAACAAAGTTGCTGAAGTAAAATTAATGCGTACTCAGCCTGGAATATTTTCTGTAGATGACTTAGCAGATGTTGGTATTGATGATGGAACCTGGGTAGCAGATTACGGTTCATCTTCTAAGTTTAATGGGAAGATAAATAAAGTGAATATTGAAGTTTTCCCTGCGAAGAAATAAGTCTGGTAAAATTTCTCAACGGTTATCGAGAGATAACCGTTGATTAGATTATTAAAAAAAATCATATTCAAATACCTGCGGGAACCCTGGTGGATATTCCGTTAAAAGCAGCATTAATTATTAAATAAGTCTTATTTTTGATAATGATACTTATGAATCAGCCTGAGAATATTCGGCGGATAACAAGCACTAAATGATATAATCTGGAAAATTAAACTATGAAAATATTTCTCATTTTTTTAATAAGCGTAGCATCATTTAACAATATATATAGCCAGGCATACTCTGAGCAAGGACTGGAAACAAGTGACTCACTTAAAAGTCAGGATTACCCATACATACTTCCAATTTATGGTGCGGAAGCTTATAAACTGGGATATAAACTTCCTTATTCTGCAGGTATTGGGATAAATTATTTATGGCAGGAATCCGATTTAATTATTGATAACCTGCAGGTAGGCTTTAATAACGGACCAATGACCAACCTTGACGAGATTATAAGATTTAATGGTGCCACAGCGGGAGCTTCCGGCGTTAACCTGCGCCCGGATATCTGGTTATTTCCATTCCTAAATGTCTATGGTCTATTCGCACAGGCAAAAACTTCAACAGAAATTTCAGCCGGTCTGTACCTTCCCGATACTTCAAATAATTATAATGAAATAACAGCATTTTCTACAAAAGCAAATTTTGATGCAACATCATTTGGATTCGGCCTTACCCCAACTTTTGCCGTTAAAGGCTGGTGGATTGCCCTTGATATGAATATGTTGTGGACTGATGTTAGTGCATTAGATAAACCGGTTTTTACATTTGTATTTGGACCAAGGTTTGGAAAGACTTATAAGATAAGTGAAGATATGAATTTAGCTTTTTGGTTTGGAGGATTCAGACTAAAATTTTCTTCGGAGACGACCGGTTCACTAAATGTTAATGAATTATTTAATACAGATGATTTACAGGCAAAAGTCGATCAAGGATTTATAAAAGTTGAAGAAGCGCAGGCTAATACTATTGCATGGTGGGAAAGTCTATCACCAATTGAACAGCAGAATCCTCTTAACCAGGCAAAGTATGAAACAGCAAATAGAACAATTCAGAAAACCGGTGACTTCCTTACAAAGGTTGATGGAGCACTAAGCACAGCAGAAACATCTACTGTGCAGTACTCACTTGATAAGAGAAATGAGAATATGTGGAATTTAATAGTTGGGACTCAATTTCAGTTAAATAAACACTGGATGATACGAGCAGAGTATGGATTCCTTGGCAGCAGAAGTCAGTTTGTCGGTGGTCTTCAATATCGTTTTGGGTTATAAAATACAGAATATCAAATGAAAATATTTTTAATTGCAATATCGTTTTTGTTTTGCACGACTGCTTCAAATGCTCAAGTGCTTATTTCATTAATCTTTGGCGATGAGTTAAACACCGGCAATATTGAATTTGGACTAGATGGTGGTCTTAATTGGACAAATATAAATGGCATAGATCAGACAGATTATTTAATGGGATGGAATTTAGGATTTTATTTTGATATAAAATTAAGCGATCTTTGGATGCTAAATACGGGAGTTGTGGTAAAAGGGAATATGGGTGCAGAGAATATTACTGTTTATTCACTTAACGATCCCGAGCTGGATAATTTATTTTCTGATGGCGGTAGTGTAACCAGAAAACTAAATTATTTCAGTGTTCCCATAATGATCAAATATAAATTTGAAAACAATATTTATGTAAAAGCAGGCGTACAGCTTGGATTAATGTATAATGGCTATGATACTTTTATTAAATCAGTTAATGAAGAAGACGATTTACAGCACGAAGTAAATATTAAAGATCAATATCATCCACTGGATGCAGGATTGGCATTTGGACTTGGTTATCGTTTAATGGGTGGTGATGGAATGAATATAGGTTTTAATTACTATTATGGATTAATTGATGTGAGAATAGATGATTCATCACCATCAGAATTAAACCAGGCTGTTTATCTGAACGTTGGAATTCCGATCGGGAAATAGAAAAGTGATATACTTTAAAAGTAATTATGATATGTATATAGAAATAAACAATCAAATAACAAAAAAAACAAAAGGAGTGACGATGAAAAAAACTAGATTATACCTTTCTTTAGCTGGTTTAATCATACTGACAGGAATATTCTTTGTCGGTTGTGCAACAATATCAGTAAATCAGGATTATGATCCAGCTTACGATTTTTCAAAATTAAAAACATTCGGATTCATACCCATTACATCTGAAGCAGGGATAGACCAGCTCAACGCTGATAGATTAGGTGAAGCATTAAAAACCAATCTAACAGCTAAAGGATTCAGTTTAGCTGAACAAGCTGATTTTGGTATAGCTTTATTTTTTACAAAGAGTACCAAGACGGATATTACTACAACTGGAGGTTATGGATACGGCTACGGTTATGGATATAGAGGTTATGGGGGAATGGGCTACACAGATATATATCAATACGATGAAGGAACCTTAGTTATAGACTTTATTGACATGGCAGAAAATAAATTGATTTGGCGTGGTATTGGTTCTGGAGTTATGAGTGATAATCCAAGTGTTGAAGAAAGAACTGCAAATATAAATAATGCAGTTATGCAAATACTTGATCAGTTTCCACCTACAAAGAAAACTGAATAGGTTGTAGGCCGGTTACTTAAATCCAAATATTATTTGAAATCATTTCCACTGACTGTTTTGATAAGCAGTCATGTGAATGATTATTGTACAAAAGCATATGGTCTAATTTTAAATCTGAGACAGTTCATATAGGACTAAAGACCTATATAAATCTGCTATCTAAATGTTTAAATTTTGATAATAATAATATTGATTTTAACAATTAAATACTGAATTACTAATTATTTACAATGTGTTAAACAGACTTTTTAGATGTGAGTAATATCATAAAAATTATTACTTATTCGATTCAGTTAGATTATTAACTTAAGTTTAAAAGCAAATTTAAATTTTATTTATCAATACTTAAATAATAATGAAAGTGAGAACAATGAAATCGAATTTTTTCAAATCATTAAATACCTTGATAATAACTCTATTATTAAGTGCATTAACTTTTCAAACGAACGCTCAGAAGAATATAGAAATATTCGGACTAGCAGGCTACCAATTAAATGGTGATGTAACTGTTGCTAGAGGTGAACTTAAATTTGATGATGGAATGAGCTATGGATTAGGCTTAGATATTCCCGTTGACAGATATATGCAGGCAGAAATAAGCTGGAGTATGGCTTCATCCAATGTAAGTCTGGATGAATATTTGGGTGCAAACACTCCCATATCAGATCTCTACATTCACACTTTTCAGGCGGGTGCTCTTGTAGAACCCAATAAGGGCAAAAAAGTTAGTCCGTTTGGCTTGTTTTCATTAGGTGCAACCTTATTTACCCCGACAGATGGTAAATATGAAGATGAGTGGAGATTTTCTATCGCTTTAGGCGGCGGTGTAAAAGTTGATTTATCAGATAAAGTAGGACTAAGATTCCAGGGAAGACTATTAATCCCAATGGTTTTTGAAGGTACTAGCGTGTACTTTGGAACTGGCGGTGCCGGAGTTGCCGTGGGTGCATATACAGCGTTTGTTGAAGGAGATTTTTCAGGTGGAATATTTTTTAGATTATAATTTAGAACACACATTAAATAATTTTTTAACCAAGAAGTTAAATAGTTACAAAAATAATAAGGAGTACTAAAACAATGAGAAAAATGAAGCAAATAAAATTATTGCTTATTCTTGTATTTTTCGCAGTCACATCTGTGGTGCTGACATCCTGTTATCCGGATTATGGACTAACAACATCAGACTATGATATTGTAGCAACATTTAAAGAAGATGCTAACGATTTTCAAGCATACAAAATTGATGGGGCAACTTATTTTATGCCTGATTCAGTAAAAAGAATTTTAGACAATGTCGGTGGAATTTCGAGTGAGGTTGGTGCATATGATCAAGCAGCCCTTGATGAAATTGAAAATCAGATGACAGCTTACGGGTACACTAGAGTTATGAATCCACAAAATGCAGATGTTTTTATAAATGTAGGTGTAACATCATCTGAAAATGTAGTATACTATCCTGGATACTGGTACGGTTGGTATGGCTGGTATTATCCCTGGTACGGATACGGCGGATATGCATATTCTTACACCACAGGTACATTATTCGTTACTATGATTGATAAGTCAAAAATTGATGAAGTTAATAAAATTACCGGCGCTGTTTGGGCAGGCGCTATAAATGGTTTACTTGAGGATACGAATGCAAACACGGCGGCTAGAGTAATAAGCAGTATAGATAAAATGTTTGAACAGTCCCCATACTTAAAAATCATCGAATAACTTTTAATTATTAAATTTTTGGAGATAATAAACAATTATGAAAATAAAATATATCACAGCACTGCTTGTATTTATATCTTTTACAAGTTTTGCACAGGAATTGCTAACCAATGTTACCTGGAATATAGGTCTTCCGGTTTCCAGGATGAATCAGTATACAACTGATGTAACTTATCAGGGTTTTACAATATCAGGAAGACGATTTTTAGATAAATATAATTCCGTTGGATTTATGACAGGATGGAATTTATTTAACGAAAAAAGTTATGAAACAATAGATCTCGCTGGAGGAGATAATGCTTCAGGTACATTATCAGGTACACAAGTCCGTTCAGTTAATTCATTCCCGTTACTCGTTGGATTTCATCATCATTACGGAAAAAGAGATGATATGCGCGCATTTGTTGGATTAAATGCAGGTATGTACTACATTTTGCAGCGTCTTGATATAGGAGTATATAGAATTGATAATGATAACTGGCATTTTGGTTTAGCTCCTGAAGCTGGTTTAATCATTCCGTTTGATGGAGATAAAACTTCATTCTATGTAGGTGCAAGATATAATTATGCATTTGATTCAGGCACAACACTAGGCGGCAACGAGAACAATTTTTATTCTTTTTATGAAATAAACCTTGGTTTTTCTTTCTCCAGTAAATGGTTCTAGAGAAATTTTATTAATTGTTATTCCCGCACACCTGCCTGCAGTAGGCAGTGGCGGGATACATTTTAATTTTAGTAATTATTTAATTAAAACTTAAACAAAGGGACAAAATGAAAAAACTACTATTAAGTGCTATCTTCTTTCTTAGCACATTTGCAATAAATGCTCAAACAACTGACGATATGATAGAACTCTTAAAATCAGATGTTAAGACTAACAGAAAAGCAATCATTACAGAATCAATGGCTTTTACAGAAGCTGAATCAAAAGTATTCTGGCCAGTTTATAATGAATTTGAAATAGAACTGGAAAAATTAGCAGCCAAACGTATTCAGAATATTAAAGATTATGCTGATAGTTATGAAGCAATGACAGATGAGAAGGCGGATCAATTAATGAAAGCAGCATTTGATTTTAGATCTTCACGCGTAAAATTAAATGAGAGTTATTATAAAAAGTTTGCTAAAGTTTTAACTCCAAGCAGAGCTGCAAAGTATATGCAAATCGAAGATCAGATTCAGTTACTTGTTGATTTATCGATCGCTTCGGAATTACCTTTAGTTAAAAAACCAGTGAGTGATGCGGTCAAATAAGCAATTGAAATACCGATTTATAATGCCTTGATATCGTTGGCATTTTAATATAAAAGACAATAGCTACAGAAATTTTGTTAATTATTATTTAGTTAAAACTAATAGGATAATTAGATTTTCCTGTTTCATAATTCAATAAATTACTGAGCTTAAGTTAGAGACAGAAAATAATTGTAAAACTTGATACGATTTTAATGGCACCCTCATGAAATCTAAAATAATCATTACATTATTAATCTTACTGATTATTCCTCTAAATGCTCAGGACAGACAATACTGGGATCAGGCTGTTGGAAGCAGAGCAGCTTTATTGGGCGGAATAGCAGTGGGTGGAGTTAATGATTATAGTGCTACTTTTTATAATCCCGGTGCTTTGATTTTTTTAACTAAAAAAAGTATGAATTTTAATCTTAATACTTATGGTCTGAAGGATTTTTCATTTATTAATGGCGGAGGAGCCGGCATTGATTCTAGATACACTAGAGTATCTTTATATCCTGCTTCATTAGCAGGCCCGCTGGCTTTTATAGGTGATTCAACCGATCGTTTTAGTTATATGATATATAGTACTGGTTATTCTTATGTCCGAATTTCCGAAAGATACGAAGGCTACGCTGATGTCATTCCGACAAGACAACCTCCTGTATCAGGCGCTCCTGTTTATTTTGAAGATGATGAATATCTTATTAATCAGGGAAAAATTGATGCATTACTTTCTGAAGTGACAGTCGGATTTGGTTATTCAAAAAAACTTTCGGACAATGTTGGAATTGGATTTTCAATTCTTGGTGCTTATCGCGATCAAACCAAAATCAGATACGAATCTTATGCCGCCTATGATACAACTAATCAGCGCTCTGCAACTTCGGATGTTTATATTGATATAGACTACTGGGCTGTTAGATTCTCCGGTAAGTTTGGAATATCAGCGGTGTTTGATAATTTAAAATTAGGAGCAACAATTACAACTCCCAGTATAGCTCTAAAATGGGCAAGCGGTGGAACAGATCACGCAAATCTTAATTCGAATAATGTTTATATTGATACTACAGATGGTACTTTCACACCGATTGATATCATAGCTTCAGATCGTCAGGAAGGTTTGCCTGTAAATTATAGATCACCATTCTCTTTTGCTGCCGGTATTGAATACAAATTTTCTGAAGAAACTTTAGTTCATTTTGCTTTTGAATGGTTTGCTCCAATTTCCACATACGTAGTTATGCAGCCGGAAAGCGATCAGTTTATTCTTAATGATCCAGTTATTATTAGACCGAGAGATAGTGCTGAAATTTTAAGAATTTATGATTCGATGAAAAGTGTTCTTAATGCCGGTGTAGCTTTTGAGCACAAATTAAATGATAAAATTACTGGATACGCTGCAGTCAGAACTGATTTCAGCAATGCAAATTATGAAGATATAGATGGACTCGCTGTCGGTTTTACAGCTTTTAATATTTATCATTTTACACTTGGAGCATCAACAGTTGTAGACGAAACTATTATTGGTGTTGGTTTAGAGTACAGTCATGGTGAAAGATCTGATTTCCCTCAGCTATTTAATTTTCCTACAGGAGAGGTTCAACCGGATGACATAGCCATTCTAAGCAAGCGAGGTACAAGTACAGCTATTTATAATAATTTCAATCTATTTTTTGGTGTAATGCATCAACTATAAAGATCTTTAAAATATTTTAGTCCATAGATTTTAAAATAGCAGGGTGGTTAAAAGCCACATTTAAACAATAAATAATTTATTAGAAGGTAAAAAAATGAACAATGGTCAATTAAATCATCGCGATTTATATCGTTTGCCCTGGACTCTGCCGGACAATGCAATATCCTGGTTAGAACCTACTGCAATGTGCAATTTAGCGTGCGATGGTTGTTACAGAGAGAATTTGAAAGATTCACATTTATCAGTCGGAGAGGTGAAACATCATCTTGATGTTTTTCAAAAACTAAGAAACACAGATTGTATCTCTATAGCAGGTGGTGATCCACTTCTATATCCGGATATTTTAGAAATAGTTGCCGATATCAAAAAGAGGGGATTGAAACCCATAATAAATACAAACGGTAAAGCTCTTACTATGGAGCTTCTTAAAGATCTAAAGAAAGCCGGAGTTTATGGTTTTACTTTTCACGTAGATAGTAAACAGGGAAGAGGCAATGAATGGAAAGGCAAAAATGAAATTGAGCTTCTTGATCTAAGACTTCAATATGCGCAAATGCTTTCAGAAGTAGGTGGAATTTCCTGCTCGTTCAATTCAACAGTTTATGAAGATACTTTACAATATGTTCCTGAAATGGTTAACTGGGCACATAAGCATATTGATATTGTTCATACAATGGTATTTATAGTTTTCAGACATGTCATTCCAAATATGCCGTTTGATTGGTATGCAGGCGGAACCAAAGTTGAATGGGATAAAATAATGTACCATTCAGATAAGAAAAGAGATGTTGAAATTTTATCCACAGATGTTTTAGCAAAAGTAAGAGAGAGATTTCCTGAGTTTACTCCGGCAGCTTATTTGAACGGTACTGTTAAACCAGAT
>Ga0172367_10005333_pt1 | contig 15598 bp, 12 predicted proteins | sample Lak10m_FD_114542 | JGI IMG/M metagenome (GOLD analysis project Ga0172367, IMG submission 114542) | Freshwater microbial communities from Kabuno Bay, South-Kivu, Congo - kab_022012_10m | ecosystem: Environmental > Aquatic > Freshwater > Lake | place: Democratic Republic of the Congo: South-Kivu... | reverse complement strand
TCACGGCGTCTGCCGCCGGCTCTGAAGGTTATCCTGCCGACGCTAAGGTCATAAGGTGTTAGTTCTACCTTAACTCTATCGCCCGGAAGTATGCGGATATAGTTTTTGCGGATCTTGCCACTGATAGTAGCGATAACTTGATGGTCGTTATCTAGCTTGACGACAAACTTCGCCCCTTGAATGGTTTCAAGGACTGTGCCTTCTGCTTCTATGACGTCTTTTGCCATGTGACTGAAACATTATAACACCTGTTAATAGCGGTGTTGCACGCTAGGGATCGGCTTTACTCGGTTGAGTTCGTAAAGTGAAAAATACGCTCAGTCGATTCGCTCGTGACGCAGGGCTCGCTCGGCACCAGCAAGCGGCATTCTGCTAAAGCAGAACGCTCGCTGCTGCTGCACTCACTAACGTTCGCCCGTCTCGAGCCCTAGCTACGAGCTCTCTCCATCGCTGGTTTTCACTATACTCACTCAAATCTCGTTTCAACCGACCCTAGTGTGCAACATAGAATTATGGCTTCAATGTTTCAGTCAAATTTTGCAAAGTAATCTCTACTCTTGCGCGTATCGGTGATAACTTCTGTACCCTGCTTGGTGACTAGCACTGAATGCTCGAAGTGCGCGGAGGGTTTATTGTCAGCGGTACTTATAGTCCAGCCGTCGCGGTGCTTCTTAACGCCATCGCTGCCAAGATTGAACATCGGTTCTATAGCTAGCACCATGCCGGGTTTGATCTCGCTGTCTGGTACATGCTTGAAGAAATCAACATAGTTTGGTATAAACGGCTCGCAGTGATAGGTCGGTCCAATACCGTGCCCGCCATATTCTTTAACGTTGCCGTAGTGATTAGCCTTAGCGATGCTTTCTATGGCGCGGGCGATGTCTGAGATATGTTTACCTTCGGCTACAGCATCTACTCCAGCCCAAAGCCCTTCGTTAGTGTGTTTGAGCAGGCGCTGCGTCTTGGGGCTGATGCTTGACCAGTCGCCGCAGGGAAAGGTAAAGGCGTTATCGCCGACGTATTGGATAGTTTCGCCGCGGAATTTTTCGATGATGCTAACACCGACATCGATGCTGGCTATATCGCCCTCTCTGAGTGGCTTTGTGTTGGGTATGCCGTGAACTATATTCTCGTTAATTGAGATGCAGAGCGTGTTAGGAAAACCATGGTAACCCTTGAAAGTCGGACTGTGACCCTGATCGCGTATCCAAGCTTCAGCGAACTCATCGAGTTCAAGCGGGGTGACACCGGGTTTGATACGCTCGCCCACTAGATGTAAGACTTCACCAGCAAGTCGCGCCGCCTCGCGGATAAGGTCATACTGGGATTCTTCGAAAATGTGGACTGGGGCGGACACTGTGTTTATTATAGTCGGGTGGGGATTGCGTTTTGTGGCTTGGGCGCTTAGGCTTCAGATAATCATATTATAATTTTGTTTTAATGTCTCCTTTGCCACCAGTAATAACTAGAAGATCTGCATTGCTGGCTTTGCTTTTCGCGGCAGGAGAACTTAAAGCAGGAACTTCGCCAACTAAAGCAGTACCAGAGAGTGCAGGTGTAAGTGATCGCTTACATAATTGCAAATATGTTTTTGATTTAAATCAACAGCAGGAAGTCAGTTTGCTTAATCCTATTGTTATTCAAAACAAGAGAGTAGAGTTGCTGCATGGTGCTTTTGAGTATCAAGGTAGCTTCCCGCTGTCAACTCGCTTGCAAGGTGATCGCTTTGTAGATTTAGGGCATAAGGTGTTGGTGTTTTGTGAGCCAAGATCTAAGCAATATAAAGTAGTTTTGGTGCCAAGAAAAGTAGCTTTCAGTAAACCTCTAAGAGAGGCTACTGAACTGGTTTTTGATGTTTCGGCGAGAATCACTGAGGATGAGACACGTTTGTTGATTTATCATCCTGTGACCGGGAAACTCTGTGCAGAAATTCCTGATCGTATGCTTGAGATGCATAAGCATGCTGCAAGTTATATGCCTCATCATGAGCATGATTATATTCAGCTTCCTATCATTGATTTAACCAAGAAAAGCACTAATGTTCAGATTCTTATGGGTGATGCTTATGATTTAAGAACTGATAATGATTTTAAATATTTAGGTTTAGATTTGAGCATGCAAGGGCAGGGCTATAGGGTTTTTCTTTTCGGTAATATTAAGGGTGAATTATATGCGGTGTGTACGGGGCCTGCTACTGAAGTTCGCGTAGATGGTAAGTGTCCGCCTATAACCAGTATTGGTGTGGAGGAAGATGCCGGCTCACCAAGGGTTAAAACTGCCGATGGTAGAGTTTATAAGTTTAAGTCCCTGCAACAAAAGTCTAGTCCTAGAACTACTGTAAAGTAAGCGAACTCTAAATTATTACTTAAGGGCGGCTATTAAAGGCTGTGATATTATTAGTACCCGCAATGCCAAACATTAAATCAGCTAAAAGACGCGTTAAAACCAGCACTCGTGATGCTCAGCGTAATGTCAGTATCAAATCAAAAGTGCGTTCAGCACTAAGAAGCGCTCGCGAAGCTATAGCCGCAGGTGATGCTGCTACGATCAAATCAGCTCTAGCATTGGCTTTTAGCGAAGTTGATAAAGCTGTTAAGCGTAAGGTTTTCCATAAGAATGCCGCGGCTCGTTATAAGAGTAGATTAGTGGCCAAGCAGGCGAAGTAGTTTTAGATTTGAAGATATTGTTGTGATGGGCTTTGAAGCCCGGTGATTATAATTTTGTTATAATAATATTAGTATTAGGGCTTGGTTTGAGGCGTGCTAGTTTGGTTATAGTGCTTCGCGAGGCGACGGAGTCACCGTGGCGATCATACTGTGTGGCAGCATAGGGATTGCTTCGTCGCTACGCTCCTCGCAATGACGTTTCGCGTATGACAACTAAACTCAAATACAAACATATAAGATTTCTTGGCGCTGCTGGCATTGGTATGACGGCGCTGACTCAAATACTTGAGGGTTCGGGCGTGAAAATATCGCGCAGTGATTTATCCTACGCAGTGAATGATCCGCTGGATGCTGATATAGATTTAGTGGTGCGCAGTACTGCTGTCGCTGATACAGACCCTGAGCTAATGGAGCTGCGCGCGCGCGGCGTAGAGATCTGGCATAGATCTGACATGCTTACTTATCTCAGCTCAGATTATAAGCAGTTAGTGGTAACTGGCACTCACGGTAAAACTACTTGCACAGCGATGCTGGCGCATGTACTTGTGCATGCGGGATTAGATCCTAGTTATGCTGTTGGCGGAGTGCTGGCGAATTATAATAATAACGGTAAAGCTGGTCAGGGAGAGTATTTCGTACTTGAGGGTGATGAGAGTGATAAGAGCTATCTTAAATCTAAACCTTATGTCGCTTTATTAACCTATGTTGAACCTGATCATCTGGAGAATTATCCCGGTGGATTCGAGGAGATTAAAAAATGTTTTCTTGGGTTTTTGGAGACAGCTGCTCTGCGTGTTGTTTGTTTAGATGATCCTCTGCTTGCTGATTATGCTGCTAAGCATGAAGGTTTGGTGACTTATAGCTCTAGAGTCGAAACTGCTGACTACTATATAGATATAGAGTCGCGGGTTTTAAGCGTGCGTGGTGTCGGCGATAGACAAGGAGATAGGACGACCGGGCTTGGCTTAGTTCAAGGCATTTGTGAGCAAGGCACCGGAGTTGACTTAACTGTCAATGAGGATGCCGAGCGAGCAAATAACGCAGAAATAAGCCAAGAACGTAAGTCCTATAAGCTGGAGTTAGGCATGCAGGGCGGACATAATCTAGTCAATGCTTGCGGGGTTCTAGCGGTGGCATGTCAGCTGGGAATTAGTGTTGAAGCGGCTCTTAGGGCGTTAGCTGAGTTCAAGGGAATTAAGCGTAGGTTTGAGTTGATTAACTCAGCTTATGGCGTGCACGGCGTGCGCGTCTATGATGACTATGCACATCACCCAACTGAGCTATCTGCGCTAATACGTGGAGCGCTGGCGATGAAGCCGCGCAGGTTAGTGGTCGTGTATCAGCCGCATCATCCCGAGCGCACTAAGCAGCTATGGCAGGATTTTATTCGGGTGATGCGAGAGTTTCCGGCTGAGCATTTATTACTAGTCGCAGATATATATGTGGCGCGCAGCAAACATATAGAGGGCGTTACTAGTGAGCGTCTAGTTGCTGAGGTGGCGCGAGAGAATGTTAGGTATCTTGGTATGGGGATTGCCACGCCCGCTGCGCGGGCTCGCAATGACGGTGGTCGCAATGATGTTGACAGTCAGGGTAACTATAAAGATATGGTCGCTGCTTTGAAGCCCGGTATTGATGCTGTGTTGCAAGATGGGGATTTATTGTTGATTACTGGGGCAGGGAATATTTCTAAGATTGTGCCGGCGTTTGGGGCCGGCAATTGGTGGATTAAATTAACTTAAGTTATCTTGATTTGCTGAGCCTGAGGTGTTAATTTAATAGTCTATATTCCATGAAATTAAGCGAGCAATCTTTAACAAGTTTACAAAAAGCAACCACTTTAAGGGGGGGGGATTTTAAGAATATAGTTCCTAATTCTCTTGCGGGTATTAAACTAGGTCAATGCCTAGAAACTATTCTTGATAGTATTCAGAGTATTTTGATTGCTTCTCATACCGGTATCAAGGAGGTTGCTGATGTTGAAGTTACCAGATTTGCTGAAAATGTTTTTAAGGCGAAGGATCTAATTGCTAAAGAGTCTGTGATTGATAATTTAAGTCCGGGTACCGAGCGTTTAATAAATGCTAAGCGCGAAAAGCTGACAGTGTTAATGACTGCTGTTAATGCAGTAGTACCAGACATGTTGTCTAAGACTTATGATTTTAAAACCAGATTAGTTCTTGAAAAAATTACAGCTTTAATTCGTTTAAGTTCGCTTGAAACTCTGCCTAGTTTTGTGACTCCTGATTATGGTCCGCGTTTGCTTACCAGAGGTAATGAGGAAGCCGTGCGGTCCATGGAAGATGCTTTCTCTCCAGTTAAGACTTTGTGTTTAGTAATAGCCTATATGTTGACCCATAGTAGTAGTATTCCTCAAGTGCGGATTAAAGTTGATCGACAGAGAGGACATTTATCTATTGAGCCTAATTCTGGGCGTATACCTCGACTTGCTGACTTGGGTACGGCATGTTTACCTTTGAGAATTGATGTTAAAAGGTTTAATGATATTGCTGGAGAACATCTTGACCTCGATCAAATAATTGAAAAATTTCGAGTCTGTGCTGATGCGTTCGGTGTAGCTGAAGCGCAATTTCTTGTTAAACCACATTATCAAGACCCTAGAAAAATTATTATTGCTTGATTTAAGATTGTGCCGGCGTTTGCTTAGGGACTTCTTGTGCAACTATTGTCGGTGCCTGATCTTTAAAATAGACACGAACATTAGGAAAGCCATTACCTAGAGGGTACGAAGCCTCGAGTCGAAAATCTACATCCAGTCCATGTGGCTGGAGAATAGTTTTAATAGTGCTTTCTAGCTTTGGTAGATATTCTTCAAGGTATTGTTTTGGATCGCTTGGCTTAGGTTCCTCTCCAGACTCGGCTTGTTTTTTGTGGGATGAGTATAAAGTATTAATGTGGACCTCAAGGTCATGAGTGATTTCTTTTTGAATTCGTTTTAGATTAATTAGACTAGGTTCTTCCCACTTAATCGCTGGGAGCTGATGTTCTGGTTTGATTTGAGTTTTGTCATAGCTTGAATATCGCATACTGACTGGCAAATCGCTCATTAGAGCTCTTAGTTCTGCTCCGCCGTCATTAGGCAGATCTTCACTAGTGTCACCGGGCTTGGGTGGGATAGGGATTAGATGAGCGTCTATAAAATCTTGTTGTTTTGTAAGTTGCGGGAAAACAGTTGCAAGAACAGCTTTAGTTCTATCTGAGATAGCGGCATCTTCATAAGGGTGAGCATGAATTGGGATGCCTTGGGCTAGGGCTATAAGAGCCAGTGAGCAGCAATAATTACCACCTAATAGTAGATAGCTCAAGGATCTCTCAGCGCTTTGTTGCCAGCCAGCAGCTTGACAGAATTTGTTGCTTAAGGTTCTTTGTAATTCATATTTTTTTGCAAATATTTGCTGCAAAATACCAACATTGATATTATTCTTGCCATCTTCAATTAGAGCCGCTAGATCTACTTTATAGTCTCCTGTTACTAATGTAGTTCCCGATTGTAATTTGGCAAGTCTTTCTTGTAACAGTTCTGGTTTTGGTCTGATGATATCAGCGTCGAATCCATGAATGGCTATATCCTGATGGTCTGCTAATCCTAATTGATTGAGGGTTTTAAGCACTGAGAGTGTAGCAGTCGTGCTAGCGATGGTTTTAAGACCATTAGCCCATTTACCTTGAGGAATTGTAGATTTGATGATGCGCAAATCTAAACCGGGATAGGCTTGCATTGTATCATTAATCTCTTGGTATTTAGTTTCTATGCCATCAGCATCAGGTCCGTTGAGGAAGAGATAGATACTAAGATCTGATTTATTAATAGTTTGCTGGCTTAATTGCTGTAGCAGTTGGCTTAACCTTGCTTCGTCACTGCGAGCGGTGATGACGCAGATCATTTTGGGTATTTGTTTATAGGGCTCGAATTGGTCAACTGCGGCATTAGCTATTGTATGTAACTCTGGCTGCTCTTGTTTAAGATTGCGCTCATAAAGTTCTAGAGAGGCTCTTAGTCCTGAACTTCTTGTTTTAGCTTTGCCATCTTTATCTAGGGTGATAATTGTTTTGGCTAGATCTATAATTTCTGAATTTAAGTGAATTAATTCAGCCTCAGCTTCTCCTTCCATTCGAATACTTTTGACAGCTCGGCTTTGAGTTTTCATAGTATCTAGATTAAGACCCAGGCTATTAGATAGATCTACGCAGGGTCTTGCTTGTAGTCGTTGTGTTGTTAATAAGCCAGGGCATGAAGCTATTACTGTTGAAATACTGTTTGTTACTGGGTCAGGAGGAGTTGTTGTTATGCCAGCTGAATTTGGGCCAGCTTCTAGTGCTGGAGCTGGTGTTGTAGATAGTGAAGACGAATAAGATTGAATATTCACCAAGGATACAAAGTACGTAGTTTGATTATTTTGGTTAAGGAGAGGTTAAGGGCTTATTGGTTTTTTGGCTTTATGCTCTGCATAGAGCCTGTCTGTGTTGAGTTGGATTTCAATTGTTTCGGAGTTGATGATAGTGAATTTAATAATGTTAGGTTTTAGTATCTCGTTAATTTTAGTTTCTAGGTAGTTGAGGTATTTGGTGAAAGCTACTTCTAGCTCTGGGTTCCAGCCCTTGCTTTGTTTAAGGCAGTGCTGCATAAATCTCTCAACCATGTCTTTGATCTCTTCGTGGATGCGCTGTAGATTAAGCTCCCTAGGCTTAGTCCAGTCTATCGCTGTAAGCACTGGGCTCTTCAGGGCTGGGTCATGTGCCATAAAGGCATTAGCTAGAGGATAGTTCTTCTGCAAGGCGCGCATAGCTTCGCCGCCATCAGTAAGTACATAGTTACTCATCGCTTCTATCTTCGAGGGGCCTAGACCTAGAGCGAAGAATCGCTCGAAATTAAGTTCGCCGAAGGTTTTATTGAGCAAGCTACGACTGAGGCTCGATAGCGCTATGTCATTGAAGTATTTTGCGTGAACAGGCAAGCCACCCATAAGCGCTAGTAGCATTAGCGAGCAAGCACTATTACCACCTAAAAGTAAATATTGTAGAGGCGTAGTGTTTATGTTGCGTTTTGTCGCTCGATTAAATTCTTTTTCTAGGGTTTGTTTAATAGTCACATTACTTTGATCTATCTCAACTATAATTCCAGCGTTGATATTTATCTCTTTAAGTAGGTAGGGGTCAGCCTTATAAGTACCACCATCAATTAGCATGCCACGGTTTATTTTTTTGAGTCTTTCGTTAAAAAAGTTCTCATGTGGGAATGCAATTACATCAGCGTCAGCAAAACACATCGCAAGATCGTGATGCTCTGCCTGTAAGCTTTGATTGAGAGCAAGCATGGCAGTGGTGGCAGTAATGTTTTTAAGCCCCCAATACCAGCCGCCAGTAGGGATTAATGACTGAACTATTCTTAGATCTAGCTTGAGATCTAGATTCAGTTCATTTAGTCTTTGGGCTTGATTTTCTAGGTTGGGTCCATTTAGGAAAAGATAAACGCTAATGTCTTCAGGGTCGATGTTTTGTTTGCTTATAGAAGTTAATAGATTATTGATTCTAGTTTCAGTTTCATGAGCAGAAATGCAAATAATTATTTTAGGAATTTTTTGATATGGTTTTGTCGCTAGTAGTTTTTGAGCAGCGTTGTTGCAAATATTATAGAGCTGTGGCTGCTTGGCTGCAAGGTTACGACTGTAGTGATCAAGAGCTTTTTTAAGACCGGTTTTTCTAGGGCTAATTATTTGATTACTATCCAAAACTAATAATTCTTTGGCAAGTTTGATGGCAGTTTCGTCATATGGACTCTGAGATAAGTCTGGATTTCTTTCTTTGGATATTATGCCGAGAGCCGAGCTTGCTTGTTGATAGATAAGTTGAAGGGTATCTTCATTGAGTTCTTTAGAGATATTTACCAGATTAATCATCAAGATACTTTGCGATAAGACTTATAGGGTGTACTACTTCTATATTATTCCCCAGATGAGCTTGGATTTGTGAGATGCAGCCGGGATTAGCTGTTATAAGTATTCCGGCTTTGCTTAGCTCTATGTTCTGAGCTTTGCGCGCGCCTATCTCAGCAGCTTCTTCAGGCTTAATTAGATTATAGAAACCAGCAGAGCCGCAGCAGACATCTGCTTCTAGTAGTGGAATTAGTGTGAGATTTGGAATTAGTTTGAGTAGCTCTTGGTATTCTGTGCGTATGCCTTGAGCGTGATTTAGGTGGCAGGCTGGGTGATAGGTTGCTGTTAGGGGCTGAGTGTTTTTGAGTTTGAGTTTGGTTAGGTCTTGGTGGATTAGTTCGATGAAATCGAGAATGTGAGGGGTTGCTTCGTCGCTGACGCTCCTCGCAATGACGGGGTTGGGGATTGCTTCATCGCTACGCTCTTCGCAATGACGGGGCTTGCAATGATGTTTGAGGTGCGCCCCGCAGCCAGCAGAATTAAATACTACTGGATACTGATTACGACTGAGTATATTGAGAGTCTCTTCGGTTTGTTTGGCGCCGATATCGTATTCACCACTATGACTAGCTAGCGCCCCGCAGCAGTCAGTGTCTGGGATATAAACATCATAGCCAAGATGATTAAGTACTTTTATTGTATCCCAGTGCACGTGGTTATAAAGAGTATCCATAACACAACCTAATGGTAGTGATACTGTTTTGTGATTAGGGTTTTTGCTTGTGTAAGTATAGTTAGTTAGGATTTGTTTGTAATTGTTTTTGGTTTTTGGGATTAGATTTAGTAGTAGAGAGATTTTGCGCAGTGGATTGCTTCGCCCTGCGGGCTCGCAATGACGGGGTTGGGGCTTGCTTTGCTTTGTGTTGCATGGGGATTGCTTCGTCACTTCGTTCCTCGCAATGACGCTGCGCTGCGCGCTTCGCAATATATTTAGTAGTTTGCGGTTGGGTAGTAAATATTTAAAAGCTAGTTTTCTTATAAACGCCCAAAATCCTTGGTTATGCTTAGTTAGCTTAGCTTTGTGGCGTGCGTAATCTAATATACTCGCGTATTCGACACCACTAGGGCAGGCGGTCTCACAAGCCTGACAGCTGAGGCAGGCATCTAGGTAGTGGATTGCTTCGTTGCTGACGCTCCTTGCAATGACAGGGCTGGAGATTGCTTCGTTGCTAGCGGGGTGGTGGCTTGCAGTGACGGTCTGTTCAACGAAATCTCTTATCAGATATAATCTGCCGCGCGGCGAATGCCCTTCATTACCAGTAGTCAGGTAAGTCGGACAGGCTGACAGACACATACCGCAATGCACGCAAGCTTTTAATTGGTCTAGCTTTTCTTCAATTGAACTGCGCATATAGTTTTTCTATAATCCTTTCTTCGTCTGCGTTTGGTTTGCTTTTGGCAATTTCATCGTTTGCGCTTGGATATTCTTTATTATAGGGTTCGATTTTGTTTTGGTAATCTATGCCATTTAGTTTTTTATTTAATTTTTGAGATCTAAGTTCAAGTAAATCCAAATCTCCCCAGAGTTTGATTTGTTTGCCGTCTTTGCTGATGAGATAGTTATCCCAGCTAAGATCTAGTTCTGGAGCAGCTTTGCTGAGTGTGTAGATGATTTGATGACTGGTGAGTTTGCTGCTGCGCAAATAAGCGCTGCTAATCTGACCAAATTTACCGTAGCTGCCTATGTATAATTTACTCAGGTCATAACCAGATACGTTTTTGATTACTTGTCCGCCGCATTTACTTTCTATACCTCTGTGGATTACGCTTAGTCCCAGTGTGAGCCGGTGGCAATGCTGGCACCAGTGCTCCAAAAGGATTTGATTAATAGTATATTCTTGTGGTGCTAGTAGGTCAGTGATTTGTCCTTGTTTGATAAGCTCTGTATCTAGCTCTAGCAGCGTAACCGAGCCAGATACTTTAACTACAAAATCTTCAGCATATAGTTCAATCATCTTATATGCTCCTTACAGTGACCAAGGTTTTCTTTGCAGATTCTGATTGGGAATAATTTATCGGGGTTGGCGATAAGCTCAGGGTCGAACGCCTTGCGCACTTTGAGCATAGCTTGCATATCCTCGGGGCTCCATAAATAATCCATATATTCGCGCTTCTCAAGCCCAATGCCATGTTCGCCAGAGAGGGTGCCACCAAGATCTACGCAAAGTTGCATGATCTCGTGGCTAGCTTTGAAGATACGCTCGACTACAGTAGGGTCTTTATCAGGATCATAGAGAAAATTCGGGTGCAAATTACCATCAGCAGCGTGAGCCATGCCTGCTTGTAGGAGCTGGTGCTTGTCAGCGATTGCTTGGATTTGTTTTAGTGCTTTGGGGATTTTGGAGCGCGGTACTACAGCATCATATAGGTACCAGTAAGGAGCGATCTGCCCGAAGGCAGCTGCTACGCCTTTGCGTACTTTCCATAATTCTTGTTTGCGTTTTGGATCTTGGGTTTCTTCGTAATTCAGGACTTGGTATTCATTGATTATATTTTTGATTTTATTGGCTTCAAGCAATATTTCGTCGTTGTCGCCGTCAAGTTCTATTAGTAGTATGGCGTTTACAGTTGAGGGGGTTGTTTCGGCTTGGACTTGCAATGATGGAATAGGGACGCAGTTAATACCTAAGTTATAAGCCTTATTGACAGCAGCTATCGCGACAGCATCTATCATCTCTAGTGCTGCGGGCGTGAAGCCAGCGCGAATTATACTTGCGACTATCTCGGCAGCATCTTGCACTGAAGCTAGAGATACTTGCATAGTGATAAACGATTCTGGAATTCTAATGAGGCGTACTAGAGCTTTAGTTGCGATACCGAAAGTGCCTTCAGAGCCAGTGAAGAGTTTGGCTAAGTCTATATTTGCACGCGTGAAATGTGGATTATGGATTGCTTCGCTGCGCTCGCAATGACGGGGCTCGGGGGTTGCGTCGCTCTCATTGCAATGACGTGTTGTCGGGATTGCTTCGCTGCGCTCGCAATGACGGGGCATCGCGCCGAGATAGACTATCTCACCATCAGGCATAACGACTTCAAGCCCGAGAATGTGATCACTGGTTACACCGTATTTGTAGCAATGTATGCCACCTGCGTTCTCAGCTATGTTGCCACCTATGGTACAAGCTGCTTGGCTAGAGGGGTCTGGGGCGAAGTGCAAGCGATGATCACAGCTGTGTTTGCTAATATCAGCGTTAATGACACCTGTTTCGATTAATGCTGAGCGGTTCTCAGTATCGATATTGATTATGCGCGTTAGATTAGCCAGTGAAATAATTACAGAGTGCTCATTGCCAATAGCTCCACCGCTAAGACCTGTGCCGGCTCCGCGTGCAACGAAGTTAAGTTCAGGATATGTTTTGCGTGCTTGGTTGATGAGTTTGATTATGGTTGAGATTTCATCTGCTGTGCGAGGTAGAGTGATGGCTAATGCTTGGTTTTTGAAGAGGGCGGTTGCATCGGTATCATAGAGCTTAAGATCTACTTGCGAAGATAGAACTTGCTCTGGGCTGAGCTGTTGTTTGAGGTTCTTAACGAATTGCTGAGCTGAAGGATGGGGCATTAGGTTTAGTGTTATTCACACTATAATAAGTAATTATGTCATGGGAAAAACTCTTTAACAGCAGGTCTTTATTAATAGTAATAGTGCTGGCTGCTAGTCTGGTTTGGGCTAATTCATTAACGAGCGAGTTTAGTGGTTATGATGATATCAGCCTTATTGCGACCAAAGAAAAAGTCCATAAAGGTGCGCTTAATGCAGCTGAAACATTTATTAGTTATCCTTCGCTTAGTAATAATTTAGCTTGGAGTAATAGACCTAATTTTATTTATAGGCCTCTTGAATGGATTGGTTCTTCTTTGGGTTATAGTCTGTGGGGTGCTAAGCCATTATATTTCCATATATTTTTTAATTACTCATTGCACTTATTAAATACGATTTTAGTTTTTTTGATTTTATCTCGGATTATTGATTTGCCGGCTGCGGCAGCGATTACGCTGATATGGACTGTGCATCCACTACACAGCGAAGCTCTTAATATGCTTACTTCTGGAGTTGGATTTTTATGGGCGAATTTTTTTGCATTGTTGGCTTTTTATTTGCTGACTGGAAGAACTAAATATTTGTGGCTTTTAGCATTGCCTTGTTTGCTTTTAGGCTTTTGGGGATCTGAGATGCTAGTGATTTTGCCTTTGCTTTTGTTGGCGTATTATATTTATAATTATAATTTTAATGCTGTGGCTATAAACTGGCTAAGATTGGGCTTAAGCTGGCTAGTATTATTATTTTATTATAATTTGCGTTTAGGTGTTTTATCTGATGGGCTTAAGTGGCAAAGTATAGGTGAGTTTTTGGAACGTACTTATGTTCTTGCTCCGCAAATATTTTTGCACTATCTCAAACTGTATTTTTTTCCGCAGATTCTTACTATAGATCAGCATCATCAGGTTCTGCTTGCTGATGCTTTTAGTTCTTACCATATTTTTTCTCTAGTTGTTTTAGTGCTTTTTCTTATAGCTAGTGTATATTTTGTAGTTTTGAATTTTAAATCAGATCAAAATACAAGTGAAATTTATTTGATCACAGGATTTTTTCTAATTAGTCTTCTTAGCCTTGTTATGGTTTTGAATATTATTCCATTATATGTTTTAGCAAGAGAAAGATATACCTATGTTTTTGTTTTGGCTATGACGGCAGCTTTGGTTTTACTGGTGCGTAGATATTGCAAACCATCTCCTCGCTTATCTGTGGCTATTGTGTTGATTTTGGTTTTGATATTAGGAGCGCGTTCAGTAGCTAGGAATAATGATTGGCGTAATGGTGAAAGCCTCTGGCTGTCAACCATTGCGCATACTTCAGATATTGGTGCAAAGCAGATATGGCGGCATAGATTATTGGAGTATTATGCACATCCTGGCACTAAAACTTTTGTTGTCGATGAATCTAAGCGCGCAAATTTAATCTCAGAATACAATCAGTTTATTAATGTAAATAAATTAAACTTGGTTAGTACGATACAGGGGCTGAAGCGTGATTCTGGACTGGAGTCCAAATATGCTTTTGTTGGTGCTAAAAGCATCGCTTCAGCTTTATATTTTATGGCTATCAGTGTTATGCAGGCAGGGAATAATAAACTTGCGTTTGAAATATTTAAGCTCGCTCATAACTACTATCCTGAGCATTTTCAAACTAATTTGTTTTTGCTTAGGTATATCGGCACTAAACATCCAGCTGCCTCTAAGTTGCTAGCATTGATGGTTGATGAAACTGAGCACAGTCCTTATCAGGCTAAAGCGCTCCTGGATTTACTTTTAGAGTTGCGTGATGCTAGCTACCATCAATTTGCTCAGAGATTTGCTAAGCAATATCCGCGAATGATAGATTTTAAAGTTGCTTTATATAATTCATTGCTAGTCTCAGGCCGGCGCGCAGAAGCTTATACCTTAGCGAAGCAAATTCAAATGCAATATAAGGGTAATGATGCTGTTAACAAATATATTGCCAAGTATGAGCAGGCTAATAACTAATCTCAGTTAATGCGTAAGCATATTTGGGATTGTTGCCGCGACAAATATCATTGTAGGCTTTTTGTAGTTTTTTACAGATTTCACCAGGTTTGCCGTTACCCACGGTGTAGTTGTCTATCTTGGCTATAGGTGCAATTTGTGCGCCAGTACCAACAAAGAAAGCCTCATCTGCTATATAAAGTTCGGTGCGATCTATCTCACGCGTCTCTACTTCTATATTATGATCTTCTTTGGCTAGTTTGATAATTAGATTGCGTGTTATGCCCTCTAGGATATTGTCTGTGACAGCGCTTGTGATTAGTTTGCCCTCGCGTACGATGAATAGATTCATCGCCGAACCTTCTGACACATGCCCTTCCTCTGTAAGAAAAATAGCATCGTCAAAACCAGCTAGATAGGCGTTAGTCTTGGATAGGGCGGTGTTTACATAGCTGCCGTTGATTTTGGCGCGGGCGGGGATAGCGTTATCCGAGAGGCGACGCCAACTAGAGATCATCACGGATAGACCTTTTTCGGTGTCTACGTAATCACCAAGATCTATAGAACTTACTACAAATGAATCCTCATTATCATTAGGGGTGACAAGAACTGGGCCGATCCTTAAAGTCGATTTGAACCAAGATGGTCTTATATACGCATCACATTGAGGTTTGTTCTTCTTCAGCAGCTCAATAACGATTTTCTCCATCTCATCTACTGTGTAATATGGAGTGATGCGCATAATCTTGCAACTGCGCATGATGCGTTCTAGGTGAGGTCTTACCAGCAGCGCATTTAGTTTTTTGGTTTGTGGGTTCCAGTAGGCGCGTATACCCTCGAAGACGGCCGTGCCATACATGAAGGCATGAGTCATTACGCTGATTTTGGCGTCTTCGAATTTGACGAAATCCTTACCGAGAAATGCGTAGTCGTGAATTTTCATATCCTTAATTATGTTAGCTCATCATCTTTGTTATTGCTAATATTGCTGTTCGGTAGCGGGTCCTTAAGCATAATTTATACATTGCTGGGCAAAAAAAAGCCCCCGAGTGCACTCGGGGGCTGGGCAGAAGAGATATATGAACTCTCCCCGACTTGTTACAAGACGTACCAGTTGCCGTTGTACGCTTGGATAGTTACTGTCGCATATTGCGCACCTAGTGAATAGGTCGCATTGCCATCAATAGTATCTGCACCATCTCCATCTATTGTTACCGCATTAACTGAGTTATCAGTTTTCTTGATGATGTAAGTTCTACCATTTATACCAGCAGCATCAGGAAGAGTGATGGTACGAGCAGCACCTGAAGCATCGACAAGAATTGTGTAGTCGCTTGCTGTTGCAGTGTAGTCTGCAGTTTTCTCAACTATAGCTAGAGTGAGTGAGCCTGATATTGAAGTTGCTCCAGCTATTGCTGCCGTACCATTAACATCTAAAGTTGCGTTTGGAGAATTTGTACCGATACCTATGCTGTC
>Ga0172367_10005332_pt1 | contig 15599 bp, 8 predicted proteins | sample Lak10m_FD_114542 | JGI IMG/M metagenome (GOLD analysis project Ga0172367, IMG submission 114542) | Freshwater microbial communities from Kabuno Bay, South-Kivu, Congo - kab_022012_10m | ecosystem: Environmental > Aquatic > Freshwater > Lake | place: Democratic Republic of the Congo: South-Kivu... | reverse complement strand
AGCGCTACGTGGAATCGACTCCACGGTTACCATAAACAAGGCTCTTTGGGGTCTGGCAGAGAGGTTGGCAAATGGAGAACCGCTGGCGTCGGGAGGAAACACGGTGCTCACGGCGTAGCGTCCTGGATCTGAGCATCCGTTCAGAAGAGGTTCATGGAGAAGGTTTCACGGCTTTCGGGGATTGTGCCGACAAACAATCCTCAACCTATTCAACTTCTCCATCCTTCGGGATGGTCAATCGTGTGCGGAAAGTATCCAATGCCGTTCAGGGCTATATGTCGCTTTTTGCTCTTCCCGCTGATTGCGTGTTGCATTTATTATACATTTCTGTAGTTATTAGTATGATCTCGTTGGTTTTAATCCTGATTCGAAGTCGGAAGTCTCCAGACCGCAATGAACAATACTGATGAACGTTGGGTAAATGGTGAAGAAGATGCCGCCCTCTTGGACGTCGGTCTCGACCCTAGCGCTCGTGACCGCCGACAGGCATCCATCGATCGAGGGGCGGACCTGAAAATGCGGTCAGAGCACGGTTTCACCTTCATGGACTTCGATTTGGGAGCAACCGAGTTCGGCTACGTAGACCCAAGGAATCTAACTGCGAACGCGATCACTCCCAACGTCCTGCTCCGTTTCCTATGGGACGCCGAAGCACGCCCATCCGAGCCTTTCAAACCGGTTCTGGAACTGGCATTTACTCACCAATGAAAAAGCACCCTGGCCATATCGTTTATTCGCCTAGCGATCTCGTGCGTTATCTCGCCTCACCGTTCGCATCGTGGATGGACCGTTACTTCTTGGAGAATCCTGGCGCCGTCACTCCCGACGCGGAAACAGAGGATGCCAAACTCATCGCCGAGACTGGCAACAAACATGAGCAAACCGTGCTGGAGGAATGGAAGTTGTCTGCCGCAACAGTGATTGAAATTCAGAAATACGATGTTGCAGACGCACAGGTCAAGACACTCACTGCCATCAACGCAAAGGCACCCATCATCTACCAGGCTGCGTTGCACTGCGGGCGCTTCGCCGGGTTCGCTGATTTTCTCCTCCGCATCCCACACGGAGCGTATCAGGTGTGGGATACGAAGCTCGCTCGCTCGCCCAAGCCCTACTACGCTATTCAGCTTTGCTGCTATTCGGAAATGTTGGCGGCGGTATCCTGTAATCCATTGCCCGAGAAGTTTGGCATCATCCTTGGCAGCAAAGACCGGGTCGAATTTCGCGTCGAGGACTTCCTTCACTACTACCGCCGTGTCAAAGCCGACTTCCTCGCCATGCACGACGGCTTTACCGGGAATTTGACCGACCGACCGGAGCCACTTCCCCGCGCTGACCATGGCAACTGGTCCTCGCATGCGGAAAAGTTCTTCACGGAGACGGATCACCTTGTGCAAGTGGCTGGAATCAGTGTCGGGCAGATCAAAAAACTCAAGCGGGCTGGCATCACAACGATGGCAGGGCTTGCCGCCGCTGCGGGCCAGCCCATTCACAAGCTTGCCTGCGACTCGTTGGAGAAACTCGTCGCCCAGGCCCGGCTTCAATGCCAGACGCGTGCCGACAGGATCGAGCAGCCCAATGCTCCCCCGCGCTACGAGGTTCTGCCCCACGTTGGAGCCAATGGGGAGCCACTCGGCCTCGCCACACTTCCGCCCGATCATCCAGCGGATGTCTTTTTCGATATGGAGGGTTACCCATTGGTTTCTGGTGGACTGGAATACCTGTTTGGAGTCAGCGTCCGGGACGGGAAGCCGGGTTCATTTGACTTCAAGGACTGGTGGGCACACGATCGCGACGAGGAAAAACTCGCCTTCGAGGGCTTCGTGGACTGGGTATTCAACCGGTGGCAATCCGCCCCCGGGATGCACATCTACCACTACGCTGCCTATGAGGTCAGCGCCGCTAGGCGCTTGAGCACGCGCCACGATACGCGTCAGGCCGAGGTTGACGAGCTTCTTCGCAATAACGTGTTCGTCGATCTTTACCAAGTCGTCAGCCACGGCCTGCGCATCGGCCAAGACAGCTACTCCATCAAAAAAGTCGAGCGTCTCTACCGGCCAAAGCGCACCACCGACGTGGCCACTGCGGTTGATTCCATTGTTCAATATGCTCGCTGGATCGAAAGCCAGCAACCACGCGATTGGAAAGCCAGCAGCATCCTCCAGGGCATTCGCGACTACAACGAGGACGACTGTAAATCCACAGCGGAGCTATTGCAGTGGTTAAGGAAGGTTGCCCGTGAACACACCATTGCCCCTGTGCGCTCCGCCCCCATGGCGGCCCTGGCCACGCCGCCGGTATTGCAACTTGCCGTTGTCGCGCGTCTTGACAACACAACTAAACTTCGCCAGCAAACCGACCCGGTCTCGGTGATTCTGGCTGATTTGATCGACTTCCACCGCCGGGAAGAGAAGCCCATGTGGTGGCGAATGTTTGACCGCGCTGCGGCCACATCCGAACAACTCCGCGACGATCCCGGTTGCATTGAGGGCATTCAGGCCGTTGGATCGCCTGTCCCCGAAACAAAATCGCTCATCCAGGCATACCGGTTTGATCCCGCCCAGGAATGCAAGCTGGCCGCCGGTGACAAATCCAAGGCGATGTTTACCCACAGTCTGGAGGCAAAATTCATACTGTCAGAGTTGGATGCTTCCGTTGGTAATCTGGCGCTCAAGATTGGGAAAAAGGGCTTGAACGAGAAATTCGCGGGCTCGTTCCCCTGGCAAGGCTCTCTCATTCCAGACGAATTCGTCTCGGCGGCAACAATTCAGGCCGCGTTGTCCGAAGTCGCCGCCAAACACTTGTCAAACAACCTGGATGCTCCTGTGACCGCCCTGTTGAACCGGGTCCCACCAGCCACGCCGCTGCAAAAAGGCGGTGAGTCCCCAACCGATGCCGCAATCCGAATTACCGGCTTGATGGCTGGCGGATGTCTGGTGATCCAGGGGCCCCCAGGCACCGGGAAAACTTACACCGCCGCCCGCGTGATCACCGCGTTGCTCGGTGCCGGCAAGCGGGTCGGCGTTGCTTCCAACAGCCATAAGGCCGTGGTAAACCTGCTCCTCGCGTGCGGTGATGCTTCCCGGGAGAGCGGCTCTTATCTTCACGGGATGAAAGTCGGGGGCGACGACGACGGGCCTTTGTTCTCTGACAACCCACGAATGCGACACATCGAAAACAGTGCCGACGCCCACCCTTCATACTCCGGTGGTGTCGTAGGTGGGACCGCATGGCTTTTTACCCGGCCCGAGTGGGAAGGCGGTCTGGATTTTCTTTTCATCGACGAAGCCGGGCAGGTCTCCCTTGCCAACGCCGTGGCCATGGCTCGGTGCGCGGGAAACCTCGTGCTCTTGGGTGACCAGATGCAGCTCGAACAACCTGTGCAAGGTTCTCACCCAGGTGATTCCGGGCTTTCCGCTCTCCAATACGCGCTCAAGGATTCCGCTGCCAGCAAGCCGGACGCACCAGTTCTCCATGCTGTCGTGCCGGACGACTACGGACTTTTTCTCGGCCAGTCCCGCCGGATGCACCCGGCAGTATGCCGCTTCATCTCCGAAAGTATTTACGAGGGCCGACTGGGTTCGCATCCCGACTGCGCCCGGCAGCAAATTGTTGTTCCGCCCGGCGCAAACGGCCTCATCACCAGGACCAGCGGCATCATTTTCTGCGGCGTCGAGCACGATGGCAACGTCCAGCAGAGTGACGAGGAGGTTGAACAAGTCGTGGCGATCTACCACGAGCTGCTGGGCCGTTCCTATACCACCAAGGATGGCAGCATCAAGCCCCTCGCCTTGAATGACTTTTTGTTCATAGCTCCTTACAACGCCCAGGTCCGCGCCCTTCAGTCTGCCCTCCCCGCCGACGCGCGCGTCGGCAGCGTGGACAAGTTTCAAGGCCAGGAAGCCCCAGTTTGCATTCTTTCCCTCTGCTCCAGTTACGGTGAATACGGTTCTCGTGGACTGGCCTTCATTCTTGACCGCAACCGCCTCAACGTCGCCATCTCCCGCGCCCAATGTTTAGCGGTGGTCGTTGCCGATCCTCGCATTGCCGGGACCCCGGCCAGTTCCCTGGATGAAATGAAGCTCATCAACCTGTTCTGTAAGCTGACGGCTCCAGCCCCTTCGGTTTGAGTGCATGATCGCCGCCACCGTCATTGCCGAGCTCTGTCTTCCCGCTGAGGCGCGGGTGGATCAACGTGTGCCGAAAAAGTTGCTGGTGGAAAACGGCGCGCCCACCGCCACTGTTCGAATCTAGAAACCATCTGGAAATGGAGATAATCGACAACATCAATCGCCTTCTCGGGGATGACCTTAAAAACGTCCTCAAGCCCGGCTCCGAGCTGAAGGTGGCGTCGTCGTGTTTCTCCATCTATGCTTACGAAGCCCTGAAGGTGGAGTTGGATAAGATCGCTTCACTCCAGTTCATTTTCACCTCGCCGACATTTGTTCCGTACGAGGCTACGGACAAGGTCAAGAAGGAGCGCCGGGAATTTCAAATCCCGAAACTGGAACGTGAGCGCATTCTTTATGGCAGTGAGTTCGAGATCCGGCTCAAGAACGAACTCACCCAGCGCGCCATCGCCAAGGAGTGCGCCGAGTGGATGCGGCGTCGGGCCACCTTCCGTTCCAACCGCGGCCCCGCGCCCATGCAGCAGTTCGCCCACATCGCCAATTCCGGGGCGGATGCCGTTTATATGCCCTTGCACGGATTTACAGCCGTGGACCTCGGTTACCAGCCGGGCAACGCCGTCTCGAACCTCGTCAACAAGATCGACCAGCAGCCGTTCACGGCAACCTACCTGAACCTGTTCGATCAGATTTGGAACGACCAGGAGAAGCTCGAAGACGTCACCGCGCAACTTTGCGAGCACATCGCGTCCGTCTATCAGGAGAATTCCCCGCAACGCATCTACTTCCTGATGCTCTACAACATCTTCAAAGAGTTCCTGGAGGACCTCAGCGAAGACGTGCTGCCCAATGACCTGACAGGCTACCAGAACAGCCTCATTTGGCGGAAGCTCTACAATTTCCAGCGCGACGCAGCTACTGGCATCATCAACAAGCTGGAAACCTACAGCGGCTGCATCCTCGCCGACAGTGTCGGCCTCGGGAAAACATTCACCACCCTCGCCGTCATCAAATACTACGAGCTGCGAAATAAATCCGTCCTCGTTCTCTGTCCCAAGAAGGTGGCCGATAACTGGCTCAATTATAAGGGGAACCTCAAAACCAACATCTTCGCGAAAGACCGGCTCGCTTACGACGTGCTATGCCACACGGATTTGCAGCGCACGAGCGGTTACTCTTTCGGCGTTCCGCTTAATCGCGTCAACTGGGGCAACTACGACCTCGTCGTCATTGATGAGTCGCACAATTTCCGCAACAACGACGCCTTCAAGGACCACGAGACGCGCTACCAGAAGTTGATGAATTCCGTCATCAAACAGGGCGTCAAGACAAAGGTGCTGATGCTCTCGGCCACGCCGGTCAACAACCGCTTCAACGACCTGCGGAATCAGTTGGCCCTGGCATACGAAGGCGACCCGGAAAACCTCAACGCAAAGCTCCGCACCCAGAAGGACATCAACGAAATCTTCCGCAAGGCTCAGGCAACATTCAACCAATGGACCACCCGGCCGCCCGAGGAACGCACCCCGGCCGCCATTCTGAAGGCGCTCGACTTCGACTTCTTCGAGCTCCTCGACAGCGTGACCATCGCCCGGTCGCGCAAACACATCACCACGTTCTACGACACCAAGGATATTGGACCCTTCCCCACCCGCCTGAAGCCGCTGTCCTTTCACTGTCCGCTGACCCACCGCCGCGACGTCATCGGCTTCAACGACATCTTCAACCAGCTCTCCGTCCTGAAAATGGTCGTCTATGCGCCGGTCAGCTACATTCTCCCGAGCCGCCTCGCCAAATACGAAGCTCTCTACGACACCGACGTTAGAAGCGGCGGCGGCAAACTCCGGCAGCGCGACCGCGAGCAAAGCCTCCAGGCGCTCATGACTGTAAACCTGCTCAAGCGGCTCGAAAGCTCAGTCCATTCGTTCCGTCTGACCCTCCAGCGCCTCAAGGATAACCATCTCTCGACCCTCGCCAAGATCGAGACCTTCAAGAAGACGGGCCGCGCCGCCAGTGTTGCCGATGTCGCTCCTGCCCTCGAGAACGCTGAACCGGACGACGATGAGTTGCCATCCCCTGACGACGAACAGATTGGTGGCAAGGTCCAAATCAGCCTGGCTGACATGGACCTCCCGGCTTGGGAACACGACCTCAGGGCCGACCTCACACTCATCAATGCCCTGCTGGCGGAAATGCACAAGATTTCCCCGAGCGACGACACCAAGCTTCAGCACATAAAGACGCAGATTCAAAGCAAGCTGGCGTCGCCCATCAACAAGGGAAATCGAAAGGTTCTCATCTTCACCGCCTTTGCTGACACGGCGGACTACCTGTACGAACATCTCGCCGCCGATCTGCTGATCAGCCAGCGGTTGCACACCGGCAAAGTCACCGGCACCGGCAGCCCCAAGTCCACGCTCAAGAAGTCCTACGACTTCATGTCGCTGCTCACCCTCTTTTCACCACGCTCCAAAGAGAAGGCCGCGATTCTGCCGGACGACAAGGGCGAACTGGATGTGCTCATCGGCACGGACTGCATCAGCGAAGGCCAGAACCTTCAGGACTGCGATTACCTCATCAATTACGACATCCACTGGAATCCCGTCCGCATCATCCAACGCTTCGGACGCATCGACCGCATCGGCTCGCAGAACGCCTGCATCCAGCTCGTCAACTACTGGCCGGATATCTCTCTCGACGAATACATCCGCCTCAAGGAACGCGTCGAGAACCGCATGGTCATCGCCGATGCCACCGCCACCGGCGACGACAACCCGCTGAATTCCGAGTCCAATGATCTTTCCTACCGGAAAGAACAACTCCGTCGCCTTCAGGAAGAAGTCATCGAGATGGAAGACCTGAAAACCGGGGTTTCGATCACCGACCTCGGGTTGAATGACTTCCGTATGGACCTCGTGAGTTATGTCAAAACACACGATGATCTGGCCGCTCTTCCCAACGGCATCCACGCTGTGGTCCCAGCCTCGCCCGGCCGGGGGCTGCCGCCCGGTGCCATCTTCGCGCTAAGAAATCGCAACCAGGATGTGAACATCAATCAACAGAATCGCCTCCACCCCTACTACCTCGTTTACGTCGCGCATGACGGCCAGGTGGTCGTGAATCACATGGAGGTCAAACGCCTGCTCGACCTTGTGCGGACGGCCTGCAAAGAGCGCGGCGAACCCGTTACCGACGCGTATCAGGTGTTCAACCGTCTCACCCAAGACGGGCGGAAGATGGACGCCTATTCCGCGCTCCTGCAAAAGGGCATCCGTTCCATGGTGGACCTCAAGGAGGAGAAAGACATCGACAGCCTGTTCACCGGCGCGCGCACCACGGCCTTGTTGAACACTGTGAAGGGCCTGGAAGACTTCGAGCTGGTTGCCTTCCTTGTCGTCCAGGAGGCAACTTTCTGAAAAACCGTATGTTCCAATTTCCCAAACAGGCCGAGTTCAACCGCGCTCTCCCCAAGAGCAAGATTTATGCGTTCGCCAGGCCGACGCGCGCCATCAAAGACCGCTTCGTTACCGGTATTCAGGACATCGTCTGGAAATACAAGCTCGCGCCGGAAACCGTGAACCTGCCCGCCCGGCGCGGCATTCAGGAGATTCAGGTGTTCGAGATCGCCCTCAAGACCGAGGAACTACCGGACGAGGTGCTGCACACCATCGACAAGGCCGTCCCTTCGCCCATTGTTTATCAGCTCACCTTCGACGGCCGTGTCCGGTTCAGTGCAGCCTACAAGCGGCCCAGCGAGGCGGACGCCTCGAAGAACGTCATCGAGGCCTACTTCACGACCGACTGGCAACCGACTGCCCAGCCGCTGCCGCCCCTGCCGGTGGTCTTGGATCTCGCCGCGCTCTACGAAGAGATTCTCCGACGCGTGATTCCGCTGGCACGCCGAAATGATGAGCCGCTGGCTGCCCAGGTCGAGCGGGCGGTGCAGCTCCGCGCGAAGGAGCGGGAATGCCGCGACCTCGAAGCGCGCCTGCGCAAGGAATGCCAGTTTAACCGCAAAGTGGAACTCAACGCCGCGATTCGCGCGGCGAAAGCGCAAATCAAACAATTGACCGTCCCCTGACCGAAAGAATTATGGAAAAGCTGAAATGTCACACACCCGACTTCACTGCCGAGAACATCCAGAAACTCGCCACGCTGTTCCCAAATAGCGTCGTCGAAGCCAAGGATGCGAACGGCAAAACGACCAAGTCGATTGACTTCGACCAGCTCCGACAAGAGCTGACGACCTCAGTGGTTGAAGGTCCACGGGAGCGCTACCACCTCGACTGGCCCGGCAAACGCGAAGCACTACTCACCGCTAACGCGCCAATCGCCAAGACCCTCCGGCCTTGCCGGGAAGAAAGTGTAGGTTTTGACACCACCAAAAACCTTTTTATCGAGGGAGACAATCTTGACGCGCTGAAATTGCTCCAAGAGACCTACCTGAACAAGGTGAAGATGATTTACATCGATCCCCCTTACAACACCGGCAACGATTTTGTCTACGACGATGACTTCGCTGAGGATGCCGAGCAATACCTCATGCGTTCAAATCAGGCCGATGCGACGGGCGTGAAGCTTGTCCTAAACTCCGAAGCGAATGGGCGTTTTCATTCTGATTGGCTTACGATGCTCCACTCCCGGCTGAAACTAGCGCGGAATCTCCTGACAGATGACGGGGTTTTGTTTGCATCCATCGATGACAACGAAATCGCAAACTTCCGGAAGATTTGCGACGAGGTGTTTGGGGAAGCTAACTTTCTATTTCAAATCACCGTCCTGTGTAATCCCAAAGGAAGATCGCAGGACAAATACGTGGCCAATTGTCATGAGTACATTGTTGGCTTTTCAAAGGCATCTCTTGAAAAAGGAGTGTTGAATGTCCCCAAATCGGAAGAGGAGGTTCGAGACAACTACCGATTGCGTGATGCTCGCGGTCCATATCGCGAGTTGGAGCTGCGGAATACTCACCGGGAATTCGGTAAACACAACCGCCCTAAGCTCTGGTATCCGTTCTACGTAGATGCAACAGGCCGTGTTCACCTTTCCTCTGCTGCTGATCGTGTTTCGGTTTATCCTGCCTGGGATGATGGATATGAAGGGTGCTGGACCTGGGGCCAAGAAAAGGCGACTGACCAACTTGAAGAAGTCGTAGCGCGTCGAGTTAGCGGAGCATGGAAAATCTACCGAAAGAACTACGCCTTTGGTGAGGATGGAGAAGCAACCAAGCAGGTGAAGTCGATCTGGGACGAGAAGCAATTCCACACCGAGAAGGGGCAATCGGCCTTCAATGAGCTGTTTGAATCAAAGGGCAAAGTTTTTCAGGCACCCAAGTCGATCTCGACATTGAAGCAGTTGCTTTTAATGGGATCGCACAAAGATAGCACGATTCTCGATTTCTTTGCAGGTTCAGGTTCGATGGCGCACGCCGTTATGGAGGCGAACGCTGGCGATGGGGGGAATAGGCGCTTCGTTCTCGTTCAGCTCCCGGAAGAGTGTGCTGAGAGAACAGAGGCAAGAAATGCGGGTTTCAAGACGATAGCGGAAATTGCCAAGGAGCGGATTCGTCGAGCCGGTTCAAATATCAAGGCTGAGCATGCCACAACGGCTCCAAATCTCGACATCGGATTCCGCGTCTTGAAGATCGACACGTCCAACATGAAGGACGTGTATTACGCCCCTGACGCGATCAAGCAATCCGACCTGTTCACGCACGCCGACAACATCAAGGAAGACCGCACGCCCGAGGACCTGCTCTTCCAAGTTCTGGTGGACTGGGGCGTCGATTTGGCTTTGCCTATCGCCAAGGAGACAATTGCCGGGAAGGCGGTCTTCTTCGTGGACGGCAATGCACTCGCTGCGTGTTTCGACGCCTCGATCAGCGAGGAACTGGTCAAGGAACTCGCCAAGCGCAAACCGCTCCGGGCGGTCTTCCGCGACAGCAGCTACGGCAGCGACAGCGTAAAGATCAACGTGGAGCAGATTTTCAAACTCCTGTCTCCCACGACGGAAATCAAATCTCTCTAGTCCATGAAGATTAAATTCAAACAGCAAGCCTACCAGACCCATGCTGTGGAGGCCGTTGCCGACTGCTTCCTCGGCCAGCCGAAGAACGCCGGGGTATCCTACCGCATCGATCCAGGCCGGGGCGACAATCAACCCCTGCTCAGCATCGGCGAGTCTGGTTTCAAGAACAGCGACTTGGCCATCCCACTTGGTCAGGTCCTCGCCAACGTCCACGCCGTCCAGCTTCGCCAAAACCTGCCTCTATCCCCGGCGCTCAAGCCGTCCGTCGGCTGCGACATCAATCTCGACATCGAGATGGAGACCGGCACGGGCAAGACCTACTGCTACATCAAGTCAATGTTTGAGCTGAACAAGCGCTACGGCTGGTGCAAGTTCATCGTCGTGGTCCCCAGCATTGCCATCCGCGAGGGCGTCCACAAATCCCTCGAAATCACCGCCGAGCACTTCCTGGAGCAATACGGCAAGCGTGCCCGCTTCTTCATCTACAACTCAAAACAGCTCCACAATCTCGAAAGCTTCTCGTCCGACGCCGGTATCAACGTCATGGTGATCAATGTGCAGGCCTTCAACGCCCGCGGCCAGGATGCGCGCCGCATCCATGAAGAGCTGGACGACTTCCAGTCCCGCCGCCCCATTGACGTCATCTCCCGCAACCGCCCCATCGTCATTCTCGACGAGCCGCAGAAGATGGAAGGCGCCAAGACGATGGACTCCCTCAAGGAGTTCACGCCGTTGATGATTCTCCGATATTCCGCCACCCACCGGCAGGAGCACACCAAGATTTACCGGCTCGATGCCCTCGACGCCTACAATCAGAAGTTGGTGAAGAAAATCGCCGTGCGCGGCATCACGGTGCGCGGCTTGGCCGGGACCAACGCATACCTGTATCTGGAAGCAATCAACGTCTCGACCGACAAACCACCCGAGGCGCGCGCCGAACTGGAGATTCAGCAGGTCACCGGCATCAAGCGGGTCTTGCGAAAACTCGGGAAGAACGACAACCTCTACGATCTTTCGGACGGATTGGAGCAATATCGCGGCTTCGTCGTCTCGGACATCAACGCCCTCGACAACACGGTCAGCTTCACCAACGGGGTGGTGATCCAGTCCGGCGAGGCCACCGGCGACGTGAACGAAGCGGCCTTGCGGCGCATCCAGATTCGCGAAGCGGTCAAAGCGCACTTCGACAAGGAACAGGCGCTGTTTCACCAGGGCATCAAGGTCCTCTCCCTGTTCTTCATCGACGAGGTCGCAAAATACCGCAGCTACACCGATGCAGGTGAGGAAGCCGGAGAATACGCGAGGATTTTCGAGGAAGAATACACCACTCAACTCAATGAAGTGCTGACGCTGGAAGACACCCCCTACAACCGTTATCTCAAGAGTATCCAAACTGCGAGGACACACAACGGCTATTTCTCCATCGACAAGAAAACGCAGCGCCTGATCAACCCAGAGGCGAAAGCCCGTGGCGAATCTGCTGGCGAGACAGACGACGTGGACGCCTACGACTTGATACTGAAGGATAAGGAGACGCTACTTTCATTCCCGAGTGAGAAAGATGATCCGCTTACACGCGACAAGAAGCAGGTTCGATTCATTTTTTCACACTCCGCGCTGCGTGAAGGCTGGGACAACCCGAACGTCTTCGTCATCTGCACCCTCAAGCACAGTGACAACACCATTTCCCGGCGGCAAGAAGTCGGCCGCGGGCTCCGCTTGTCGGTCAACCAGAACGGCGACCGCATGGATGACCCGGCCACGGTCCATCAGGTCAACATCCTCACCGTCGTCGCCAGCGAAAGCTATAAGGACTTTGTGTCCGCGCTGCAAAAGGACATCAGCGAGTCCCTGTCCGCACGGCCCCGCAAGGCGGATGAAGCCTACTTCACCGGCAAGGTGCTCAAAACCCCGACCTGCGACGTGGCCGTAACCCCGCAGTTGGCCAAGGCCATCTACAAATACCTGCTGAAAAACGATTACACGGATTCAAACGACCAAGTCACCGTTGACTACCACGAAGCCAAGAAGGAAGGAAAACTCGCTAGCCTTCCGCCAGAACTCGCGCCACACGCCGAACAGGTTTTCCAACTCATCGAGAGCGTCTTTAGCGCAACTCAACTGCCCACCATCGACGACGAACGCAAGGCGAAGGCCAATCCGCTGAACGCCAACTTCCAGAAGAAGGAATTCCAAGAACTTTGGAACCGAATCAACCGTAAGGCTGCTTACACCGTTCACTTCGAAACACCCGAGCTGGTTAAGAAGTGCGTCACGGCCCTCGACAAAGAACTGAACGTCAGCCCTCTCCAATACACGGTTCAACGGGGAGAGCAGACAGAAAGCGCCACAGCCGATGCGCTGAAACACGGGGAAGCGTTCCGGCTCGGGGAGACAGACACAGGCTCGCTCACGGCTTCAGTCCAGTCGGCGGTGAAATACGACCTGATTGGCAAAATTGCCGAGGACACGCAACTCACCCGGAGCACGATCAGCAAGATCCTTCAGGAAATGAACATCGCGGTGTTTTCCCAATACAAGATGAACCCGGAGGATTTCATCCTCAAGACCAGCCGTATCGTCAACGAGCAGAAGGCCACCGTCATCGTCGAGCACCTCGCTTACAACCCCGTCGAGGCCACGCACACCCTGGACATCTTCACGCAGGAAAAGCCCAAGGAAGATTTCACCAAGGCTATCAAAACCGACCGGCACATCTACGACTACGTTTTCACCAACTCCAAGAACGAGCGCGCTTTTGTCAAGGACCTCGACACCGGCACCGAGGTGGTCGTTTACGCCAAACTGCCCAAGAGCTTCTTCATCCCCACGCCGGTCGGCAGCTACAATCCTGACTGGGCCATTGCCTTTAAGCAGGGCGAGGTGAAGCACGTTTACTTCATCGCCGAGACAAAGGGCTCCATGTCGTCCATGGAACTCCGCAAGATCGAGGAATGCAAAATCGATTGCGCCCGGAAGTTCTTCACTAAGATCACTACCGACCAAGTGAAATACGATGTGGTCGACAGCTACACGAAGCTGATGGAGCTCGTAAAATAGCAAGGCACGAATCCCAGCAACCCCTTACATGCAAGCGAGCTTTCTGTCCGCCGTAGGCCGGGATATTGTCGAGAAGCATCCGAGCGTCATCGGCGCAAAGAACCGGAGTTTGGCCTTTTTTTACAACGTGCTTCGGGCCGCGCACCGATGATGCAGGATTTGTTGGAACTATATGACCAATAACGAGATAATCAAAAAGCATCCGCACAGCAGCTAGATGCTGCTTTACAGTGGGTGCTTCACGTAGCTTACAAAGCTCCTCAATATAGGAAGCTACAAGGAATGGCGTGAGATCTGCAAGGCGAAGCCTCCGGAATTCGCACCATCATGGGCTGTGGCCTTCTCAGGGGGGATAGAAATAACCAAGATCCCGGAGCGACACGAAATCGCGGGGTCGTTCGTCGGTTCGTTTTCCCAAAATAACGTGGTCAAGGACTTCTATTTTGAGAAACTGTCCGGCACGAATCAAATCTCTGGTAATCTTAATATCCGCTTCCGATGGGGATGGATCTCCCGATGGGTGATTGTGGACCAAGATTAGCGCCGATGCGCGGCGGGAAATGGCGGCTATAAAAATTTCACGAGGATGGGTGTGTATGGTATCCAAAGTTCCTTGGCAGATGTTCTGAACACTGATTAATCGACGTCGGGTATTTAGGATAACGACTTGGAAGTTTTCAACGGTGTAAAGGCGGTTTTCTTCGCGAAGGAGATCGGCGACACGGTCCGGAGTATCAAGTAGGGGGGCATCGGGATAGGTTTCTTTACTTAGCCGCTGAGCCAGGAGAAAGGCAGATTTGATTGCTGCAGCCTTAGATTTTCCGATTCCTTTTACCTGCCGCAACTCATCAAACGAGGCCTGGGCGAGGTTTGTAAGGCACCCGAATTTATTAATCAGCGCTTCAGCAACGATCTTTCCGGTTAAGGCGGAAAGAAGGTCTATATTGCTTCCGTTTTCGAGATGCTGCATTTGAAAACCCCTGTCGGAATGGATTTTACCAAAAGGAGAATTCTTAAGAAACACCATTATGGCTACAACCACTTCATGCTGCATCCCTGATGCATTGTCCGCTCCAAACTAGGTAATTAGCGTTAACGCCATTAAGCGCATCAAAATTCCGGGTGTCGCAACTGCAACCTGTGTCTTACCAAAATAACCCAAAACATCACTAGTCGGAGAGGGTTTGTCGAATCTTCTCCATTAGCCAATCATATCCGAACAAAGTGGTCAACCGCTTATCCTTCCACATCGGCATAGACTGGAATTCTTTCGACAATATTCCGGGTAATCTTGCGTTTTCTTCGGTCGTAAAGTCTTGTAGTTCTTGGGTCTGCATGGTTAGCCAGATTCTGCACGTCCTCCAGGGAAACGCCTTGCTCTAACAGAGTGGTAATCGTCGTAACCCGGAAAGAATGGGGGGACAGTGTACCCGGCAAGCCAGCCCTCAAAATTCGCCGTTTAAACATTCGCTGCATGTCATTGTCAGTCATGGTGTCCGTGGAGAGCTGATTTTTCTTGCCTACTGCCGTCCGAAAAAGAGGAGCGTTTTTGTCGGAATCATCAATGCCAGCAGCATTCATATAATCGCGCAGGACAAGCTGTAGATCGTGGCGAACAGGGACTTTGCGGTGCTTGCCGCCCTTGTCGTTAAAGGAAAGCACCCATTGTTCCCCCTCAAAAAGCAGGTCTTTGACTTTCAGGCGGGCCACGGCGCCGATGCGGGAACCGGAATAAGCCAGGACAGCCAGGATAGCCCGGTCGCGGAGGCCGATGAGATTTAAGGGTTCAATCGACTTAAAAAGCTGCTTTGCCTCCTTGACTGTGATCTCCGGTGTTTTGCCTTCGTGGACCTCATAACGTTCGTTTCTTACCGAACTGACCGGGTTTAAGATGGCCGCATGGCGTTGCACCTGGAAATCGAAAAAATGGTTCAAAGCTGCCCGGTGAAGCTTTTTCGACGGTATAGCGATTTCCAAGGTTTCAAAATAGTCGCTCACGTCCTTGGGCGTGACTTGCGGCAGCGAGAGCTTTTGTTTGTAGATCCAATCCAGGAAACGTTTGATGGCATGCGTGTAGGCTCGGCGAGTGTGTTTGTTGCGAATCTGCCCGAACAAAAACTCTTCGTAAGCGAAGGCGGAGGCATGACCGGCGGCCTTGATAGCGTCGGGCAGGGCCGATTCGGATAGTTTTCGAGCTGGCGTCTGGGCAAAAGAGACGGTTGGAAGTAATTCTTCATTCATAAGGTCCCTATCGTGTTTTAGTGCATGATAACGTCCTTTATCATTCATGATAGGGGACCCCGCCGCAAGTCTTAAAAATGGTAATGCGTCTATTGCGGTAATGACATGATCTGTGGTAATGTAGAGGTATGGTTACCTCGACTT
>Ga0172367_10005330_pt1 | contig 15601 bp, 7 predicted proteins | sample Lak10m_FD_114542 | JGI IMG/M metagenome (GOLD analysis project Ga0172367, IMG submission 114542) | Freshwater microbial communities from Kabuno Bay, South-Kivu, Congo - kab_022012_10m | ecosystem: Environmental > Aquatic > Freshwater > Lake | place: Democratic Republic of the Congo: South-Kivu... | reverse complement strand
ATCGCAAGCTATATCTGGCAGTCTTTACAGGCGTGGTTTTAAGTACGGCAGTTTTGTCCGGCGCACTGATTATCGGAGATTCGGTTCGTCACAGTCTCATAAAGTTAACCGACATGCGGCTCGGGGCAACCCGTATTGCAATCACCAGGGGAGACAAATTCTTCAGACAGGAACTTGCAACCGATCTTTCACGAAAAATCCATTCGTTGATCGTTCCGGCTTTACAGACGGAAGGAATTGTAATCAACGCCGAAAAAGATCTGAGAATAAACAGGGTAAATATCACTGGCATCGATATCCGTTTTACCAGATTATGGACAAAAGCAGGACAGAACCCGGGGGAAGACGAGGCAATCATCAGCAGGAACATCGCCGAAAGACTCAATATACAGTCCGGGGATGAAATTTTATTAAAGATCAGAAAACCGGGCAGAGCTCCTCAGAATGCTCCATTCGTTGCTGAAAAACAACCTTCTGTTTCGCTAAGATTTAAAGTCATTGGCATTGCGGATGACAGAAATTTGGGGCGGTTCAGCCTGAAAAAAAATCAGGCGGCGCCGTTCAATGTTTTCATCTCTCTCGATCAGATGGCACGGAAACTGGACCTGGCAGGACTGTCAAATATGTTACTGATCGCCGGGGAAGAAGATACTAAACCCGATCCGGTAATCACTGACTCGCTGATCAAAGCAGTATGGAAGACAGAAGATGCCGGAATAAACATTCATAAAATTGGAGAAACCTCAGAATACGAGATAACTTCCGACAGGATATTCATCGATGATAAAACTTCAGAAGCCATTTTAAATACAATCCCCGGAGGTAATAAAATTTTCACATACCTGGCAAATTCCATCTCCTTTAAAAACAGGTCTGCACCCTATTCTTTTATCACTGCTGCCGATACGGGATTTCTCAGACAATCACCGGGCCCGGGAGAAATCATCATCAACAGATGGCTGGCTGATGACCTTGAAGTGAAACCCGGAGATCTTCTGAAGCTTCGTTTTTACAGGATGGGACCATTACGCACTTTAAAGGAGATTGGTGTTTCTTTCAGTGTGAAATCTATCGTTCCAATGAACAGTTCACTCGAAGACCGGACCCTGATGCCGCAATTTCCGGGGATGTCGGAAGCGGGCAGTTGTCGCAACTGGGAGACTGGCGCTCCTGTTGATCTGAAGAAGATCCGCGACAAGGATGAAAAATACTGGAATGATTGGCGGGGCACGCCTAAAGCATTTATTTCACTCACAGTCGGACAATCGCTGTGGGACAATCCGTTCGGTCGTTACTCTGCTTTCAGGTTTAAAGCAAAGGAAGGAGATTTAGCCGTCATCGGATCGGGAATTATGAAAAAACTTACACCTGCCGGGATGGAATTTGTCATTGTGCCTGTTTTTGCAGAAGGTAAACTGGCAGCCGGTAATTCCACCGATTTCGGAAGCCTCTTTTTAAGCCTTAGTGTTTTCCTTATCCTTGCAGGATTATTGCTCACTGCGCTTATATTTTCGTTACATGCCCGTACCCGTTTTGCAGAAACCCGGATCATGTCAGCAATAGGATTCAGAAAGAAAATGATCGCATCCATCTTTCTCAGGGAGACCCTTCCGGTGACTATTGCCGGCAGTATTACAGGGGTATTTTCCAGTATTGGTTACACATATCTGCTGCTCCTGGGATTAAAAACCCTATGGCAGGAGGCTGTCGGTACCACAATGCTTGCAATACATCTGGAACCTTTGACGTTGCTTACGGGTTTTATTACCGGAATGGTAATCTCGCTAATGGTTTTGTTACTGGCTATTTACCGGAATTTATACAAACCTGTCTCCCTGCTTTTAAAGGAGTCTGATCTGCCGACATTTTCAGGTCGTCAGCAAAATGCAGGAATTTCATTATTTCTTTCAATCCTGTTTCTGATCATTTCAACGGGATTGATCATCTATCCGCTACTGATTTCACAGACCTCTATGCCAATCCTGTTCCTTATCTCAGGCGGGACAATGCTTGCAGCGCTGGTGGCTTTCGCGAATTTCATGCTTCTGCGCATGACCGGGAAAAGTATGGCTCATCCCCTTTCCCTCAAGTCGCTGATAGTAAAAAATGCAGGGCTTAAACGTAGCCGGTCACTTGCGGTCATTACACTGATGGCCTTGGGTACTTTCATTATCATAATTACCGGGGCAAACAGGAGAACATTCAGGGGAACTGAAACTGACCGTGGATCAGGAACAGGAGGTTTTCTTTTCTGGGCGGAGACTTCCTTCCCAGTGCAATATGATCTTAATTCACAACAAGGAAGGAAAGCCTTTTCATTAGAAGATGAATCATATCTGAAGGATGTCAGGTTTGTACAGATGCAGAGCCTTGCAGGAGATGATGCAAGCTGCCTCAATCTCAACCAGGTTTCAAATCCGGTTATTATCGCCGTTAATTCTGCTCTTTTCGACAGACTTGGAGCATTCTCGTTTTCTCAGTTTGATAGCAGCGCTGATAATGCCCATCCCTGGCTTGTATTGAACAAGGCACCCGCTCCGGGCGTTATCAATGTATTTGCCGATCAGACGGTCATAACCTGGGGGCTGAACAAATCGATCGGGGACACGCTGGATTATCTTGATGAATCAGGTAAAATATTAAAACTGGTTCTTAAAGGAGGTTTGGATAATTCAATATTCCAGGGTAATCTGCTGGTTTCAGATTCACTTTTCAGGATTTATTATCCTTCAGCCGGCGGGTCAAGACTGATGCTGGTAGACGGACCTTACGGAAAACGGAAAGAAATCCGTGAGAGGCTTGAAGCACTTCTGCTTGATTATGGCCTGATGCTATCTCCGGCATCTGAACGTCTTGCGGATTTTAATGCAGTGGAGAATACTTATTTATCGGTCTTCATGTTACTGGGTGGGCTCGGTATCATACTTGGAACGATAGGTCTCGGGATAATCCTGTTCCGGAATTTGTATGAGAGGAGATCAGAGATCGCAATTTACCAGGCGTTGGGATTTACCAGAACAACGGTTTTTAGATTACTTGCGGCAGAATATCTTTCACTGTTTATTGCCGGAATGACCGCCGGAGTGATCTCAGCTCTTGCCGGGATCATGCCATCCCTCATCTCACCTTCATTCCATACACCCGGTGTTTTCCTGATTCTCATCAGTGCTGTCATCATGATAAATGGTTTTATCTGGATATTTCTTCTCACGGGAAAAGCTACAAAGACGGATCTGATCGGGATTCTGAAGGAGGAATAAGGATATCAGTGATCTTTGAGATCACCAGTTCAGCACTATCGTTTTTAATATCGAAGATCAGTACGTTCCCGACAGGCCATTTCCGGGCGGCCGTATAGACGAGGCTCTTTCTGACGACCCATATCTGCGGGATGATGCTTTTCCTGCACAGAGTTTCGATGGCGGAAGCCCAGCCCATATTATTTATCTCAAGAGGTCCGATCTCATCAATAACCACCAGTTGAGTCTTAATGAGATTGTCAGGGCTTAAAATTTGTCTCCCATGGGCAAGTCCGTCCGGATTAAAATAATACTTACCTGTCCGCATCCAGTTGTCATGTACTACGATACTGCAAATTTCAACCAGGGAGCCGCCGGAAATATCGAAAATATTGAATCCAGTCCGCTTTCCATTTTCCATTACTGCCGGTGCTAAAAATCCGCCTGTCCTGATCCCCATTCCTGTGAGGATTTCAACGAGTTTTGAGACGAAAGTCGTTTTTCCTTCTCCTGTCTCTCCGGTAATAATAATAATTGATGGTCGCGCTGAGTCTTCTTTTTCAAACAATTGAAGAAGGATTTCAGCCTTGTTAAATAATCCGGAAAACGACAGTGATGCTTTTTTAAACAGCTCTTTAGATCGTGGCATTGTCGCAATGATACCGGGTAATGCAGAAAATGCAAGTCCCAATGACTGATAGAGACTGGAAAATCCTTTTTTATACATTATCGATTTGATAAGAGGATTCTTAAGTTCGACACTGATAGCGGCATAGCCCGTGATCACGATGATGGCACGGAAGATCATCCTTAAGCCAATAAGGAAACCATCCGGACTGAAAAAAGTATCACCGGTAAAACCACTCCATAAAAACGATGCAACCAGAGTTATTATAAAAAACTGTATCAGCAGCATACTGTTTATAAACCGTTTCATGGCACTTCTATACCGTAAAAGGCAGAATACGAAATAACCGGAGGAGACAATGAGAGCTGCGACGATAAAATTGAAGTTAATCAGCAGCATACATAATATGACCATTAAGAGATTAAAAATCAGCAGCACAACAGAATATCTCCCATGGGCATTCTGAGGAAAAAGTTGTCCAGGCTGTTGAAGGGTGAAATTGAAGTCACCGGAATATATCTTCCGGATATTTAAAAAGCTGACACCCGAGCGGTATCCGGATACAGCGGCGACCATACCGGCAACCATATAAATAGCGGTAATCACAATGAGGAGATAAACCGGACTTAACTGGCTTAAATTGATCTGCTTAACTCCGAACCGGTAAAGTGCATCAAGAATCGTAATAAAATCAAAACCGTAAAGTATCAGAAGACTGACCACTTTATGAACAAGTGTGCTGAAGACTGCCAATGCACCGCCCAACATATATGAAAGCAGGTTCTTTCCAAAAACGAAAAAAATAAATTCCAGGATAATGGCCTCCGTTAAAATTCCTATCATGGGACCGAGGATGACAGCGCTGGGAGAGATTGATTTCATCAGAGCACATATCACTCCGGCGCGCCAGATAAATCCTTTTTCTTTCCATATACGGGAGCAGGCAACGAGAAGATACACCCCTATAAATGAAAGTATGGCGCCTGTAAAAGGTATACGGAGATTATGCAGAAAGCTTCCGATAATGATTTCAACGGAAGCCCATAAGCTGCCTACCACCGTGGCTTTCAACCATATTGAGTGAAGGGGTTTATATTTTAATAATTCCAATATTAGCGGTGTTAAAACGATGCGAAGATATTATTTTATCAATCCGGATTTAAAGGGTTACAAAGATAATCTCTCAATTTTCAGTAATTTTACGGGCATAAAAGTTTAAAATAAAGCGATCATCTTATATGCAGACTATATTTTCCAAAGCTGAAGAGATTAAGGCTGAAAACAAAAGGGCGGCAATTTGTATTGTCATCGAAACCCAGGGATCCACACCACGCAAACAGGGCTCCAAAATGATCGTCTTTGCCGACGGAACCATTTACGGAAGTATCGGTGGCGGCAGTGTTGAGAAGGAAGTTGCTGAGAAGGCGGCAGGACTGATAGCTTCGGGCAAACCGGCAAAGTGTGTTTTCAGTCTTGAAAATGACCTGGGGATGCACTGCGGCGGATCAATGGAGATTTATATAGAACCAATCAATCCCTCACAGAAATTGTTCATCTTTGGGGCGGGACATATCGGGAAGGCTGTTGCCTCATTTGCAAGAGATCTTGATTTCTCAGTTACAATCTTCGATCCCAGGGAAAAAATTTTTAATGACAAGGCATTTTCAGAGTTCAACTGCATAAATAAAGATTATTTCCAGTCTATTGAAGAAGCTTGTTTCGACGAAAATACCTTTTCAGTAATCGTTACTCCGAAACATAATTTCGATGAAGATATCCTGGCAAGGATCTCAAAAAAACCACATGCCTACATCGGGATGATCGGAAGTACCAGAAAAGTTGATATGTTACGGAAGCGTTTCATTGAGGAACATATCATGACTGAAAGTGAACTGGATAAAATCGATATGCCGATCGGGATAAAACTTCGAGCTGAAACACCACAGGAGATAGCAATTTCTATTGTCGCCAAACTGATAGACTTAAGGAATGGATTGCTGAACAGCAACAGTTAACTTTCTGTGATTCCATCTGAACAATGAGCTTTTCAGGCAATATGCAATAAACTATCAATTACATTGGAATTGTAAAATGAAAAGTGCTGCCTTTACCTTGTTCACTGTCAACCCAGATTTGCCCACCGTTTTTCCTGACCAGCTCATGAACCAATAATAGTCCCAGCCCGGTTCCCTTTTCCCGGTTCGTACCCGGCCTCTTGACTTCGGTATCCTGTCTGAACAGTAATTCTTTAAACGACTCATCCATACCGATTCCCTGGTCGGAAATTGTAACACAACATTCCTTTTGACCAGTAAGGCATTGAACCGTTACTGAAGTATCCGGGTGTGAAAATTTAATGGCGTTATTCAGGAGGTTTCTGATCACAGTGGTCACGGCATGGGCATCGGCCAGCACAGTTACCTTTGAATTACACTGATTATCGATTGAAACCTGTTTCTGATCAGCATATGGAACTGATGATTGCACAGACTCCTCTATAAGCCCGGAAAGTTCAATTTTTTCAGGTTTTAAAACAAAGTGTCCCGCCTGTAGTTGCGACCACTCCAGCAGGTTCTCAAGCAATTTGAATGTGTTATGGGCGGAGTTTTGCAGACGGTTGAGTAATTTCAGGTTTTCTTCGGTAGTTTGACTATCGAAGTTACTCAGCAGGAGGTCTGTATATCCCAGTATTGTGTTAAACGGGCTCCTCAGGTCGTGGGAAATGATTGAAAGAAATTTATTCTGGGCTGCATTAAGAGCCTGGAGCTCACGCTCCCGTTCCTTTAGTTCGGTCACATTAACCAGACATAAAATGATCCGGGGTGGAGTGACATCAGGAATAGGAGCCATGGAGGCCATCATATGAACTTTTCTTTTTGATCCTCCATTGACAAGTGTGGTTTCATAAGTGACATCGTGCTGGATGATACGCTTTTCCATAGTCAGTTCTAAACTTTTTCTCAGATTACAGCTGGAACATTTCGGGCCTGATCCACAACCTCCCGGGTCATCGAGTGCGTTGATACATCCCAGGATATTGCCGGGGCCATATAGATGAGACGACGAGTCTTCTGTCCATTTTGAATTTCTTTGAAAGAAATCGTTGGCAGTCAACACTTTATTCTTACTGTCGAGAGTACACATCATAATTGGCGCGGTATTATAGAGAGCATGCAGTTCTGAGTTCGTATCAAGCAATTTCTGTTCAGCCTGGGTGACAAGTTTCTGTACATATTTAGCGACAAAACTTACGATGAGTGAAACCATTATCAGTGATAAAATCGTTGTAATTGCAAAAACCATGGCCTGACCCGGTTTTGATAACAATTCTGTGTAATAAAAATTGACCAGACCGAGGATGAAGAAAACTCCTATGAAAAGTGGAATGAGCCATTTTATCAGAATTGCAAAAACCGATTTGTCTAAAGTGTAATCGTAGAACCATCTTCCCGGCCGTTGAAACAGATATCCATTTGAGAGAAGTAACAACAGAATGGAGGTTGGCAGGGCAACCGGTATTGTAGTCCCTCCATATAAAACGGGAGCCCCGAACATATATCCCAGCAACAAAACTATGGAGGTTGCGGTAACCAGCAGGATCATGTACTCATTGATACGGGTGAATAAAGTGGAGACAGTAAAGGTGCTGGTGAACATGGAAAAAGAACAGATAACCAAAAGAATTGATGTCAGCGGAGAAATCCTTCCGGCAACAAACCGTCCGGGAACACGGTATTGCTCGACAAGTATCTGCTCAAGGTCAAGGTGAAATGATGTGATCCTGTTTAAAACAAATTCAACAAGGAGAATGAACGAGAGGACAAAGCTGAGAATAGTTAGTATTTTTACCAGTTTGTTCCAGCCTTGTTCCGTTATTCTCCGTGACCTGGGAAGTAAAGACAATCCCAAGAGGAAAAAAATAATAGCGGTGGAAGGGGCCATCGGAATAAATGACCGGGAGAAGGCTTGAACAAAAAAAATATTAGTTATCCATCCGAGTACAACACCAATGGTTGAAATAATAATAATTAACGCTAACGCAGGCGTCACATATCCAACAAGGGGAGGTAATCTTTTTCCCGGAAAAGTTTTCATCAGACTTTCATCTTTGTTATTCAAAACGATCCCAGATAAACTGAACTATCACAAATGTACTATTTTTGTTGAATTGAATCATATCATTATGTCGGAACCTGATCTTAAATTTATGAGTGGTGCCTTCGTAGAGGCCTTTCTATCCGTTAGAAATAATATTGGCGGCCCGTTCGGAGCGGTAGTGATTATGGATGGGAAAATCATCGGCAAAGGCGGAAACCGTGTTTTTGCACAGAAAGATCCTACAGCCCATGCCGAGATCACTGCCATCAGGGATGCATGTCAGAACATAGGTAATTTCGACCTTACGGGAGCAACATTATATGCCACCTGCGAACCATGTCCGATGTGTCTTTCTGCCATTTACTGGGCAAATATCTGTGCAGTCTATTTCGTGTCCTCACGTCTTGATGCAGAATCGATCGGATTTCGTGACAATCACATTTATAATGAAATAGATCTTCCTCCCCGTCAAAGGAAAATTCCTTTCCGTCAGATAAAACACCCTGAGGCTGAACTGTTACTTAAGGAATGGATTGGGAAGCCTGATAAGATACCGTATTAAAGATGTTGCCCGCATCTTTACAAATTCCTTATCTTTTAGCTATTGTGATTTAATAACACCGGTGATCCTGAATTCAGTCCGGCGGTTTTCCTGGTGTTGTGGCTCAGTACACTGAATATTGATTTCACAATTACAATTGTTGACCAACTGAGATTTTCCATACCCTCTTGCCGAAAGCCGGGAAGAATTTATCCCCTGACGGACCAGGTAACCGACTACCGATTCAGCTCTTTTCTGTGACAGGATAACATTGTAATCAACCGAACCACGGCAGTCGGTATGTGATCCTATTTCTACTGTTACGGGATATTCCTTTAATATCTTCACGAGGCTGTCCAATGAATGTTCCGCATCCTTGCGGATGTTCCATTTATCAAAGTCGTAATAAATATTTTCGATACGGTAGGTTTTTCCAACCGCCAGACTTTCAGGAATTTTCTCAGGGAATTCCATCACTGCTGGCAAAGCAGATGGTGTTTTTTCTGGAGAAGGAATTGATCGGAAACAATAAATATCATCGCTGCCAAGTCCTTCCGGCCGGTTCGAACTGAAGGTCCCGATATTACCTTCCGGAAACAGGTCAAATGCAAAATCATCCCGGGATGAATTCAGAGGTAGTCCCGGGTTGAAAGGTTTTTCCCAAATATCTCCATGTTTTCTTGTAAAAAAAATATCCAATCCGCCGAATCCGGGATGCCCGTCGCTTGCGAAATAAAGTTCATCATTGTCTGACGGGGATGGAAACATTTCATTCCCATCGGTATTTATTATTCTTCCGGGATTTACCGGCATACCCCATCCATCTGAAGTTCTGAAGCATAACCATATATCTGTACCACCATACCCGCCTTCCATGTCGGATACAAAATACAAGGTATTGCCGTCGGGAGAAAGAGCAGGATGACCAACCGAATACTTATCACTGTTGAGGAAGAAAGGTTCAGGTTTTGTCCAGTTTCCGTCTTTTTTGACGGCATGATAGATTTTCAGAAGATATGTCCGTACCAGACCGGCATCCCTGCGGCCTTTGTCGCTGCGGACGACTGTTCTGTTGATGAACACTTCGTCCATGGTTTTATTAAAGCAAAGAGGACCGTCATGCCAGGACTGGTTCAAAGTTCCGGGGCTCTCAACCGGATCTTTGAAAATAAGTATGGAACTGTCATACTGCAGAATGTCCGACTGGTAAATCCTCAGGTAGCTGTTTCCGGTCCATCCATAAGCCGGTTCGCTTTTACCGGAAGTACGGTCGCTGACAAAAAAAATCTTTCCGCTTGTATTTATTGCAGCAAAATCCGACTGGGGAGAATTAAGCTCTCCGGCATTCCAGATCTCAAAGTCAGGTTTACGCTTATGCCACGCTATTGCAGAATCACAAAAGTCTGCATTTGTTTTACCCCTATTGTCCCCCGTCGAAAGAGAATCGTATATTAAGAAATATTTTTTTGCCTGAGTATAATCCCCGCCTGACCTCAGGCAAACGGCAAGGTAAAAAATGTTCAGAGGTTCTTTATTGCCAAGGTTGATCGCTTTGAGATACCATTCCTTTGCCTTTTCCATATTGTTTTGCCTGCGATAGCATTCAGCCAGTAGCTGGGCAGCCTCCTGTTGCATGTCTTCCTTTCCGCTCTGAAAGTCTTTTTCAAGCAGTGTGATGGCAGCAGTATAATCATACAACAGCATTTTCTGTCTGGCAGACCTGATCTGACCATGAATATTCAAACTTATAACCAACAATAAAACAGCAAACAGGAACGATCTCATATTTGAATTTAAAAATATCTCGGGGTCAGCATCCGCGTTCTGAACAGGTCTATATCATACCCTATTCTGATTTCATGTGATCCCTGGTTATTTCCTTTCAGTGCATTGAGCCAGATATCGTAACTATATCCGAGTGAAAGACCTTTATAAACAAACAATTCCAATAACAGGCACAGTGCGTCGCCGGTTCTGTAAGAAGCGCCTAAAGTAATTATCTCCAGGAACCTCACACGCGCGCTGAGATCGGCCTGCAATGGAGAGTTTTTAACATATTTGATTAAAACAGATGGCATTAGCCGAACATTACCGGAAAACGGTATTGAGCCTCCGCCAATGAAATAATAAGTTCGGAGCAGCCGGGTGAAATTGCTTTGTCCATCCGGCGGAGAACTTGAGACCACCATTTGGTTTTGAAGAAGATGTTTAACTGATACCCCGGCATAATAGTTTTTAGTATAATAATAAATCCCGAAATCAACATCGGGAACTACCTTATTCTTAACCTGGTCTGTGAGAGAAGGATCTCCGTAATCTTTGGGATCCAGAAGACCCCAGTCGATATCATAATATTTGATTCCGGCCGAAACGCCAAAACACAATTTTGAATTTGGGAGAAGAAGACGATAGGCAAAGGTTCCCATGACATTATAATCAACGGTTGGTCCAAGCTGGTCCATATATACATAAAGACCCAGCCCCAGGTGATTTTCAGGCATGGAGCTATGGGCTGTCAGGCAGAGCGATTTTGGAGCGCCCTCTATTCCTACCCACTGGAACCTGCCAAGCAGATCGATTGAAAGTGCATCATGGCTGCCGGCGTATGCGGGATTAAATTCAAGTTTGGTATACATATACTGAGTGAACAAAGCATCCTGCTGGGCAAACAGTAGCGCCCCGGAAGAAATAAATAGGATGATCATTATCCCTTTCAGAACCATCAAAACAACGATATGTTTATACCTGTTCATTTTGAACTGTCGCGAATAAACACCCAGCCTGTTCGTGTATCAAGGTTTTTTACAGCAAGGATATAATAATAAGTTCCGTCGGGAAGAGGTTCGCCTTTACTGTTTGTGCCTTCCCATACTATTGTTTTATTGTCGTAATGTTCAAAGGAACTTATCATTGTCCCCCACCTGGTGAAAAACCGGATAGAATTATCAGGGTAGTTTTCAATACAATCGATGATAAATTTGTCGTTAAGACCGTCGCCATTCGGGGTTATTACATTATACACATGTATGCAATCCTTATCAGGGTCAGGTGGTGTTTTTTTAACTTTCACCCTTACGCTGTCTTTACCACTGCAAACTGAGTTTTTATCCTTAATTGTAAGAATAAATAATGTATCTGATGTAAGTACTTGTGTTTGCGGATCAGGTTCTGTTGGATTCAGTAGCAATTCTGCCGGTTCCCAAGCATACGAATAACTTTCTGAACCGCCTTCTGCAGAGCCGCTCAGAAAAGCCGATGTGCTGTCGGGGATAATCTGTTCAGGACCGGCATCAACAGTTATACCAGTATAAATCCTTATGGCAAGTCGGCTATATACTATGGAATCACTGCATGCGACAGAGCCTTCAACCTGCATGGTAAGAATTACATCTCCGCTTTCGCCGGTCAGGGGATAATAAACTGGGTGCAGGGTTGTGTCGCCGGTCAGTATTCCTTTACCGTCATGAATCCATTGTATGTGTGAGTAATTTGCTGCCTGTGCATTTACGACCTGGAAAGGACTTCCCCCGCAGATCACACCGCCGGTCCCGGCTGAAGCGACCGGCGCTTTACCCAGGGTCAGAGACATGGAGTCTGAGGCAGAGCTGCATGGTATTGTAGGCGTTGCCCTGAGTGTAAGCTTTACCACACCCGTCTTGACATCTTCTGCTGAAGGAAAATACTGCGGATGAAGTATCTCAGGATCGCTGAATGATCCGCTTCCGCTTGTATTCCAGTGCAATTCTTCATAATTTAAAGCTGATGAGGAGGTAATGTGAAAAATGTTTCCTTCACAAACCATTCCATCCGGTCCTGCATCTGCAGATGGTGCTGTATGATAGTATAAAGAAACAGCCGAAGAATCATTATTGCATGGAGGAAATGCAAATCCTATAAGGGTAAATTGAATCCTGCCTGTATCACCGGATGACGGAATATATACCGGATTCAATGAGCCGGGATCTGAAAAGTAGCCCTGGCCGTTTGTTGTCCATTGAAGGTTGCTGAAGTTCTGTCCGGTTGCCTGAGAAAAGGTAAATGCAGATCCCTGGCAAAGGGTATCGCCGCTCCCTGCAAAGATGAATGGAGGTTCATGGATGATGAGTAAGAATGGAGGTGATGGTAGTCCGGCTCCGCAGAAGTTTATAGCATAAACACTGATAATTCCTGATGAAGCATCAGGCAGGACATCGACTGTGATCGAGTTGGTTCCGGAGCCTGAAACAATCACAAGTCCGGGAGGGATATTCCATACATAGATTAAGGCGCCGGATACAGGTTCAATGCTGAACACCGCAGAAGGAGTCCCGGCACATAACGGTGAAGGACCGCTGACAGGTCCTGCAGGTCCCGGAGTCGTGCCAATATAAACATCCATAACTGCAGAGTTTGAAGAGCTGCATCCTGTCGGATTGGTAAATACGACACGGACAGTTTGGGTACCTGTTCCATCCCATAAAACAACAATTGAGCTGGTGCCTTGTCCTGAGATTATCTGTCCGGAAGGTGTAACATCCCAAAGATAATTAAGCATACCTTCCTGGGTTGTATAGGTCTGTTCACCGGCATCTTCGCAGATAAAGGATTTCCCTTTGATCTCTGGAACAATAAGAGGAATAATAGTGGCAGTCACCGGTGTTCTGTCCACACTATAACACATTCCTGCCGTATCCCGTGCTTCGGCATAGTAAGTTTCTGTTTCCGTCAGATATGGAGTAAGAAAGCTTGTGTCACCTGCAAGAAGAAGGTTGCCCCCGGTGATGCTGTCGTACCAGTCGACGGTCTGACCGCCTTGTACCGTTGCGGAAAGGAGGACAGTTCCCGGTCCGCATCTTGTTGAGTCGTGTCCGGTCGCGTTTGGAGGGGTTGTAGCAAAGATGGCTGTAAATGTTGCGGTGCTGGCGCTTCCAAACCACCAGGTATTGATCATTTTATCGTGACAATCCGGCTGATTCAATCCCCAGGGATGACAATAAGGATATCCGGGGACCGATCCCGGCAAGCAACCGGTTAAATTAGAAGTCTGAGGAGCAACCGGGCATTGATATCCATTAGCTGTAAGTTGTGAATCATCCCAATAGGTCATTGGCGTCATGACTGTACCGCCGACCGGCCTGACCAGCGTGATATGATAACCATCGGGATTTCTTTCCTGGTCCCAGACGGGAAGGTTTGTAAGACCATTCACAAAGTTCAGATGAGCCGTGATAAGCGTACCGTCAGGAACCGGATTTCCTTGTCCGTCAAGCCCGTTCCATGCAATATAATTCAGTCCGCTGACAACCTGGGTGTAGAAATATACATCTGTTGCCGGGGCGCCGTAAGTCAGGGTAAGAATTGTTTCAAGAAGTCCCGGCTTATTGACACTCACAGCTATCAGTTTTTCAGGACTACAAGGTGGATAGGAAGGATCGGGGATCATAGCAGGAGTTCCGGTTATCTGCCCATATTCACCGCTTGGATATGCCAGAGTATCGGGGTTATTCAGGAATACCTTATATTGTGCAATGCCAGGAAAAGTTATGAAAGTATTGGTGTTGACAGATTGCCTGTCGACAGGGAAATTCCCGGTATTATAACATCCGTAAGGATTGCAGAAGATTGTAACCGCTCCGACATGTGCATTGCTGAAGGCAAGTTTTGTCACTATACCATCGTCGGAATAGACGAAGAATTTCCCATTGAACGGCTGGAACACATAATTGCCTAAATCGGCATATAGTTGCCATGATTTTGACCAGATCCTGCCATTAACAGTATCCGCCGGGATGGCCGGATTATGCTGTCCCGATACTACCTGGAAATCCCAGTAATTAAATATCAGATCAGTATATGTGGGTGCATTTGCGATCTCAAAATAATAGTCTCCCGTATCGGCGACACTAGTGACGGTATAAGAAAGAGGTATATAACCGCTATTTTGAGGAAATGGACCGGCAACTGCCTGATTAAAATATCTGATATAGCCCGTTTGGCCTGAGGCCGTCGGACAGATACCGCTCAGTGCAACAGTACCATCCGGCTTCCTCAGGTTAAAAGTCAGCACTATTCCGGGAGTTGATTTAAGCCCGAAGAGGATCGTTTCACCTGCCTGTTTGATATGGATATTCAAACGGTAATTAGGCAGGCAATTCATCAGGGCGAATTTTGTATAAACGGATCCGTAGGTGTTGTCAATAAATAATCCGGCAGCAGAAACAGTTGAATCGGGCATAAGCTGCTTAATTCCTTCAGAAAATCCATTATTCCCTAAAAACAGGAGTGAAACAATGAGCGGGAAATAGTATGTGTAAACGCAGAATCTTTGAATGCCAATTATCAATTGCCGCATTTTCACCGGTATTAGAAAATGCTAATATAATAAAAGCCTTTGAATATTAAGCGGGGAGTTGACCCACCAGGACTCGAACCTGGGCCGAGAGAACCAAAATCTCTAGTGCTGCCATTACACCATGGGTCAGAACGATTTCAGATTTCAGAATTCAGATTTCACCCTCACACTTCACGCCTCACGCCTCACAATTCTCCCATCTCAATTGGCCCGCAAAAGTAGGAATATTTTTATATCGGAGCAAATTTTGTACTTTCGCAGTCCAATTGATTCCTGATAAAACTTTTCATATGAAGAACTACCGGAAAATGAACAACATCTTCGGTTGGATCACCTTTGTCGTTGCTTCAACCGTTTTTTTGATGACCATCGAGCCTACCGTCAGCTGGTGGGATCCGGGCGAATTCATTGCGACAACCTACAAGCTCCAGATTGGACATCCGCCCGGTACGCCGACTATGCAGATGATCGGAAGGATATTTTCGCTGTTTGCTTTCGGCGACGTGACAAAGGTGGCCATGATGGTCAATGCAATGTCGGCTCTCTGCAGCGCTCTTGCTGTCCTTTTCCTTTTCTGGACCATCACCATATTTGCACGTAAGATCGTTGCTCCCAGGGAAGAAGATATGACAAAATGGAAGATGTGGAGCATAATCTCGGCCGGACTTGTCGGGGCTCTGACTTTCACCTTTACCGATTCTTTCTGGTTCTCGGCAGTGGAAGGTGAAGTATATGCAATGTCGTCAATGTTCACTGCGATAGTT
>Ga0172367_10005328_pt1 | contig 15606 bp, 13 predicted proteins | sample Lak10m_FD_114542 | JGI IMG/M metagenome (GOLD analysis project Ga0172367, IMG submission 114542) | Freshwater microbial communities from Kabuno Bay, South-Kivu, Congo - kab_022012_10m | ecosystem: Environmental > Aquatic > Freshwater > Lake | place: Democratic Republic of the Congo: South-Kivu... | reverse complement strand
CGCCAGGTGGCACTGGCCGCGCGCGCCGATGTCGATCGTGCCGTGGCGGCGGCGAAGGCCGCCTCGGCTGAATGGGGCATCGCCGCGCCGCAGCGCCGTGCCCGCGTCATGTTCAAGTTCCGCGAACTGGTCGAGAAGTACCAGTCCGACATCGCCCGCCTGCTCTCCGCCGAGCACGGCAAGACCCTGCCCGATGCGCTGGGCGAGGTGCAGCGCGGCCTGGAGGTGATCGAGTTCGCCTGCGGCATCCCGCAGCTGCTCAAGGGCCAGCATTCGCATGGCATCGGCGGCGGCATCGACCACTGGAACCAGCGCATGCCGCTGGGCGTCACCGCCGGCATCACGCCCTTCAATTTTCCCTTCATGGTGCCGATGTGGATGGCGCCGATGGCGCTGGCCTGCGGCAACAGCTTCGTCCTCAAGCCCTCGGAACGCGACCCCTCGCCTTCGCTGTTCGCCGCCGAACTGCTGCATGAAGCCGGCCTGCCGGCGGGCGCCTTCAACGTGGTGCAGGGCGACAAGGAGGCGGTCGACGCGCTGCTCGAACACCCGGACGTGCAGGCCGTGTCCTTCGTCGGCTCGACCCCGATCGCCAAATACATCCAGGCCCAGGGCATTGCCCACGGCAAGCGCGTGCAGGCACTGGGCGGCGCCAAGAACCACATGGTGGTGATGCCCGACGCCGACCTCGACGGCGCGGCCGACGCGCTGATCGGCGCCGCCTACGGCTCGGCCGGCGAACGCTGCATGGCGATCTCGGTGGCGGTGGCGGTCGGTTCCTGTGCCGACGAACTGGTGGCCAAGGTCGTCGCCCGCGCGAAGAATCTGAAAGTCGGCGCTGGCGACACGGCGAATGTGGACATGGGTCCGCTGGTCACTGGCATCCATCGCGACAAGGTGGCCGGCTACATCGCCGCCGGTGTCAGGGAAGGCGCGACGCTGGTGCTGGACGGCCGCGAGGGACTGAGCGGTGAACTGGCGCAGGGCTTCTTCATCAACCCGACGCTGTTCGATAACGTGCAGACGAACATGAGCATCTACCAGGAGGAAATCTTCGGCCCGGTGCTGTGCGTGGTACGGGTGCCAACCTTCGCCGCGGCCGTCGAACTGATCAACCGCCACGCCTTCGCCAACGGCGTCGCCTGCTTCACGCGCGACGGCGCCACGGCGCAGGCCTTCGTGCAGAAGATCGAGGTCGGCATGGTCGGCATCAACGTGCCGATCCCGGTGCCCATGGCCTGGCACTCCTTCGGCGGCTGGAAGGCCAGCCTGTTCGGCGACCACCACATCTACGGCGAGGAAGGCGTGCGCTTCTACACCCGCTACAAGGCCATCATGCAGCGCTGGCCAGGTTCGGAATCGAAGGGCCCCGAGTTCGTCATGCCGGTGAACAAATGACGGCGGTAAAGGACTTCGGCGAGTTCGACTACATCATCGCCGGCGGTGGCACGGCCGGCTGCACGCTGGCCAACCGCCTCTCGGCCGATCCCGAGGTGACGGTGCTGCTGCTCGAAGCCGGCGGGCCGGACGACTGGATCTGGATCCACATCCCGGTCGGCTACCTGAAATGCATCAACAACCCGCGCACCGACTGGTGCTACAAGACCGAGGCCGAGCCGGGACTCAACGGCCGCTCCATCATCTACGCGCGCGGCAAGGTGCTGGGCGGCTGCTCCTCGATCAACGGCATGCTGAGCCTGCGCGGCCAGGTGCGCGACTACGAGGAATGGGCGCGGATCACGGGGGACTCGCGCTGGAACTGGGACAGCGTGCTGCCCATTTTCAAGCACAGCGAAGACTACTGGGGCGGCGCCGACGAGATGCACGGCAGCGGCGGCGAGTGGCGGGTCGAGAAGCAGCGCCTGTCCTGGGAGATACTCGACCGCTTCCGCGAGGCGGCGGTGCAGGCCGGCATTCCCTACAAGGCCGACTACAACCGTGGCGACAACTTCGGCATCGGCCACTTCGAGGTGAACCAGAAGCGGGGCGTGCGCTGGAACGCCGCCAAGGCGATGCTGAGACCGATTGCTCACCGCAGCAACCTGCGCATAGTCACAGGCGCCCTGATCGACACCCTGGTGATGGAAGGACGCGAGGCACGCGGCGTCACGTTTTCGCTCGGCGGCCAGCGCTGCCGCGCCACGGCGCGCATCGAGACCGTGCTGACGGCCGGCGCCATCGGCTCGCCGGCGATCCTGCAGCGTTCCGGCATAGGCCCGGCGGCGCTGCTGCAGCAGCGCGGCGTGCCGCTGGTGCATGAGCTTTCCGGCGTTGGCGGCAACCTGCAGGATCACCTGCAGCTGCGCATGATCTTCAAGGTACAGGGCATCGAAACCCTCAACCAGCGCGCCGCCAGCCTGTGGGGCAAGGCCATGATGGGGCTGGAGTACGCGCTGTTCCGCAGCGGCCCGCTGTCGATGGCGCCGAGCCAGATGGGCGGCTTCTTCCATTCCTCGCCCGAGGTGGCCACGCCCGACCTCGAATTCCATGTCCAGCCGCTGTCGCTGGAAAAATTCGGCGATCCGCTGCATCCCTTCCCCGCCTTCACGGCGAGTGTCTGCAACCTGCGTCCAAGTTCGCGCGGCGTGGTGCATATCCGCGACCGCGACCCGGCTTCGGCGCCGGTCATCGCGCCGAATTACCTGTCGACCGACAACGACCGACTGGTGGCCGCGCGCGCCCTGCGCCTGACGCGCAACATCGTCGCCCAGCCAGCCCTGGCGCCCTACTACCCCGAGGAACACATGCCGGGTGCGAAGTTCGCCAGCGACGAGGAACTGGCCCATGCCGCCGGCAACATCGGCACCACCATCTTCCACCCCACCTGCACCTGCGCCATGGGCCGCGCCGACCACCCCGACGCGGTGGTCGATCCGGAGCTGCGCGTGCGCGGCATCGGCCGCCTGCGCGTGATCGATGCCTCGATCATGCCGACCATCACCTCGGGCAACACCAACACGCCGACCGTGATGATCGCCGAACGCGGTGCCGCGCTGATGCGCGCCGCTCGAAAGGCCTGAGATGCACGGCGGCCTGATTGACTACCACAACGGCATCTACGCCTTCGATGCCGGCTATGTGCGCCCGCTGCTGGCGGCGATCCACCTGATCGAAAGCGAAGGCCGCGCCGCCTTTGTCGACACCGCCAACTTCGAGGTCCTGCCGCAGGCGCTGGCGGCGCTGGAAGCGCGCGGGCTCGGCCCGCGGGACGTGGACTACGTGATCCTGACCCACATCCACCTCGACCATGCCGGCGGCGCCGGGGTGATGATGGAAGCCTTCCCCAACGCGAAGCTCGTCGTCCATCCACGTGGCGCACGGCACATGATCGAACCTTCGAAGCTGATGGCCGGGGTCGAGGGCGTCTATGGCCGCGAACGGGCGCGCCGCATGTACGGCAAGCTGATTCCGATACCGGCCGAGCGCATCATCGAGGCCCACGACAACACCGTGCTCAAACTCGGCACGCGCGAACTGTTGTGCATCGACGCGCCGGGCCACGCCAAACACCATATCGCCATCGTCGACCGCCAATCCTCTGGCATCTTCACCGGCGACACCTTCGGCATTTCCTACCGCGAGCTCGATGTCGATGGCCGGCCGCTGATCATGCCTTCCTCGACGCCGATCCAGTTCGACCCGGACGAGATGCGCAGCTCGATCGAACGCATGCTGTCCTTCAAGCCGGACGCGGTCTACCTCACCCACTACAGCCGCCTCGCGCCACCGGCCGAACTCGGCCGCAAGGTGCTGCGCCTGCTCGACCGCTATGTCGATATCGCGCTGTCTGCCAGCGCCGCCGACGACAAGACTGCCGTGATCCGCGACGGCCTGACCCGGCTGCTGCTCGACGAGGCGCGCCACCACGGCGTGCGCATCGCCGACGAAGCCATCCTGGACATCTGGCACCTGGATCTGGAACTCAACGCCCAGGGCCTGGCCTACTGGCTGGAGTCGCAGGAAGCGGCGTAAGCCGATTCTCGTAGCGAAAACCCCGGTATCCAACGTCCCAGCACGCCAAGCGTAATTGCGTCATCGCGCTGTTCCGGGATTCGCCATGGCATCCGAACAGCGCTGGTTTTTCAGGAAAACACTAGCTTTTTACTGAAAAAATACTATCCTTCATGATTATGCAAGCCATTGAAGAAAAAATAATTTCACGAATTTACGGGCACGGGAGGGGTTGGGCGTTCACCAAGACCGATTTCGTGGCCGGCTTTGGCGAGACCAACATCCACCAGGCCTTGTCCGCGCTGGCCCGCGCTGGCAGGATTCGCCGCGTCTGCCATGGCGTGTATGACTATCCGCGCCATAGCGAACTGCTGGGCCAGGCGCTGAGCCCGGACATCGACCAGGTGGCGGCCGCCCTCGCGCGCAAGTTCAACTGGCGCATCCAGCCTTCCGGCGACGCGGCGCTGAACCTGTTGGGCTTGTCCACCCAGGTGCCGGGACGCTGGGTGTATCTGTCCGACGGCCCGAGTCGCGAGTACCCGATCGGCGAGGATGGCCGCCAGACCCTGGCCTTTCGCAAGTCGGCGCTCAAGGACACGGGCTTCAAGCATCGCGAAAGCGGCCTGCTGGTGCAGGCGCTCAAGGCCCTGGGCAAGGAGCGAGTGGATGCGAAGGTGATTGCGACCCTGCGCGGCCGGCTGGAGCCGAAGCGGCACCGCCAGATACTCGCCGACACGCGGGCGGTGTCGGGCTGGATATTGCAGATCATCAAACAGGTCTGCGAGGCGCCGGCCTGATGGACAAGGTGGCCCGCCTTGCCGACGCGCAGCGCAGGGAGCTGTTTTCCGAAGCGGCGGCCCGGCTCGGCATGACGCCGGCGGTGGTGGAAAAGGATTTCTGGGTCACGCGGACCCTGGCCCGCCTGTTCGCCACGCCGGAGCTGGCGCGGGTGCTGATGTTCAAGGGCGGCACCAGCCTGTCCAAGGCTTACCGCCTGATCGAGCGCTTCTCGGAAGACATCGACCTGATCCTCGACTGGCGGCTCCTGAGCGGCGAGGACCCGCTGGCGCCGCGCTCCCGCACGCAGCAGGAAAAGCTCAACGCCGAGATCAACGCCAGGGCGCAGGCCCACATCGCCGGCGAGTTGCTGGCACAGGTGGCGGCCGCGCTGGGCGAGCCCTGCGCCTGCCGCGTCAGCGCGGACGACCCGCACGTGATCGAGATTCGCTATGCCGCGGCATTCCCCGACACCTACCTGCGGCCGGAAATCCGCCTGGAGATCGGGCCGCTCGCGGCGTGGCTACCGCATGAGGACAGGACCATCCGAAGCTATGCCGCCGAGGGGTTCCCGACGCTGTTCGAATGCCCCGAGTGCCAGGTACGGGTCACCCGGGCCGAGCGCACTTTCTGGGAGAAGGCCACCATCCTGCACCATGAGGCGCATCGTCCCGCCGGCAATCCGCAGCCTGCGCGGTATTCGCGCCACTATTACGACCTCGCCCGCATGGCCGCCGCGCCGGTGAAGCATGCCGCGCTGGCGGATCGCGCATTGCTGGCCGACGTGGTCGCCTTCAAGCAGCACTTCTACCCGCGCGGCTGGGCGCGCTACGATCTGGCCGTGCCTGGCAGCCTACGCCTGGTACCGGGTGGTGAGGTACTGGCCGCGCTGAGCGCCGATTACCGCGCCATGGCAAACATGATCTTCGGCAAGATTCCGCCGCTGGATGCCATCATGGCGACGCTGCGGCAACTGGAAGACGAGATCAACAGGGGAGCGGCATGACGGCCATCGGCCACCTCTCCGTGCTGCCGCCCCATGGCAGGGTGCGAGTCGCTGCGCCACAACAGATGAAGCTGGATACGATCCGGGTCTTCCTGATCTCGAAACTCGACTGGATCAGGCGGCAACAGCGCAAGATGGACGCGCAGGAACGCGAAGCGCCGCGCGAATACCTCGACCGCGAAAGCCATTACGTGTGGGGCCGGCGCTATCTGCTGAAGCGGATCGACAAGGAGCAGTCACCCAGGGTGGAACTGCGGCACCACAGCCTGCTGCTGCTGCTGCGCCCGGCCACCAGCCCGGCGCGCGCCACAGAAATTCTTGATGCGTGGTACCGGGAACAACTGCGTGCGGCGGCGCTGGAATTGATCGCCAAGTGGGCGCCGAAGATGGGCGTCAAGGTAGGCAGGCTTTTCGTCCAGCGCATGAAGACGCGCTGGGGAAGCTGCAATCCGGCATCAGGGGCGATCCGCCTGAATACCGAACTGGCGAGAAAGCCGCCCGAATGCCTGGAGTACATCGTGCTGCACGAAATGGCGCACCTGATCGAACCGAGCCACAACGCCCGCTTCGCGTCATTGATGGACATGTTCCTGCCGGCGTGGCCGCACTTGCGCGACCAGCTCAACCGGCTGCCGGTGCGCCACGACGACTGGAGTTACTGATCCGTCTGCTTACAGGATCTGCGCTGCGTCCTCAAAAGCCAGGCGCGGACCGCGCGGATAGTGGCCGCCCGTTTCCAGGCCGTAACCCATATTGACGATGAAGTTCGACTTCCAGCGCCCGTCGGGGAAGAACTCGGCATCCACCTTCGCCGCATCGAAGCCGCTCATCGGCCCGCAATCGAGGCCCAGCGCGCGCGCCGCCAGCATCAGGTAGGCGCCTTGTAAAGAGCTGTTGCGAAAGGCCGTAGCCTCGGCCAGCGCCAGGTTGTCGGCGAAGATCGGCCGCGCGTCGTAGGCCTTGAACTGCGTCGGCAGGTGGTCGTAGAACCGCGTGTCCATGGCCACGATCACTGTCAGCGGCGCCTTGCGCGTCTTTTCGGCGTTGGCGGCGATCATCGCCGGGATCAGGCGCTCGCGCGCTGCCGCGCTGTGCACGAAGACGTAGCGCCCCGGCTGCGCATTCATCGAGCTCGGCCCCCACTTCAGCAGGTCGTACAGATCGCGGATGGTCTGCCCGCTCACCGGCTGCTCGGTGAATTTGTTGAAGGTGTGGGCCTGGCGAAAGAGCTGGTCAAGCACGGCGGGATCGAGGACGGGTTTCATGCGGGCTCCGGTGAGGTGGCTGGATTGCGGGATTTCAAACACTACCCGTTTTCACCGTCACTCGCCAAGTTCTGACGCTCCGACGGCCGGAGCCTGCGACCTTATGTCGCAGCGCAGCAGCGAAGCCGCTGACTTCGCTTCGTTTTCTTGTCCTGAATCAATTACCCGCGGACACCTCGCGGGCTATCTTCGCCGCCACAAGTTGCAATGGGATTAACCGTGCGCCGCCGGCGCCAAACACGAGGGCAGAAACATGGCGAACAACAACGACGACGACGATGTTCCTTTCATGCAGAAGCTGCTGGACAACCACTTTCTCCTGCTGTTCCTGGGAGTGGCCTCGCCCGGCGTTCTATACATCCTGTGGGGCATCGTGGACATCATGAGCGTCCCGCTCGCCAAGTAATCCGTTCAGTCAATCAGGGAGTTACCTATGAGTGCAATCCTGCCGCCGTCAGAGCGGCTGTGGTGGAAGCAACCGATCGCTGGACAGGAATGGGCCTGGATCGCGATCGCCTTCGTCTGGGCCATGATCATGTTTTTCATGATGATTTACTGGCACATCAACGGCAAGCAGAACCTTTCCAACGAGGTGTACAAGACCACCACGGAGATGTTCACGGCCAAGACGGAAGCCTTCGTCAAGGAAAACACCATCCGCACGGAAACCGAGCAGCAGATTCCCGTGGCCAAGCCGAATGCCAACAACGAAGCCTATCTGCTGGCGCGCCTGTGGGCCTGGTACCCGATCCTCGAACTTGAGGCCGGCAAGACCTACAAGATCCACCTCTCGGCGGTTGATTACAACCATGGCTTCTCGCTGCAGCCGACCAACATCAACATCCAGGTCATCCCCGGCTACGAGCACGTGGTCAAGATGACCCCGACCAAGGCCGGCACCTACGCCATCGTCTGCAACGAATACTGCGGTGTCGGGCATCACACGATGCTTGGCCGCATCTACGTGAAATAAGGGGGCACGAGATGGCAACCACATACCGTACCTGTCCGCGCACCGGTCTGCAGTTCGACCTCGACGCCGACAAGCTGATGCGCTGGAACGCCGTTGCCGGCGTGCTCTGGCTGCTGGTGGGCGGCATTACCGCCCTGCTGGTGATCCTGACCCGCTGGCCGGCGATCAAGCTGCTGGCACCGGACACCTTCTACCAGATCCTGACCGCCCACGGCATCGACATGCTGATCCTGTGGATCATCTTCTTCGAAATGGCGGTGCTTTACTTCGCCTCGTCGACCCTGCTGCGCTGCCGATTGGCGACGCCGATGTGGGGCTGGGTGCAGTTCTGGCTGATGGTCGTCGGCGGCATCATGACCAACGTCGCCATCTTCCAGGGCGAGTCCTCCGTGATGTTCACGTCCTACGTGCCGATGCAGGCCGCGCCGCACTTCTACCTTGGCATCATCCTGTTCGCGGTGGGTGCGCTGATCGGCTGCGGCGTGTTCTTCGGTACCCTGGTGGTGGCGAAGAAGGAGAAGACCTACACCGGATCGATCCCGCTGGTGACCTTCGGCGCGCTGACGGCGGCGATCATCGCCACCTTCACCATCCTTGCCGGCGCCGCCATCCTGATCCCGACCTTCCTCTGGTCCGTCGGCCTGATCAAGGAAATCGACGCCCAGCTGTATCGCATGGTGTGGTGGGGGCTTGGCCACTCCTCGCAGCAGATCAACGTCTCGGCGCACGTGGCAATCTGGTACCTGATCGCCGCCGTGGCCTTCGGCGCCAAGCCGCTGTCGGAAAAGGTGTCGCGCTTCGCCTTCCTGCTCTACATCCTGTTCCTGCAACTGGCCTCGGCGCACCACCTGCTGTCCGACCCCGGCATGAGCGCGGAGTGGAAGGTGCTCAACACCTCCTACTTCATGTACTTCGCGGTGCTGGCCTCGATGATCCACGGCTTCACGGTGCCCGGCGCGATCGAAGCGGCGCAGCGCAAGAAGGGCTATACCAACGGCCTGTTCGAGTGGCTGCGCAAGGCGCCGTGGGGCAACCCGGTGTTCTCCGGCATGTTCATCTCGCTGGTCGGCTTCGGCTTCATCGGCGGCATCTCCGGCGTGGTGCTCGGCACGGAACAGATCAACATGCTGATGCACAACACCTTCTACGTTCCGGGCCACTTCCACGCCACGGTCGTCGTCGGTACCACGCTGGCCTTCATGTCGATCACCTACCTGCTGGTGCCGACGCTGTTCCGCCGCGAGATGATGTTCCCCAAGCTGTGCCAGATCCAGCCCTACCTCTACGGCATCAGCATGACCGTGCTGTCGCTGGTGATGATGGGCGCCGGCACTCTGGGTGTCTCGCGTCGCCACTGGGACATGGCCTTCTCCGGCGCGCCGTTCCAGTATGAGTGGCCCGGCTCGGCCTACCTGATGATGGGTCTCACCGGCATCTTCGGCGTCATCGCGGTGATCGGCGGCGGCCTGTGGATCTTCCTCGTGGTCTGGTCGCTGCTGTTCGGCAAGAAGCTCGACGGCGGCACCGAGTCCGACAAGCCCACGCCCATCCCCGACCAGACCACGGCGGCCCATGCTTCGGGCACCGGCAGCCACGACCACGTCGCGGTACCGGGCACCGTGGTGCTGGCGGTCACGCTGCTGGTCTGCTTCGTCCTCTACTACTTCGTGAATTGGAAGTACCTGTCCGAAGTCTGGGGCCTCAGCTGATATCCTCGTAATACAGGCTCCCGCGCAGCCGCGCGGGGCCTGCCTGAATCGGGCTTCTCCGCCAGGCCCGATCCAAGCAGGTTGCAGACAACAATTACCGAGACGCGAAGACGCCCATGGAAAAGACGCTGCCCCATCCGCCAGGCCTCAGCTTCCGCACCATCGCAGGAGTGTTCAAGCTGCGCATCGGCGTGGTCATCACCTTCACCGCGCTGGCCGGCCTGGCCGTCAGCCCCGGCCCTAGCCTGAGCGCACTGCAGCTGCTGGTGCTGACGCTGGCCGTGCTGATCTCCTCGGCCAGTGCCGGGGCCTTCAACCAGTACTACGAGCACGACACCGATCCGCTGATGTCGCGCACCAAAAATCGCCCCTTCGCCACCGGCGAGGTCAAGCACGGCCCGGTCTGGCTGCTGGTGATCTTCGGCCTGATGGCGGTGTCGGTGGTCGCCGCCTGGCTGGCGCTCAACGCCTGGTCGGCGCTGTTCACCTTCCTTGGCGCCTTCTTCTACGCCATCGTCTATACCGTCTGGCTCAAGCGCCGCACCTGGCTCAACATCGTCTTTGGCGGCCTGGCCGGCAGCTGGGCGGTACTCGCCGGCGCCACCGCGGCCGAACCGCAGGTCGGCGCCGTGCCGCTGGCCCTGGCCTTTGTCCTCTTCCTGTGGACGCCGCCGCACTTCTGGAGCCTGGCCATCGCCTTCCGCGACGACTACGCGGCCGCCAGGGTGCCGATGCTGCCGGTGGTGGTGGGCGACGCCCGCGCCGCGCAGGTGATCTTTGCCAGCACCGTGGCGCTGGTCGCCGCCTCCTTCGTGCCCCTGTTCTTCGGCCTCGGTGTCATCTACTTCGCCGGTGCCGCCCTTGGCGGCGGCCTCTTCATCCACAAGGCCTGGCTGCTGGCGAAGGACGCCAACCGGCGCACCGCGATGGTCTGTTTCCATGCCTCGCTGGCCCAGCTGACGCTGGTGCTGACGGCGGCAATCATCGACGCCCGTTTCTAGGCGTCGGCCCGGGATCATGCGCGCCGCCTTTCGCACCGCACTCGCGGTGCTGGCGATTGCCCTCGTGCCAAGAGTCGGCGCTGGCGCCACGGCGCCGGCCGACACGCCGGCACTCGCCGCCGTGCCGCAGGGCGACCGCAGCGGCCTGACGCTGACCACGCTCGACAACAAGATCGCCTACCAGCGTTCGCAGGCCGCCATCGGCCGGCAGCTGGGCGACCACGTGCTGGTCGACCGCCGCGGCAGGCCGGTGCGCCTCGCCGACTACAAGGGCAAGCCGCTGCTGGTCAATTTCATCTACACCGCCTGTTTCCAGGTCTGCCCGACGACGACCAAAAACCTGCAGAAGGCGGTCGAGAACAGCGTGGCCATGCTCGGCGCGCATCGCTTCAACATCGTCAGCATCGGCTTCAACCAGCCCTTCGACTCGCCCGAGGCGATGAAATCCTTCTCGTCCCAGCATGGCATCAATCTGCCGAACTGGGAGTTCCTCAGTCCGGCGGCGGCGATTGTCAATGAGGTCACGGCAGACTTCGGATTCAGCTTCGTCGCCACCACGGCGGGCTTCGACCACCTCAATCAGGTGACATTTGTCGATGCGGATGGCCGCATCGTGCGCCAGGTGTATGGCGAACGGTTCACCGCCGAGGACATCGCCGAGCCGCTCAAGCTGATGGTCGCCGGCGCCCCGCTGCCGGTGCAGACCAGCACGCTGACGGAGCTTGCCGACCGCCTGCGCATCATCTGCTCGGTCTACGATCCGCTCACCGGGCGCTACCGCACCAACTACGCGATCTACTTCGAAATCGTCGGCTTCATCAGCTTCCTCGGCTTTCTCGGCTGGGTGGCGTGGAACTTCACGCGCAAGCCGCAGGACAACCGGATTCAATCCGGTTGATTCGAGTCAAGTCGGTTTCGCGCCGGCTTAAATATCATCGTTTCCTAATAATCGGCCTCGGCCGCGACATCAGGAATCCCCCGACGTGAGCTTGCACCAGGCAGTGCGCGGCAAGGCGCAGTCCCTTTTCGAACGCAGCGAAGCCCTGCTCGACGGCGCCTGCGGCGGCGACGACAATCCCTTGCGCCACCTGGGTGCGCTCGGCCTGTTCTTCCTCTGGATCCTCGTCGCCACCGGGCTCTACCTCTATGCCGTGCTCGACACCGGCGTCGAGCAGGTCTATCAGTCGATCGAGTGGCTGACGCGCGAGCAGTGGTACCTCGGCGGCATCCTGCGCAGCCTGCACCGCTACGCCTCTGATGCCTTCGTGCTGGTGATGCTGTTGCATCTGCTGCGCGAATGGGCCTATGGCCGCTATCACGGCTTCAGGCTCTATTCCTGGATCACCGGCGTGCCGCTGGTCTGGTTCGCCTACATCTCCGGCATCGGCGGCTACTGGATCGTGTGGGATCGGCTGGCCCAGTTCTCGGCAGTGGCCACGACGGAACTGCTCGACTGGCTGCCCATCTTCAGCGAACCGGCGGCACGCAACTTTCTCGTGCCCGATGCGATCAGCGACCGCTTCTTCACCGTGCTGGTCTTCATCCACATCGGCGTCCCCTTGATGATGCTGCTCGGCCTCTGGGCCCATGTCAATCGCATCAGCCGGGTGGACTATCTGCCGACGCGACGGGTGATGCTCGCCACGCTGGCCACCCTGCTGGTGCTGGCCCTGCTCAGGCCGGCACTTTCCGACCCGCCGGCCAATCTCGCCATCGTGCCGACGGAGATGCGTTTCGACTGGTTCCTGCTGTTCCTGCATCCACTGACCGACCTGAGTTCGCCAGCCGCGGTCTGGAGCCTGATCCTCGGCGCCACGGCGCTGCTGTTCGCGCTGCCCTTCCTGCCGCACCCGACGCGCCAGGCGGTGGCACGGGTCGATGCCCCGAACTGCAACGGTTGCAGCCGCTGCCATGTCGACTGCCCCTACGAGGCCGTGACCATGGCCCCCCACCCCGACAAGCCGGCGCACAGGATCGCGGTGGTCGATGCCGACCTTTGCGCCGCCTGCGGCATCTGTGCCGGCGCCTGCCCGTCATCGACGCCCTTTCGCAGCCAGGAGGCGCTGGTGACCGGCATCGACATGCCGCAGCTGCCCGTCGATGCCCTGCGCCAGCGCCTTGAAGCCGGGCTCGCCCGGCTCGAAGGCAACACCCGGCTGGTGGTCTTCGCCTGCGACCAGAGCGTCGATGCGCGGCGTGTCGAGGGCGCCGACACTGCCGCCCTGGGCCTGATCTGCGCCGGCATGCTGCCGCCATCCTTTGTCGAATACGCCCTGCGCAGCGGCGCCGACGGCGTAGTGATCGCCGGTTGCCGGGACGGCGGCTGCGAGTTCCGCCTCGGCATGGAATGGACCCGCGAACGCCTGTCGCGCACTCGCGAGCCCCACTTGCGCGCCACGGTTCCGCTCGATCGCATCGAGATCGTGCCGCTGGCGCGAGGCGAAGCGGAACGGCTCGGCACCGCGATCGCCGCCTTCCGCCGGCGCCTCGACGCCCGCCGCGACAGCGACACCCGAATGACCGCCTACACACGGAGAATCAGATGACCCCAACGCCTTCGGCCAAACCCGCCGCCATCCTCGGCCAGGTGGTCCTCTACGGCGCCTTTGCCGCCTTCATCGGCTATTTTTCGAGCTACCCGACCTACCGCCAGATTCCCGACGACGTCGCCCTGGTCAAGCTGTCGATGAGCCACCTCGGCGGGCGCGAATGCCGCAAGCGCACGGCGGAGGAACTCGCCAAACTGCCGCCCAACATGCGCGCGCCGCTGGATTGCCCGCGCGGGCGTTCCGACACCCGCATCGTGATCGAGCTCGACGACAAGCCCTTCTATGAAGTCACCATGAAGCCGACCGGCCTGTCGCGCGACGGCGTCGGCACGGTGTACAAGCGCTTCGAGCTGAAGGCCGGCAGCTACAAACTGGCGGTGAAGATGAACGACAACCTCACCAACCCCGGCTACAACCACGTCAAGGAGGCGCAGGTGACGCTCAAGCCGGCGCAGATCCTGGTGATCGACTTCAACCCCGACCGCGGCGGCCTGTTTTTCCAGCAGGCCAGGAACTGAGGCCCACCGGACCACGACCATGCTGAATGCCCTCCAAGCCACCGTGCGCTGGTTCTTCATGCGCGCCGAAAACCTGTTCAACCTTGCCTTCGGCGAGAAGCTGAACCCCTTCTACCACCTCGGCACCATCAGCTTCTGGCAGTTCTGGCTGCTGATCGGCACCGGCGTGTACCTCTACATCTTCGCCGACACCGGCGTGCATGATGCCTACGATTCGATCGAGCGCATCACCCACCAGCAGTGGTGGGCCGGCGGCATCATGCGCAGCATCCACCGCTACGCCACCGACGGCATGATCCTGACCATGCTGCTGCACATGATGCGGCACTTCGCCTATGACCGCTACCGCGGCTTCCGCTGGTTCTCCTGGGGGATCGGGGTGGCCCTGATCTGGCTGATCTATGCTTCCGGAATCAACGGCTTCATGCTGGTGTGGGACAAGCTGGCGCAGTTTGTCGTCGTCGCCACCGCCGAATGGTTCGACGCCCTGCCGATGTTCAACGGCACGCTGATCCGCAACTTCATCTACCAGGAGAACGTCACCAGCCGGCTGTTCACCCTGCTCGCCTTCATCCACCTCGGCGCACCGCTGATCGCCGGCGCCCTGGCCTGGGTGCATGTGCAGCGCGTGCCCCGCGCCCACATCAATCCGCCCCGCGAGATCGCCATCGCCTTCACGCTGATGTTCGTCGTGCTGGCGCTGGTCAAGCCCGTGGTAAGCCAGGGCGGCGAAGCCGACATGCTGACGGTGCCGACCAACATCCAGATCGACTGGTTCCAGATGCCGACCCTGGCCCTGGTCTACCTTGTCGATCCGCTCCTGCTCTGGCTCGGCGTGGCCGGCCTGACGCTGTTCCTGTTCCTCATGCCCTGGCTGCCACCCAAGCGCATGGGCAGCGCCCAGGCCGAAGCGCAGGTGAGCTTCCTGCCGGACGGCCGCCGCGTCGCGATCCGCTTCGACGAAACCCTGCTCGACGCCGGCCTGCGCCAGGACATCAACCTGCCCTACGAATGCCGCAACGGCGGCTGCGGCCAGTGCAAATGCACGGTGCGCAGCGGCGAGGTCAATCCCGGCCTCTACCAGCCCAGCGCGCTGTCTGCCGAGGAGCGCGCGGCCGGCAAGGTGCTGCTGTGCTGCGCCACCGCGCTCGGCGACGTCGAGATCGACTACGTGCCGCCGGCGACGCCAAACGCGATCCGCGAATTCCGCGCCCGCGTGGTCGGACTGGAAAAGCTGACCCACGATGTCATGCGTGTCATGCTGAAGCTGCCGGAAGGCCAGTCGATCCCCTTCAAGGCCGGCCAGTACATCAACATCCTGCTCGACGACGGCCAGCGCCGCGCCTTCTCCTTTGCCAATCCGCCGCACCAGCCCGACCGGATCGAACTGCAGATTCGCCTGGTTCCGGGCGGGCGCTTCACCACCCATGTCTTCGAGGGCCTGAAGGAAGGCGACGAACTGCGCTTCGACGGCCCGCTCGGCGACTTCACGCTGCGCGAATCCGAACGCCCCATCGTCTTCGTCGCTGGCGCCACCGGCTTCGCACCAGTCAAGAGCATGGTCGAGGATGCCTTCCACCGCGGCCTCAAGCGCCCGATCTACCTCTACTGGGGGGTGCGCCGCCTGGCCGACCTCTACCTGCCGGAGCTGCCCGCGCGCTGGGATGCCGAACACGACAACTTCCACTTCATCCCGGTGCTCTCCGAGCCGGCGGCGGAGGACAACTGGAGCGGACGTACCGGCCTGGTGCACGAGGCGATACTGGCCGACTTCCCCGACCTCGCCGGCAAGGAGATCTACGCCTGCGGCTCGGTGAAGATGGTCGAGGCGATCTTCCCGTCATTGAAGCAGCAGGG
>Ga0172367_10005327_pt1 | contig 15606 bp, 12 predicted proteins | sample Lak10m_FD_114542 | JGI IMG/M metagenome (GOLD analysis project Ga0172367, IMG submission 114542) | Freshwater microbial communities from Kabuno Bay, South-Kivu, Congo - kab_022012_10m | ecosystem: Environmental > Aquatic > Freshwater > Lake | place: Democratic Republic of the Congo: South-Kivu... | reverse complement strand
TGTGTTTTTTTTTTTTTTTTTTTTTTTGTTTATGTGTTCTTTCGGGGGAATCTGGGGGGGGGTAAACCCCCCCCCCGGGGGGGGGGGGGGGGGGGATACCCCCCTGGGGGGGTGGAAATGATACAGCGGTAGGTGCTGGACATAGGCGGGTATCCTTTCGGATAGGTGAGCTTGCCCGAAATGGTACCGGGCCATTGCCGGCACATACTGCGGTGGTAGAAAACACTACCGCTGCCATCTATTTGAATAGTCCCGTAGGCTGCGGCCATGGCGCGGTATGTGGCAGTGCAGGCGCAGTAGGCATTCTGATGACAGCGGTAGGTTCTGTGCATGGCGCGGTATCAGACCGTTGGGCTATCGGGCTTCGGTGGCTCGGGGGTATTGGGTGTGCCCTGATCCTTGAAGCGTTCTTTGAGGCGGTTGTAACGCTCATCGGCACCGGGCAGACCTGCCTTGGCGGCCGCCTCTGCTATGCGATAGTAGATGAGGCATACGGCATAGGCTTCGGCCCCGGCCAGAAACTGTGTATCGCGCAGCTTGTCCAACAGGTCTGACGTGGCCATGATGAGCTGGTCGGTCTGCAGGTAAAGGTTATAGTCGGCCTTTACGTGAGATGGGTCGATGAAGGAAGGCATAAGGCCGGGTTCAAGGTTCATCTCATTGAGGCAATCCTCTACAAACTGCTTGTTGGTGAGGTTGATGCCCACCATGCCCTTCTTCTCTTCGTACTCCAGACCTATGAGGAAAGGCAGCAAGGTTCCTACGTCCTTTATGTGCTGCTTGGCGGCAGCCAGATCGGGGTCTGATATGACCAGATTGATACGGTTGTTTGTGATGTTTGACATTGTTTATTGGTTTTTAATTGTTGCCTACTCTATTCCGTTTTCGGCTTGGCGGGCGGTGTTTCTCCGCTTTTGATGGGATGAAGTTCAAGAAGGGTTCTGACATTTTTTGACCATTTTTTTTTGATTATTGCAAAGAATCGTCACCCCTATGAGCGCAAAATGCCCTTGGCGGGGTGGCAAAAAGGGCATTGCCGAAAAAAGTGGCTGCACGAAGAATTCGGGGTTCTGCGGGGCGTAATGCCATAAAAAAGCGGCCCCGCCAAGCTGTCGCTTGGCGGGGCCGCCCCATGTTCAACCAATACGTCTTATGGCCAAATGCCCAAGTGCACGTAGCTTACGGCCACTTTGTCAATGGCTTCGGCAAAGGCTGCGGTGCGCAGGTCGTTTATGCCTTTGGTGTTCAACATACGGTTACGGATGTTGTCGTAGGCCGTTATCATGGTCTCTTCCAACCCGGAGTAAACAAGGTCGCGCTCATCGGCACCGCGTTCTATCAGATTCACTGAGGTTTTGGAAACCTTGGTTCCACTTGCCTCTTCAATGGCATCGATGATGTTGCTGTTCATGGTGGCGCGGTAACGCTTTTCCATACGTCCGAAACGCACGTGCGATAGGTTCTTCAACCACTCGAAGTACGATACGCTAACGCCACCTGCATTGATGAAGATGTCTGGAATGAGCACCACGCCTTTCTTCAACAGCACCTGCTCGGCCTCTGGCGTTACGGGGCCGTTGGCCGCCTCGGCCAATAGCTTGCACTTGATGCGGTCTGCGTTGTCGCTGTTCACCTGGTTTTCCAAGGCGGCAGGTATCAGAATGTCGCATTCCACCTCTAGGGCTGCACCGGGGTCGCCAATGTGCTTGGTTCCTGGGAACCCTACAATGGCGTTGTTCTTCTTCTTGTACTCCAGCAGTTTGTCGGGGTCTATGCCCTTTTCGCTGTAAATGGAACCGTCCCACTCGCTGATGGCAATGATCTTGGCACCCGCTTCGTGGAAGAACTTGGCCGACCAGTAGCCTACGTTGCCCAGGCCCTGTATGGCTATGCGCTTGCCCTTGATGCCGGTGGTCAGTCCCAAGCGGTCCATATCCTCCTTGTAAGAACATGCATGACGCACTCCGTAGAACACGCCCAACCCTGTGGCCTCTCTACGACCTGCAATACCTCCGTGCGAAATGGGTTTGCCGGTTACGCATGCAATGGAGTTGAGGTCTGTTGGGTAAAAGGTGGAATACGTATCGGCCATCCATGCCATTTCGCGTTCGCCACTGCCGTAGTCGGGCGCTGGAACATCTATGCCGGGGCCTATGAAGTTCTTCTTCACCAGCTCGGTGGTGTAGCGTCTGGTAATGCGCTCAAGCATGGCCTCAGAGCAGGTGCGTGGGCTGATCTTGATGCCTCCTTTGGCTCCTCCGAATGGCACATCGACCAAGGCACACTTGTAGGTCATGAGGGCGGCAAGGGCCATTACCTCATCCTGCTCTACATGTATGCTGTAACGAATGCCGCCCTTGGTTGGTTGGCGGTGGTGGCTGTGCTCCACGCGATAGGCCTCTATCACCTGGATCTGGCCTTCGTCATCCTTTACCGGAAAACGCATACGGTAAACACTGTTGCAGTACTTGATCTGCTCCAGCAGAGCCGGATCGTGGTCCAAGAATTGAACCGCATGATCAAAATACTTCAGTACGTCACCAAAGAAGCTGTGTTCGCGCTTCTCGGTCAGTTTTTCAATCTTCTTTTTTGCCATTTGTTCCCTTTCATTAATGGTAAGGGCCCAAAGGTGAAAATTTTATGTAAACGAAGATTGACGTCTGTCAGACGCAGATCAGAAATTGACGGTCAACTGGATCTGAGTAGTGCGTGGCGGATCGACCTTGAGCGGGCGAAGTGCATATACACGGTTGGCCACGTTCTTCACAATGATGGCCAGTTTAACCTGCTCAGAAAGTTGAATGGATCCACGAAGGTCGAATACGTGATCGCCTTTGTTGTTGTTCTCGCGGAACTCAACGGCACCCCAGTTGAACAGCGGATCGACCTGATAGAAGATCTTGTCCACGTTGCGCATGTAGCTGTAGTAGCGATAGGTTCCACCCAAGGCCAACTTGTACTTCTTCATCAAGGTGAACACGAATTCGATATCGGCATTTACCAAGTGCTCGAAGCGGTACTTCAGTATCGGGAACTTCTTATAGTCTTCAATGGCCTTGTCGCGTGCAGCAATTTCCTCTGGAGTGGAAGCGAAAGTGGTGAGTGGAATGATGGAGCTGGTTGACAGCTGTGTCAACTCCTGTCCGTTGTTGTCAACCCCATAAACGTACTCGGGATCCATGCTCTCAGGACGCATGTAGGTGTAGCCGAGCAACACGTTCATCCCGAACCAATCGGTAAACTCGCCATAGCCGATCAACGAGGCATCTACCCCATATACGCGGGCATCGCCCGTATTGATGGATCGGAAGGCCAGTTTGCCGAAGGGCCCATCTGTGGTAAAGTTTCCTGCATTGAATTCTACGAAGTTGTAGTAGTACTGGTAGAATCCGGCCACATCCAGGTATCCGAGGAACTTGCCGATCTTGATGCCTTGGCGAAGACCCAGTTCGGCCGCCCAGCTGCGCTCTGGCTTGATGGCAGGATTCGGTACGATCGGAAGTCCGCCAACCACGGTGAAGATGTAACGCTCGGCAATGGTCGGAAAACGGAATCCTTCTCCGAACGAACCTCGCAGGTAGCCTTCTCTCCAAAGACGCGTGTTCAACCCCAAACGGAACACCGGACGTATGATGGTGTCGTTACCATTTACGCTGAAATATTCGAAACGGGCACCACCGTTCACGGTAAGGCGCTTCCAGAACTTCTTATCGATCTGCACATAAACGGCAGCGTTGGTAGAGTTGTTCTTGCCATCGCCACGCTCATTTCCGGCATAAAGCTGTGCTTCAGACAATGAGTACTGACCCATGGTTCCAACGGTAATGGAGAAATCGTTGATCTTGGCAAACTTGTGTGCGAACTGATATTCACCGAAGAACACATAGTTCAAATTGCCCTGATTGTTGTCGTTGTCGTTATTCTGGTGAAAAACCCTTGTGCGGAAGGCGTGCTTAGACCCCTCAGGTCCAGAATAGGTGATGAACGGGTCGAAGTTGTAAGTGGTTTGCAACGTACGGGTAATACTACCACCGAACGGACGGTAAAGGCCGTAAGTACTGTTCAACCAAAGCAGCGTGGAAGTGCCCTTCGAGTACATGAAGTTTCCGTTTATGCCGTACGCCAGTCCGGGAGTCTTCTCAGAACGCTTCCTCAGGTTGAAGTTGACACGGAATCTGTTTTCGAACTCTTTGCGTGGAGAGTGCCAGTCAACGCCCGTTACCGCACCGGTCGAGTCTCTCAGGTATTCATCAATGACTGCAGGCGACTGGTTGATGACGGTGTCGGTCGGCTCTGGGCCGATGAAACCGTTGTCGATCAAGAAGTTACCACCGATCACAAGATCCCATGTCTTTTTGATCTTACGCGAGTGGAAGAAATTCATGCCACCGTAAATAGGCAGGTCGTCCTTATCCCACCACCGTGCGCTTTCCTGCTCTGGCGCGCTGTAAAAACCTGTGTAAAGGTTGATCTTCGTCTGTGGCTTGTCTTTCGGATAAGCCGTACGGATGTTGATGATACCGTTCAATGCGGCAGAACCGTAAAGTACGGACGATGCTCCTTTTATAACCTCGATCTGCTCCAGATTCTCCACTGGAACAAACCCCCAGCTCGGACGGCCGGCATCACCCGAAAGGATCGGAAGGTCATCCACCAGTAGCATTACACGTGCCCCAGCACCGAAACTGTACCCACTGCCACCTCGCATCTGAGGCTCAGAATCCATGATCGTAAGACCAGGCGTCTGCTCCAAGGCATCTTCTGCGGTTACCGATCCACGGCTTTCAACCACCTCAGGCTTCACAATGGCAACCGAAACAGTAAGGTCCTCTATCTTCTGTTCGAACTTACCCGCAGTTACAACCACCATTTCCAACTGCTCCGATTCTATGGCCAGATCCACATTGATAGTTGTGGTTTCTCCGGACTTTATCGTTACAGGCACCACCTTTGACTCATAGCCGATGTAAGACACCACCACCTTCTGGGCTCCGACCGGGAGAATGAGTTCGAAATTGCCGTCAAAATCGGTGGCAGCACCACGACCTTTGTCTGATTCGAGCACCACACTGGCTCCAAAGACCGATTCTTTGGATCCACCATCCTTGACAGTCCCTTTCAAAGTTCCAGTGTCCTGTGCCAAAGCGATCGATGTGGCAAAAAGCAGAGTGGCAATCGTGTAAAAAGTCCTCATACCTTAAAGTATTTGTTTAGTTCTGGGTAGGTCGATTTTGAATCGTGGCGAATATATCAATATTTGCTGTGGTGGATAGCCAGCCAACAACAACCCAATATCTCATTGCGCTCACCCGCATTCCGGGTGTTGGAGATGTGATCGCCAAGAAGCTGATAGCGTATTGCGGATCGCCCGAGGCCGTGTTCAAACAGAGCCGCACGGCACTGGAGAAGATCCCCAACATTGGCAAGACCCTTTCTGAGGCAATTCACCGAAGCGATGCTTTGAAGCAGGCTGAGGGCGAAGTGGAATTCGCGCAGAAACACGGGGTCAGCGTCATTCCTTATTTTGATAGGACGTATCCCGAAAGACTCAAGCACTGCATCGATTCACCGCTACTGATATACTTCAAGGGGAATACCGACCTTAATACAGCGCGAATGGTTTCAATTGTGGGCACGCGCAACGCCACTCGTCAGGGAAAAGAACTCACAGATTCGATCGCAGAAGCATTGGTTTCGGCAAACGTAACCATTGTCAGTGGGCTGGCCTTTGGAATAGACATTGCCGCTCATAAGGCCACATTGAAGGCTAGCGGCTCAACAATTGGCGTACTGGCCCACGGCCTCGACCGCATTTACCCGCCCGAACATGCCACCGTAGCGAAAGAAATGCTGGCGAACGGTGCACTGATCTCCGAATTTCCGACCGGCACAAAACCCGACCGCGAGAATTTCCCGAAACGCAACCGTGTGGTGGCCGGTATGACCGATGCCACCATTGTGGTGGAAGCAGGCATGAAAGGAGGCGCCCTCATTACGGCCGAATTGGCAAACAGCTACAACCGCGATGTATTTGCGGTGCCTGGCCGGGTTACCGATACGTATTCTCAAGGCTGCAACAGACTCATCATGCAGAACAGGGCGGCACTCATTACCTCGGCCGATGATATTCTGATGCAGATGAATTGGACCGACCAGGCCAAATCCACCAAACCGACCAATCAGAAGCGTTTACTCATAGACCTCTCGCCCGATCAGGAAAAAGTCATCGGAGTTCTACGGGTGAAAGAAGCCAGAGTTGATGAACTTGCCATTTCGGCAGGCCTCAGCTTAAGCAGAGTGGCATCGGTGCTTCTCGAATTGGAGTTTGAAGGGCTCGTCACATCTTTGCCCGGAAAGGTCTACAAACTTCAGTGAAATTCACCATCGAAGTGCGTGAAACAGATGAGTTTTCAACATTTCGATGAATAGCCTCAGTTGATCGTAACCACAAGACCGGTCATCCGTTGCACACTTCAAAGTGATTCAATAATCCATGCCCATGTTCTCATTCCGATCAATACCCAAATTCGCAACCATCCTCTTGATGGTCAGCGCTTGTGCTCAAACGGTCCGCGCTCAAACGGCACCGCATAAAATGAACTATCAGGCGGTTATCCGCGATGCGGGCGACAAGCTGCTTGCCAACCAGGAGGTCACCGTTCAGGTGGCAATTCTGAATGATGTGTATACCGATAGACCAGTCTATTTGGAAGAACACACGGTTCGTACCAACCAGTTCGGCATGGTTGCCCTTCACATTGGTGCAGGCAGAGAAATAGAAGGTGCGTTCGACCTAATTGACTGGGGAAGCGCATCGCACTTCATCTCCATTTCGGTTGACCTTGATGGTTCTGGACAATTCCACGAAATGGGAACATCTCAACTGCTCAGCGTACCCTATGCGCTCTATGCCGAGAAGAGTGGCTCTTCGGTAGACGTGACTGGAGACGGTAGCCGCAGCGATCCTAATGACTGGACAATGAACGGAAATTCTGGAACCGATGAAGCAACTCATTTCCTTGGCACCACCGATGGCCAGGGGTTGGTCATCAAAACCAACAACACGGAGGTCGCCAAATTCACAACTGGCGGAGACCTGAACATCAGCGCAGGCGGAGGGCTTACCATAGATGGCCAGAATGCCATCAACACAGACGGCACCAGCAACGTTTTTATCGGTGCCGGTTCTGGTGCAGCCATCACTCTGGGTTCTGGAAACGCTTTCATTGGCACCGAAGCAGGACAATTGAACACCACTGGAGATTACAATCTGTTTCTAGGATACCGTGCAGGCCGCGCCAACATTGGTGGAAGCAATAATGCTTTCATTGGAAACCTCTCCGGGAAGAGCAACATCAGCGGTACTGCCAATTTGTTTATAGGCAGTTGGTCTGGCTTTACAAACACGTCTGGCGCTGGTAATGCATTCATAGGATATAGGGCCGGATACCAGAACAACGCAAATGAGAACGTGGCAATTGGCTATCAGGCTGGCGAAAACAATGTAAGTGGAACCCGCAACGTGAGCGTAGGATATAGAGCAGGTCGCGCCAACACCGGTTCAAATAACGTGCTGATCGGTAATCAGGCCGATGCAGCCGTAGGGATCACAAACGCCATTGCGATCGGGGCCAACACACAGGTTACACAAAGTAACTCTCTCATCTTAGGCAACGGGGTCAACGTAGGTATCGGTACTTCCGCACCCCAGGCTAAACTGCACGTGGCCGGAACTTTCAGACTTGCTGATGGCACTCAGGGAGCTGGAAAGGTGCTGGTGAGCGATGCTTCAGGGAACGCTTCTTGGTCTTACGGGCCTGTTGGCCCTACCGGCCCTGCCGGCCCTTACGGAACCCCTGGAGCGCCAGGTGCACCAGGTGCTACCGGAGCCATGGGGCCACAGGGACCTACCGGACCAACAGGCGCTAACGGAACGAATGGAACGAATGGAGCTGCAGGGCCGCAAGGCCCCACTGGCCCGCAAGGAGTCCAGGGAATTCAAGGCCCGGTTGGACCCACCGGACCATTGGTGGCAGGTTCCAGTGGCGCAACGCTTCGCCATAACGGCTCCACTTGGCAGGCAAGTACCTTACTCTACAACAGCTCCTCCAACATAGGTGTAGGTACAACTTCACCTTCGCAGAAGCTCCATGTGTCTGGTGGCATCCGGGTCACTGGCGGGTATTACGACTCGAGCAACTCTCCCGGGTTTGCTGGCTATGTGCTTGGTTCAACCGGATCTGGAACCGAATGGGTTGATCTATGTGCAGCGGTTGATGATTGTGTAGCATCATCAGACCTGCTTGGCGGAGGCTGGGGAACCGACAGCGTGGAGTATTCGGGTGGTGCCCAAACAAGAATGTTCATGGCCAACAAGAACTCTCTGCTCGGTATAGGCACGTTTGAACCACAATCAAAGGTGGACATACAATCGTATGGAATGTTTGCCGATGGCCAACCTATGAGTTCACTTATGAGCGTTCGCGTGTTAGGATCTACCAGTGGAGCTCAAAGCGCGGTATTTACAGGAGGAAGTGGTGTCGTTATTCAGAATGGTCTTCAATCTGATGCAATTGGTATCGGCTCCAATCCCGATGCGTACCTCAGGCTCTACTCAAAGGCATACGGAACTCCATGGGCCGGTTATTTTGACGGATTGGTTTACATGGCAGAACAGACCCAGGGATCGGACCGAAAGTTGAAAACGGACATTCAGCGCGTTGAAGGCGCACTCTCCATCGTTGACCAACTGAACGTGAAGAGCTACTATTTCGACAGAAACAAGTATTCCTTCATGTACCTTCCTGAAGGAAAACGTTACGGGCTTATTGCGGACGAACTTGAAGAAGTACTCCCAGAACTGGTGAAAGACACGAAAGTGCCACAGAGCGTAGATCCGAAAACGGGCGAAACGCAGTACTTCGAATTCAAGTCGGTCAATTATACTGAACTTATTCCCATTCTTACAGCTGCCATTCAGGAACAGCAGCAGCAGATAGAGGAGATGCAGCAGCAGCATCAGGCTCAGATTCAAATGCTGCTTGAGCGGATTGAACGATTGGAGAAATAAGCCGATAGAACTTCGCCTTCGCTAACTTCGCGACCGATTAGGCATGCCATGTCGAAAACCGGTCAGATAGAGAAGAGCATTCGGTCGCTTCACCGAAAGGTTGAACGCGGACTTGCCTCCAATGATCGCGTGCCTACGTATGCCGAGATCGCTTCGCTTTACCACCAACTGGGTGCCAGCGAAGAAGAGCTTGAATGGCTAACGAAAGCCCATCGCATACTGCGCAGGCGACCTCACGCAAGTGAAGAACGTTTTCTGTTGCTCTTGAGGCTCATTGAAGTTTACAGGATATTCGGGTCGGAATCTGCAGCAGACAAGGCACTTGGTTTCATAGGTGAAGCCATAAGAGATGCCATCGAACTTGAACGGAACGATCTGCTCATTCGGGCACTTCATCAGAAAGCTTTCGTCCTTATTGCCTCACGGACCGACCACTCAAGCGGACTTGAACCAGCAGAAGAGGTTCTGAATGAAATGATTGTGCTGAACGAACACATGGGATTTGAACCAGAGTTCAGGCATGTGATCTATGCCAACTTGGGCATCATTGCCGGAAAGCAGCATGACGAACCGCGGGCAAAGCAGTTCTTCGACCTTGCCTTAAAACACATTCCTCAGAACGAAAAGCCCGAAAGGAGATCGAGCATTCTGAAGAGTCTGGCCAAATTCAAATTCAGGCTCGACAACGATGCCGAAGGTGCTCGTGAATTGTTGGACGAAGCCCTGAAACTCGGGTCGTTCCAATTCAGCAAGCATGCCATTTTGGAAGAGTTGGAAGAAATAGCGGTTTTTGAGCACGACCATGAAAAAGCCTACGGGTTGCTGAAAGAACGTATCGGTTTGGAACGCGAATGGAACATGCAGAAGGCCGAAACGAAAATGACGGCCATGAAAGTGCGTTCGGATCTGCTTGATGCCAAACGCAAACGCAAGATATTTGAACTGGAAAACGTGAAACTGGCTGCAGCCAATCGGAAAATTGCCGAGAAGAACCGGCACATTACAGACAGCATCATTTATTCGAGCCGTTTGCAAAATGCGGTGCTTCCAAACAACGACCAACTTCTGGAATCCTTAGGAGAACACTTTCTTCTTTACAGACCGAAAGACATTGTGGCTGGCGACTTTTACTGGATGGGAAAGAATGGCGATCATACCTACTTCGCCATTGCCGATTGCACAGGTCATGGCGTGCCCGGAGCACTCGTCAGTATGACGTGTTTCAACGCGCTGAACCAAGCCGTGAGCGGACCTGTTGCACCTTCAACCGGAATTATGCTCGACACGGCTCGCGACCTGATAAAGACATTCTTCCAAACAGAGGTGAATGGCGTGCGTGACGGCATGGACATCGCACTCATCCGCATATCCAATGATCGGTCTGAAATTCAATTTTCGGGAGCACACAACCCACTCTGTTTGGCACGGAATGGCGAACTGACGGTATTTGCTGGCGACCGCCAACCAGTGGGCAATTGGGTGAAGGAAACACCTTTCACCACGCACCAGATAGAGATTCAGCAAGGCGACCGCATTTTCCTATACAGTGACGGCTATGCAGACCAGTTCGGTGGGCCCGACAACATGAAATTGAAAACGGGCAACTTCAAGAATCTACTGTTGGAAACCAGTACTATGAATCCACAGGAACAGGGAAGCCATTTGAGTACATTCTTTGAAAATTGGACCGAAGGCTACGAACAAATGGATGACGTAACCGTTTGTGGCATCCACTTCTGATCACTTCATTGCATCCAATGCGGCACGGATGGCTGTGTCATCCTCGTTGATGATGGGGTAATAACCCTCACCGTTCCAAAGACTTCTGGCAATCAAGGCGCGTAAATTCTGACGAATGGCGTTCTCGGCTCGTTTCACTTGTTCATCCGTGGCTTTCACGCCTTGCTTTCTGCCAAGTTCCACCAGTTCTGCGAATTCCGCAGCGCTCACCCTGAACTGTTTTCTGAACTCATCTACCGTTTTGAATTTCTTGAGCTCCGCAGCATGGCGCGTTGATAGTTCCAATGCGAACTCGCGCACTGCACCCACGCCAACCAACCTATTGTGATATGCGGAATAATTTGTGGTATCCAGCGGCACGAAAACATCGGGCATGATGCCTCCGCCACCGTAAACCACCTTCCCTTTCGGGGTCACAAACTTTTCATTCTTGTTCAGCGAAACGCTATCGGCCTCGTAAAGCTCACCGTGTTCGTAGCGTTCATACAGATCATGGTAGTATTGCTCGGTGTTCTCATAGGGTCGCTGAATGCTACGGCCTGTAGGCGTGTAATATCTGGCTATGGTCAAACGCACGGCAGAGCCGTCTGGCAGTTCAACCTGCTCTTGCACCAATCCTTTTCCGAACGACCTGCGACCAACGATTACGCCACGGTCGTTGTCTTGAATGGCACCCGCAACGATCTCTGATGCAGAGGCCGAACCTTCATCGATCAGAATGGAAATAGCACCTTTCTCAAAACTGCCGCGCGAAGTGGCAAAGCTGCTCTCCTTTGGCCGTGAACGGCCTTCCGTGTAAACGATCAACTGGCCTTCGTTCAACACCTCATCGCACATTTCGATGGCAGCAGTCAGGTATCCACCCGGATTGCCGCGCAGGTCGATGATGAGTTTCTGCATGCCTTGTCTGCGAAATGCGTCCAATTTTTCCTTGAACTCATCGTACGTGGTAGCTGCAAAACGACTGACCTTGATGTAACCAACACCGCCTTCCATCAAATACGCGGCATCTACACTGTAGATCGGAATCTTGTCTCTGACGATAGTGTATTGCTGAAGCCCTTTCAAACCCCTTCTGAAAATGCTGATGTGAACCTTGGAACCACGTTCGCCTCTCAGTTTCGAGATCACGTCCTGATTTTGGATGCCGACACCGGCAACCACCGAATCTTCGATCATCACGATGCGGTCGCCCGAGCGTATTCCCAATTTTTCAGACGGCCCGCCAGAGATGGGCGCCACAACTACAATCGTATCGTTGATGATGTTGAACTCGACACCGATACCATCAAAGTTGCCATTCAACGGTTCGTTCATGGCCTGCAATTCTCGGGCGGGTATGTAAGCCGAATGCGGATCGAGTTGATCGAGCATACTGATGATGGTGGACTCAGTAAGACCGTCAAGATCGACCGTATCAACATATTCGTCCATCACATAATTGAGCAGGTTGGTGATCTTCCGCGAATTGTCGGTGGCATCAGCCCCTGGCAGATCGTACAGATACGAAACGTTGAGTCTGCTACCCAAATAGATTCCTCCTGCCAAAACCAGCGACAGGATGATCGGATAATAAATGAAGAGACGAAGGCGTTTGTCGCTCATTGTTCCAGCAAGGTTATCTGCACCACTTCCACTCCTGCTTCCTTCAGAAAATCAACTCCGCTCATATCCTTGTATCCGTTCAGAAAGACAAGTCTTTTTATGCCTGCCTGATGCACCAACTTGCTGCATTCTTTGCAGGGCGACATGGTCAGATACAACGTTGAACTGCGCGCACTGTTCATGGAACGGGCCACTTTCATGATGGCGTTGGCTTCTGCATGCAACACATACCATTTCGTGCTTCCGTCATCGTCCTCGCAACAGTTGTCAAACCCCGTTGGAGTTCCGTTGTAGCCATCAGCAATGATCTGGCCTTCCTTTACAATGATGGCCCCCACCTGCTTGCGTTTGCAATGCGACAATTTTGCCCATTCCAACGCCATGCGGATGTAAGCCTGATCGTACCGGGCCTGTTTGACTGGGTCTTCGTATTTGATGAAACCTTCGTTCATTGGGTTTGCGAAGCTAAGTAGTTCAGAATTAACACGGGTCGAAAAAGGAAAAACGTGCCTGTGAAACAAAGAGCCCCGACACTTTTCAGCATCGGGGCTCCAAGTACCGAAGGCCGGGATCGAACCGGCACTCCTTGCGGAACACGAGTTTGAGTCGTGCGCGTCTACCAATTCCGCCACTTCGGCCTGTGATTGGGGCTGCGAATTTATATCTTTTTCCAATACGCGATCAGCCAAATGGCAGGATCGATGCACGAAAGCGATTTTTCTCTTCATATTTTCCCTACTTTCGCAACCCCTTAAAAACAGGTTCGAAGCACGCATGCCCTTCAACGTCAAACTCTTTACCGGAGAAGCCACCAAATATCTTTCTGAAAAGATCGCAGAAAGCTATGGTACGGAACTGAGCAATCAGACCACCTTGCGGTTCAAGGACGGTGAGTTTGAACCGTGCTTCGAGGAATCTATCCGTGGTGATGATGTTTTTATCATTCAATCCACGTTTCCTCCAGGCGACAACCTTTTGGAACTACTTCTGATGATCGATGCGGCCAAACGCGCATCGGCCAAACGCATTGTGGCAGTAATTCCGTATTTCGGTTGGGCACGTCAGGATAGGAAGGTAAAACCACGCGTTCCGATAGGTGCCAAACTGATGGCCGACCTGCTGGAAGCTGCCGGAGTTACCCGTGTGATGACGATGGATCTGCATGCCGATCAAATCCAAGGATTTTTCGATGTGCCAGTCGATCACCTTTTCGGTTCGTACCTGTTTCTCGACCACCTGAAAAAGACCATGGACATCAACAATCTGGTGATGGCCACACCTGATGTAGGTGGAACGCGCAGGGCCAATGCCTATGCAAAAGCGTTGAACGTTGATCTTGCCATTTGCTACAAGCAACGCAAAGTGGCCAATCAGGTGGCCGACATGACCGTGATCGGTGATGTGGAAGGAAAGGACATTGTGCTGGTGGACGACATCATTGACACAGGCGGAACGCTTTGCAAAGCCGCTGAAATGATGCTCGATCACGGTGCGAAAACCGTTCGTGCCTGCATTACACACCCGCTTCTTTCTGGAAATGCGCATGACAACATCCGCAATTCAAGACTTACAGAGCTCGTAACCACCGACACCATTCCGCTTCGCGAAGCAAATGAGAAGATAACGGTGTTGAGCTGCGCTCCTCTTTTCGCAGACGTGATCCGCAAGGCGCACAACTACGAAAGCATCAGCACCAAGTTCATTTTTTAATCAGTAATCAATAATCAACTAAAACAATAAACAATGGAATCGATCTCAATCAAAGGATCAAAAAGGAAGTCCCTAGGGAAAGCCGATGCAAAAGCACTCAGAAATGAAGGCTTGGTTCCATGCATCATCTACGGGGGAAAAGAAAACGTGCATGTTCAGATCGATGAGCGCGCATTCAGAGACATCATTTACACTCCGAAAAAGGTTGTGGTAAGCCTCGACCTTGGCGATGAGACTGTAAAGTGTATTCTGAAGGATGCTCAGTTTCACCCGATATCGGACAAGATCGTTCACGTTGACTTCCAACAACTTACTGGACGTCCGGTTAAAACAGCTCTCAACATCAAGATCACCGGTCAGTCGCGTGGTGTGCAGGCAGGTGGTAAACTCAAAGTGGTTCTCCGTTCTGTAAAAGTGATGGGTCTGCCAGAGGAATTGCCAAGTATCATTGAACTTGACATTACCAGCCTTCGCATCGGAAAGGCCATTAAAGTAGGCGATCTGAAGATCAAAGGCGCCACCTTCTTGGATGCTGCCGATCAGATCATTGTTGCCGTAAGCATGAAGCGCGGTGCTGTGGTTGAAGCTGGCGATGAGGAAGAAGAAGCCGCCACTGAGGAAGTAGCTGCCGAAGCTGCCGCTGAATAAGCATGAAGTACCTTATTGTTGGGTTGGGAAACATTGGCAGCGAATATGCCGAAACCCGCCACAACATAGGATTTAAGATAGTGGATGCCTTTGCGAAGGCATCCACTTCTTTTTTTAGCCAAGGCCGATCTGGCGAAGTGTGTGAGGTGAAACACAAAGGCCGCACCTTCGTGCTGCTGAAACCCAACACCTACATGAACCTGAGCGGAAAGGCCGTTCAATATTGGCTGTCTGAAACCAAGGTTCCGCTACAGAACCTGTTGGTGATAACTGACGACATTGCCCTGCCAACGGGCACCATCCGCATTCGCGGCAAAGGCAGCGATGGCGGCCACAACGGGCTGAAAAGCATCAATGAAGTGCTTGGAACAATGGACTACGCGCGCATGCGTTTCGGAGTTGGAAACGACTTTGCCAAAGGGCGACAGGTAGAATATGTGCTCGGAGAATGGACAGCAGACGACCTTGCCGTCATCAATCCGAAAATCGACAAGGCTGTGGAAGCCATAAAAGCCTTCGGCACCATGGAATTGGGGTTTGTGATGACCCAGTTCAATGGGTGATCGACATTACCCAACTACGTCCCCGCCCGCGCGAGGCTGCGCCTCGTGTGTAATATTCGGAACCGTCCACGGTTCCAAAATCCAATAACCGTATTTTCACGCCATGTCCACGCGCTACAAGACATGGCCGGGCAATCTCTATTACAACCCGCCCGCGCGAGGCTGCGCCTCGTGTGTACTATTCGGAACCGTCCACGGTTCCAAAATCCAATAACCGTATTTTCACGCCATGTCCACCCCGCCCGTGAGCCGGAAGCCGTGACTGCGGGT
>Ga0172367_10005326_pt1 | contig 15609 bp, 17 predicted proteins | sample Lak10m_FD_114542 | JGI IMG/M metagenome (GOLD analysis project Ga0172367, IMG submission 114542) | Freshwater microbial communities from Kabuno Bay, South-Kivu, Congo - kab_022012_10m | ecosystem: Environmental > Aquatic > Freshwater > Lake | place: Democratic Republic of the Congo: South-Kivu... | reverse complement strand
TTCCCCTGTAGCTCAGTCGGTAGAGCGGGTGACTGTTAATCACTAGGTCGGCGGTTCGAGCCCGTCCGGGGGAGCCAAATAAATCAAGGGCTTAGGCAGAAATGTCTAAGCCCTTTTTTATTGCGTGGTCACTTTTATGGTCACTTTGTTTTTCACTCAAATCCGAAAAAAATTTCGTGCTTGATCGAAAAATATACGGCACCAAACGACAAATAAGGTTTGAATGCAGTTGTAAGGCATCAAAGTGTTCCGACATCTTCTTTTTTTACCCTCCTTTCATAAAATTCTTTGATCTGGCTTGCAAGCCACATTTGTGGATTTCGAATTACCGGTGGAGGAACCTCTCCTGCCTTCCTCATTCGCCAAAACTGAGTCCGAGTCACGCCCAATTTTTCAACCATGTCGTTAATTTTCAGAAATTCCTTTTCCTTTTCTTTTGTCGTTGTATTTTGCTCGGATTCAATGTTCACTGGATAACCTGATTACAATGAGTTATTGCAAACGCCGCAGCGTTCAACCTGGTCTTCTCTTGCGTTCAACAGCACCCAGGCACGACAATGCGGACATGTTGAGACCTGCACTTTTTTATCCTTGATGTCTTCAGAGATAACCCATGCCGCTGAAAAATCGAGGTTTCCGAATGGGTAGGAATGCTTATAGGCATCAAAGGCGGTTATCACTGCTTGGATTGGATCATCGGCCGACTTACTCGCTGCCACCTGATAGCAAACCGCAAACAGTGTGGCATCTTTGTATTTGCGTCTACTTCCAGTCAACCCGCGTGTTGAAAACTTGATTGAGCCTGGACTGGGCGAACGTCCATGCAATTGTCGATAAGTCTGTCTTAACGGCTTGATGGGAATGCCAGTCACTTGATGCACGATTTTTACCCTGGCATGGCGTTTGAGCAATTCAATGGCGAGTGTTTGCTGTTGATACTTTTTTAGCATAGCCCCCCCCCTCAGCAGATCGAGCCGGTTAAACCGAGCATGGCTTCCACTATCGGCGGCTGTTCTTTATTGATGTTCATCAGGAACTGACTGGAAAACCGTGGAGTGAAGCAAAGCCAATTGGAGCGAGCGATGAACTGAATGTCTTCCAAGGACAAATGACCGAGTGCTGTTCGCATGGTGTCATCCGTAATTCCCAGCACTAATTCCGTCAATACTGGATTCTCCCGGGCGATCTCTCTGGCCTTGATCAACCAAGTTTGATTCATGGTGTATATCTCTTCGTCGCACCCTTGGTGATTGATCGCTGTCAGTTTGTCGAAATAGTCGTCCAAGCTTTTGAATGCAGATTGCAGCCGAATTTCATTGGCGTCACTCAAGTTAATGACTATAAGTTTCGATTTCAAATAATCGGCGCCAAACTCAGCAATCAAAGGAAAAAATAATTCCTGAAAAAATCCTTGGGTAATTGTGCTGACGTCCTTAAAATCAATGGTCAATATTTGCTGATTGGCAAAGCACTCGCGTGCGAGCCGAGCTAGGTTTTTGCCATGTAAGGGCTGCGGTATTTGGGAATCAGTGGCTGTAATGACAGCAATATGCATGCGACTTCTCCTTAGTAGCGGATGGATGATCTCCAGGCTGAGTGATGTAATTAATTTGGTTTTTTGGATTTTGCAGATGCCCAGCGTCGTCGTCCCGAACGATCGGTCCAAACATCGCAGATTGGGCATTGGCTAAAAGTTGCATTCGGGTGAATCACGCTTAGAAAGCGTACTCTGCAACATGCGCAAACAGTGAAGATCAAATCACCGGCCAAGAGCATGCTGATTAAAGACCACGCCCTATTGATGTCTAACGTGAACTGTCTTGCTACAGGTGTTATTGCTTTAGGTTCGATGAATATGTGTGACGCGATGTTTTTATAAAGGCGAAAGGCATCAACTAATACCTCAGCTGAAGCATGCTGAATAGATAGTCGCCGCCGAATATCATCGAGAATGCCCAAAAATATCGACGCGTGAATATTGCGGCCGGCGGATTGAATAACCCATTGGTGATCATGAGGTAGCATGCCTTGTTTGGGTGGGCATCCGTTTACTGATTTATACAAGTCGATACTTTGTTGCCGTGACAACCGACAAAGTTGACTGACGATAGGAGGCCGAGCGCCAAGCTGGATCAATTGCTCAGCTAAAACCCAGTGGTTGGCGAAATTTGAGGCTTTTTTAAATGGCACTGTTTTCATCGCTCCCTTCCGAAACCAAGGGTTGAAGTAAATCCACGTAGGCGCCCATGGAAACGCCATTTGGAACAAATATCGGCAACAGCCGAATAACCGCTCTGCTACTTTCAGCTTGATCCCGAAGTTGCTCCAGCGTCATGTCTGCGAGTTTTTCTATATGGTTTTTGTCCAAGCCAAATCGCCATGCTGTTTCTGCTGGGTTGCTGCGAGCACATTCCCTGGCTAGCATGAGATATTCGAAATTCAAACGGCTAAGATCTTCATCCAGTGTTGACATAGACGCCTCATAGTTGATTAATGGCTGTTGTCGGTATGCTAGGAGGTCAAAGCAGAAATGTCCCGTTCGCAAGGTGACCTGTTTTGGGTCACAAACCTCTGGAAGCCTTGATAGTTCTGCATTGGAGCTGCTATTGATTAATGGTCGTAACGTTTTTTTCTTGGACTTTGACCGCCGGATGAATGCGGAAACGCGAAACATGGACATGAATCCATTGCATGATTTCGATACTTCTCTGCTCTCGCTCCGGCTTCCAGCGTTGCTTGCCATTGTGGAATGTGCTTTTTTTGGTACGCCAATTAAATTCAAATAGTTAAAAATCATTTCGGTATTGCCTAAACCTTGAATTGTTATGGAGGACATTGTTATGAATCGACAAAGCGCAAACCAGACTGCAACTACCGGTTACCTGGTTTGGGGTGGTTTATGCGCGAGGTAATCCAATGCCTGATCGATTGGCTGGACAGCGAAACAAGCGATGAAAAAGGTCATCGCATATTGCGCGCGTTAGCACATGAATCGATAAAGAAAGCGGATTTCGATGAGTCGAAGCGACGGTTCACAGCCGAAGAAATCGTCGCTGCCGTTGGAGACTCGATAGGAAGTGCAGATCCGAAAAAGTGGATCGATTGGCCGGGTTTCTTGAAAAAATATTGCGAAACTCGCGAAGGGCAAATCATAGAGTTTGCTCGTAAACGCGGGCTAACGCATTACCCGAAACCGGAACGAAAAAGTACAAACGGCGGTCCGGGGAAACTCACCACGTTTTATATCAAAGCCGAGCGGGTACCAGAGATCATCGAGGATGAACAAGCCATTGATGGGCCCCAGATAGCCATAAGCAATGCAGCTGACCTGAAAGCCAACTATCAAATGACTGAATTGGGTGAAGTTAAACCTAGTTGGATCGCGAGTTGGTTATTTAGAGATGGACAAATCAAATTGCGCCAATGGCATGTTTGGTGCCTACTGGGCTGGCTGGCGACAATCGGCGGACTTGCAGTATTAATTGCCTATGCTGGATGGCTATCCTTATCCGAACCAAGGTCCGTTACAACGCGCGATCTGACCTTGTTGGTAAGTATTTTTGTGATTCCTTATTGTGCCTGGGTGACTATCATCAAGCCTTGGATATTATTGTTGGACGATCGGATAATCGTAGCCCATGAATTATTCACAAATTTTTATGAACAATCTGCACAGTTCGAATTACTCAGGGATGGCGATTTACGAGTGGTGCGGTTAGTTCGGTATTCAGCGACATGCCCAATTTGTGGCGCCACCGTTTATCTTGAAAAAGGCGAACCAGATTATCGGCGAAGGTTGGTAGGTCGATGCTATGAAAGTCCTCGAGAGCATGTGTTTAGTTTCGATAGAATCACGCGTTGTGGAAGGTTACTGGTTGATCGTTAAGTTTCATGTAAGTGCAACAACGACCCCTTTCTGCCGTTCACCTATGAAAGCAAGTTACGTCTGCAGTACACCCTTTTGCCGACATTCCAAGTTTCCATCCCTCGAAGTAGCGTAGCGGCTGTAAAATGGATTTTTACCTAATGGAGATGCTGGCAAAGCCAAATACTGGATTTCAATCGGCGTTGAAAATTTTCCACTTAATGGGCGTCCAAAAACAAAAAAAACACCGGACGAGGCCCACTTAATCGTGGGATTTTATGTGCGGTACTTTATCAAAACGAGTTGCCAGACCATATTTCACTGTTTACGTTAGATTGATTTTGAATCTCGCTGTTGGGGTGAAACCAAAACAGCAATGAATAAGCATTTTCTCAAACACTTCAGGTATGCCTGAACTATTTTGCACAAAATCAAGCATCTTGCTTTACTTTGTCAAAGCCTTCGACAATCGAATAGACGGGACAACCAGAATGGCGGATCATTAAAACTTTGAATGAGGGGTAAGTAATGCATCATGAGTTCTGGCATCAACGCTGGCAACAAAATCAGATCGGTTTCCATAAACAAGAGATTAATCCGCTTTTAGAGCGTTATTGGCCCAAGTTAGCTATTAACCCTGGTGCACGGGTGTTCATACCGTTATGTGGCAAAAGCAATGATATGCTGTGGCTACTAGCCATGGGTTACCAAGTCGTGGGGGTTGAATTAAGTCCACTGGCTGTTGAATCGTTTTTCGCCGACAACGGCTTACAGCCAATGGTACGGCGACAGGGTGATTTTTGGGTTAACGAAATAGACGGGTTACAAATATTCTGTGGGGATTTTTTTGCCTTGCAGCCAACTGATCTCGGCGAGATTGACGCAGTTTATGACCGAGGATCATTGGTAGCGTTGCCCCCCGAAATGCGCATTGAGTATGTATCGAGCTTGTACGCCATGCTGCCCCCGAATGTGCAAATTTTGTTGATAGCTTTTGATTATCCTCAGCATGAAATGCCTGGACCTCCCTTCAGTGTGCAGCGCGAGGAAGTTGAGAGTTTGTATTTGCATTGGTGCGATATCGAATTGTTGACGAGCGAGAACGCGTTCGAGAGCGAAGCTCATTTTAAAGATCGAGGCTTAACTAGAATGACGGAGCACACCTATCGGCTCGTCGTACGTTAATTTTTCCACTTTGATAGAAATTTCGAGGGGTAATACAGTTTGATTTAGCAAGCACTAATTTTTTTGGCGGTGGTTTGAAAGTTGACTGGGAGATAAGCATGAATCTATCGTTAATTATTCTACTTTTAGCCATCGGGCTTATCTCTGGAGTAGCATCTGGGGTGTTTGGAATTGGTGGCGGTATTTTGATTGTCCCCGCATTAGTTTATTTAGCAGGATTCTCGCAACATACTGCTATTGGTACCAGTTTGGCAATTTTGCTTCCCCCTGTGGGGCTGGCCGCCGTGATTGAATATTACCGTCATGGTAATGTAGATATAAAAGCGGCGTTGATCGTTGCAGCGGCACTCTTTCTTGGTGGTTGGATTGGGGCTGCGATCGCTAATCATGTGCCGGAAATTCAATTAAGACTGGCATTCGGTATCTTTGTGGTGATACTGGGTATTTACTTAATAATAAGCGCTTTACGCCGTATGTTTTGGATATGAAACCAATAGCTTCTAAATAGTCATTTGGCTAATCAATATTATATTTTTTGCGTTTTCGCCAGAATGTCGCGCGACTCATGCCAGAATAGCTTGCAGCTGCCTCCAAATTACCGCCGGTCATTTGTAATGCTTCACGGATCAACTCTTCTTCGTTCTGATATTTTTTATGTTTGGCCACTGATGGTTGTTCGCTAATAGCTGGCGTTTTGACTTCACGAAATTCCGGTGGTAAATCATCAAGACTCAATTCGTTCCCGCGTCCTACCGCAAACGCGTATTCAACGACATTAATCAGCTCCCTGACATTGCCCGGCCAGTGGTAATCCAGTAAACGCCGCATGGCTTCCGGAGCGATGCTGTCGATATGGCGTCGGCCATGCAGATTATGCAGATTGATGCTGTGCCAAAGTAATAAATTGACGTCCAGCCGCCGTTCTCTTAAAGGCGGAAGAAATACGGGAACCACTCGTAGCCGATACATCAAGTCCTCTCGGAACCGTCCGACTTTTACCTCTTCACGTAACGAGCGGTGGGTGGCGGCAATGATCCGTACATCAACATTGACAGCCGAATCGCCGCCAACCGGAATAAAGCTTTGCTCTTGCAATACCCTCAGCAGTTTGGCCTGTAATTCCAAGGGTAACTCGGCGACTTCGTCCAGAAATAACGTGCCGCCATGTGCACGTTGAAACAAACCGGCATGTGATCGCAGCGCACCGGTAAAAGCGCCTTTGACATGACCAAACAGTTCGCTTTCCAACAAACTGGGTGTCAAAGCAGCACAGTTGATGGCCAGGAAAGGTTGTTCATGGCGAGAGCTTTCCTGATGTAAGGCGCGAGCTACCAATTCCTTTCCAGTTCCCGACTCCCCCCGAATTAACACAGTGGCTTCGGTTTCCGCGACATTACGGATAATTTTAATCGCTTCCAGCATGGCTGGATCACGGGACAAAATGCCATGGAAACTTTCGCTGTTGCTCTGTTGGCCAATCGTTGTTTCAGTTGAAGCTTGGGGTTGGAGAAATTCTAGTGCGCCGGCAAATTGCCCCTCGGCATCAAAGAAGGCTCGGGCAGTCCGGTAGCAGGAGACGCGTTCACCATTAGCGCGCTTAGGTTTCACGATCTGCGCTTTGATTGATCCCAGTTCAGCCAGTCCGCAAGGATCTTGTCCCTCCTCACAACCCAACGTTTGAGCGCACGGTTTACCCAAAACAGATTCCGCCGGTAGACCAAACAGTTTCTCTGCCCCTTTACTCCAGAACAGTACTTTTCCGCCCGCATCAACGGCAAAGACTGCGCCAACATCCACTAAGTCGGTGAGTATCGCGATGACTTGATCAGGACCGATCTGGCTGAGCCAGCGATTAAAAAAAGGGGAAGATTGACTCATGGAATAGACGTGATCGTTTCAAATTTGTCTCAAAAGTAGCATAAATGTATCAATGTTTCAATTTGAAACACCTGTTATCCATTTGATATGCTGATTTGCCTTGAATTTAGTGCGCAGAAGCTATTTAACGAGTTGGCACGATACTTGATATAAGTTTATTAGTTAATACTGAAAAACATGCTTTGTGGAGTATCGTTATGATTTTTCGTCAATTGTTTGAGACTGAAACCTCAACCTACAGCTATTTATTAGCGTGTGAACGCACCCATCGTGCCGTGTTGATTGACCCAGTCGCTTCGGAAATAGATGACTATATCCAACTGCTGCAAGCCTTGAGTCTGAAATTGATTTACACCCTGGAGACTCGCGTCCATGCCGACCACATTACTGCTTCCGGCTTGTTGCGTGAAACACTCGGCAGCAAAAGCGTCGTGCACCGCGATGCCGGGGCGATGTGCGCGGATTTGCTGGTCACCGACGGTGTGCTGTTACAGGTGGGAAATCTGGAGTTCGAGGTCCGCCATACACCGGGGCACACCAACGGTTGCGTCAGTTATGTGATGTCTGATCGAGTGTTTACCGGCGATGCATTGTTGATCGGCGGCAGCGGCCGTACCGACTTTCAGCAAGGTAATGCCGGCCAACTTTACGACAGTATCACCAGCAAACTGTTCAGTTTGCCGGTGGATACACTGGTATATCCCGGACACGACTATCAGGGCAACACGGTATCGACCATCAAGCAGGAAATGGCGAAAAATGCCCGTCTGGGTGGTGGCAAGTCGCGCGACCAATTCATCGCCATCATGCAAGATCTGAAACTGGCCTACCCGCGCTTTATCGACAAGGCGTTGCCGGCTAACCAGTCCTGCGGACTGGCTGTGGAATAAGCGAGGACTCGACCATGTTATTGACGCTAAGTTTGGCGGTGATCATCGGTTTGCTGTTGGGCTTACTCGGCGGCGGCGGATCGATACTGACGGTGCCGATGTTGGTGTACGTGCTGCACGTTGAACCGAAGCTTGCCATCGTCACGTCGTTCGTTGTTGTGGGTATTTCCAGCTTGATGGCTCTAATCTCTCATGCTCGGCGTGGTGCGGTGTGCTGGAAAAGTGGGGTGTTCTTTGGGCTGGCGGGCATGGCCGGGGCCTTTGGCGGCGGACGGCTGGCAGCACAGTTTTCCAGCGATGTGTTAATGACGCTGTTTGGTTTGGTGAGCTTATCGACCGGTTTGTTGATGCTGCGCGGAAAACGTGGCGATGCCAAGCCAAACGTGATCGGTCAGATCACATCCGTTTGTCCGTTGCAGGTGCCATTTTTTCGGGTGTTGTTCGACGGCTTTTTTGTCGGGGGTTTGACCGGCATGGTGGGTGTGGGCGGCGGTTTTTTGATCGTACCGGCATTGACGCTGCTGGTCGGCTTGCCGATGCAAGGCGCAGTTGGCACGTCTTTACTAGTCATCGCCATGAACGCACTGGCCGGCTTGAGTGGTTACAGCCAGCACGTCGATCTGGATTGGCAACTAACTGGATTAGTCGCTGCTGGCGCCATTTTCGGCAGTGCGGTCGGTGCGTGGTTGTCGGCTTACGTCAAGCCGGCGGCGTTGCGTAAAGCCTTTGCGGTGATGGTGATATTGGTAGCCGGTTATGTGTTGTCACAAGCCATGAGCGCTCAACTGCTCAGCTCGGCAGAGCTGTGGCTAACCAATGCGAGAGACGCAGGACGGATAGTGGTTGGATTGTTACTGATGTTATTGGTACTGCGCATCGGTCGCTTTATACACAAAGCAGACGTCGTCGTATTCACGCTGCATTAAATAGCAAACGAGGCATAAAGATGGACAGCGAACAGTTTGAACAAGTGCATCAGCATTGGAAAAGCCGGGTCGACATGATCGGCAACCTGCTGATCGAGATTTTTCATTATCTGGCTTTGTTTGTGATCGGCGCCAGTGTGGTCTGGTCTGGCGTGATTGCCTACGGTGGCATGATGCTGCATGGCCACGCCACCATCGGCGACATTTTGCTGTTATTCATCTATCTTGAATTGGGCGCGATGGTGGGTATTTATTTCAAGACTAACGCCATGCCGGTGCGATGTCTGATTTACATCGCCATCACCGCGCTGGCCCGCTTGGTGATTGCCGATGTCCAGGCCCATCATGAGGCCGGCATGGGGATGTTATGGGTATCCGTAGCGATTTTACTGTTGGCGATTGCCAGCCGGGTGATCCGCAAACCGCCGTCGGAATCGGAATATCACTGAGTTGAGTCAGATTAGCTAGGTCGTTAATGGAGGTGACGGTCGACGCGGGGCTAATCAGCCCGGCAACTTTCAAGGAGCTTTACTGTTGGGGGATGAAAATGCCGCACAAACGGGATTTTCGAAAATGATGACAAAAAGAGCCTATCAAGGTCGAGGAGACAGTATGAACTATTCAATCAACCCTGCCCGCCGTCGCTTTTTTGCGCAAACCGGTGTCGGATTATTGGCCTACGCAGGGATGCCGGCTTGGTTGCGCGCCATGGAAGGGATGGGTGAAATGCCGAAAATGGCACCGAAAAAGGCATCAGCTAATTTTCACCCGGATGTCGAACTCGACTTGATTTGTAAACCGTCGACGGTGGCACTACTGCCCGGGCAACCGACCCGCGTTCAGCAGTATTTTGCAAAACTGGTGAAAGGCCCCGCCCACACGCTGACTGAAATTCCCGGCTCTTACCTCGGCCCGATCATGCGTTTCGAAAAAGGCCAGAAAATCCGCATCAATCTGCGCAACGAACTGGATGAACCGACCATCACCCACTGGCACGGACTGCATGTGCCCGCCGAAATGGATGGCCATCCCTTGTATGCGATCGACAAGGGCCAGACTTTCGTCTACGAGTTTGAAATGCTGAATCGTGCCAGCATGAATATTTATCACCCGCATCCGCACAACACCACGGCGAAGCAGGTTTATCACGGTCTGGCCGGCGCGATTTTGGTCAATGACCAGGAAGAGCGCCGATTGGAATTACCCGGAGGCGAATACGAAGTGCCGATCGTGATTCAAGACCGGCTATTCGACGCCAACAATCAACTGCAATATGTCCGTCAGATGCACGATCGCATGATGGGCTTTTACGGCGACCGTATTTTGGTCAACGGTCGCCCAGACTTTAAGCTCGACGTAGCCAGCCGGGCTTATCGCTTCCGTATCCTCAACGGCTCAACGGCGCGCATTTACAAGCTAGCCTGGGACGACAACTCACCCGTTACCGTGATCGGTACTGACGGTGGCTTGCTGGAAACGCCTGTCAACAAACCTTACGTGATGCTGGCCCCCGGCGAACGTTTGGATGTGTGGGCGAATTTCAGCGGGCGGAAAGTCGGCTCACAACTGGTATTGCGCAGCCGTTCTTTTTCCGGCGTATTGCCGGGAATGGCCGAACGCATGATGACCGGCCGACACGGTGGCGATGATCAGCAACACGGCGGTGGCGGCCACCGCATGGGTATGGGTGGCATGCATGGAAGTGCCTTGCCGGTTGGTAGCGATTATCCGATTTTCACGGTGCGCGTAACCAAAAATGTTAGCGACAGTCCGAAGCTACCCAATCAATTATCGACGATTAAGCACTACACACTGGCTGACACTGCCAATCCCAACAAACCTGTGCCGATTGGTATTTCCGAAGGGCCAATGAAAATGGTGTTGAACGGCCGACCCTATGCTTATAACGACATCCTGCCCAGCGAACGTATCCCGTTCAATACCGTGCAACTGATGGAGATTTTCCATGCCCATGGTGGCAGCGGTGGAGGGCATGATGGTAACAAAGGCGGCGACCAAGCCAAATCGCAATCCATGCAAGGCATGCAGCACGGTGGTGATAAAACGTCCGAATCCGGCGGCCACAAAATGGGCGGCATGGGCATGATGGGTGGCATGAACCACAGTGGTGACGACAAGCCGCAAGACGATGGCGGTCATCGCATGGGGGGAATGAGCATGCGCCAAGGCAACGAGGGCGGAGAAGGCCACAAAATGGGTGGCATGGGTGGAGGTATGGGCATGATGATGTCGATGGCCCACCCAATCCATTTGCACGGCCAATATTTCCAGATCCTCAGCCGCACCATCGGCATGGGCGAAGGCGACAATTACGCTACGGTCAAGGACGGTTTCATCGAAGGTGGCTGGAAAGATACCGTACTGGTAATGCCCGGCGAAAGCGTCAAGATCATCAAGCCGTTCCAGGATTTCAAAGGTTTGTTCATGTATCACTGCCACAATCTGGAGCATGAGGACATGGGCATGATGCGGGATTTTTCCGTGGAATAAACGTAGGAACAGAATCGATCCGGATGGGTGACAAAAGACAAACTGATCTCCCCAAGGGCAGTATTGTTTTAACAGTCCCTCTCCGGATCAACCTGATAGGAGAAAAGTAATGCCTACAAGAATGGAAAAAATTGAGATTGAAGGCATGCATTGTGTGGGGTGCGAAGATATTCTGAAGCAGGCACTTGGCGGGATAACGGGTGTCGAGAGCGTAAATGCCAGCTATGGTGCGCAAACTGTTGAGGTCGTTTACGACAATACCAAAACTCATCGTGCGGATATTGAACGGGTAATTGTTGCCAAGGGTTATGGCATTAAGACTACCCAGGCATCCGGCGATGTCTGGCGACGGGTAAAACACTTTATTTTGTTTTTACTGTTATTGGTTGTAGTGGGTGGCATCGCTTTTTGGGGCAAAAGCCAAATGCCGGGTGTGATGCAGCAAATCCAGCCGCAGATGAGTTACGCCGTATTGCTCGGAATTGGTTTTCTGACTGGCTTTCACTGCATTGGCATGTGCGGTGGTTTTGTAGTCGGTTATACCGATCCGGCTAAGTCCAAGGCCCGCCAGTTACTGGCACATTTGAGTTATGCCTTCGGCAAAACCTTGTCCTACACGGTCCTCGGCGCAGGTTTTGGTTTGCTCGGTGCCAGCATCGCCATTACCCCGCAAATTCGCGGCGCCGTGGCCCTGGCCGCTAGCTTATTTTTACTGATCTACGGCCTGAAAATGCTCAATGTGTTTGCGTTTTTACGGCGATTTACCCTGCGGATGCCCAAGACTGTTAATCGGGCCATTGCCGACGAGTTGCGCAAACCACCCCGTAGCGCGTTGCGCACCGGATTATTGACCGGGTTACTGTTGGGTTGTGGCCCACTGCAAGCCATGTATGTGATGGCGGCCGGCAGCGGTGATCCGTTCCAGGGTGGGATGATCTTGTTGATGTTTGGTTTGGGTACGTTGTTGCCGCTCTTGGGGTTCGGTGTGTTCGCCAGTTTGTTATCGCATACCGCCATGCGGCAAATGGTTCAGGTATCCGGCATCTTGGTGATTGCGATGGGGGTGATGATGGCGCAACGCGGCCTGATGATGCTCAAAGCTAGCCATATGCCAACAACGCCTACTCAAACCCTGCAGCAAACTCATTAATCCCATTTTTTATAACAAAGGGAGATTCAACCATGCATCAAACGTCTATAGAGCCGGTTATACCCAAGTCCAGCCTGCTGCGGTGGGAGATCGGGTTTGCCATGCTGATCAAAATCCTGTTGTTGATTGGCTTGTGGTTTCTGATTTTTCGCTGGATGGATAAACCCACCACTAAACCGGATATTGCCGAGCATTTTGCCTTGCCTACCGCACAGCAAACCAGTAACCCCGCTTTTTCTTCGCAACTAAACCAGGAGTCTCGCCATGTTCGGTGATGATATTGTCATGCTCTCCCGTATGCAGTTCGGGCTAACCGCGCTGTATCACTTTTTATTCGTGCCGCTGACTTTGGGCATGACCTTTATTCTTGGCATCATGGAGTCGGTGTATGTGATGACCGGCCGCCAAGTCTACAAGGACATGACCAAGTTTTGGGGCAAACTGTTCGGCATCAACTTCGCGATGGGTGTCACTACCGGTCTAACGCTGGAATTCCAGTTCGGTACCAACTGGGCTTATTACTCGCATTATGTTGGCGACATCTTTGGGCCTTTGCTGGCCAGCGAAGGCTGGATGGCTTTCTTTCTGGAGTCGACTTTTGTCGGTCTGTTCTTTTTCGGCTGGGACAAACTCAGCAAGGTGCAGCATTTAACGGTGACCTGGTTATTGGCGGTTGGTACCAGTCTGTCGGCGCTGTGGATTTTAATTGCTAATGGCTGGATGCAGCACCCGGTCGGTGCCGAGTTCAACTACGAAACCCTGCGCATGGAGATGACCAGCTTTGCCGACGTGTTCTTCAATCCGGTCGCCCAGGTTAAATTCGTCCATACCGTCGCCGCCGGTTATGTGACCGGCTCAATGTTCGTACTCGGCATCAGTTCCTGGTACTTGCTCAACAAGCGCGACATCGGTTTTGCCCGTCGTTCGTTCTCGATTGCCTCGGCGTTTGGCCTGGCATCGGTGCTATCCGTGATCGTACTCGGCGACGAGAGCGGTTACACCTCGGGTGAAACACAAAAACTGAAATTGGCGGCCATCGAATCGGAATGGGAAACCCATCCGGCACCGGCCAGTTTCACGGTATTTGGTTTCCCTGATCAGGAAAATGAGAAAACCGATGCCGCCATCAAGATTCCGTATGTACTGGGCCTAATCGCCACCCGGTCGATCGACGAAGACGTCAAAGGCTTGAAGGATTTGCGCGCCGAAAGTGCCGAGCGCATCAAGAGCGGCATGGTGGCCTATGGCGAATTGCAGAAACTGCGCGCCGGCGATCTAACCGCCAAATCGGCCTTCGAAGCGCATAAAGCGGATCTGGGCTACGGATTATTGCTGAAAAAATACACCGATAAAGTGGTCGATGCCGATGCAGCGACCATTCAAAAAGCCGCCAACGACACCATACCCAAAGTCGCACCGCTGTTCTGGACATTCCGGGTGATGGTGGCCTGCGGCTTTACGATGTTGTTCATCTTTGCGATGACCTTTTACTACTGTGCCACCCGAGTCGCCGACCAGAAGCGCTGGTTATTGCGGATGGCGGTATGGTGCATCCCACTGCCGTGGATTGCGGCTGAAACCGGCTGGTTCGTCGCCGAAGTCGGCCGTCAACCCTGGACCATCTCCGGCATCTTGCCGACCGACATGAGCGTCTCCAGCCTGAGTGCCGATCAGCTTTGGTTCAGCATCGGCGGCTTTGCTCTGTTCTACACCGTGCTGTTAATCATCGAGATGTACCTGATGTTGAAGTACGTGCGGCTTGGTCCCAGCAGTTTGCATACTGGCCGCTATTGTTTCGAACAGCAACACGCTTAATCCACTCGCCATAAGGAGTTCATCATGTTTGATTATGAAACCATCCGCCTGATCTGGTGGGTCTTTATCGGTGTCGTCGGCATCGCCTTTGCCTTAACCGAAGGCTTTGATTTCGGCGTCGGCACCTTATTGCCGTTCGTGGGGAAAAGCGATGTCGAGCGGCGGGTGATCATCAACACCGTCGGTGCGACCTGGGAAGGTAATCAGGTTTGGCTGGTACTGTTGGGCGGGGCGATTTTCGCGATCTGGCCAGCCGTGTATGCCACGCTGTTTTCCGGGCTGTATGTAGCGATGTTATTGGTGCTGTTCTCGCTGTTCTTTCGACCATCGGCGTTCGATTACCGCAGCAAAATCGAAGATCCGCGTTGGCGCAATGCCTGGGATTGGAGTCTGTTTATAGGTAGCAGCTTGCCACCGATCCTGCTCGGCGTGCTGGTGGGCAATCTGATTTTGGGCTTGCCGTTTCACTTCGATCAGGACTTGCGTTCATTTTATACTGGTTCGTTCTGGGCCTTGTTGAGTCCATTTGCGTTGCTGTGCGGTGTGACCGGCTTGTTGCTGACGACCTTTCATGGCGCCTTATTCCTGAAATGGCGTACCGAAGGCGCCATCCATCAGCGTGCCGTGGCCACCGTTAACGGACTCGGCCCCATGCTGTTGCTGGCTTTAGCCGCTACCACGCTGTGGGTGTTCGTCGGCATTGACCGTCCCGAAATCACGCACATGGCGGCGACCGATGCGCCGTCCAATCCACTCAATAAAACCGTGATTGCTCAGGGTGCTACTTGGTCGCAGCACTTCATGGCGCATGCCTGGATGTGGTTGGCACCGGTGCTTGGCTTTGCCGGCATTGCCTTGGCTTGGCTATTAGGCAAAGGCGAGTCGCGCATGGGTGCATTCATCGCCAGCAGCTTGGGCATCGTCGGCATTGCTTTGAGTGTCGGTTTTGGCTTGTTTCCGTTCTTGCTGATCTCATCGACCGACCCGGGTTCCAGCTTGACGTTGTGGGACGGTACTTCCAGCCATTCCACCTTATTGCTGGGCTTCTGGATCACCATCGTCTTTCTACCCATCGTGCTGCTCTACACCCGCTTTGTGTACCGGGTGATTTGGGGCAGCGTTACTGAAGACGTCATATTGAAAGACAGTCACACACTTTATTAAGGAGAAGCATCATGTGGTATTTCGCTTGGATACTCGGCGTCGGTTTCGCGGCGTCTTTTGCCATCATTAACGCCATGTGGCTCGAGTCGGTGTGCGACATCGACCATCACGGTATCGACCAATCCTGCGAGGATTTGGCCAAACGCAGCCAGGAAAGGCTGTCATGACCACCGAACGCATCGTCCGGATTGTCGCGGGCTTTTTCATTCTGCTGTCTCTGAGCCT
>Ga0172367_10005325_pt1 | contig 15610 bp, 13 predicted proteins | sample Lak10m_FD_114542 | JGI IMG/M metagenome (GOLD analysis project Ga0172367, IMG submission 114542) | Freshwater microbial communities from Kabuno Bay, South-Kivu, Congo - kab_022012_10m | ecosystem: Environmental > Aquatic > Freshwater > Lake | place: Democratic Republic of the Congo: South-Kivu... | reverse complement strand
GTGGCGGAAAGTGTACGAGAAACGCAAACCCGAGATCACCTACGACCAGTTCGTGCTCCACGAGAAGCGGAAATTCAACCGCGGGCAGATCGAGGGGACCTATTTCGACATCCTCTACACCCGGTCCTATGACCAGATCCGGGCAGTCCCTGCAAGCAAAGGTACGGTGGTGGGAAAAGAGACTATCGAGGCCGTGGTCACGGATGCATCGCTTGCCTTCGACAACCCTGCCGTGTATGAAGTCTCGCATGAGTCCGTCAGCAAAGTTCTCTCGTTTACCCATACCTACAGCGGGCAGGCACTCACTGGTGAGACGATTGAAGCCTGCGGCATCTGCGAGCAGCATGGCGGCGAACGCTGGCTCATTGTCGGTACTACCCGCGAGGCCCGGGGAGAGTATATCCTTTCAACAAGCCTGCTTAATCAGTGAAGGAGAGAATTCACGTTTTTTATCCTGCCTCCTCAGCCTCCGGCCGGCTTACACATTCCCGTTGGTGCGTTCTTGGAGAATGCCAGACCTCTACCGAATCCTCGTACTGCCCGGGGAAAAACTCCCCTGACGGAATGAACCCGAATTTTGAAAGGATATGCTTCATGATCGGGCGTGGCATCACCACGCTCACCCTGTATCCCTCCGCAAGCCACCGCCGGATCAGCTCCTGGGTGTTTCCCGAGTTCTTTTCACGAGAGATGATGTAGTGAAGGCAGAGCCGGTTTTCATCCCGCAGCTCCAGCCAGCCCGAGAAGAGGTGTTCACAAAAACCAAGTGCATCACCTTCAGGGGTCCCGGTCTCGATTCGCGTTGCAGTCATCTGAAGTCACATCCTTTCGTATGCGATCCAGACCGTTTTAGAAAACCCAGATATAAGGGGCGGGGGAGCGGGAGGTGAAAGTGAAACCGCCGGAAGCGGGAACCGGTAGATGATCAGCAGGAAAAAGGGTGGGTGTGAACAGGGGGATGATCGGCGGGACCCGCTTTGGTGGAGGGAGAAGGTGCGCCCCTCACTCACAGCAGTTCTGAAAGGCGCTTTCCAACGCTGCTTTCGCACTTTTCCTTGTACTTACAGCGATTACAGGGAGCATTGAGCGGAGGTTCGGGCAGGGTGCCCCCGGCGATTGACTTGTATTTATGCAGGGTGGCAATGACCTGCCGGCGGTCGCGGGGCTGCACGACATGGTGCCGCGAGACCCCGTCGGGGATGTACTCCACATTCCCGCCTTCGACCTCCTTCCCGGTCATCTCCTCCAGGCAGAGGGCAATCGCCGCGATGCGGAGCCGGTCCGCGGCATACGTCCCCATTGGCATTGCCCCGGCAGCCCGGATGAGGGAGAACGAACCGTCCTCCGTGATGCGGTCGATCATCCCGGCAAGGGCATGTTTCTCCGAGAAGACCCGGACATCGGTCTCCTTTGCTGGCTTCCACTCATTTTTCTGGCATGCGGTGATGCAGATATCCAGATATTCCCTGAGGGCGGGATCGATGGTCGGGCGTACCGTCAGGATCTCGCCCCATATCGCGTCCGCATCAAGGGGTTTGCCCAGGTGGTAGGAGATCTGTTTGCAGACCGCATACCGGTCCGATTCCGTGACCGTATCATTGCGCTCGTAATAGAACCGGACCGGGCAGGTGTGCACCCGCACAAGGTCCGATATTGTAGTATGCCCTTTCTGTTCCACCAGAATAATTCCTCAGGATAATGGTGGGAAACCCAAACGGATTATAGTTATTGGAGCATTTCCGTATTGCACGGGAGGAATTTTTGTTTCATGCACGGTTGGTGACCATGGTCATGGTCCGCAATCGTTCAGCAATATCAGGGGTGAGCAGGCCCGCTGGAAGTCTCCACCTCCAGTTGCCTTTCTCGCTTCCGGGGGTATTCAGCCGTGCTTCCATCCCGATCCCGAGAATATCCTGCATCGGGATGATGACGGTATCCGCGCCGGAGATCATCGCAAGCCGGACAAGTGTTTCCGGCAGATCTCCGGCCTGCACCCGGGACCCGAGGTACTGTCTGACCCGCTCACGATCAGCCTCCCGGGAAGCTGCCTCGAACCATCCCCGTACCGGGGGATTATCATGGGTACCGGTGTACAGGAGGACATTTTTCGGAATGTTATGGGGGCATGGGGATTTCCGGCCAAATCATCCGTGAAAGCAAAGAGCAGGACCCGCATCCCCGGGAGATTAAATTTTGTCATGATCTCGCGGACATCCGGCGTGATGATCCCCAGGTCTTCAGCAATCACCGGCATTTTTGGAAACCGCACTTTTACTGCCGATAACAGCTCCTCGGCAGGCGCCGGCACCCACTGCCCGCGGATTGCTGTATCAGCACCGGCAGGAACTTCCCAGCAGGCAACCAGTCCCCGGAAGTGGTCGATCCGGACATAGTCTGAAAAGGTGAGGGCACGCTCCAGCCTTCGGATCCACCAGGAGAACCCGGTTCTCCGGTGTTCATCCCAGGCGTATAACGGGTTTCTCCAGAGTTGTCCGGTTGCACTGAAATAATCCGGGGGAACCCCGGCCACAACAACCGGCCTGAGCCCGGTATCGAGCCGGAAGAGTTCCGGGTGTGTCCAGACGTCGGCACTGTCATAATCCACATATATGGGCATGTCACCGATGATCCTGATTCCCTGCTCTGAACAGTATGCCCGCAGTGGCAGCCACTGGGACTGGAACTGGAACTGCAGGAACTGCTCCTGCTCGATCTCCTTTGCAAGCTCTGTCCTCTCCACGTCCAGTGCATCCGGCCTGCAATACCTGATCTCCTCCGGCCAGTCCGCCCATGTCCGGTCATGGAATTTCCGGTGGAGTGCAACGAAAAGTGCAAAATCGGAAAGCCAGCCTGCATTTTCCCGGCAGAACCGATCATAACCGGCATGATCACCCCTGCCATGCCGGAACTGCTCGCAGGCATGGGTAAACAGGACCTTTTTGAACCTCTCCACCTTGGTGTAATCCACTGAATCCTCGGGAAATTCCGGGACTGATGCGAGATCCTCCTGGTTCAGGAGTCCCTCTCTCACCAGGAGTTCGGGGCTTATCAGCAGGGGGTTGGCCGCAAACGCTGAGAAGCTGTTATACGGTGAGTTGTCATGGCCCGTGGATGTCGGGTTCAAGGGGAGGATCTGCCAGTATTTCTGCCGTGCCCTGGCAAGAAAATCAGCAAACCGGTAAGCAGCCGGGCCCATATCCCCGATCCCGAAGGGAGAAGGAAGCGAGGTGATATGCAGGAGAATTCCACTCCCGCGTTCGTTCAGCACGAACACTTCACCCCAAGGTTGGTACCCAGCTCCTCAAAGGCGGTCAGCCAGTGCCGGGCAGATTCATCCCCACCCTCAGCCTTTTTTTTCATCTGGGCCTTCTTCTGTCTCCCGATCCGGAAGTACATATTCTGGCTCTCCCAGAGATCGTATTTCAGAAAGAGCGGTGCGAGAGTCCTGACGAGTGCGTTGATGGTTTCCATGAGGCTGATGTCATCTGCACTATCGGGGATCTGCTGCATACGGGAGAGGATTGCCCGTGTTGCGGCAAATTCCAGGGGTGCTGCATCCGGGATAAATTTCTCGTTGACCATCTCGTGGACGAGAATGTAGAGGTCTGCCATATCAATATTCTTTTTCCTGATGGCTTTCTGCAGGTCAGTATTGAGGATCTGCCAGATAGGATCCTCAAGCGCCCGGGGTGCCGGGACCTGCATCTCACGCATCACCTTGAGAAGGGGGAAATACTGGCGGTAGATCTGGCGGTATTCGGACTCAAGATTGGTGAGCATCGAATTCAGAATATAGTAGAGGACCCTGCGCTGACCATCCTTGAAGAGGTCCCAGAGCGTGTAAGACCGACTCCCGAAATGCCGCTCAATGGCTATGATCAGCTGCGGCACATCGCTCATGGCAAACGCAGCCTTGAGTTCAGACTTCATCCGCAGGAACGCTTCCCCGTCTGCAGACTCCCGGGCACCCCCGAGGAAATTGTGGTTCCCGAGGTAGAATACCGCAAACTCAAGGGTATTCTCCTCCCCGGTTATCCGGGACCTGAGGAAGACTTTCCCCATGGCAAGGCGGAGATCCCCCGCAACCGAACGCTCGTACTCTGAGGTCCGGATCGTATAGTTCGTGATCTGGACCTGATCCGGGGACTCGGCCACCGGGATGAGAGCGCTACGTGGAATCCCACCCGGGAAAGATCAACCACTGCCGTCCTGACAAAATTCCGGTATACTTCGGCGCCGTTCCCGTACTCCGGCAGGTTGCTCGGTGCATCGTGGAGAAGGGTGATAAAGTCAGGTTCGAGGTCCAGGCCGGTGACTTCCCGGAGGAGCTGCATGGCCCGGCATGCGTACTGCATCACCTGGACCGGCTCAATGCCTGAAATGTCATCGAAGAACCAGCCGCAGCTCGTGTACATCAGGAGTGCATGCCGTTGCATCTCCAGCATTTTGAGAGCCTGTACCCGCTCCTCCCGGGACAGCGGGCGGAACGTGTGACGGTCAAAGAACGCAACGATGGCTGTCGGTGACCGGTTGAGGATGACTTCGATGTAATCGTTCCTTGCCTGCCACGGGTCAGAGACAAACGAGTTCATCCGGTCCACATAGATGGGTACCAGGGTATCCCGGAGCCAGTCCATTGCCCTGCGCAGCGGTGCCCGCCATTTCTGGTGCCAGGTGATCTCACAGCCCCTGACAAGGGGAGGGGGTTGCGGGACACCGGTCTGCCCGTGGGAATGAGGGCCGTTTGTCCTGACAATGGTACCATGGGTACAGCAGCCGCAGTCACTTCTCCAGCGTTCTATCCCGTGGGGACAGCTCCAGGATGTATTTTCGAGGATTGTGACTTCATTGACCGGGGGGAAGAGCGCGAGGTACTCTCCGGGGATGGTGATACGGGCAGGATGTTTTGCCCCAATCAGGTACAGGGCATAGGCAAGTGCCATATCCCCGAAACGGTGGTGGTGCCCGTAGGTCTCGCCATCAGAGGCCACCGTCAGGAGCCCCTCCTGTTTCGCGGTCCGGGAAAAGTACTGCATCATACGGCTGGCAAAAACCTCCCCGTTCTCGAGGAGATTTGAGAAGGCCACAGCCTGCGCCAGAATCTCATCGTAGAAGAAGAGGGCGATCGATCTTCCCGATGGAAGGCGGCACAGGTACGGCATGGAGGTATCGATGGTACCCCGGCTGACATCTGTCCAGCTGTCATCTCCGATAGTCCGGACCCGGGCAGCCTGTTTTGGCGAAAGGATCGTAAAGAGGATCCCGGCTTCTGCCATCATGTCAAGCGTCTCAAGATCAACGGCGGTTTCCGCAAGCCACATGCCTTCGGGCTTTCGCCCGAAACGATATTCGAAATCTTTAATTCCCCACTGAATCTGGGTATGCTTGTCCCTGCTGCTGGCAAGCGGCATGATAATGTGGTTGTAGACCTGGGCAAGAGCAGCGCCGTGACCGGAGAATTGTTTACGGCTTTCTGCATCTGCCTCAAGAATCGCCGTGTAGACTTCCGGCTTCTGGATCTCCAGCCACGCAAGCAGGGTTGGACCAAAATTGAAACTGATCCGGGAATAATTGTTCACAATATCGATGATCTGCTTACCGGAATCAAGGATCCGGGATGCGGCATTCGGACCATAGCATTCAGCGGTGATCCGGGCATTCCAGTCATGGTAGGGGTAGGCAGAATCCTCTACCTCCACTTCTTCAAGCCAGGGATTTTCCCGTGGTGGCTGGTAGAAATGACCGTGGATACAGATATTGCGACTCATCCCATCCCTCCTCCGGATGCATCCTGTTCTTGGGCCGGGTCTGGTTATTCACCCTCTCTCTTTTTCCCCCTAATAATGTTTCCGGGATTTTCTAACCGGTATCTTTTACCCGCAACGATCAGCAGACGCCTGTCCACAGGAAAGACGGATAATCTATGAGGAGCAACACAATCTTTATGACCGGCCAGGAAATTTCTGTCAATATCCCGCCCACGCTTGACCCAGTGTACAGCAATATGATCCAGATCGCGTACAAGGATGATGAATTTACGTTCATGTTCCTTCACCAGCTCCCGCAGGTAAACCAGGCCCGTGCCAAGGCGATTGTATCGATAACACCCTCCCATGCAAAGAATCTCCTGGGTGTTCTCACCAAGACCGTTGCTGATTATGAGGCCAAGTTTGGTATCATTGCTCCCAAGGAACAGCCGGGACCGCAGAACGTAACTTCTCTCTCCGGCTACTCCTGATCCGGACGCACACATATTTTTATTAACGCCCAAGACCGATAGTATGAGGTATTGCGCCGCCGTGGCTTAGCGGCATAGCGGCTGATTCGTAATCAGCAGGTCGGGGGTTCAATTCCCCCCGGCGGCTTGCAAATTCATTTTCTTTTCATTTTTTCATTTTAGCCTGCATCTCACAGGGTAAAACTGGTTTCTGCGATCTTAAATCGTTTCAATATTATTATAATCACATTCGGCGATGGGGTATTATGGATCTGTCAGTGATCATCCAGAACTCCGTGACCTCATTCATGTTCATCTGTGTGATCATTGTCTTTGCCTCCGTCCTCATGCGGAGCCGGTTCTTCAATGAAGTCTATGAGCACCATCCCGCGCTCAGCACGCAGATCATCCTGATCCTCTTTTTTGGCTTACTCTCGGTGTTTGGGAGTTTGACCGGGCTCCTTATCTATGGTGCAGCAGTCAATGTCCGGGATCTCGGACCCATGGCAGCCGGCCTGATCTGCGGCCCCTATATCGGGATCGGATCCGGTATCATCGGTGGACTGTTCCGTTTCGCCCAGGGGGGTCCGTACATGTGGACGGGGCTGTCTGCACCCATCCTGTCAGGACTTCACGGAGGGATCATGTACCTGACAAATAAACGCCAGTTTGTCTCCACCTGGGCTGCCATGGTGCTCATCGGCCTTTCCGAGACCCTCATCTCCTGCTATACCCTGATCCTGGTAACCCGGCCCGAACCGTTCTTCCTCGTGGTCACCAGCGTTGCAATCCCCATGATTCTTTTTAATGTCGTCGGGATGTTCATTTTCGCGTCAGTGGTGCATTACAATCTGAAGGATCACAGGATCCAAAAAGAGCTTAACCTGCTGGAACTCGAAGTTGCATCCAAGAGGAACCTTTCCAGCATCATCAATACCATCGCATACCCGGTATATGTTCTGGACCGCGATCACCGGTTCACGGTCGTCAATGACAGCCTGTGCCGGTTTATCGGAACAAAACGTGATGAGATCCTTGGGACGACGCCGGAGAATTTCTTCAGTGAGAAGGATTCGACCTTCCATTGGGCTATGACTGAAGATGTGTTCACCAAAAAGATCTCCCGGGAAGATGAAGCAACCCTCACGAGACCTGATGGGAAATCCTGTACGGTCATCACCAATTCCACCCTCTATACAGATACCTCAGGCAGGATCTTCATGGTAGGAGTGATCCAGGATATCACGGAACGCAAGAAGGTGGAAGTGGCGCTTGCCGAGAGTGAAGAATGGTACCGCACCCTTTTCGAGCATACCGGTACGGCAACCATCATCCTCAATGATGATGTCATCATCGACCAGGCAAATTCAGAGTTCGCGCAGATGATCGGGGTTCCCCGGGAGGAGATCGAAGGGAAGATGAGCGGCATGCAGATCGCACATCCGGATGATCTTGAGATGGTTAAGCAGTATCACCAGGCCCGCAGGCAAGATCCCTCGTCTGCCCCCACATCATACACGATGAGAATGGTTACCCGCCAGGGAGTGACCAGGACCCTCCATGCCGTTGTTGCCCTGATCCCCGGGACCACGAAATCAATCACATCGTATGTCGACATCAGCGAGCAGAAGAAGTCAGAGAATGCCCTGGCGCAGGTGAACCGTAAACTTAACCTTCTTTCATCCATTACCCGGCACGACATCATCAACCAGCTCCTGATCCTGAAAGGGTTCCTTTCTTTGATGAGGAAAAAGACTGACGATCCTTTCCTCCTCGATTACGTGGGCAGGAGCGAGAAAGCCACGCTGAATATCGAGCACCAGATCAACTTTACCCGGGATTACCAGGACATGGGAGTAAAAGCGCCTGCCTGGCAGAACGTGAAACAATGCCTCATCAATGCCAAGGGAGCCCTGCCCATGGGAAATGTCTTGGTGGAACTGGACCGGCCGGATCTCGAGACCCTTGCTGATCCTCTTTTTGAGAAAGTCTTCTACAATCTCATCGACAACTCACTCCGTTACGGCGGAGAAGATCTCCGGGCGATCAGGATCAGCTCGCAGGAGACCATTGAAGGCCTGATCCTCACGTACCAGGATGACGGGACCGGGATTTCAGACCATGATAGGCCTCATCTGTTTGAACGGGGTTTTGGGAAGCACACCGGCTTTGGCCTCTTCCTCTCCCGGGAAATGCTCTCCATTACCGGGATCTCCATCCGGGAAACCGGGACCTTCGGGAGTGGCGCACGGTTTGGTATTGCTGTTCCAAAAGGGATGTACCGGTGTACCGGTGGCATGGTCCCCGTCCCTGATATCCGTCCCGTCTCTCCCTAGCCCGGTTTTCTCGCCTCATTGCCTTCTGCCACGTCGCGTATCGCTGGAGTATTAATATTATTCAAGACAATGCCTGACTGTACTGCCATGGAAGAGCCCGCCCTGAATCCTGCATGGATGCTGCTCCTGCACATCGTCATTTCTCTTATTATCGGCACTCTCGCAATCCCGCTTGTAATTGGGATCTCGTACGACTGCACGGTGCCGGCGATTCTTGGTCTTATCGGTTCAGTCCTGATCCTGCAGCCGGTTGCTGTTGCGATTGGTATCGCGCTTGGGATCCCCCCGCATCCCCTCATGGCCATCATGCTGTCAGTCGGGATCTCGGTCATCTTCATTTTCTTTGGGGTTTGTGACCTGTTCGCTGAAAAATCGGCATGGCTCCGGGATCATCTTGAAAAAGTCAATGCAATCGCGAAACGATCCGCCCTGTTTGAGAAAAACGGGATCATCGCCATCATCCCGTTCATCTGGGTGCCGGGGATCGGGCTGTATGGCTGCGTACTGCTCGCCTGGCTCTTTGGCTGGAAGGGCATCAGAGGGATTGGGATCATCCTTACGGGATGGATGCTCGCATGCCTGCTGGTCCTTTTGGTCTCGCTCGGGGTCGCAGGTATCATCGGCTAACCTGAACCGGCAGAGTTCAGGGACGTGGAAAGAATAGGATGTCTGATCTGTGTAATGAGCTATTGCGTTTTACGGGAACGGAATCGCGCCGGGTACGCACGTCCCCTTTCCAGTTTCGCCAGCCTGATCCGGCTTCGCAGCTCGCGGGCAGCCCCGGTAATATCCGGTGCGGAGACGACTGCGGAGATCACGGCAATGCCGTCAGCTCCGGCATGGATGACTTCCCTTACATTCTGAAGACCGATACCCCCGATGGCAATGACCGGGATCGCAACAGACCGCCGGATCTCCGATAGCAGGAAGAGCCCGTGACCGGGCCCTGCATCAGCTTTTGACCCGGTCGCAAACGTGGGGCTGAGTGCAACATAATCCACCCCTTCCGCTTCGGCCTTGCGGGCCTCCTTTGTGCTTCCGACCGAGATCCCGATGATGAACCCCGGTGGTGCGAGCTGCCGGGCAGTCGCGGGGCTGATATCTCCCTGTCCGAGGTGGACCCCGTCCGCCCCGCTTGCGATGGCAACATCCAGGCGATCATTGACAATGAAGAGGGCCCCGGTCTGTCGGGTGATCTCTGCTATCTCGCGCCCGATCCGGGTGAGTTCCCGGCATCCACAGGTCTTGTCTCGGAGCTGGATCGCATCTGCCCCGCCGGCAGTTGCACGCCGTGCTATCTCTGCATGCGAAAGCCCCCCGGCAAGAATTTCGTCAGTGATTATGTAGAGATCGTAAGCCATACAAGAAAATTTTTTAAAAAATTCTTATTCTCGCATCCTTTGCCAGTGCCACCGGTGTCAGGGAAGCGAGCTCATCGAAGAGGGCGGTCTTGAAGGTGAAGGGTCCACGGGCACCTGCAGCCGCCCGTTCTCCCGCAATACCAAATGCAGCAAATGCTGCGGCGGATGCGGCCACCATGTCGTCGGTTACCGCGGCAAACGTGCCGGTCACCGAGGCCGCCATGCAGCCGGTACCGGAGATGCTTCCCATCATGGGGTGACCATTCTCAACAAGGATGACCCGTTTCCCGTCCGTCACAATATCGGTCGGACCGCTCACGGTGACCACCAGTTTTGCACTCTTTGCATAATCCTTTGCAATCCCCGCAACATCCCCGGTGAGGCCCTGCGAGTCAACGCCCCGCACCTTTCCCCCGGCTCCCGCAAGGACCCCGATCTCACCGGCGTTGCCTTTCAGGATGGCTATTTTCAGCTCATCAAGCAGGCGCTCAGCGGTCATTGTCCTGAAACGGGTGGCCCCTGCCCCCACGGGGTCAAGGATGACCGGGATCTTCCGATCGTTGGCCATTCCTCCGGCAAGGATCATGGACTCGACCTGCGAAGCATTGAGAGTCCCGATATTGAGTACAAGGGCTCCCGCAACAGCTGCCATCTCCTCTACCTCTTCCGGTGCATCCGCCATGACCGGTGCCCCGCCGGCACAGATCGTGATATTGGCGCAGTCGTTGACCGTAACATAGTTCGTGATGTGGTGCACCAGCGGGTGTTTCTCCCGCACAGCACTTAACAGGTCAGAGAGAACTTTTTGTTGCATAGCAGAACCTGCCATTCCGGTTATTCCGGAGGATAGCTGAAATTGTATAGTCTGTATGGAAAGACAGACTATTAAATGCTGATAACCGGGAAAGAAACGAACGGAAGTTCCTGAAACCGGAACATTACCGGGTCAGTTCCTCAACCGTGGCAAGGAAAAGATCCGCCTCCTCAAGGGTATTGTAGGGCCCAATGCTTACCCGGGCTGTACCTTCAGGAAGCCCCAGCCGGTCCATCAGGGGCATGCAGCAGTGGTGACCCGACCGGATCATGATATCTGCCATCTCGTCAAGCCGCTGGGCAATCTCATGGGGGTGGAGGCCATCGATCGTGAAGGAAATAACTCCCACCCGATCTTCCGGCTTTTCCGGTGCGAATACATGAACTCCGCGAAGGCAGGAGAGCCCCCCAATAATATGGGTCGTGAGCTTGGTCTCGTGACTGCGGATGTGATCCATGCCAATCTTCCGGAGGTAATCAACCGCCACACCAAGCCCAATTCCCCCGGCAATATTTCCGGTCCCCGCCTCGTACCGCTGGTACCCTTCGGTAAGGGTGATCTCCGATCCTTTTACCGACTCGACCGCCCCGCCACCAAGCAGCAGGGGTTCGATGACCGGTTCCTTCATCCAAAGCACCCCCGTTCCCGTTGGTCCGAACATCTTATGACCCGAGAATGCGGCAAAATCGCAGCCAAGATCTGCTATATCGACTGGTATATGGGGCACGGACTGGGCCATATCGGCAAGGAGCAGGGCCCCCTTCTCATGACAGATCCCCGCGATCTTCCGGACCGGCGTAATTACCCCCAGCACGTTCGAGGCATGCGTGACCGCCACCAGCCGGGTCTTATCCGTGATGGTTGATTCGAGTTCGTCCATGTCGAGGGAATAGTCGGGGCGGATCCCCACAACATCCACTTCCACACCGATTTTGCGAAGCTGGTACCATGGCAGGAGGTTGGAGTGGTGTTCGAGAACGGTGGTGACGATGCGGTCCCCTGCTCTGAACGGGAATCCCCGCGCCACCATGTTGATCGACTCGGTTGTGTTCTTGGTAAAGACTGTGATGCCGTCTTTTGCACCGATAAAGCCGGCAACCTTCTCATGGGCATGCCAGTAGCGCTGCGATGCGATCTGGGTAAGGCGGTGTACCCCGCGACCGACGTTGGCCCGGTAATTATGCTCGAACTCGACCAGCGACTGGATGACCGGTTCCGGCGAAAGGCTTGTTGCAGCATTATCAAGGTACACGATCTCGGTAAGGAGCGGGAAATCCTTCCGTATCTCCTGGATTTCGTATCCTGTATCCGCTGCAGGTTTCATGGTCGTTTTCATGATTGGCACTTCCGGTTTATCAACAATCTCCTGTCGTCTGATCGGTGTTTTTACCGTCTTCAGGGTAAAGTCCGGGTTCACGGCAACTCCTTTTGCCATGCAGAGCTCCCGGATCTTGGGCGGGAGGGCCTTCCACCGCCAGAGCCCCCAGTGATAGTAAGCCTCTGGCAGCCCCTTCTTCTCTGCCCATCTCTCAACAAATGCATCCCAGCGTCGGGCATATTCCGGGTGCGTCTGCCGGATCATCTCGTATTCGCTCTCCAGCATTGCAGGGCAGAGGAAACAGCCGATACGCTCAATGCCTGCCTCGTACAGCGGGTTCATCGGCACGTCCTGCCACCAGAGATAGAGGAAGACTTCAAGCGCCCGCCAGTTGCGGATGGGCGAGACATTGAGCTGGAGCGGGTTGTCGGGGTTCTGGCTTGTCTCCTCAAGCCCTGCCCGGTTCCATGACTCGTACCAGCGGTTGCCCTGGATGGTGACGCAGGGGCCGGTCTCCGCCAGGTAGAGTTTCAGCGGGCGGAGTTTCTGGAACTTGCAGCACCAGCGGTTGTCCTTCCCCGGAGGGCCGGCCTTCTCCACCGCCTGCCAGAAATCGCCGGCCTTATCCACGATCTCAACCCCCTGTTTTCTGACAAAGTCCAGGGTTTCGGGGAATTCGAGGTTGGTATTGATGAAGAATGCTCTTGCGACTCCCGCCTTCCATGCCAGGTGGAGCACCGCTGTGCTGTCTTTTCCCCCTGAGAAGGAGACGTTAGCCGTTGGCCGGTCCTGCATATGGTGCTTGATTGTCCGGACCGCGGTGCGTTCCAGGTTTTTGAGGTGATACCGGTTCTGGGCTATCGCAACATCCCATCTCGGGTCAGGGAGTGTCTTTGGCACAACGGGTCTGAGCTCTTTGACCTTCACGGCGTTGTCCCTCACGGTGCCGGTTCCGTATTTTCCCCGGTACCGTACAATAACCGTCCCTTCCGGAAAAGCGGTGGTGAGCGGGATACGCTTCCCCCCGATCCTGCCCTGTTCTTTGCGGGCGTCCGTATGAAGTTCGAGATCAAGAATCCCGTTCGTGACGTGACTGATGAGGAATGGCAGCGCTTCCGGCGTCAGGTCGAGACTGAACTTCCGGCTCACCGGATCGAACGTCAGCCACCCCAGACGTTCTCCGTGCATGATCACCAGTTCAGCCCGGTCAACCCCCCCGCTTTTATTGAGGAGAAGAATTTTTGCAAGCGGGATATCCCCGTACCGTTCCCGGATAAGCCGGGTGATGAGGGCGTGATCGGCGGAGAGGGCGGGGCGGATGTCGTAGGGCTGGAGCAGCTCAATGCTGCGTCCCTCCTTTCCACAGGCACAGCTCTTTGCGATGAGCGGGACATTGCAGTCATCGCACCAGTAGAGGATCTTTTTCACCGGTGGTTCGCGCAACACTATAGAACAGATGGGGCGCACGGGAAGATAAGAGAAGCGATCGTTGAGGTCTCACCAGGAGGACGTCAAGAAGAACCACTGCCCATAATGGGCCAGGGAGTTATAGTGCCTTGAGACCCGAATCCCCGGGAGAAACGCGAGAGTTTTTGCAGCTTGTAATCGGTGGAGAGGACTATTTTCCCTGTCAGCGGATGAAAAAATGAGTTTTCTGCCAACCATGCTTTTTATTTTCCGGCACGTCCACCAGTACCGCTATGAAGCATGCGAAGTCCGGTATCGGGAAACCTGCCCCGGCAACCGGCAGGAAGACATTTTTCAGCGTCCACCCGTCGCGGGCGGATTCTTTTACTGAATCCGTGATCCGCGAAATGACCCGGCTTTCGCTGAAACATAATGCAATCAACCTGGCACAGGGGTTTCCGGATTTCCCCTGCCCGCAGGAACTGAAAGATGCCGCCTGCGCATCGGTAAAGGCCGACTACAACCAGTACGCTATCACGTGGGGTGCCAAAGACCTCCGGGACGCCCTTGCGGCCCGGGTGAAGTCATTTAATGGCATGAACTTTGACCCGGAAACCGAGATCACGGTCACCTGCGGCTCTACCGAGGCGATGATGGCTTCCATGCTTGCCATCATCCAGCCCGGTGATGAAGTCATAGTGCCGGAACCCTTCTATGAGAATTATGGACCGGATGCCCGGATATCCGGGGCTGTGCCGCAGTACGTCCCCCTTGCAACTGACTTCTCGATTGATGAAGAGGCCATGAAGGCAGCTTTCACCAAAAAGACCCGGGCGGTCATCCTCAACACACCGAATAACCCTACCGGTAAAGTATTTTCAAAAAAAGAGCTCTTGTTCATCGCGGATCTCTGCATCGACAATAACGCGGTGGCAATCACCGACGAGATCTACGAGCATATCGTGTACGATGGCAGGAAGCACGTCTCGATGGGATCCCTTGACGGGATGCATGACCGGACCATCACGATCGGCTCATTCTCCAAGACCTACAGCGTGACCGGCTGGAGGGTCGGCTACACTCTTGCCGATGCAGCCCTGACTTCCAGGATCCGGAAAATCCATGACTTCCTCACCGTTGGCGCACCGGCCCCTCTCCAGCATGCCTGCGTTGCTGCCCTGAACCTGCCTGAATCGTATTATCGCGATCTTGCCACTGAGTACGACCGCAAGCGGAAGATCCTCTTTACCGGTCTTAGAAAAGCCGGTTTTGCCTGTGAGTTACCCGAAGGGGCGTACTATATTTTTACTGACATATCTGGGTTCGGCATGAGGGACGTGGAATTTGCCCGCTGTCTTATCGAGAAGGTGGGGGTTGCTGCGGTCCCGGGCAGCTCCTTCTACTGTTGCGGCGGGGAGAACCGGCTCCGGTTCACCTTCTCGAAGAAGGATGAGACGCTGAATGAGGCGTGTATGAGGCTTGAGAAAATGGGTGATGCACCTGCCTGAAGGCTGAACCAGGGGGTGCTGTTTTTTTTGGGAAACAGGGTCATACTGCACGGACAAGGGGGACAACCGGAAGTCGAAATGGCTCCGGATGACTGCATATCCGGAACGATGGGTGGTGAGAAGGATCCCGGTGGTGCAGGTATGCCAGCCTGATCCTGCAAATTTTTAACCGGGCTCCGCCCGGTCGGGAGCTGAAGTACACTGCCCGACCCCCCCTTGAGCCAGTCACAGTCCGTTCTGTGCGAATCTGAAAAAAAGGGAGAATGAAAAAATCCATAACCTTTATTCGGTCTCGTAATCCATCGTTTTTTACAATATCCCTCGGGAAGGAAGTTTGCAATCATGCGGTTTTGTACAGAGTGCGGAGGCCGGACGGAAGAGGGGCAGGCATTCTGCCCGTCCTGCGGCGCACCCGTACCTGCTGCAGGACCGGGAGCACCGCAGGCACCCCCTGGGTCCAGGGAAAGTCCTTACCCGGCACGTGCCCGTGCCCTGTCTGCAGAGGAGGAACTGTCATCACGGCCACGGGGTCCGATTCCCCTCCCGTCCGGCAGGATCCTGAGCATCATCCTCGTTGTACTCATCATCGCGGCGGGAGCCTTTGTCGTCATTTCCGGCACGGTACTGCCGACAGGAAAAATCGAAAGCG
>Ga0172367_10005320_pt1 | contig 15614 bp, 7 predicted proteins | sample Lak10m_FD_114542 | JGI IMG/M metagenome (GOLD analysis project Ga0172367, IMG submission 114542) | Freshwater microbial communities from Kabuno Bay, South-Kivu, Congo - kab_022012_10m | ecosystem: Environmental > Aquatic > Freshwater > Lake | place: Democratic Republic of the Congo: South-Kivu... | reverse complement strand
GTTTCTGGAACATCTGTTTCTGGAACATCTGTTTCTGGAACATCTGTTTCTGGAATGTCTGTTTCGGGAACCGAATCTGAACGACGACTACGACGACGGCGACGACCTTCTAGGTCGTCCTCTATACGAATTACACTACCGTCTGGAGCCAAATCATCTTCAAGGCGAACCTCTTCACGGTCTGGTGCCAATTCGTCACTAATTCGCACCAACTCTTCATCTGCTGCTCGTGCTTCTTCTTCTAAGCGTCGGCGTTCATCCGTCAAGCGTCGGCGTTCATCCATATCGGATGCGACACCGACACCTCCACCACCGGGAAGATTCATGGAGCCGTCACCACGTCCACCAGTTAAAGTTTCTGCTCGCCCCTCGCCACCATCCAAAACATCGGCGATGCCACGCAAACCACGTTCTGCTCTGCCCGCTTCCGCATTTCTTTGTAGGCGACCAAGCATCCGCCTATTTCGCTTGGATACACGGCGTCCTCTGCGCCTGTCGCCAACATTTTCTAAACGCTCACCAATGTTCGTGATTGCGTTAGCGATACGTCTAGCAATACCCCAACCGCAGTTGCGACCGAAACGGTCAGTTATCTGACCGCCGTAGCGGGTTCCGATTGGACATCGCCAGCCACCTCGTCTGTTTGTGCCGGGGATTGAGAGACCCGGGTCCCAAAGTGCACGAACACCTTTTACACCGTAAGCAAAGGTCGTTTTATCAACTTCCGATTTGAAACGGTACGCCTTGTACTGAATTTCGTTATTCGTCAGCATTTGATTGTGCGTTTCGTTTAGCAATTATTTTTATTGTTTTGGATGCTTTCAATAGTTTTTGTTTTTCTACAAAATCTTTTTCTGTGAACTCATTGGTGGAACTGTATTCGCCATCAAGGGTGAACACTCTCCACATAACATACTCAACACCAAATTTGGGGTCAACAATAAATGACTTTGTTTCAGCAGATGAATCAACCAGATAGGTGAGAACTATCTCAATATGTTTTGGTGACGTTCCATGCAGGACAATATCTCCTGCGTTGTTCTTATAGATGACTTCTCCTTCTGCGTTCGGGTAGAAGTAATCACCAAAAGTTAAATGTCCGTACTCCATGGAATTATGCCTCTTTATTCATTGGTGTTTGTGACTCCGCTTCATGGTCGCCCTATTTTAAGAAGAAAAGCACGTCTCCGTGCTACAAGTTGTCCATGTCTGTCCTTGAGAACTTTGTAAAGGAACTTTGCTCTTGGCTTTGCTCCCGGACCCTTGAAATTTTTTAGTGCCTGTCTAACGAATTCGTCTTCTCCGCCAGCGATGGCGTCACCAACGGTCTTTATCGCGTTGTCATACGCATTGATTACGGCATCCTGAATTCTTGTTTTCAACTCAGGGGACGCTGCTCTGAGGTCATCGTCTAAGTCTCTCCAGAAACCTGGGTCGGCACCATTTCCGGCTCTGAGTGGGTCACCTATTCCTTCTCTAGCATAAACCTTTCCCGCCCAACCTAGGTCAATCGGGATGACATGAGCCGCAATGTCACCATTCGGTAATTCAACACCCTTAGCCATGCCATTTCCATCATGACGGTCAGGTACGGCTAAGACATAATTTAAGAGTTCTTGATTTAGGCGCGCCGCATACATGTTCGGCTTTAGTTGCTTCGGAACTTTTCTCTGAACCTGTCTAATATGATAATTGGCATCTGCGGCACCCCCCGCCGACGTTATATTGTTGCCGTCTGGCACGTCGTTAAACGCAAATGGGAACATGATAAATTTATCGCCGCCTGAGTTTTCTCCGTCAGCAACCGCACCACCCTTGATGATTCCAACTTGATTAGCCAGATTCCACCCAACCAACTCGCCAACGTTGTCCTCAGCGTTTGCTGCCTTAAAAACGATTCCGCGATTTGTTGGTTTGCCATCAGCGTCTCTCAACACATAAAGACGAGTATCCCCGATAATCCCGCCGTTCTTGGATAGTTGTCGGAACCGTTTGGTTTTATCTATCTTTTTTCGGCTTGAGTTTGCTTCAATGGCAGCCTGCCAATACTGATGCGGAACTTCGCGGAGGTCGCCGCCATCTTTAACAAACTTAATAGCGTCTTTCTCATTTTTTATTTTGGGGTTCTTGATTTCTTTGAATTCACCCATCCCTTTTCCTTGACCGAAATCAATTCCCAAATCAAATTCGGGAACAACTTTTGCTTTAAACGGGTTACCTATTTTTATGACCGTTTCGGCTTCCAACGGTGACGGCGCGTTGACATTGGGTTTTGCCGCTGCGTCTCTTTCATCCTGTCGTTCCTGCAAGAATTTTTCTGCATATTCATCTCTCATTTTTCGTAACGCATTTATTTTTCTTCGATTCATGTCCATTAATGCTTGGTTAACCGCCAACCGTTGCAGTAGGTCGGCTCTTCTTGCCTCATTAGCGTTTTCCAACTCATCAAGCAACAGGTCTCGCTTTCTTTCGCGAGACACAACCTCTTCCTCCATAAAGTCCAAACCTTCGTCTGCCAGTCTTCGCATCTCTTCTACGGCGTCGCTTTGATTCCGTTCATTTTCAAGTTTTTCTGCTTCCCTGTCAAAACGTTCTTTATCCTTCTGCAGTTCTTTCTCAATGTCTGCTTGTGCAACTGTTTCAATGTATTTTCTGCGCATTTGCGCTTTTTGATTAGAGTCAAGTTTACCGATTTTTCTCTCGTATTCTTTTCCGATGTCATTTACTGCTCGGTCGGCATCAATTTCGCCACCAGCATTAACCGCTTGGGGCGGAGTTGATTCCGTTTTGGGCGGCGTTGAGTTCAACAGGATGTCTGCAATTGCGGCATTTTCTGCCTCCAACCTCGCAGCCATTCGTATCTTGCCTTTCATGTCGTCAATTAACTTTTCCCGTTCTTTAACGTCATCCATTCCCTTAAGTTGTTTCATTTTGTTGCGGACCACTCGGAGATTCGCTTTGATTTCATCTTCGTTTCTTGCAATTCGTTGTCGCGCTAATTCGTCGCCACCACGGATGCGCATGTCTTGTATGAGTCTGTCTTTGTCTCTATTTTCAAAATCTTCACGCCCCACTTGCACCGCAACATCTAGTGCTATTCGGTCTACTTCCTGCCCGAGTAGCGGTTTTACATCATCAATAACTATTTGAAGCGGGGAATCTGAATCAAAAATTTGTGTGCTTTTCGCTGGGTTGGCTCCCGCTCCGTTGACATTCGCAAGTGCTTCTCTTGCTTGGCGCACTCTTATTCTCGCAGCATCCAAATCTGCTACATTCCGCGCCATTTCCTTAGCGGCTTCGTATCTTGCTCGCAAAGGCAGGGCTTTGCTTTGTGCAATTTTGAGTGCGGTAGCCTGCTTTTTCGTGATTTGTTCTATTTCCCTCAAACCCTGTTCTTCTAATCCTTCCGCAATAGCCCTGACTCGGTCTCTTCTCTTTAGCGAGTCCGTCGTTTCCCCTGCTACTCTCATCGCTCTCGCCTCACGCTTGAGAACAGATTCTTTTTCTAATCGTCTCGCCATGTATTCGTTATCTAAATCTTTAAGCGGGTCAAAAAAGCGGTCTTTCCCAACTGCATCGGCTAGTTCTTTATCGGCTTTTATTCCAACCAAATCCAAAATTCCGTCCGTATGGCGCATATCAAATTTTGCGTCGGCGATGTTTCTTTCTTCTGCCGACCCCAAATCGGGTGTTGGTGCTGCCGGTGTGCGAGCGCGAGTGGGTCGGAGACCTCGTTGTTTTGCGCGTTCGTCCAATACTTTAAGTGCTGCGTTTACTGCCCGCACTTCTTCGTTATAGAAAACGAGTTGTTGTGCTGCGTTCGCGAGCGCTTCGCCGTCTTCCGCATTCAAACCACGCCTATTTCTCTTGTATTCCTCAATGATGGCTTTTGCATTTTCAACTTTCTGCCTATCGTTTTTTAACTTGCCGACCAATCGGAGACGCAACTTTTGCAATTGAACATCAGCAACGGCATCAGTCCGCGCTCCAAGAGCCTCATTAATTTCTTTTTCTAACTTAGCCTGCACTTTTGCGGCATACCCATTTCTTACGTATTTTTTCGCCAATGTAATAGCGTCCGCATATCTTCTCACTTCGGCGTCCGCCATGCCGCCTTGCCCTCTGTCAACGAACATATTGCGTGCGTTTTCAACTATTTCTTCTAGTTTTACTCCGTTTATGGCTTTCATGTCGCGAACTGCTGCGCCTCGACGCTCCGCAGATTCGTCGCGAAGCAATTCTGCCGTGCGACCCTCTTCTTGACCACCCTGGTCTTTCAGCGCGTCGTTCCAAAGTTTTTTCGCTTCCTTGTACCTCTGCCTGCGCCCCTCTAGCGCTGCTGCTTCCTCAAGCGCCCTAAGTTTGCCAGCGTCATTTGGTTCCGCATTAACCTCATCGCGAAGTATTTGCCATATATCATCCTGTGCGTTACGTCCATCTTGTTCAAGTTGCCCAATAAGGTCACGCGCAAGTTCCTGTTTGGCGTCCCCTTCCTTCTCGCCCAAAACTGCGCGAATGTTGTCATTGGCGTTTACGGGATTCCAGTCTTTGTATATCTCATTGTTGAAGGCGTCAAACATCCGCTCTTCTTCTTCTTTGGTCAATGTACGCCCAAGCGCGTCCTCTAAATCTTTTTTGATTCTTTTGTCAAACTCTTTAACTGCTCGTTTTTCTATGTCCTGACGTATCTTCATGCGAGCAACTTCAACGATGTTTGGTTCTTTTCCGTCCGCTACATCTGTCGGCTTCTTGCCGGGAAAGTCTGGGTCTCTATCAGCAAGCACATCTTCTAGTTGATTCAATTGTTCGTCCAATGGGACTTCGCCACGTGCAACTTGAAATATTTCACCAGTGTCAGGATTTTTCGCAACAAAAACATCACCGAATGCGTCTTTGTCAAGGGTGATTTCCCAATTCCCCTTTGTCCATTTATTGCCAATCTGATTCGGCGCAGGCTCTCTCTTCCAACCTTTGTCAGCAAGCATGTCAATTGCCCGCCCAAGAGTCGGCTCCTGATTCGGGAACTTGCGGTATTTGAGTTCTGCTTCAATGTTCTTTTTGATTGCTTCACGTTCGGCAGGGCGGATATCCCAATCTTTCATGAATTCGTCATTGTTAATTCTTTCCAACTCGACATTGAGTTCATCATCGGTGAGTCTTGTAAGTTCTTTGTCGCCTGCAATGTTTCTATTTTCACCCCTACCGGCACCTCCAACCATGCGGTTGCGCGGTCGCTTTTTGCCGTAGTCAATCGTCCACATCCGCTTCTTCTTCTTGGGCTTTTTCGGTTTTACAGGCTTATCATCATCTGTTGATGGAGTTGCGGGCTCATCATCATCTGTTTCTTCGCTAAAAGTTGGCAGTTCTCTCCGTGCATCCTCCTCGTCCCACGGCTCCGTATCTGGAGTGAAGTCGTCATCACCGTCATCTTCGGTGGTCGGCTTTTTGGGTGTCGGTTCCTTATCTTGCACGGGAGGCTTCTTGCGGGCGCCAGGTTTGCGTCGACGCTTTTTGCCGGGGGTCGGAGGCATGAAATCGTCAGGTGCTTCACCCTTGCCCTTCTTACGCCAAGCATCATCGAGATTGCTCTTGTTAATGTCGTACCATTCGCGACGGGTTAGGAATCCTGCGCGACCGCCACGCTCACGAATCTTGCGCACATTCTCCGCGTACTCATTGTATTTGCGGTTGACGTAGCCTGCGTAGTCTTCGGTTTCATTGGGTCCGCCGACGGGTTTGGTTACATCGTTGCGTGCTTCGCCTTGTGGTCGTTTGGCGGGTTTGCGTGCATTGCGGGGACGCTTGCGCGGCGCTTGTGGTTTCTTTGGTTTGTCAACTTGTTCTTCGGGGTTCATCAAACGGCTATCGGTGACTCCGAAAAATTTTCTTGCTTTGTTGGTGAATCCAAGCCAAACCTGACGTTCGCCTTTGTCCGCTCCTCGGCGGTTCACATATTCACTCCTCGGCTTCTCCAAATATCCTTTTTTAACAAGTTCTTTAACAATATTTTTTTCATCGTCATTGACATCAAAATCTTGTTGCCACACCCCCTGCCAATCTTTATTTTTTGCGTCTTTAGCAAATTTGCGCAACAAGGTTTCCTCAGCCTCATTCAGGTCATTAACTTTTGTTCGGTCGTCAACCTCTCCTGTGCGAGCCGCACCTGGCTTCTCTAGTTCTCTACGGACACGGCGACGCTCCGAATCACGCAAGCCCCTATCGCGTGCATCAACCAAAGCATCAGTCGTATTACGGGCTCTGCGACGCGCCTGCACTCCACGCCCACGCGGACGCTCGGGCGCGGGAGCCGGTGTTGCTTCTCCACCATCAAGAACCTCAGCGATACCACGCAAACCTCGCTCAGCGCGACCTGCGCCTTCTGCGCGACCTAGACGCTCCAACATTCTTCGGTTGCGACGCTCCACGCGGCGACCCCTGCGTCGGTCGTCAAGGTTTTCCATCCGTTCGCCAATGTTGCTAATTGCATTCGCGATACGACGAGCAACTCCCCATCCGCAGTTTCTACCGAATCTGTCGGTGATTTGACCGCCGTAACGAGTCCCAACAGGGCATCGCCATCCTCCGCGCCTTCCCGTGCCAGGGATTGACAAACCCGGGTCCCAAAGAGCGCGAACTCGCTTGACCTCATAATTGAATGTTGACTTTGTTTGTTCGTAGATGAAGTTCCGCGCCTTGTATTCGGTGAGATTAACTTTGCCGTCTTTGTCGGAGAATCCGAGCGGAACTGAAGAAATATCAAACGATTTCGCTGACGGATATGTTTTGCGTGGCGATAAGGGTTGATTTGCGTCAGCCAAAAAGTCCTGAACAAGATTCAAATTTCCCCTCGTCGGATTAATTGGACCCTCAATAGTAAAATCGTCGTCAAGAGCAGAGTCTAATTCTTGCCTGTTGATTTGGCGGTTCTTGTAAACGGAGTCAAACACATCAGCGACATCATCCGCCTCATCGGAAAGTGGTTGAAAATCTGTACCACCCGGATTTACTGTCACCAAAAGATATGGCGCATTGTCGCGTTTGTGGCGAACGAAAAAGACTTTCTTCATAGCGGTTTATCTGCCCCCGAAAGTTGTTCAACGGCTTCTCTTCCTGCGCGTGCGATTTCTTGGCGACGCTGAGCCTGCTGTCGTGTCGTTGAGCCCAATTGTCGACTCTTCTTGATAAATGTTTCGTACACCCATTTACGGACGCGACGCTTAACGCCATCTTCGCCAGTTATTTCAACGAATGATAATGGGTCAGGGATTTTGCCGTATGTTTCTGTGTATTTGAACGCGCCGTTCGTTCCCTCAGCAAACTGTCGGATGCTTGCACCTGGGTCATACTGGTCTGTTTCTCCGATTGCGCGATTCAACTGTCTGCCAAACTTTCTTCGCTCACCAACAGTCAGCGGGCGGGGGCGTTCAATCGTCATCACTACACCGTTTGGTGCGACAAATGAAATTCGTTGCATTGAGGCACCAGCAAGCAGGGCAACATCGTCGGCAGCAATTTCTCGCGGGATTTGCACGGCGCGAATCATCGCACCATCCAACATGTCGGGATTTCCGCCGAACTCACGCAACACAGAAGAAGGAACTAGCGGTCGCAAAATAATTCCATCTCGCCGAATCATGCGCCCCTCACCAGCGGGAGCACCTTGAAGCACGGTAATTGATTCAGATACCGAACGAGCAAAACGAGGTTTGTTTGGACCAGGGTTTCGTGGAATTTGTGCCATGCGTTGAATCTGTACGGCTCGGTCGGGTGAAGCGTTTCCTTCAATCACTTCCGAAAGACTCGTAATGCGCGCTTCGGGGGCGTTAATAGCACCACGAACCGCGCGAGCCAACAAAGCAAGCGGACCGGGAATTCCAAACAATTGTGCGCCACAAGTAGAGAATGCGTTGTCGGTAAATCGTCCACCAAACTCAAAACCCGAAGGGCATCGGTATCCGCGTTCTCCGCCTCGCATCATTCTACGACTGCCACCACCGCCAGGTGTGAGCCCACGCCAAATAGCAGACCTAATCGGGCTTCTTACTGTGCTCAAATTGCCGGGGAGCAATGCGCTACCGACAGCCTGCGCTGCTCTACCAAGACCTGAGCGAGACCTGAACAAACCAACTTTTTCTTCGTACCCGTATACATCAATCGGCGCAGAAATTCGCGCCTGCTTCTTGCGCAGGAACATTGCGGTCTTATAGTTAGCAACATTTTTTTCGCATAGGCGACCTACCGTGCGCAGATACAGCAATGGAGATGTCGCGATGTCGTGTCGCCCTGCAGTCTCATCAAAAATTACAGTCAACTGTTTCTCTAGAGGGATTATCGTGCGGCGAACACTCTTCGCCCCACGCGGCGCATGAGGTCGTTTCCTGATGAGAGTTGCGATTGAAGTATTGAGCCCGTTATGCATTTATGCCCTTGCCGTGGAAGCCACATGAGGCTGGCTATCCGATTGTACCTTATTGCTAGGTTTCAATAAGTCAGTAGATTGTCTACTTATTCCAAGTTTTTCGCAATTCGTTGATGTTGTTATCCGTAATGACTAACGGTGGGACCATCACTTTGGGGCGAGTTGCCTGCAAAAGTTCCCATTCGCGAGGTTTCAATTCTTCCTTGTACAAAATAATTTTGTACCACTGCTCCTTGGCATCAGGGGAAACAATAAGCCACTCAAAACCAGTCCAATGAACTTGCTCTATTCCGTACATGTTGCTCATTTGTCTCCTGTTTTAACTCTGCGTAATCTCGGCAATGACGCGATGATTCTTTGAATGTTTTCTTGAAATTGAGCCGCGGACGGTGGGGCGCCCACGGGTGGACCGCCCGATTTGGGGAAAAGTCTATCTAGCATTTCTCTTGCTTTTTGTGATGAGTCATCCAACGGTCGGAAACTACCGAATTGTCTTGTAAACACATCCAAAACGCGTGACTCTGCTACAGCCTCCATCACATTCGTCCGTCCGTACTGTGACGCGACACCCAGCACCCTCATCACTTCCTGATTGTCTACCCCGTTGGTGGTTATCTTCTGAGAGTCGATACCCAAGTATGCATCCAAAACCGATTTGTATTCTGCGCTCACTTGTGCAATTTTCTTCCCGCCCATGGCTTGTTTGACCGCATCAACAAACTGTTGTTTTGTTATTGGGTTTCCATCTTCATCAACCAGTTCATAGCCTTCTGGAATTTTTAGTTCTACCGCATCTATAGCCTGTTGTCTTACCGCAGCAGCCCTTTCGCGACTCATCGTATTGAACTGCTCGCCCGGTGGAACAAACGGGTTCACATTAGGGAACATCAGGTCACGCTCATAGTTCTCTGCCGCTTCAATAACTGCAGTTGCGTATTTTGATTCAGGCGTAGTTCCCCAAGCCAACTTATCTAGGTCAGAAGAAGACAAATCTGGTGCGCCATTGGCACTCCTACTTTTCAGCGTCTCTGCCGCCGCAATATCAAACAGATATTGATTTAGGTTGTGTTCCGGTCCGTCAACAAAATTTCTAAAAGAGGGGCGTTTCCGTTTGCTCTTGATTTCTTCCTCAATTTCATCCCATGTCGCATTTTGAGGGAAGTCATATCGTTTAGCGAACATTACACCTATATACGAATCGGAAAGTTTGTCTCCGTTGGCTCTTACTTGTTGGCTGATGGGTGGTGCGTTTTCGCCTATCTCAACACCGAGCGTTTTGAATTGGTGCATAAAATGTTCAGCGTGTGCACCCTCATGAATCGCGAGTCCAATCTGATGGTCGTCCGCCCCCATGAAACGCAAAGTGTGGCTCATCCCCTGACCTTTGGGCATCACGGAAAGTTTTGTTTGGTCAAAAATCATTGAGTCCGGTAATAGCGAAACTTTTGCCATTACTTTTCCGTCACCACTCATGACGACCGACGCATAACCAGCCGCGTCGTTCATGGATGGTGGTCCATTAACACCGTGAAGTTCAAGGATAACGCCTCCTCTTAGATTTGGGGCGCCTTGAAAAATTTCATCTAAACCGACAAGAGCCTCCAAGAACCCCTGTGCGACTGCTTGTCTTAATGCCTCTCTGCCTTCAGCATTTTTTTGCATCCAACCCGATTGACCCTTGTCATTTCGCATTCCATTTATTGCGTCAATGATTGCTTGACCTTTTATCCTGCGGTAAGCGTTAATTTCGTCTGAATAATTTGGGTCTGCCTCCAACAGGATTTCCGCCTTACGCATACCTTCTTCTTCCATCCAAGTCACAGCAGTATCTAGTTGTTTTTCAATTGGCGCTTGCAAAGTCACGCCCATTTTGCCTGCAAGTTCATCTATTTGTTGGGATGGAGGCTTGTCTTTATCTATGCCATGTTTATCCAAAAGCGCATCAGTTTTCTTTTTGAGTTCGACATTGAATGCTTCGGCATCTACGGTTATCTGTGCAAACCCTGCAGGTCGGACAGACTGTTCAGGAGCACTTGGTAAAAGTGTGCCCGAACTTACCGTCTTCGCGGCGTCAAGATGTCTTGGTGTTTTGAGTTTTGGTGTAACTGATTTAATAACATCATCCGCATCGGCTTTGGGCAAGCCGATATCTGGCGTAGTCAAATCGACATCGGGAATTCTGCTGTCAACTTGTCCAAGTGCTTCTTGTGCTTGTTTTGCGCGTTTTTGCTTCACCAAATCCAAAATGTCAACTGCTGTTGGTCCGCCCTCAGACGCCTGCGCAACAGTCTTTTTCTGTATGCCATAGTCTTCCGTCCAGTCATTCGCCGCAGGCAATATTTCCGAAATGTTTGCATCCAACACAATGACTGGCATTTCGTGGTCATTTCCAAGTACCCCGTCTTGGTAATCCATTCCTGCTTGTGCACCAACACGATGATGTCCGTCAATAATGTATCCGTCTTTAGATACAAACACGGCTTGTTTGCCTGGGTCGTATTCGCCTCTCTTTTTGGCGCGCATCATGCCGACGACTTTGTGACCTTGCATGTCTCGTTGAGTTGCCTTAAGTTTTGTGGACGGCATCATTTCTACGCCGACCTCTTTGCCGTCTTCCCCTACTCTCGGCTTGATACCTCTTTCCGCAAGATATGCCAACATATCTTGCTGTCCGTTAATTTCATTCTTTTTAACGAACTTGTCTAATTTCTTTTGCAATTCGTCTATTTCGGCTTGCGGACGTCCATCTGCTATTGCTTTATCAACCGCATCCTGCAAAACCTTTACTTGTGCATCAAACGCTTTTTGAGCCCTTGAACCCGGTACTGGATTACCTTCTGCTTGTGGCATCATGTATCGCGGTATCCCCTTGTTGCCCAAGCAAAATGCGCTTGTTCCCTTCACGGTTATTTGACACAAATCGAAAACAGCATTCTCAAGAGTTGCGTCATCAATTTCCCCATTATTGCGCATTTCCTCCAAATCTGCAATAATGTGCCCGAGTTCATCCATCAGCATGTGAGCACCCTCCACATCGGGCATGTCAACAATCTTGCCTTCAAGAAGAGCGACAACCCCCTCTTCAACGGTGTTAACTTCCACCCTTTCGCGTTTGGGTGCATCGGGAATATTTAGCCCCTCAATGTACGCATCCCACTTTGCTTGTGTTGCGCTGTCTATGGTGTCATCCACCAATTCAACTACATTCGGAGCCATATTCTCGCGACGGGTTGGTTTCATTCGTCTCTTGCGAATCGCCAAGTCGGTGCGACCGACTATGCGTTCTGCAAGTCCTCTGAATCTCTCCGTCGTTGCAACTTGGTCTAAAATCGCTTGCATATTTTTGCGCTGAGTTTTGGTAATTTTGCCCTGTCGTACAAGTCTGTCCAATACTGCTTCGGCTATTTCTGATGAACCGTAGCGCAATACTTCTGCCAAAGCGAGAGTAGACGCAGACAACGAACCACTTCCATCCATATTCATATAGTCCATGACATCCAAAGCAATCAAAGAGGCAAGCGCTGCAACTTTTGCTTTGCCCTTGAGTTTTTTACCGTCAGGACCGCGCAATATTTTTTGAGCGTTGTCTATTAGCGATTGAGTTGAATTAGCAAGTTTTTGAGCGGCTCGTCTCGCAGCACCCAAGCCCGGCACCATACAGTTTGACATCTGTAAATCTGTGAACTGATTAGCATTGGGAGTACCTGGTGGGCATCGCAATTTGCCCAAAGAATCAACAATCACACCAGCGGCACGCGCTGCTCTTGTACCCACGCTTGACAAGCCTTCGCGTTCTTTTAGCGAACGACCTAGAAACCCCTTGTAGAGCAGCACATCTTCTGCAACAAACTCAACTGATTTCCTGTAGCGCTCTACTCGCTGATTCGCAGTATAAGCAAGAGACGAATTCATCGTCTCTCCTCTTTAATCTGAAACTGATTCGTCGGAAAGCACTTTCTTGCGTTTTCTAGACTTCTTGGGTTTATCGTCTTCCACTTTGTCATCTGTTTCTTCACTTTGGGGTTCTTGTTCCGCATTGAGTTTTGAACCAACGCCCAAAACCTGCTGATAAGTTGCCTGTGTCTGATACTGACCAGCGGTTTCATAACCCGGTTTGCGCATAAGATTAGTTCGTTGGGTTGATTTCTTGTTCAACGGTGAGCATTTCAAACTCAAGCAAATCGCCTATGAACTTCTTTGCTTCGTCGTCCGACAAAACCTTTTCCCCATCGCTCCACTCATCGGGAATCAACTCTGCGCGTCCGAGAGCCTTTGCTCGCTTCGTGATATGAGCCTTGGCTGCCGACTTATCTTTTGCTCTTCCATAAGCCTGAATTGCATTCTTCAGGTCAGCCTCATCCACAATTGGGTAAGAACCATCTGGTAGAGCGTGACCCTCATCCGCCAACTCTTTGCGTCGCTCATCGCTGTACATGCGCTTCAACGCAAGGTCGGCGACCTCTTCATCAATTTCGTTTGCTTGTTCGGGGTCGTATTCGTCGTAGCCAAGAATTTCTCCATCAACACCGACGAACACATCGTACGATTTTCCGTCCACGCCCTCAACTTCGACGGCGTAAGCGTCGTAGCCCTCAAACATGTCTGCGTCAACTGCAATAACTTCACCCTCAATTGACTTGACGGCGATATTTGCCGCATCGTCAAACGAGATGACTTTATCGCCGGGAACGACACCGACTTCACCAATGAGGTCTTCATTGAGAAGGTGCCAGCCCATGCATTCGCCAGTTGAGCCATCAAAGTATGCCTCAATCGGTTTGCCGTCTTTGCGCTGAATGTCAACGACGAAGATGTCCGAAAGGTCTGCGTATCCCGAGTCAAGAATTTTGCCTGAGAACATGTCTTCGGCAATGCCTTCAACTTCAAGGAGTGACGGCATATCGTTGTGCGGTTCGCAACCACCTGGGCAGTTGGCGCACGGTGAACTTCCACCGCCGTACATCTTGCGTTCAATACCGCAGACGAATGCGTTATCGTCACCAGCGAACTCTGCTGACTTCATGCCCATGGAAGCCATGCGCTTCTTGCGAGCCTTCTTGCGCTTCTTGACCATGTCCTCAAGTTCGTTCCACATCTTTTCTTCTTCGTCGTCAATCATTGACTCTTCGTCATCGTCTTCTTCGTCGTTCATCGGAGTAGTGGTCGGCGCCGCCATCGGCATACCTTCCTTCTCTTCCTCGTCGTCGGACTCGTCTTCCTCCGAAGCCATTTCTTCCATGACTGAACCGGGCTTCATGCCCATCATTTTCTTGGACTTCTTCTTCTTGAGAGGGTCGGAATCCTGATTCATCATTTTTCCGTCTTCCTCTTCTTCGTCCTCTTCGCCTTCAACCATCGGTTGCATCATCTTCTTCGGCTTCTTGTTGTCAGCGGAAACCCAATCGGATTCGTAGTCGCCTTTGCCCATACCTTTTACGGAGACTGCGGAAGCGCCACACTTTCCACAAACTTTTGCTCCCGGCTTGTATCCGCACTCGGCAAGGTCAAGACCCTTGGCGCACCCGATGCTGCCGTCCGCATTCAGTTTGACTGTCGGTGTCTCTGCCATTTTTCCTGACTCCTTATATTGCATTGACTTGACAAGGCAAGCCTTTGCATTGGGGCATCCTGCGCATGGAGCCGAGCGTTTCGTGCCCGACGCAACACACTGATACTTTGCTGTCTTTTGTGGTAAACCTGTTCTAGAAGTATAACTCATTGTAGTATTCCTTTGTCGTTACCTGTGAAACACTGTCGTATTTTTTTATGATTCTAATCTTTGGAGTACAGCAGATAGTGCGTCTATGGCATCATCAGAAGCACAGTCAATACCGAACAACTTGACGCCTTCCTCGGTTGCCTCAGCGTTGATGCCGTGGTATTCCAAGACGGGGTCAAGAGCAGACTTCAAGTGGTAAACACTTACGCCTTTGGCTTTCACCAAATGTGGCTTCTCATCCAAACCACCGTATTGGAAGACAGTTGTAAGAATGCCGTAGGCATCCTTCAAACGCTGAACATTGTCACCGTTTACATATGTGCCCTTGGTTTCCATCTCGTCCTCGGCGCTCTTAACCATGTCGGCAAGAGCCGCTGCGAGAGCAGCAATCATCTCCTTGCCCCCACCTCCACACGCACCACCACAACCACAGCCGCCTCCACCACCAGACATTGGCATTGGCATTTCAATGGTTTCGTCGTAATCGTCTTCGCCCTCTATCATCCAATTGTCATCGCCAGTCATATAAGAGACAAATTCGGGTTCCATATTCATGAATTCACGCAGAGACTCGTAAGCCTGTTTTTCCTCTTCGGCTGGGTCTTGCGTTTCAAAATCGCCAATCATGCCAACAGCCATTTTTTCAGCGACATCCTCCATCAATTCAAAATTTAATTCCTCCGAGCCTTGGTCACCGAAAACATCCAAAATGTCGTCTTCGCTGAACATGCCATCCTTCTTGCCCCGTGCTACAAGATTGCGAAGCCTGTCGTTCCATTCGCTATTACTCCAAATGGAACCACGGACAACGCCCTTAAGTTTCTTGCGGCAGTTCTTCATGCCAGGGTGATGACATCCTTCGTTCGGCCAGAGTCCTGTGGTTTCGTGGTGCAACCATGCACAAATGTTGTTCAACGGATACAACTCGGGGTGGTTGGCAAGAATAACTCGGCAACGACGGAAACCACCGGGTTTACGCATGATTGGACGCCAATATCGGAGCAGACGCTCAAGGTTCCCTCTGCGTGGACCGTAGCCGCGGAATCTTGCCGTGACAACTTCCTGCGGAATTAGACCGCCAAGCGGGTCAGCCTTTTCGGGTGACTTCGGTTTCACGCCGATTGGAACCTGAGGTTGTTCTTGCATGCTATATCTGTCCTCGTAGCGACGCTCAGCATCAGACGAACCTGGCACTTCGTCACCGTTCATGTTCAAATAAACAATCTTCGGCTTGACACGCGTCGGGTCGCCAAACATGAACTTGCCATCCTCATAGTGGTATGAGACTCGGAGCGTGCTCATTCCCTGTTCGCCTCGGTGGTCAAAGATGACTGAGTTCGCATCGGATTCACGGACACGGACTTGTCCACCGAACTTTCTTGCCAAAGCATTCGCCAAGTTGGGACCGCGACCAAGTTCTGGTTTTGCTGCCTCAACCGAGTCGTCGTCCTCTTCTTCGTTTTCCTCGTCGTCTTC
>Ga0172367_10005319_pt1 | contig 15614 bp, 16 predicted proteins | sample Lak10m_FD_114542 | JGI IMG/M metagenome (GOLD analysis project Ga0172367, IMG submission 114542) | Freshwater microbial communities from Kabuno Bay, South-Kivu, Congo - kab_022012_10m | ecosystem: Environmental > Aquatic > Freshwater > Lake | place: Democratic Republic of the Congo: South-Kivu... | reverse complement strand
TAATTTCATCATCGCCATGCTGAATAGGAAAGGGTTTTCTAACCATGCTCAAGCCAGAAGAACCTTTGACGCAAAACCTTCTCTGGCTCTATCTCTCCTTTTGGGACTTTAAGAAAGCCCTGCTTCTACGCGGCGATACCCTGCCCAAAGGGGTCGCGGTCATCTACCAGCAAATGTCCTTCAGCCATAACCCAGGCCTCGCCGGTGATGGTGGGAATCCAGGCCTTTCCCTGGCGCTGCACCTGCCCTTCAAACAGGCTGCCAATCATCGATTCCTGACGCCAGGTTTGGCCTTCGGAGAGCAAACCGTCTTCCGCCAGGCAGGAAAGGCTGGCGCTGGTTCCTGTTCCGCAAGGGGAGCGGTCGTAAGCCTTGCCAGGGCAAAGTACAAAACTGCGGCTGCTGGCGGTCTTCGACTCGGCAAACAATTCCACATGGTCAATTTCGTGACCGTCAGGGGCCAGCAATCCCTGGCGGGTGTAGGCTGCGCGTAAAGACCAGGCAAATTCGGTCAGCGCCTCGCGGTTGGAGGGAGAAACTTCCAGCCCGTGTTCGTGGCACAGGAAAAACCAGTTGCCGCCCCAGGCCACATCGCCATGAAATTCTCGGCCATTGAGAGTGACAGCGACATTTTTGCGCCAGCGATAAGCCGGAACGTTGCGCACCGAAACGCGGTTGGGATATTCCTGCCCCGGCGCGGGATGGAGAGTGGCTTCCACAACTCCGACCGGCGTTTCCACCCGGTAAGAACCTGGGACAATTTTTCCCAGGTAAGCCAGGGAGGTGAGCAGGCCAATCGTCCCATGCCCGCACATGCCCAGGTAACCCACGTTATTAAAGTAAACAACGCCAAACTTGCAGGAGGGGTCGCTGGCGGGCAGCAGCAGGGCGCCCACCATCACGTCCGAGCCGCGCGGTTCGTTGAGGGTTTGGCTGCGAAACCAGTCAAAGCGGGTTTCAAAGTCGCGGGCTTTTTCGGCCACAGAATTGCCCTGCAAAGGAGGCAATTGTTCGTAAAGCAGGCGGGTGGGTTCTCCGCCGGTGTGCGAATCGAGGAAAGGGATGCGTTTCATAGGTTAGCGCCAAAGGGATAAGAGCCAGACCAGCAGCGGAGCCAGCGCCAGGGCGGGCAGGAAATTTCCAACCCGAATTTTTTTTATTTCCAGCAGGCTGCTGAGGGCCAAGCCAAATAAAATTACGCCGCCAACGGCGGTCATTTCGGTAATCATGGCTTCGCTCAGGAAGCTGTTCAGGCTGGAGGCCAGCAGGCTGATGCCGCCCTGATAAATTCCGACTGGCAAAATGGAAAACAGAACGCCCACGCCCAGGGTGGAAGCAAAGGCAATCGAAATAAAACCATCCAGCACCGATTTAATCGCCAGGGTTTGATAATTTCCGGTAAGGCCATCCTGAATGGAGCCGAGAATTGCCATCGGGCCGGTGCAGTACAGCAGCGAAGCGGCTAAAAATCCGCGCACAAAGCGGCTGGAAGTTCCCTGGCTGCTGCCGGAGAAGCGTTTCTCCAGCCATTCGCCCAGGCGGGCAATCGCTTCTTCAATGCCCAGGGCTTCGCCCAGCAGCGCGCCCAAAAGCAGAGCGCCCAGAGTGAGCAGGGCGTTTTGGGTTTTGAAAAACATTTGCAGCCCAATCGCCGCCGTGAACAAGCCCATGCCGCTGACAACAGTTTGTTTGAGGCGTTCCGGTAAACGGGCGCCAAAAAACATGCCGGCAAGACTGCCGGCAAGAATAGCAACGATGTTGATGAGAGTTCCTATCATGGGGTTTGTTTGGCAATTTTTGTGTCAGCGCCAGCGGCGGCATTTTCCACCAGTTCCAGCACAAACAAAAGCGAGGAGAGCCGGTTGAGGTAAGCCAGCAGGTGTGGGTTTTCCAGCCCGGCGTGATGAAATAATTCCACCACGCGGCGTTCGGCGCGGCGGGCGATGGTGCGGGCCAGGGCCAGGGCGGCGCTGGAGGGACGTTCGCCAGGCAGGATGAATTCGCGCGGCAGGCTGACGGTTTCTTCCAGGCTGTCGGTTTGGTTTTCCAGCCAGGAGACTTGTTCGGGGCCGATGGCGCGAAAGCGGGCCTGGTTTTCGGGCGTGGCGCCGACTTCGGCCATTAACTGATAGAGGTGGCGCTGGGCCTGAAGCAGGAGGGTCGCCGTCTGCGGGGAAAGGCTGGAGGCGCGGGCCAGGCCCAGGGCGGCGGTGGCTTCGTCCAGCGCGCCCAGGGCCTCAATGCGCAGGTCAAACTTGGTTACGCGCCCCTCGCCCAGCAGGCTGGTATTTCCTTCATCTCCCGTGCGGGTGTAAAAAGGAGACATGCGGGCCGCTCCTACAGGGTTTCCAACTGTTTTACCAGGTCATCCAGCACGTCAAAGCCGCCTTGCCAGAAGGCGGCGGAGTGCATGTCAATGCCGGCTTCGCGCAGCACTTCCTCCGGCGATTTGGAGCCGCCAGCGGAGAGAATTTGGATGTATTTGGGCTTGAAAGTTTCGCCTTCGGCTTTGAACTGCTTGTACAGGGCAAGGACGAGCAGCTGCCCAAACGAGTAGGCATAGACGTAGAACGGGGTGTGGTAAATGTGCGGAATGCTGACCCATTCCCATTTGAATTCTTCGCTGACATCAACGGCCTCGCCAAATTGGGCTTTCAGGTTTTCCAGGTAGGCGGCGGCCAGGTCGTCCACCGAGGCGTTGTTTTGCACCATTTCGTGAGCGGTTTTTTCAAACAGGGCAAAGAAAGATTGGCGCAGGATGGTGGCGTAGTTATCGTCAATCTGACGGAAGAGCATGTCGCGGCGCACTGCCGGGTCGGTTTCTTCGGTCAGGAGTTGGTCTATCAGCATCATCTCGCCAAAGGTGGAGGCGGTTTCGGCCAGAGGCAGGCAGGCGTGTTGGGTGAAAGCGGTGTGATGTTCGGCCAGCATGGAGTGAATGGCGTGGCCGAGTTCGTGAGCCAGTGTGGCGACATCTTCGCCGCGCCCCTGGTAGTTGACCAGCACCCACGGGGTGAGGGCGGGTTCCACCGTCCAACAGAAAGCGCCGCCGCGCTTGCCCTTGCGCACTTCGCTATCCAGGTGGCCCTGGTCAAAGACGCGGCGGGCATTGGCCGAGAAGCGGTGGTCAAACTGGTCGAAGGAATGCAGCACCATCAGGGCGGCTTGCTGGAAATCGTAGCGTTTGTCCGATTGGCTGACCGGGGCGTAGATGTCGTAACGGCGCAATTTTTCCATGCCCAGCAGGCGGGCTTTGATTTTGAAAAAACGCTGGAAGATGGCGGCGTTTTTGCGGGCGGTTTCGAGCAGTGTATCTACCACGTCATCGGGGATGTCGTTTGCCAGGTTGCGGGCCGCCAGGGGCGATGCGTGTTGGCGCAGGGTCACGTTTTCGTTACGCCAGTCGCGCACAATCGTCTGGTACATCTGGCCCAGAATGGGGCCGTCCTGGCCGTAGACGCGGTACAGTTCCTGGTAGGCGCGGGCGCGCAGGGCCGGGTCACTGCTGCGGGCGTAGGTCATCAGCTCGCCGCGAGTCAGCTCTTTGGTTTCGCCGTCCGCTTCCAGTTTGAAGGTGTAGCGGTTGGTGATGGAATCGTACAGTTGAGTCAGCGCTCCGGCGCCGGTGACGTTTTTCAGATTGATGATTTTTTCTTCCGGTTCGCTCAGGGTGTGCGGTTTTTGCAGGCGCAGGGCTTGCAGGTAGTAGCGGTAATCGCCGGAGATGTCGAGATAGCGTTGGGCGCTGGTTTCATCCAGGTTTTTCCACCACAGGCTAAAAAAGAGTGTGCGGTTTTCCATCTCGGCAAAGGCTTGCTGAACTCGCCCCATCAGGGCCATAGCCGTCTGGTTTTGGGTATCGGCGGCGAACATGAGCCCGGCAAAACTGTAAATGCGCTGCGCCAGGCGGGCGCTGCGCTCGGAATGGGCGAGAATGTCCATGAAGTGTTCCGGGTCGAGGCTGGGGGTCAGGTCGGCGCGGAAGCCTTCAAATTCACTCACCTGCTTTTCCAATTCATCGAAGGCTGCTTGCAGTTCAGTCGATTCGGCGGCAGGGAAGATGTCGGTCAAACTCCAGGCAGATTGGGTGTAGGCCATTGTTTTCTCCGGTTATAGGTTTTGGTTGAGCCAGTCCAGCATGGTTTGCAGGACTTCGGCTTTTTGGGGTTCGTTGTGAATTTCGTGGTAGAGGCCTTCCCACAGACGCAGGGTGACTTTTGCGCCAGCGGTTTGGGCAAATTCACGCGAGGCTTCGTAGGAGGTAAGGCGGTCGGCAGTGCCGTGCATCAGCAGGGTGGGCGTTTTCAATTCGGCGGCGTGTTCCAGCGCCCACAGCCCGGCCTGATACATGCCCATAAACAGGCGGGTGGTCACTTTGGAATGCACCAGCGGGTCGTTTTCATAAGCGCGGACGACTTGCGGGTCGTGGGAGAGGGCGGTAGTTTCCAGTCCGCTGCTTTGTGAAAACGAAGGCGAAATGGCTTCCATCATCCGCGCCAGGGCCAGTTTTGCGGCGGGCGGCTCAAAAGCCAGACGCAGCCAGGGGCCGGTGACAATGGCTGCGCGCACGGGAGGTTGAAAACGCAGCAAGTGGTTGAGAACCAGGTTGCCACCCATCGAATGTCCGTACACAAACAGGGGCAGGCCGGAGGCGCGTTGGGCGGCCTGGGTAAAGAAATCGGCAATGTCGTTTTGCAGGTCGTCATAATGCGGCGTATGGCCGCGCTGCCCCGCCGATTGTCCATGCCCGCGCAGGTCAAAGCCCAGCAGGTTGAAGCCCGCCTGGGTAAAAGCCTGAGCGACATGCTCGTAGCGGTGAATGTGTTCGCCATGACCATGCACCAAAATCACGGCGGCGCGAGGCGAATCGGACTTCCATTCGTGCGCGTACAGTTGAATCGAGTCGCGGGCGTTCCAACGCCATTCGTTTGTTTCCATGTTTTCTCCTCTACTCTTTGGCCGGACCAATTTCAAAGCGGCAGTATTCATCGCCTTTTGCGAGACAATGCGTTTCCACAATTTCATGTTCTTTACCGGATGCCCATAGAACCGCCTCGCCAATCGAGCCAATGTACAGGTGGCATAGCGGCGCGGCGCTTTCGCGTCCCCAGCAAATGGCGCAGGTGCGTTCGATATAAGCCAGCGTGTCACCGTTTTCTTCCACCCAGGCATCCACTTCGGAGTTACTCTTTTTGAGCGCATTGACCATGCCGTTGAGAATGAATTTGATGCGCTGTTTTTCGGGCAGGAGTTTAATCGCCGCTCCAGCCAGGCCCAGCAGGGCGGCTTGTTCGCGCAGGCCATACTGAAAGGAGGCTTTGCCAATCCGGCGCAGCATTCCCTTACCGGCGCGCCCGTAAAACGATTCAATCGCCTCGTTTAGGCGAGCATAATCGGAGGTTTGAATGGCCGGGGTCATGTCGTTGGGCGGCAAATTGTTCACAAAGCGCTCCAGGCCGCAGGTGCGCAGGACGGTATGCAGGCCATTGGCGCCCATCACTTCCTCGGCGGAAACCAGCGCCTGTCGCACCAGGCCATTGACAATGACTGAATTTGGGCGGGGCATGAGAATCTCCTCAGGAGGTATGAAAAGGGTAAACGTATACCGGGTAATCTTCGCCGGTACGCTGAAAGCCCATCTTTTGATATAAAGCCAGTGAAAATTGATTACTGCCCTGTGTGTTGACGCTCACCCGGCTGAGGCCGGTTTGCCCGGCCCAGGCTAACAGCCGCCCGACCAGCGCCGAGCCTGCTCCGCGCCGCTGCGCCGAGGGGGAAACCGCCAGCCGCGCCAAATGGGTTCCGCTGGGGCTGCGTGTGCTGATTTGATAAGCAATTATCTGGTCTTCAACCAGCAGCACTTCGGCCAGCGCGGCCAATTGAAAAGCGGTCTGCAGGGTTGGCAAAGAATTGCGCCACAAGGGCGAGAATGCTGCGGCGTCCACCTGGGTTACAGCGGGTAAGTCTGCGCGGGCCATGGGGCGGGCCTGCATTCCCGGCGGCAAGCCGGGCTGCGCGGGGAAAGGCGCCGGGTGTTCCAGGGTAATGACTTCATCTTGCAGCGAAAAGCCGCTTAGATGAAGAACTTCTTCCATCCAGGGGGAAAGGACAATCGCCGCCGCCTGCCCAGCATGGATATTTTGGCGCGCCGTCTGCCACAAGCTGCTCCAACCTTCCTGCAGCGAGAGATGAGAGGTGTGAACAAACAATCTCAGCCACAGCGCGTTTTCGGGGTCTGGCGGGCAAGCCAGAGCGGCGGTAATTTGTCCATCTTCTTCGCGCACCCAGTATTCGGGCGCGCCCAACCAGTCGAGGGGAGAACGCCAGTCGAGATGGCGGTGAACATGACGCTCGAAATACACCAGGTTGGAAATTTTTTCCTGGTCGGCGGGGCGCGCCTGGCGAATTATCACCATCGCAGTTTGAGCAAGGTGCGCAAGAGGCGCTGTTTCAGGGTTGGGTTTTTCACGCCGCGCAGACCGTCATTCATGGCGGCCAGGGCCTCGAACCATTTGCGCTGGCGCATGTACAGAGCAGAAAGCGACTGCATGACGTTGGCACGGAGTTGGTCTTCGCCGTTTTTCTCCAGCAGTTCGGCGCAGGTTTGGTAAAGGGCGGCGGCTTCGTCCATGCGGCCCAGGGCGTCCAGAGCGGCGGCTTGATTGCCGAGGGACAGGGCCTGACGGCGCAGGTCGCCAGCAGCGGCAAAAATTTCGGTGGTGCCGCTCACCGCCCGCAGGGCAGACTCGGCTTGACCGGCCTGCAGCCAGGCTACGCTGGCGTTGTTGAGCAGTTCCGCCGCTTCGGGGCCGCTGATGCCAGCGGCGGCCTGTTCGTAGAGATTGGCGGCGCGTTCAAAATCACCGCTTTCGTAGGCTTGGGCGGCGTTATCAGAGATGGAACGGGTGCTGACAGATTTAACACTTTCACTCATGAGAACCTCGCGGAACGATTAAAGAGTAATATCGAGCAGCGTTTCGGCCACCGAGCGCAGTTTTTCGGTGGAAAGCATACTCAGGTTGCGGGCCAATTCCAGGTAGGGGCGGTTGACCGGGGTACAGACAAAGGCGCGCAGTTCGAGCGGCAGCTGCAAAAATTCGGCAATCGCCTGCTGTTCGTTCATCCACTTGCCAATCGGGCCGTTTTGGTCAAAGAAGGATTCTACTCTGCCGCCCAAAACGCTCAGAATGGCTTCCAATTCGGCCAGGGGCAGGGGTTTCTCGCCCATTTCATAATCGGTGAGACGGCTTTGGGGCAGGCCGGTTTCCAGGGCCAGGGCTTTGAGGGAGATGCTGGCCTGCAGCCGTTTTTGGCGCAAAATTGCGCCAATCATGCGGTGACGCAGCGTGGAAAGCGCCGTCAGGTTGATAGGTTCGGTGCGGACAGCGTCATCCGACAGGGCCTCGCTGCTCCAAAAGTGCTGAATAGGTAAATTCAGGTAATAGGCCAGGGTTTCCAACTCCGGCAGGGAGGGCGATTTGCGGCCTTCCTCGTAGGCTTTGAGGGTGGGCGCGGTAATGCCGATGGCGCGAGCTGTTTCTGATGGGGTTTTGCGCGAGGCCAGGCGGGCATCGCGCAGCAGGACGCCGAGTTTGCGGGTGCGCAGTTGAATTTGGGCTTGCAGGCTCATGGAGTTTTCCTGTGAAAGTTAGAAAGAATGTAACTGTTCGGGGGTTTGTCGTTTCGACGAGCGATAGCGAGGAGAAATCTGCGTTGTGTTGGGGAGATTTCTCGCTGGCGCTCGAAATGACACGCCAGAACGGGTACGCTGAGCGGTTACAAAAGAATTATACCGCTGACAAGTTAGCGCTTGCGCAGGATGTCGCCCAGGTTGGCGCCAAAGACTTCGGGCGGTAGTTTGAAGCCCGCCGCTTCCAGGCGCGGGGTAAAGAGGGGACGAATGCCGGTGGGCTTGAGAGCGCCAATCACTTTGCCATCGCTGGTCATACCGGTTTGTTCAAAGCGGAAAATGTCGGTCAGCACGATGGTGTCGCCTTCCATGCCGGCCACTTCGGTCACGGCGGTTACTTTGCGCGAGCCATCTTTGAGACGGGTTTGCTGTACTATCAAATCTACGGCGGCGGAAATTTGCTGCCGAATGACTTTGACGGGTAAATCCATCCCGGCCATCAGCACCATCGTCTCCATGCGCGAGAGGGCATCTCTCGGGGTGTTGGCGTGCAGGGTGGTGAGGGAGCCGTCGTGGCCGGTATTCATGGCTTGCAGCATATCCAGCGTTTCGCCGCCGCGACACTCGCCCACCACAATCCGCTCTGGGCGCATACGCAGGGCGTTGCGCACCAGGTCGCGGATGGTAACCTGTCCGCGGCCATCCAGGTTGGCGGGCTTGGTTTCCAGGCGCACCACATGGTCTTGCTGCAGCTGCAGCTCGGCGGCATCTTCGATGGTGATGATGCGCTCGTCTTCGGGGATGAGGCTGGAGAGGACGTTCAGCAGGGTGGTCTTGCCAGACCCCGTGCCGCCAGAGATAACGATGTTGAGGCGGGAGATGACACAGGCGCGTAAAAATTCGGCCATTGGGGCGGTGATGGAACCGAAATCTACCAGCTGCTGCATACTGAGTTTGTCTTTACGAAATTTACGGATGGTGATGGACGGGCCATCCAGCGCAACCGGCATGACAACGGCATTGACGCGTGAGCCATCCGGCAGACGGGCGTCTACGGTGGGCGAGTCGGGGTCTACGCGGCGACCCAAAGGCAGAATAATGCGGTCAATGATGCGTAAAACATGCTCATTGCTTTCAAAAGTGACTCCAGTTTTAATGAGGTGACCTTTTTTTTCAACGTAGACCTTGTTGGGGCCGTTAACCATCACCTCGCTTACATCGGGGTCATCCAGCAGGGATTGAATGGGACCATAGCCCAGCAGCTCGCTGACGGTTTCGCGGGTGAGCTGCTGGCGAATCGATTCGGGGACACGCGCTCCCAGGCGGCTGAAAATATCCGTCAATTTTTGGCGCACCATCGTTTCGCGCTGGGCCAGGGGCGGGTTTTCCGTTTCCATTTCGCGCGTCAGGGTTTCGATGACAAAGTGCCGCAGTTTAACCAATTCGGCTGAAGAAAGGCCGCCCGAAGTGGAAGTGAGTATTTGCGCCATGAATTACCTCTGTGATTGTTCGTCTTCTTCGCTGGGAATTACCCAAATAATTTGCGCCCGCGAAACGGTGAGAAACTCGGCGCTGTAGAGCAGCGTTCCATTGCCATCAAAAACCTTGGCCTGCGTCATTGGCAAAAAAAAGTCGGAGCGGTCCAATTCGTCTTTGACCCGCTCCCCCAAGCGGACGTGAATTTGGCCTTCGATGCGGTGCGTTACCGTCTGCACCGTAGCGCTGACGGCTATTTTGGACACAATGTCGGTGAAGTATTTTCCCCGGTCGTTAAATTCCAGGCTCATGCGGCCTCCTTTGGGTCAGGCTCGTCCCTGACGGGCAAGTTCGATGATTTCACGCGAGATTTGATTGACCATCAGCGCGGCGGTGTCATTCGGAAAGCGCTGCAGCACCGGCTGATGCTGCTGATTTGCCAGGGTGAAATTTCCCATCATGTACGGGACGGTAGCGCGAATTTGCAGCCCCAATAAATTTTCGGCTTCACTTTTACTCATTCCTTCCAGCCCCACCACGCGGTTGAGAATGGGATAAATGCGCTGATGTTTCAATCCTTTGGCTTGCAAGTGTTCCCAGACTTTGCGGCTGAGAGTCACAGCGCTGCTTTCAGCAGAAAGAATCAGCGCAACCACGTCAGCGCCTAAAATCACTGGCAGGCTGATGCGCGACAAGGAGCGCCCTAAATCTACCAGGGTAATATCATAAGATTGACGCGCAGCGAGAATTAGGGCCGGAATGCGCCCCGCGTCCAGGCGGCTGGCGGCTTCGGGGTCGGGAGAACCCGCCAACAGGCTGAAGCGCCAGGTTTCCAGCCAGGGCATTTGCTTGCGCAAAAAATCGCTGGTCAGGGTTTCGGCAGGCTGAGCGGCAGCTTGCTCCAGGCCAAATTCATCCTGGTAACCGACAATGGAAGCAATCGAACCGATTGGCAGCACCATATCCATCACCGCAACCTTCAGGTCGCGCTTCAGGTTGGCAATGTTTTGGGCAATGTTGGCGCACAGCGAAGAAGCGCCCACCCCGCCTTTGGCGCTGAGAAAAACCACCAGCAGCCCGCCCGCGGGGGGGTCTTCTGCCTGAGGCAGTTTGGTGGGCTGGAGCAGTTGAGACAGCTGCTCCAGTGCCTGAGCCGACTTAACGATGAATTCATTACAGCCAGCGGAGGCCAGGGCGGTCATCAGCTCGGTGTCGGGCCGGGAAGCGAGAGCCACCAACAGGGTCTTAGCGCTGCGCCGGTCGGCGCGCAGACGGCGGGTCAGTTCCACCCCAGGCAGGTCGGGCAGGGAAGGGTCAAAGACAATCGCCTGGGGGTGGTCGCGCAGGGCGGTGATGTAACCTTCCTTGCCGGAAGTGGAGGCCGTCACCTGCAGACCGCGCCGGGTCAGGTAGGCGCTCAAAACGTTCAAACTGCGCGGGTCAGCATCCAGCAATAAAACGGTAAAAGGGGTTGGCTCAGTCATTGCGCGTCTCGCGGGTCATTCTTCCAGGGGCGGCATAATGTAGCCCAGGCCAGAGCGGGTGACAATGTGTTTCGGGTTGTGGGCGTCATCTTCTAGCTTTTGGCGCAAGCGGGCAATGCTCACCCACAGAATTTCCTTGTCATTGCTGTATTCCGGCCCCCAAACGCTGGTAAGCAGTTCTTCGGCGCTGATAACGTTGCCCAGGTTGTGGGTAAACTGCAGCAGCAGGCGATATTCCGTAGCAGAAAGGAATACCGGCTGGGTTCCGCGCCATCCTTCGGCGCGGGCAAAATCAATCCGCAGATTGCCATGTTCAAAGAAGCGGTTGGAACTGGTTTCTTTGACGGCTTGTGAGCGTCTCAGCACCGCCCGCACGCGGGCCAGTAATTCGGTGGCAGAGAAGGGTTTGACCAGGTAGTCATCGGCGCCCAGGTCCAACCCTTTTACCCGGTCTTGCTCTTCGCCTTTGGCGGTGAGCATGATGATAGGCACTGCCGAGAACTGGCGGATGCGCTGACAGACTGAAAAGCCGTCCAGGTCTGGCATCATCACGTCCAGCAAAATCAAGTCAGTCGGGTTAGCAGAGAAAACTTCCAGCGCCTGAGCGCCATCTTGCGCCAGCAGCGTCTCATAGCCTTCGGTTTTCAGGTTGGCATCCAGCAGGCGCAGATAGCGCGGCTCGTCATCTACAATCAAGATGCGGGTGGACATTTCAGCCTCCAGAGGGGGGTAGGGCGGGTAGTAAGATTTCAAACGTGGTGCCCTCGCCGGGGAGCGAGGAGACTTTCATTTCGCCTTTGTGAGCGCGAATGATTTGCTGGCAAATGAACAATCCCAGGCCAGAGCCGGAACCGCTTTGCCCGGGAGCGCGGTAAAACTTTTCAAAAATGTGCCCCAGGGCTTCGGGTGGAATGCCGGGGCCATAATCGCGGAAAAGAATGCGCTGCTGGTTGGGCTGCTCTTCCAGGCACAGCAAAAGCGGGGAAGCGGGGGCGTATTTGACGGCGTTGCTGAATAAATTCTCCAGCACCTGCGTCAGGCGCACGCTGTCGGCCAGCAGGGGCGGCAGAGGCGGGGCCTTCAGCGTCACCTGCAGGGATTTATGCCGCGTCTGGTTGCGCAAAATCACATCGCGCAGCAGGCCATCCAGGCGCACCGGCTGAAAGTGCAGCGGCAGGGTATTGCTTTGCAGGCGGGCCGATTCGAGCAGGTTTTCAATCAGATGGTTGAGATGGTCGGCTTCTTCATCAATGATGGTCAAAAATTCACGCCGCGTGGCCTCATCCCATTCCGTGTCGGAGCGCAGCAGAGTGGTGCTGTAGCCTTTGATGAAACCCAGCGGGGTGCGCAGTTCGTGGGAGATGGTGGCGATGAAGGTTTCCTGCAGGTCTAGTTGGCGCTTGGCTTCCTGCAGGCGGGAGAGCATTTCCAGCAGGCGTTTTCGCTCCAGCAGGCTGCAAAACTGAGTGGCGATGAACTGAGCGCGTTGAATCTGGCTATGAGTGTAGGTTGGGCCGCCATAACGCACAAAAATAAGCGCTCCCAACACGCCGCCCGGCGCGCGCAAAGGCAGGCCGAGATAATAAGGAAAGTACATGCGCTCACTGCGCGGGGTGGTCGAATCGGGTGTTTTGGCAATCACCTGATTTTTTTCAACCACGCGGTTGGCAACTTCGCTGCCCCAGGCGCCATCGGCCTCGGCGCTGCGTCCCCGCCCAACGGCGCGGGCATAGACAACTTCGGCCAGGCCGCCCGAATCAGGTTCGCGGGTGAAAAGCGCCATGTTGTCGAAGAGAAACACCGAACGCACAATCGCTATGACCGAGTCGAGGGCTTCTTTCCAGTCCTCGCGCTGGGTTACGCTTTCGGCAATTGCCAGGTAATCGGGGGTGCGCTCTTCGGGCGCGGGCAGGGTCATGGTCTAGGCAAAAAGGAGCGGAAAAGAAATTTGTGTGCCTTGCTCTGGTTGAGAATGAACTTCAGCTATCGAGCCGTGCGCTTCCACAATCTGCCGCACCAGCGCCAGCCCCAGGCCGGTTCCACCATAACGGCGGGTGGCCGAACCATCTAACTGATGAAACGGCTCAAAAATTTCGTTCAGGCGTTCCGGTGGGATGCCGATTCCCGTATCGCTGACGGTCAACTGCGCCATTTTTTCATCGCGGCTGACTGTCAGGCTGACGCTGCCGCCGGAGGGGGTGAATTTGATGGCGTTATCCAACAGTTGGGCCAGGGCCCAGCTCAGTTTTTCTTCGTCCGCTTTGACTTCAGGCAGGCTGGAGGCGATTTCTACGGTGAAGGTCAGGCTGCGTTCAGCGGCTTTGGCGCTGGCGCGGCGGGCAACCGCGGAAATGACGCGATTCAAATCCACCGGGCGCAGCTGCAGAGTCAATTCGCCGCGTGAAGCCAGGGAGAAAAGAATCAAATCGTCAATCAGGTTTTGCAGGCGGCTGGCAGAGCGCAGGGAAACATCCAGGGCTTTTTTTTGGTCGTCGTTCAGGCTGCCGAGCGATTCGGTCTGCACCAGTTCCAGGTAGCCGCGCACATGCGTCAGCGGGGTGCGCAGCTCGTGGGAGATGTTGGCGACAAAGTTGGCTTTCATCTGGTTCAATTCGCCCAGTTTGCGCAGGGCTTCCTGCAGTTCAGCGGTGCGTTGTTCCACGCGGGCTTCCAGGTTGCGGTTGGCGTCTTCCAGGGCGGAGCGCAGACGCAGGATTTGTTCGGTGATGGCGCGGTCTAAGGTCGGACGGTCGAGAAATTTCAGGTCAATCAGGGCCTGCCCCAGCAGGCAGGGATGGTTCTGTCTGGCCTGCTCACGCTGGTAATTCAGCGCCTGGCCGAGTTGGTCGGCGGTGAGCAAACCCATATTCACCAGCTGGTCGCCCAGACGGGGAATGAGAATTTCGGGGGTAATCAGTTCGGGTTCGGTCATCATGGCTCCGCCTTCCAGGCCCATTCACCGCCCAGACAAACAGCCTGAGGCTGCAGGCTGCGCAAGGCTTGCGGGTCGAGGTCAAAAGGGTCTTCGGCCAGGGTGATGAAATCGGCCAAAAAGCCTGGCGCCAGTCGTCCGAGACGGTTTTCCGCTCCGGCGGCGTAAGCCGCGCCGCTGGTGAACCCGGCCAGGGCCGAGGCGAAATCGAGCTTTTGGTCGGGAAACCAGCCCTGGGGGCCAGGCGTTCCATCCGCGCGGCGGCGGGTGAGAGCGGCATGCAGCCCCCAAAACGGGTTGGGCGATTCTACCGGCGCATCGGAGCCAAAAGCCAGCGCCGCTCCGGCCTGCTGCTGGGTTTTCCAGCCGTAAGCCAGGCGGCAGCGCTGCGGGCCCCACAGGGCTTCGGCGGCTTGCATGTCGGAAGAGGCGTGAATGGGCTGCATGGAGGCGATGAGATTTAATTCTGCCAGGCGCGGCGCATCAGCGGGATGAATGAGTTGGACATGCTCGATGCGGTGACGCCGGGCGGGGAGGCCGTTTTCGCGCTCGTAAACGCGCAGGCGGCTGAAGGCTTCCAGCGCTTCGTGGACGGCGCGGTCGCCAATGGCGTGCACGGCCAGGCTGAGGCCGCTTTGCGCGGCCTGGCGGCCAATTTCAAAAAGTTCTTCGCCGTCCATGTTCAGAATACCCCGATTCTGGCTTTCATTCAAGTAGGGGTCAAACATGGCGGCTGTGCGCGGCCCCAGTGCGCCGTCCATAAAGGCTTTGACCGAGCCAATCCGCAGCCAATCATCGCCAAAGCCAGTTTGCAGCCCCAGCGCCTGGGCATGTGGCAGCAGCGGCAGGGGAATGCTTTTGACCACCCGCAAGCGCAGGCTGCCTTCGGCGCGCAAGGTTTGCAAGGCAAAGAAGGCTTCGCGGCCATCGAAATCGTGGACGCCGGTCAGGCCCAGGCGGTGCAGTTGAGGTTGAGCCTGCCGCAATGCGCGGGCGGCCTGAGCCGGGGAGGGCTTGGGCAAGATTTGTTCCAACAAGGTCATGGCGCTTTCCAGCACAATGCCGCTGGGACTGCCATCGGGTTGGCGCAAAATTTTTCCGTTGAGAGGGTTGGGAGTGGAGGCGTCTATGCCTGCCAAATTGAGAGCCTGGGTGTTGGCCCAGCCAGCGTGAAGCGACTTGGCGGTGAGATACACCGGGTTGCGCGGAGCGGCAGCGTCCAGGTCGGCGGCGCTGGGGAATTCGCCGCCCCAATCGTTTTGCTGCCAGCCGTGTCCGAGAATCCATTCGCCGGGGGGCGTTATTGCGGCGCGCTGGGCTACGCGGCGCAGGGCTTCCGCCCGGCTGGAAGTTTCAACGTCCACTTTCTGCAGGGAGAAGGCGTAAGCGAGCAGATGCAAATGCGAGTCGGTCAGCCCAGGCAGGACGGTTTGACCGCGCAGGTCTTCTTTTTGGTCACGGGAACCTGCCGCTTGCAGCAGTTCTTCGCCGCCCAGGGCCAGCACCAGGCCGTTTTCCACCACGATGGCTGAAGCCTGGGGAACTTCAGCGGAAAGGCTGTAAATGCGGGCGTTATAGAAAATTTTCATCGGCTTCACTCGGTCAGCAGTTTTTCCAACAGGCTATTCAGTTCTTCGCCGGAGTAAAAAAACAGGGTGAGCGAGCCGTTGCCTTTTTTGCCGCTTTTGAGGCTGACTTTTGTCCCCAGGCTGGCGCGGAGACGGTCTTCCAGCGCAACCAGGTCGGGGGAAAGGCTGGGGCGGGGGCGGGCTGGCGGTTTTTCGCCGTTCATTTTGCGCACCAGTTCTTCGGTCTGGCGCACGGTCAGGTCTTGGGTGAGGACGGTTTGCAGGGCGGCGCTTTGCGCCTGGGGTGAAGCCAGGGCCAACAGAGCGCGAGCGTGGCCTTCACTGATGCGTTCTTCCACCACCAGCTGCTGAATGCTGGCCGGCAGTTTGAGCAAACGCAAGGTGTTGCTGACCGCGGCGCGGCTTTTTCCCACCCGCGAGGCAATTTCTTCGTGTGAAAGTTTGAACTCATCTACCAGCTGCTGATACGCCAGGGCTTCTTCCAGGGCGTTCAGGTCGGCGCG
>Ga0172367_10005316_pt1 | contig 15617 bp, 9 predicted proteins | sample Lak10m_FD_114542 | JGI IMG/M metagenome (GOLD analysis project Ga0172367, IMG submission 114542) | Freshwater microbial communities from Kabuno Bay, South-Kivu, Congo - kab_022012_10m | ecosystem: Environmental > Aquatic > Freshwater > Lake | place: Democratic Republic of the Congo: South-Kivu... | reverse complement strand
GCGGTGGGGTGGTGGACGTTGAAGCGGCGTGAACGCCGCGGTCCAGGTGATGGCGTAGGGGCGGGGTGGCGCGGGGCTTTCCGGACCGCCTGAAGGCGGAACTCCATACGAAGCGTTGGGGCTTGGGGAGGGTGGCGGCGGTTGCGGGGCGTTTCAAAGGGAAAGGGCTCTGGGATAAGGTGGGAGCTAGACGGGCGTTGATTTCGAAAATCGAACGATAGATAGTGGGGCCATGAAAACCACTCGACGCAAGTTTCTCCGACGTACCGCATTTGCGGTGGGCGCGTTCAGCATTGTTCCGAGACACGTCTTGGGCGGGCCCAAGTTTGTACCGCCGAGCGAGAAGGTGAATGTGGCGTTGGTGGGAGCGGGGGGGCAGGGGCGCACGAATCTGGAGGCGTTATTACGCATGCCGGACGTGCAGGTCATCTCGGTGGCGGATGTGGCGGAGTCTTTTAGCTTGGAGAAGTTTTATTACAAAGGGATGGGCGGGCGCCTGCCGGCCAAGGCGTTGATCGAGAAGACCTACGCGGATCGAACCCCGAACTTCAAGTGCACAGCCTATGAGGACTTTAGGGTGCTGTTAGAGAAGGAGAAGGCCGTGGACGCGGTGTTGTGTGGAACGCCGGACCACGTGCATGCGGCGGTGACGGTCGCGTCGATACGGGCGGGTAAGCATGTGTATTGTGAGAAACCCTTGACGCACAACATCTGGGAGGCACGAGAGGTGGCGCGTATCACGAAGGAGACCGGGGTAGCGACGCAGATGGGGAACATCGGGCATTCAGAGGAGGGGATGCGTCAGACCTGTGAATGGATTTGGGCGGGGGCGATTGGGACGGTTCGAGAAGTGCATGCGTGGGTGGGGGCGACTCGGTGGAACAAGACGTTGACGGGTCGGCCGGAGGGAGATGGCGCGGTGCCCGCCGGACTGAACTGGGACCTGTGGCAAGGACCGCGAGAGCCGAGGCCATTTCACTCGACCTATTTTCCGGTGCAATGGCGTGATTTCTGGGCGTTTGGGGGCGGGGCGATTGGGGACTTCGTGTGTCACGATCTGGATGCCGCATGTTGGGCGTTGGATTTGCGCGATCCGATTTTGGTGGAGGCACGACCGGCGGGATCGATGGATTCGGAAATCACCCCGCATGCCGAGATGTGTTACTGGCATTTTCCGGCGCGCGGAGAACGGGCGGCAGTGAAGGCCACGTGGTATGATGGCGGACTGAGGCCGCCGGTGCCAGAGGGTTGGCCCGAGGATGAGAACTTCCCGTCGCGCGGTTGTTATTTTGTCGGGGACAAAGGCACGATGATTTGTCCGGGGTTAGGAGGCAAACCGCGCCTGTTGCCGGAGGGTCGACACGAGGCTTACAAAGCCCCGGCGAAGACATTGGCACGGTCGAAGGGCCACCATCGCGACTGGATCGACGCCTGCAAGGGCGGGCCGGCGGCGAGCAGCCATTTTGAGTATGGAGCGCGGCTGACCGAGCTATTGCAGTTAGGCATCCTCTCGCTGCGGACGCGAAGTCGGATCCATTGGGATGCGGCAGCGATGAAGGCGAAGGGTTTACCGGCGGCAGATGAGATCATTCGCGAGTCGTATCGCTCGGGTTGGGGCTGGGTTTGACGCCCCCCCCTTACCCATGAGTATCAAGCCTTCTAGGACGATCCTCGTTGCGGAAGACGACCTGATTTGTCAGCACGTCCTGGGCGATTCTCTGAGGGAGGATGGCTACACCGTGGTGCTGGTGGAAGATGGGGATCGCGTGATGGAATCCGCACGTGCGGTCCGCCCCGATTTAATCTTGTTGGATGTGATGATGCCTGGGGCGGATGGGTTTGAGCTCTGTCGACGGTTTCGTGCCGACCCAGAGTTGGGCGACGTGCCGATCATCATGCTGACGTCGCTGGAGGACGACGAATCGCGAATCAAGGCGATTGAGCTTGGTGCTGACGAGTTTCTGACCAAACCGGTGAATGAAGCAGAGCTCCGGGCTCGGGTGCGAACGATCTTGCAGCTCTATGGGTTTCGTCGGCTCCTGGCGCAGCGCTCTAAATTTGAGCAGCTCATCGAGCTTGCGCCGGACGGCATTGTGATTGTGAGTGAGGATGGGCGAATTCGGGTGGCGAACCGGGCATTTCGTCGGATGCTGCGATGGGAGGAGGGCGAGGAGCTTGGAGGGCTATCGATTTTGGACTGGGTAGGGGAAGGGCAGCGAGAGACATTTTCGAAAGAACTCAGGCCGCTGACGCAGCGGGACGGTCGATCGGCGTATTTCGAAACCTGGTTTCAACCTCGGGGCGGTGGGTCGTTCTCTGCGGAGGTGACGGCGGGTTACTTCGAGTGGGACACAGCACCGGCCTTAGAGATCCTGGTGCGGGACACGACGGAGAAGAAGCGGTTGCAGAGCCAGTTTCTGCGCATGCAACGGCTCCAGAGCGTGGGCACGTTGGCGAGCGGGATTGCACACGACATCAAGAACTCCCTGTCGCCAATCCTGCTGTCGGTACACATGGCCCGTCGGAACCTGAAGGATCCCGTGCTCAACCGCTATTTCGATACGATCGAGCGATCGGCTCGGAGGTCGACGGATGTGATCCAGCAGATCCTGGCGTTTGCTCGCGGGGAGGAGGGAGATCGACGTTTATTGCAGCCGAGCTATGTGGTGCGTGAGTTGGAGAAAATCTTGAGCCAGGCACTGCCGCCGACGATTCGGTTGACCTGTGACATTCCTGAGAAACCGTGGCTTGTGAGTGGGGATGCCACGCAGTTGCACCAAGTGTTGATGAACCTGTGTGTGAACGCGCGAGACGCGATGCCACGAGGGGGGATGTTGGCGTTGAGACTCTTGAACGTGATGTTGGACGAGCGCGAGGCTGCGGTCGTGCATGCTGAGGCACGCGCGGGGGCCTACGTGCGCATGAGCGTGGCAGACAGTGGGACGGGCATCTCACCGGAGGTACGGGACAAACTGTTCGAGCCCTTTGTGACGACCAAAGAAATTGGCCGCGGCACCGGGTTGGGACTTTCGAGCGCGCTTGGAATTGTGCGTGCCCACGGCGGATTCATTGATGTAGACAGCGTGCTGGGGCAAGGAACGACGTTTTCGGTATTTCTGCCTGCGACGACGGGAGCGGAGAACGTGGATGGCGAGGAGGGAGGGCAGTTGGAGTTGGTGCGAGGGAATGGTGAGACGCTCATGGTCGTGGACGATTCGGTGGACGTGCGGGAGGCGTTGGCGGAAGCGTTGTCGGCCTATGGCTACAAAGTGTTGACGGCGCGGGAGGGCCCGGAGGCCTTGGCGTTGTTTGTGCGGCACCGACTGGAGATTCGGCTGGTGATGGTCGATTTTCGAATGCCTTTGATGGACGGACTGTGCACGATCCGCGCCATCCGTTACGTGGATTCGGAAGTCCGCTTTATCCTGTTGAACGAAGTGGAGAACGAGGGACGCGGGGGTGTGGATGGAGAATTGATCCCGTGTTTAGTGAAGCCGTTTTCGGTTGAGGACCTCTTGCGCACGGTCTCGGAGCACTTGGGCACGAGCTCGAGGCGATAAACGGTCGGGGTTCCTGGACTCCCATGCCGCATGGCCCGGAAGCCGGGTGAAGACGATCGACGATCGTCGACTGGGCACTCGGGCGGCCGTGGCTGGCGAGGTTTAGATGCTCACAAAGGACGGGTTTTGGGCCACTCCAATTCGAAGCCTTGAGTTCGAAGCGACTGTTGGAACTCGGCCAACGACTCTTTGTTGGATCGGATCGCGCGCGGCACCTGTTTCTTCCGCAGGCAATGACTGGCGAGTGCGCCGGCGGCTTCGCCGATATTCCATTCGACGGGGTGGAGCCGTAGGGCGCCGTTGGTGATGTGGGTGCTGCCGATGTTTTTGCACGCGGCGAGGAGGTTGTTCATGCGACGTGGAATAAGAGCTCCCAGCGGGATCTGGAAGGGCAGCGAACTCAGATCGACGTAGTTGGTGCCGTTGGTCGTGGGGTGGAGGTCGATGCGGTAGCTACCGATCCCGACGCTGTCGGAAAAAGGGGTCGCGGTGACTTCGTCGCGGGGTCGTTTGGTTTCCTGCATCCGAAACTCGGTGCTGAGGTGCTGTTCGACCACGGTGAACTCGGCACGAATACGGCGGGACTCGCGAATATAGGCAGCCTTGGCGAGGCCGTCTTCGGTATCGACGACTTCGTGGCGCAAGCGGAGTCCTTTCCAACCGGTGCCACCGTCTGGGCGCGGGGCGGCGGTTTGCATCCAGTAGAGCAGGCTCAAGCTCAACGATCGGGCTTTACCCAGGTGGGTGGCCACCTCGTGGGCAGGGAGATCGGCGATGGGGGCCAGCCAGTAATCGTTCTGAGGCCAGTTGACAAGGCAGATACTGCTGGGGAAGGCACCAGCGGCGAAGTGAGCGGGGTCGAGGATGCGCCGGTACGTCCAGAGGTTTCGGGCGGTGATTTTCTCCGTTGGATCGAACCCGAGGGAACGCAGTTTGAGGGTGATTGGATCCGAGCACTCCCAGCTAAGCAGGGGACCCGGCCAAGCGGGTTTGAGGTTGGGCTTGTAGTCGCGCCAGAATTCGTAGTCGGCGGGTTTGGTGATCGTGTGATCCTCCCCAGGGAGGTAGTCCATCGCGAAGCAGACGGTGAGCGCTTGTTGATTGTCCGGCTGTGCCACGTCTGGGGCGTGGGGTTCTCCGTGTTCCTTGGAGGATTCGGCACCGATGACGTATTCGGTTTGGGTCAGGGGGAGCAAATCGCCCATCTCGGTCGCATCGATGAAGTAGGGGGCGAGGAGGGTGGTTTGGCTGCGGCTGTTGGTATTCTCGCAGGTGACTGAGGTGATGCGGTCGTTATCGGTCGTGGCGGCGACGGGCCGCGTGTGTAGCAGAACCGTGAGTAGACCCGAGGACAGGTAAGGAGCAAGCATCTCTTCCAGAACCGCCAAACTAACGCGCGGTTCGTGACAGAGACGCGAGACCCAGCCATTGCCGGGGTTTAGCGTGACGTTCGCTCGCGCGGCTGGGGTGAGCGGATAGTTGCGTCGGTAGAACTCCCGCACGCGATCGCGGTAGGAGCGATAGGAGCGCGTGCAGCCGAAGCTTTCGATCCATGGATGTTCGTCGGGAGGCACGGCTTGGCTGGTGGTCTGACCGCCGATCCAATCGGTTTCTTCGGTCAGCACAACACGAGAACCGGCGCGCAGAGCCGCCAGCGCGGCCGCGCAACCTCCGAGTCCGGCCCCGACAATGACGATGTCCGCTTTGAGTTCGCGTGGGACGCGATCGGAATTGGCGGCATTGAGCCGGAGCGAGTGGAAGGCCAGGGAGGACAGTGAGAGCCCGGCAAGGTACAGAAAGCGGCGTCGGAACATGGATGCAATTGAAGCAGCAGGGGGAGGGGATGGGCAATGGGAAAGGCGGGCGAGGGGCTTAGCCGTAACAATTCAGAAGAGTTTTAACGCAAAAGGGCAAAGGGCCAGAGGCGCAGAGGAATTAAATCGATTTCCTTGGAGTAGAAGGTCGGGGGGAGTGAGGTCCGGGAGAGCGTTCAACACTTCGGAAATGGTTAAAGTGCCTAGATTCGATTCCCGTCAGCCTGCTCAAAGTTCCTGTTCATTCGATGTCACTCAATGAGATCAACCAGGCAATCGTTATCGGTTAACGTTCCGACTCATCGACCCCACTCCACAGGCTTGGCTTGGTGCATAGCGGCTTTTGCGGGGTTGACAAGAGTCGGTAGGTTCGGCGCTTCGTCTACCGTCGGTAAATGTCCTTACGGTGCCTGACTCGCTGAATCTCGACGATATGGGAATCAGTGAACACCTCGTAAAGGATCCGGTAATCTCCCACACGAATGCGATAGGTTCGTTCGGAGCCGGAGAGCTTCTGCGAGCCGTGTGGAAGCGGCTCATCGGCGAGCGATGTGACAGCGGCAACGATCCGAGCGACATCATCACTCGGAAGACTGCGAATGTCTTTCTTGGTCGAGCCGCGCCACTGAATGCTAAAGGATCCCATCACGCTTTAGTTCGGCGATGAATTCCTCGTGTGGAATGAGTGGTTCGTCGCGGCGCTCGGCGGCGACGGTAAGGTCGCCCAAGTCTTCCATGAGTTTCTCGTATTCACTAATCGGAAGAACAACGGCCGTGCGGTCGCCGTGTGCATCGGTGAGGTATTGCAGCGTCTGACTCATTGAGGAAACACTACGGCCGTCAGGTCGGGATGTCGAGGGTGCACAAAATCGCGTCACGGCCCAGCGACTCGGCCCTCGTGGCGCCTGGTTTGAAACAAAGACGACGACACCGGGTTCAGGGCAAACGCCCTTTATGTGTGTTGATGTAGTCCATTGAGAACTTGTTGAACTCCTCGCTTGTGACTGTCTTTCCTTGCCATCTGTAGATCCGCGCTCCTGGTCCCAAGTTGGGCCCGGAACTGTCACCGACCAGTTTGCCAGACGACGAGTAATACTGGATGCATTTAGTTGGTAGTTGGCGTAGAAACTCATGCCCTGCTTGATCTCTGACCGGGATGGCAGGGGCTTGAAGTAATCCCCGTGATACTCCTCGACGTGAATCTGGTATGTCCCGCCCCGAAAGTGGAATTCGTCCGGCCAATGAGCGAAATCAAGCCAATCCACGCGCGGATCCAACAACGGGACACCGGTCACGCTGTTCGTGCCGAAATAGGTTTTGATCTGCTGCCGTGTGACCGTTTGCACCGCTTTGGGAATGATACGCGGCGAGAGAGATGCCTTGGTAGCGCAACCCATCAACAGAACCAGAGCTGCACCTACCAAAAGCCCAGAGGTGACCATCGAATGGATCATTGTGTGCATGCTGGGCGAGGTCCCTGTCATGTCATTTCGTCCGGTGGCCGGCAGGTATTCCTTTTCGTTCAACTGGCGTTCTACGGGGAGAATGGACTCCTGAAAACCATTACTCATACGGTTGTGGGGCTGGGTGGACGACCCACCGACCGCAGCGGAATCGAAGCCTGAGCCGTCGGAAGCCCTAAACCGCAGTAACGCCGACAACCGTGCTCTGTCTCAAGGCGGGACCGCTGTTCGATGTCATGGCGTCGCCTTTGGTTTGATCTTTGTCACTTTATAGACCTCCCCCTTTTTGTCGTAAGTGGTCCACTCGCCCGTCTGCTCACCGTTCTCGAAGTGGCCTGAGCGCATCTTCGTCCCATCTAGTCTGAACCACTCCCAATAACCAACGGGAATGGCATCGACCATTTGTCCCTTGGCCCAGATGCTTCCATCTTTATGATATTCGATGTGTGTGCTCGTCGATGCATTGTTGGTGGGGATGATGATGTTCTATGCGTGATGAGGCTTAACTTCAAGCCGTGTAGTGCTCCGGGGGGCGAGTAAGAGCCTAGGTTTGCTGATGCGGGACGACGTTCAGGCGGCGGTTACGGTCTGCAGCGAACGTGAAGCACGCGTGGATGTCGTCGGCGGTGAGGTCGGGGAAATCGTCTAACTGCGATGATGACTGCTCCTAGAAGTAGGGACAATATTACTAGGATACGTGCTCTCATACAGCCCAACGAGCTCAGCGACCCGACACACGGGCCGCAATGATTGCAACCGCGACGCTCAAGCCGGGTTCGCTGCAACGCATGGTAGGCGTCAAAGGTGTCATCTCACCACACGCCGAAAGAGTCTGACAGAACGACCAAGCGTGAAACCAGAGCAACATGCCGCTACACCAAACGCCCAGACAAACAAATCGACCACCGACTTCATCATCAAGACGAAGCAGACGGCGAAGGCGACAATGAACGCTCCAGCGCGAGGTAGGCTGGAAATGCCAGTGGCGTAGATGTAACAGAGCGCGATGATGAGCGAACTAATCACTCCAGCACGAATCGCATCCTGCTCAGAACCGATCACTGTAACTTGTTTCTTCATAGTGTCGTAATCTCCCGAGTGTGGTGACGCCTAACAGATACTCGACGGCAGAATCAAAAATAGCGTGTCAAGTGTTCTGGACCGTATGTGTTCATAAGTTCCTGTCAAGGAGTTAGCTAGCCACGTCCCGTTGTCGAGATATCAAGCCGACACAAACCGCAGGGAGGATGGGTCGACGCCACCCATCGTTCTGAATCCGAAGTTACGACTTAAAGACCCGTTCCACGAAGGATGCCGGGGGCGTTCGCAGGGGGGGCTTTCGCCTTTCTGCTTTGCTGATCGTGAGGTCGGTGCGCGCCGTTTACGGCGCTTCGATGTTCACCTACCGAGCGGGTTCGGTATGTGGGGGACGATCGAACTTCGTGTGGTGAAGCGTCATGAATGCCGCGCGTCTTGGGGTTGTGTGGACGTGGGAGGGCTTTTTGGGTGACTCGGGAGCTCTCGCTTGCTGCGGTGGTGGGTGCTGCAGTCGGAACGCGCCGTTTACGGCGCTTCGATGTTCACCTACCGAGCGGGTTCGGTATATGGGGGACGATCGAACTTCGTCTGGTGAAGCGGCATGAATGCCGCGCGCCTTGGGCGTTGTGTGGACGCGGGAGGGCTTTTGGGGTGACTCGGGAGCTCTCGCTCGCTGCGGGGCTGAGTGCTGCAGTCGGAACGCGCCGTTTACGGCGCTTCGGTATTCACCTAGCAAGCGGGTTCGATATTTTGGGGGACGATCGAACTTCGTCTGGTGAAGCGGCATGAATGCCGCGCGCCTTGGGCGTTGTGTGGACGTGGGAGGGCTTTTGGGGTGACTCGGGAGCGCTCGCTTGCTGCGGTGCGGAGTGCTGTGGTCGGAACACGCCGTTTACGGCGCTTCGATGTTCACTTACCGAGCGGGTTCGGTATATGGGGGGCGATCGAACTTCGAACGGTGAAGCGGCATGAATGCCGCGCGCCTTGGGGTTGTGGGAACGCGGGAGGGCTTGCTGGGTGACTCGGGAGCTCTCGCTTGCTGCGGGGCTGAGTGCTGCAAATGGAAGCGACGGAAACCGCAGGTAAGCCTTCCCGAGCCGCGTAAACGCGGAACTCCGTACGTGGCTTCGGTGCTAGGGAGCGCGGGATGGGGAGTGGGAGAGGACGGCGGGGAGCACGTATGAGGCTTTGACAGGGGGTTGGGAGGAGGGGCAGAATTGGGGCATGCCATCTCTTCATTTTAAAGAACTACGTGCGTCGTGTGTCGCGATTGTGGTGGGTACTGTCTTGGGAATGACGTTGAACGTCGCGATGGGAGCGGACGCTTATACCTTGGGGCCGGATTCCATGGTGAAGGCTGGGGTGCCGCAGGGGCGGGTGGAGCGATTTGAGTTTGCAGAGTCGAAAGTCTTTCCGGAGACGCGGCGTGACTGTTTGCTGTATGTGCCGGCACAGTATGACGCGTCGAAACCGATGGCGTTGATGGTGTTTCAGGATGGGCACGCGTATGCATCGACGAACGGTCAGGTGCGTGCGACGGTGGTGTTTGACAACCTGATCCACGCGGGAGAGATGCCGGTGACCATTGGGCTTTTTGTGAACCCTGGGGATCGAACGGGGGAAGCGAAGACGAACCAATGGCGGGCGAGCAATCGGAGTTTTGAGTATGACTCGATGGGCGACGCCTACACGCGATTCTTGGTGGACGAACTTTTGCCGTATGTGAAGGCGAAGTGGAACCTGAACCTGAGCCCGGATCCGAAGCAACGGGCGATCTGCGGCATGAGCAGCGGGGCGATTTGTGCGTGGACGGTGGCGTGGGAGCGGCCGGATCAGTTTGGCAAGGTTCTGAGTCACATTGGGAGCTTTGTGAACATTCGGGGCGGTCACGTGTATCCGGCGTTGATTCGCAAGACCGAGCGCAAACCGATTCGAGTGTTTTTGCAGGATGGTTCGAACGATCTGAACAATCTGCACGGCAACTGGCCCCTTGCAAACCAGGAGATGGCGAGCGCACTGGCCTTCATGGGCTATGATTTTAAGTTCGAGTTTGGCGACGGTAGCCACAGCGGGAAACATGGTGGGGCGATCCTTCCCGAATCCTTGCGCTGGCTCTGGCGACCCGAGACCGCGGCCCCGAAGCCGCTAACGAAGGACAACCTCGGTGGGGACGAGGCGTTGTCGAAAGTGCTAGCCGACGGCGGCAACCCGGGCGACTGGGAGCTGGTGGGTGAAGGCTATTCATTTACGGACGCGGCGTGCGCGGATGCGGAGGAAAATTTTTACTTTAGCGATCTGCCGAAGGCGACGCTTTACAAAGTGGGATTGGACGGCAAACCGAGCGTGTGGTTGGAGAACGGGCCGAAGATCAGCGGGATGAAATTTGGAGCCGACGGAAAGCTGTATGCGGCAACGCAGGGCGGGGGCAAGGACGACAAGAAGAAGATCGTGGTGATCGATCCCGCGACCAAGAAGATTGAAGACGTGGCGGTGGATGTAACCCCGAACGACTTGATTGTGTCGAAGGCTGGCTGGATCTATTTCACGGACACGGGACCGGGCCAAGTGGTGCGCGTTCCCACCAGTGCGCGAGGGATGCCGAGACCGGCGCCGGTGGCGGGAGGGATCAACAAGCCGAACGGCATTTCGTTGAGCGCGGATCAGCGCCAGTTGATTGTGTCGGAGTATGGCGGGACCAACGTGTGGAGCTTCCTGATTGGCGCGGATGGAGGTCTAAAAGGTGGGGAGAAAAACATGGAACTGCGAACACCGGTGGGCCGAGCGGACAGCGGCGGGGACGGGATGACCACGGACACCCAGAGCCGGTATTATGTCACGTCGCATCTGGGCATTCAGATGTTTGACTCGACGGGTCGGATGGGCGGGGTGATCTCGAAACCCACAACGAAGGGCTGCGTCAGCGCGGGCTTTGCGGGGTCGAAGCATTCCTATCTTTACGTGTGCGCCTCGGATAAGGTTTTTCGTAGGAAAACCTTGGTGGAGGGTGCGTTAGCCTTTCGTTGAGTGAGACGCGGCGAACCTGGGACTTTGAGGGCGGTGGCGGTTGCAGCGACGGCTGGGGTCGAAGCGAAGGCCTGACATGTGGATTGTTCGATTAGCGCTACGAAGGCCTTATACCTTTGTGGTGGCAGCGCTGGTGTTGGTGTTGCTCAGCCCGTTCGTGCTGATGCGAACGCCGACCGATATTTTTCCGTCGATCCATATCCCGGTCATCAGCGTCATCTGGCAATATGCCGGGCTGAGCGCGCAGGAGATTGAGCAACGGATTCTGTATAACCACGAGCGCTCTTTGAGCGCGACGGTCAATGACATTGAGCACATTGAGGCCAATGCATTTACCGGGGTTGGCGTGATCAAGGTCTTTCTGCGGGAGGGCGCGTCGGTGGATGCAGGTGTATCCCAGATTTCGGCGATTGCGCAGACCATTTTAAGGCAACTTCCACCCGGTCAAACCCCACCGCTGATCATCCGGTATAATGCCTCGACGGTCCCGATTTTGCAGTATGCGGTGAGCAGCCGAAAGCTGGGGGAACAAGAGTTGTACGACCTCAGCCAGAACCAAATTCGGGTGGGGCTATCGACGGTGCTTGGGGCGGCGGTCCCTTGGCCATATGGGGGAAAGACGAGGGTGGTATCGGTGGATTTGGATTTGGCGGCGTTACGATCGAAGAATCTGGCAGCGCAGGATGTGGTGAACGCTTTGAACGCGCAGAACCTCGTTTTTCCGAGTGGAACGGCAAAGATTGGAGCGTTGGAATACGATGTGGAGCTGAACACGAGCCCGCGTGTGTTGGATGAACTGAACGACCTACCGATTCGCACCGAGAACGGGGCAACGGTTTTGATACGGGACGTGGCGCAAGTGCGGGATGGATATCTGCCCCAACAGAACATCGTGCGACAAGATGGGGTGAGGGGCGCGTTGCTCACGATTTTGAAGAATGGGTCGGCATCGACTTTGGAGGTCGTGAAGCGGGTGAAAGCGGCGATGCCACGCATTGTAGCTGGACTCCCCCCGGAGCTGGATGTGCGAGAATTTGCGGATCAATCGCTGTTTGTGCGGGCGGCGATTGAGGGCGTGGTCAAGGAGGCGGTCTTAGCGGCGGCACTGACAGCGCTGATGATCCTTTTGTTTATTGGCTCGTGGCGGAGCACGGTGATTATTGCTCTGTCGATACCCCTCTCGGTTTTGAGTTCGCTGACGATCTTGAGTGCCATGGGGGAGACGATCAACCTCATGACATTGGGCGGGTTGGCGTTGGCGGTGGGGATCTTGGTGGATGACGCGACAGTTGAGATCGAGAATGTCCATCGGCAGATGGCGACGGGAAAGCCCTTGGAGACGGCGATCCTGAATGGCGCCCAGGAAATCGCGCTACCGGCCTTTGTGTCGACCCTCTGCGTGTGCATTGTGTTTGTGCCGATGTTCTTTTTGGAGGGTGTGGCGCGATACCTTTTTGTGCCGTTGGCGGAAGCGGTCGTCTTCGCGATGCTTTCGAGCTATGTGCTCTCGCGCACTTTGATTCCCACGCTGGTACTGTGGTTTTACCGAGGGTCGACCTTCCATTCGGGGCACGAGGACGGACCCCGTGGGGGATGGCGCGCTCCTTTTGCGTGGGTGCAGGATCGATTTGAAGTGGGATTTGAGCGGTTTCGAGATGGATACCGAGCACTCTTGGCGGAGGTGTTGAGCAAGCGGATGCGATTTGGGGTGGTATTCATGCTGTTCTGCCTGGGAACAGGCGTGCTGGTGCCGGAGCTGGGACAGGACTTCTTCCCGAGCGTGGATGCGGGGCAATTTCGGCTCCACCTTCGCATGCGCAGCGGGACACGCATCGAGGAAACGGCACGGATGGTGGATCAAGTGGAGGAGCGGATACGATCGATGATTCCGTCGGAACACGTAGCGGGGATGTTGGACAACATAGGCATCCCGTCCTCGGGCATCAGTTTGAGCTACAGCACGAGTGGGCTCATCGGAGTTGGGGATGCGGACATCATGGTTAGTTTGAAGGGCGACCATGAGCCGACGGAGCAATTGGTGCGTCGACTCCGCGTCGCATTGAACCAAGAGTTTCCGGGGACAATGTTTTATTTTTTACCGGCGGACATTGTGAGCCAGACCTTGAACTTTGGGTTACCGGCACCCTTTGACATCCAGATTGTGGGGCGGGATCAGGCCAAGAACCGTGAAATTGCGATGACGTTGGCTGAAAAGATACGAGCGGTGCCGGGGGCTGTGGATGTGCGCGTGCAGCAACCGTCGGACCTGCCGAAGCTGAGATTTGCGGTGGATCGAGTGAAAGCCTTGGGCGTGGGGTTGACGGAGCGCGAGGTGGCGAACTCGGTGTTGTTGAGTTTAAGCGGTAGCGCGCAGACGCAACCTGGGTATTGGTTGAACCCGAGGGTTGGCATTCAATACTTGGTGAACGTGAGGGCACCGGAGCGAGAGATGGGCAGCTTGGATGCGCTGCGGGGGATACCCGTGGGTGGAGTGGATGCGGGGGAGGGCAATGGGCAAGTCTTTGCGAACCTTTCAACGATGATGCGAACCAGTGGGCCACCGGTGATTTCGCACTACAACGTTTCGCCGGTCATCAATGTGTTCGGCGGTGTGAGCGGTCGGGATTTGGGTGGGGTCTTGAGGGACATAGAACCTTTGGTGAAAGCGGCTGAGAAAACTTTGCCGAAGGGCAGTTTTATTGTGACCCGAGGGCAGGCGCAGACTATGCGATCGAGCTTTGTTGGATTAGGGATGGGATTGGTGATGGCGATCGTGCTGATCTACTTCCTATTGGTCGTGAACTTTCAGAGCTGGCTCGATCCGTTCATTATCATCTGCGCCTTACCGGGCGCGCTGGCGGGTGTGGTGTGGTCTTTGTATCTGTGGCAGACCACATTGAGCGTGCCGGCCTTGATGGGAGCCATCATGAGCTTGGGGGTGGCGACGGCAAACGCGGTGCTCGTGGTGAGCTTCGCACGGACAAATTTGCAGCAAGGCCTGAATTCCACCCAAGCGGCGTGGGAAGCGGGAACGAGCCGATTGCGGCCGGTGTTGATGACGGCGCTGGCGATGGTGATTGGCATGGTGCCGATGGCTCTGGGATTAGGAGAAGGCGGCGAGCAGAACGCGCCGTTGGGCCGTGCCGTGATCGGGGGCCTGATCCTCGCCACTTTTGCGACGCTTTTCTTCGTGCCGGTGATTTTCAGTGCGGCGCACCGCCGGGTAGGGGTGGCACGCGCGGTTGAACCTTTGATACCATGAACTCGTCCCGAACCCCGAGATCGGTCAGCCCTGAACCCCGACAAGCGTCGCGCCTCGGATGGCTAGGAGTTGGGGCGCTTGTCTTGATGGTTGTGGGGTATTTTGTGGGCCATCTACCGCGGGTGCGGGCGCGTGCGGCGTTAGGCGCGGAGAATCGGGAACTGGCGATTCCGACGGTGTCGGTGGTGGCTCCGAGCGCACCGAAATCGACTGGAGGCATGATCTTGCCGGCTGAAATCAAACCCTGGATCGAAGCACCGATTCATGCGCGGGCGAGTGGTTACTTGAAACGGTGGGTGGTGGACTTGGGAGCCGAGGTGAAAGCGGGGGATCTGATGGCGGAGATCGACACCCCGGAACTGGACCAGGAGTTAGCGCGAGCCCGAGCTGGGGTAGCGGAGGCGGAAGCAGGGTTGACTTTGGCGCGGACGACGGCGCAGCGGTGGTTGGAGCTTTTGAAGACATCGAGCGTGAGCGAGCAAGAAACGGCGGAGAAACAGGCGGATCTGGCCTTGAAAGAAGCGAGTGTCGAGGGGGCGAAAGCGAACTGGTCGCGCCTGAACGAACTGAAGGGTTTTGCGCGGGTGACGGCACCATTTGCCGGAGTGGTTAGTTCGCGCAAGGTGGACGTGGGAGACTTGGTGGTCGCAGGCAGCGGCAAAGAACTCTTTCGACTCTCGCAAATCCAGACCCTGCGCGTGTTTGTGCACGTGCCTCAGACGGTGGCGCGTGCCACTCCGGTCGGAACGGCGGCGATGGTGTTGGGGAGCGACGCGGGGGGACGGCCGGTGCCGGCGAAAGTGGTGCGGACGGCTGGAGTGCTGGTGCCTGAGACCCGGACGATGCTGGTCGAGTTGGAGTTAGACAATACGCGTCGCGAGTGGGTGGCGGGTGCCTTTGCGCGGGTGCGATTCCCGGATGTTCAGACGGATCCTCGGGTGACCATCCCCTCGAACGCGTTGCTGTTTCGCCCCGAAGGTCCGCAGGTCGCGGTGGTGGGTAGCGGGGACGTTGTGACGTTACGCAACCTCGGATTGGGACGGGATTTTGGACCCTATTTGGAAGTCCTAACCGGCCTCGAACTTAACGAGCGAGTAGTGTTGAACCCACCGGACTCATTGATGAGTGGCGTGCGCGTGCGGGTCTCGATGCCAGCCACGAGTCCGAGCGGAGGAGGGAAGCCGTGAACGAAGGGGAAGCAGCGAAACGGCTAGCCCGAGAGAAGACGGAATGTGGGCCCACGAACGGGAGTGACGTTTGCTGGGATGTCGGGTCGTTTCGGAGGCGGTGGCACTTGGGTGGTGTGAAAATGGGAGTCGGTTTGAGTGTTGCATGCTTGGGTTTGGCATTGACGGGATGCAACGTGGAGAAAATGACGCGAGTGGATCGTGACCGCGAATTGCCGGCGGTGCAGGGGAGCTTTTCGACCGAATCGACAGCGACGGTTGGTGCAGTG
>Ga0172367_10005315_pt1 | contig 15617 bp, 14 predicted proteins | sample Lak10m_FD_114542 | JGI IMG/M metagenome (GOLD analysis project Ga0172367, IMG submission 114542) | Freshwater microbial communities from Kabuno Bay, South-Kivu, Congo - kab_022012_10m | ecosystem: Environmental > Aquatic > Freshwater > Lake | place: Democratic Republic of the Congo: South-Kivu... | reverse complement strand
GTGGCGAGGTAGGTGAGGACGGGCTGCGCGTTGGTGTCCACCGCCAGCGCGGCGCGGACGGCGGGCGGGTCGAGGAAGATGCGGTCGGTGCGGAGTTCGAGGGCGGGGGAGTTGGTGAGGGGGGGGAGGGAGAGTTGGGCGTCGGGAAGAGACCAATTGTGAACCAATCCCATTCCCAATGCCTGAGCAACAGTTGGCACTGGCCCGGTGGTGTGAATTGGGGAGAAGACGTAGTCTTGAACAATCGCCAAATTAGCCTTGCCGTCTGCTGCTGACTTGCTTTGAAGCAAACGCATGGGAACGAACGCATTGAACGGTGCGACTTGGTTCGCTTGCAAACTGAAACGCCCCAGTTCCTCGGCCCCGACGACCGCGTGGACTTTCAGCCGCAACGCCACGGACTGCCCGTCGCGCGTGGTGAGCGCCACGTCCTGCGAGAGCGCGGAGACTTTGCTGACGCGCAGCAGCACCTCGTCGCCGGGCTTGGCGGCAAGCTGCTGGGCGAGCGCTTCATTCAGCACGACGGAATCCGGCGGGACGTTGGTGAAGGCCGGGGCCTTGGCCGCCAGCTTCCAGAAGTTCTCGTCCACGCCGAGGACATGGACGCGGTTCGCGCGCCGCGCGCCGTCGGCGGAGTTCGCCGTGCCGGGCAGTGCGAGGACGGGCGCGGCTTTGAGATTCGTGGCGAGTTCCGCGCGAAAGAGGCGGTCTCCGGTGGACATCGCGGCTTCGATTTTGCCGAGCCTTGCCAGCGCCATGTCGCGCAGGCTGCCGCGCACGGAGTCGCCCACCAGCAGCGCGCCGATGAGGATGGCGCTGCCGAGCGCCGCGCCCAGCAGCACGCCCAAGTGCGAGCGCGCGTGGAAGCGCAGGCTGCGGAGGATGAGCGTGCGGAGGGTCATGCGAGGCTTAACCACAAAGGCACAAAGGACACGAAGCAGGCATGCTGAAGGAGTCTTCCCTTTGTGTCCTTTGTGTCTTCGTGGTTCATCTCAGGCGGTGATGAGTTGCCCGTCGCGCAGTTCCAGCACGCGGCCCATCTTGCGCGCGAGGTCGGGGGCGTGGGTGACGACGATGAGGGCGGTGCCTTGCTCGCGGTTGAGGTCGAGGAGGAGCGACGCGAGCGAGTCGGCGGTGGCGCGGTCGAGCGCGCCGGTGGGCTCGTCGGCGAGGAGGAGCTTGGGCTGGTTGATGAGCGCGCGCACGACGGCGCAGCGCTGGCGTTCGCCGCCGGAGAGCTGGCCGGGGCGATAATTGAGCCGCTCGCCGAGGCCGACGCGATGCAGGAGTTTGGCCGCCCGGTCAGCGGGCTTTTCAGATGGCGCAGACGGGCTGGAAGCCTGCCCTACTTGGGCGAGCGTGGGGACGAGGACGTTTTCCAGCACGGTGCATTGCGGGAGGAGGTGGTGCGATTGGAAGATGAAGCCAATCTGCCGGTTGCGCGTGGCGGCGAGGGCGAGTTCATCGAGCGTGTCGAGGCGCAGGCCGTCGAGGACGAGTTCGCCGCTGTCGGGAAGGTCGAGCGTGCCGATGAGGTTGAGCAGCGTGCTCTTGCCGCAGCCGCTCGGGCCGACGATGGCGACGGTCTCGCCGCGCGCGACCTCGAGCGAGAGGCCGCGCAGCACGGGCAGGTCGCCACCCGCCGCGCCGGGGTAGCGCTTGGTGACGTTCGCGAGGCGGAGCAGGGGAGCGGGCGCGGACATGGGGGGAGGATGACGAGTGAAGGGTGAAGAGTGAAGGGTGAAGAGTGTCGGCGAGTTGTAATCGGCGTCGGCGCAAGTTAAGTGCTGACGGCGACTGGAAGTCGCCGGCACGGGCGGCGGTGCCAAAGAAAAACCCCGCCGGCTTGCGCGGGCGGGGTTTTTGAAAACAGCTTGGCCGATTAACGCTTGCTGAACTGGAAGCGCTTGCGGGCGCCGGGCTGGCCATACTTCTTGCGCTCGCGCATGCGCGGGTCGCGGGTGAGCAGACCCTCGGCCTTGAGCGCGGGGCGCATCGCGGCGTCCACGGTGAGGAGGGCGCGGGCGATGCCGTGGCGGACGGCGCCGGCCTGGCCGTTCGGGCCACCGCCCTGCACGTTGACGCGGACGTCAAATTTGGCGGATGAATCGGTGACCTTGAGCGGCTGCGCGACGGCGGCGCGCTGGTCTTCGGTGAGGAAATACTTCTCCATCGGGCGACCGTTGATGGTGATCTTGCCCGAACCGGAGGCGAGGCGAACGCGGGCGACGGCGGTCTTGCGACGTCCGGTTCCGATGAAGTCCTGAGTGGCGGCCATGTGTTAAGTCGGGTTGGGGAATTACTTCTTCTTGATGACGAGGGTCGCGGGAAGCTGGGCGGCGTGCGGGTGTTTGTCCCCGGCATAGACCTTGAGCTTGGTGTTCAGGCTGCGACCGAGGCGGCCCTTGGGGAGCATGCCCTTGACGGCGTGCTCGATGAGCAGTTCGGGCTTGCGGGCGCGGCGCTGGGCGACGGTCTCGTATTTCTCGCCGCCCTTCCAGCCGGAGTAGGACATGAACGTCTTGTCCTCCTCCTTCTTGCCGGTGAGGACGACCTTGTCGGCGTTGATGACGACGACGAAGTCGCCGGTGTCGAGGTGCGGAGTAAACGTGGGGCGGTGCTTGCCGCGGATGACCATCGCGACCTTGGCGGCGAGCCGTCCGAGGACGACGCCGCTGGCGTCCACGACATGCCACTTGCGCTGGTCGAGCGATTCCTGAGCTTTGGGCAAAAATGTTTTCATTGCAGTTTCCCCGTAAGGGAGCGCAGAAAGTAGCAAACAGCCCCTTGCCGTCAATAGCTCATTTCCCGCCCCGGCGTGCCGGCGTGCCCTGCGCGGCACTCTGCGAGCTTGCAGTGCCATCTCCCAACCTCGTCGCTGGCTGAGAAGAGTTTCAACCACGGAAGACACCGAACACGCGGACGGCGCTGCAAGGCGAAGCCCTTCCGCGCATTCCGTGTCTTCGTGGTTGCCTTTGGCTGCGGCTCCGCCGCGCTATGCCTTTGCGTCAATGCAGGTGCTCCGCTCGCTTGCATGGTTTCGTTCAACTACTGAACTCCCTTGAAGCCAGCGCGCCGGAAACCAGTCTGGTTTTCCATGCCGAACGCGAAAGCCACCGCCGCCTCCCTGCTCGCGGCGAACCGCTTTTCCCGCCGCAGTTTCATGCGCGGCGTCGGGGCCTCGCTCTTCCCGCTGGCCGCCGGTTATTCGCACGCCGCCGGCATGGGGCCGCTTCGCACCGGCAAGGCCAAGTCGGTCATCATGATTTTCAACGGCGGCGCGCCGAGCCATCTTGACCTTTGGGATCCCAAACCCGACGCCTCCGACGACATTCGCGGCCCGTTCAAGCCCATCCCCACGAACGTCACCGGCATCCACATCTCCGAGCTGCTCCCGCGCATGGCGAAGCGCATGGACAAGGTCGCGCTCATCCGCTCCGTCCATCACAAGCACAGCAGCCACAACGGCGGGATGCACTGGGCCACCGTGGGCCGGCCCTACGTGGTGGACAGCACGCTCATCACGCCCAGCCGCACGGACATTCCCTGCTTCGGCACGCTCATCGGCTGGCTCGCGCGGCGGGACGGCTACAGCAACGGCGTGCCGCCCTACGTCATCACGCCCTTCCCACACTGCGACAGCAAGGTCTATCTCACCCCCGGCCAGTTCGGCGGCTGCCTCGGCGCGCGTTTCGACCCCTACGTGCTCGATGACGACCCCAACGCCGCCGCCTTCAAGGTGCGCAACCTCGGCCTCGACGACAGCCTGACGCCCGTGCGCTTTCAGGAACGCCTCGGCCTGTTGCAGGAACTCACCGTCACCGCGCCCAAGCTCAACTCGCCGCTCGCCGCCGAGATGGATGTCTTCAACCAGCAGGCTGCCGACCTCCTCCACTCCGGCAAGGCCGCCGATGCCTTCGACCTCACGAAGGAACCCGCCTCCGTCCGCGAGCGCTACGGCCGGCACAGTTGGGGGCAGTCGCACCTCCTCGCGCGCCGGCTCATCGAGTCGGGCACCAAGTTCGTCTCCACCGTCAACGGCCCGAGCATCACCTGGGACACGCACAAGGACAACTTCAACACCCTGAAGAACCGCCTCGTCCCGCCGATGGAACAGGCCTACTGCGCGCTGCTCGATGACCTGGAGGAACGCGGTCTCCTCGACTCCACGCTCGTCATTTGGATGGGCGAATTCGGACGCACGCCCAAGATCAACACCGACATCGGGCGCGACCACTGGCCCGGCTGCTACAGCGTCCTGCTCGCGGGCGGCGGCATTCGCGGCGGCCAGCTCGTCGGCGCTTCCGATGCCATCGGTGCCTATCCGAAGGAACGCCCCGTCAGCCCGGCGGACATCCACGCCACCGTCTATGCCGCCCTCGGCTACGACGCGCAAAACATCCACTTCACCGCCTCCGACGGCCGCCCGGTGCCCGTCTGCGAAGGCACGCCCATCAGCGAGCTGCTGGGTTAAAACTCCGGTTCCAGCGGCGGACGGGGCTTGAATTTCTTCGCCAGTGCCAGCGCGGCGTCGAGCTTGCCCACGCCCTGGGTGCAGGTCGGATGGCTGAGGCTCGCGGCGGCGACGCAGACGCCGGTGAGGAGGCACTTCTGCAACTCCCAGCCCTCGTGCAGGCCGTAGAGGACGCCGGCGCAGAAAGCGTCACCCGCCCCCGCGCTGCCGACGATGTATTTCTGGGGGAGGTTCAGCGAGGGCTGCCAGGAGTCCTTGCCGTCGCGCGTGCGGGCGAAGCCGCCCTCGGGGAAGTGGATGACGACGAGTTCCTTCACGCCGCATTGCAGCAGCGCGCCGGCGGCGTGCCGGAGCGAGACGGTGTCGAGCGTGCCGTCGGGCTTGCGAATCTTGAAGCCGGTGGTCTTGCCCGCCTCCAGCTCGTTGAGGATGCAGTAATCAACGTGCTTGAGCGCGGGCGTGACGATCTTGCTGAAGCGGTCGCTGTCCTCGCTGACCGTGTCCACGCTGGTCTTGAGGCCGGCCGCCTGCGCGGCGGCGAGGAGCGCGGCGGCCTTGGTGCCGAACTTCTTGTCCTCCTTGTCCATCGCGTCGAGCAGGAGGAGGTAGCCGAGGTGGAAGATCTTCGCCTTCGTCTTGCTGAAATCGAGGTCCTTGCCGTCCCAGAGCGCATTCGCGCCGCGGCAGTGGAAGAACGTGCGCACGCCGCCGTTGGCCTCGGTCATCACGTCGGTGTAGGACGTGGGCGCGTCGGCGGTGGCGCGGAGGAACTTGGGGTCAATCTTGAGCTTCTGGCAGTGCGCGAGAATCTGGCTCCCGAACGCGTCCTTGCCCACCAGGCCGGCGGCGGTCAGCGGAAAGGGCGCGCCCAGCTGGGCGAGGTCCACGAGGACATTGTAGGGGGCGCCCCCGGTGCCCTCGGACTGGCGGCTGATGTTGGCGAGCCGCTCGCGCTGCGGATACACGTCAATCATCTTGACCTGGTCAACAATCCAGTTGCCGCCGCCGAGCAGGCCGCTGCGGTTGGAGCCGGGTTTCGGTTTCATGGTCAAAAGCTGATACTTCCGCTGCGCCTTTCGTAGCTCAGGGTGGGCGGAAGCGTAGCTGAAGGGGGGGGGTGTGTCTGCAAGAATTTGGCCGACCAGCGGCGCAGCGGCGCAGCCTGACACCCGAAAGTGCCAGCGCACGGAGCGCGGGCGTCCTCGCCCGCTTTGCGCGTCCGCGCGTCATGGCACAGACGAACTGCACCGGTGGCAGGGACGTTCTAAGCGGCCCAGCGGGCCGCGCTCCGGGGGTCAAGCTGCGCCCGCGGCGCAGGCGTGCCGGGGGCAACCGGGCCCACCCCCGCCCTTTCGTGGTGCGGGCCTCCAGTTGCGCCCCTTGCCGGGCGGGGGCGCGCGGCTCTTGACCTGCCATGCACGCTGCCTATCCTCCCGCGTCGTGGACATGAAACGTCTTTGCATTCTGGCAACCCTGCTGGCCGCCCTTAGCCCGCAGGCCGGGGCCGCGCCTGAGCTGGTCAACGGCATCGTCGCCATCGTCAACGGGACCGTCACCACCGAGAAGGAGGCGCGGCAGTTCATCGAGCCGGCCATCATCGCGCTGGAGCGCCTCCGGCTCACCCAGCGCGAATACACCGAGCGGGCGATGGAGATTTACAAGGACGGCCTGAGCCAGCTCGTGGAGCGGCAGCTCACGCTGGATGACTTCAAGGCCGCCGGCTACAGCTTCCCGGAGAGCATCATCGAGGACTTCGTGCAGGATCGCATCCGCGAGCGCTACGGCGACCGCGTGAAGCTCATCAAGACGCTGGAGGCGCAGAACATGACCTACGAGCAGTTCCGCACGGACATCCGCGACCAGTTCATCGTCGAGCAGATGAACCTCAAAAATGTCGCCTCGGCGGTCATCATCTCGCCGTTCAAGATCGAGACCTACTACAAGGAGCACCCGGAGGAGTTCAAGCTGCCCGACCAGATTCATCTGCGGATGATCGAGCGGCGCAAGCCGGACGGGAGCGATCCCGAAGCCGTCCGCCGGATGGCCCGCGAAATCAAGGCCAAGCTCGACGCCGGCGACAAGTTTCCCCTCCTGGCCGAGCTGTATTCCGAAGGCTCGCAAAAGCGCGACGGCGGCGATCTGGGCTGGGTGGAGCGCTCCGTCCTGCGCAAGGAATTCGCCGAGGCCGCGACCACGCTCAAGCCTGGCCAGCACTCGGGCGTCATCGAGACGCCGGAGGCGTGTTTCCTCCTGTTCGTCGAAGGGGTGAAGGCCGCCCAGTTGAAACCCCTCACCGAGGTGCGCGACGAGATTGAGAAGACGCTGCTCAACCAGGAGCGCGCCCGGCTGCAGAAGAAATACGTCGAACGGCTGAAGAAGAAGGCGTTCGTCCGCTACTTCTGAGCGGAGCGCGGAACTTTGCTCCGCCGCCTCACACCAGCGGGAACAGCTTCGCCAGCAGCATCACCACGCCCAGGCCGACCACGCCCATGATGCTCAACATCACGGTGAACGTGCTCAGGCACTCCTTCTCGGTGAAGCCGCTCATCTTGCAGATCACCCAGAAGCCGCTGTCGTTCATCCACGGCCCCAGCTTCGAGCCGCAGCCGATGGCCACCGCCACCCACACGGGATGGAAGCCCAGCAGCTCCGGCCTGGCCATGCCGCCCAGCATCCCCACCGCCGTGACCATCGCCACCGTGGCGGAACCTTGCGCCACGCGCACGACCGCCGTCACCGCCCACGCCAGCGGCAGGATGCCGATGCTGTAGGTGGCTGATAATTCCTGGAGCCGCGCGCCGATGCCGGTCTGCTGGAGCACGCCGCCAAACGCCCCGCCGGCCGCGATGATGAGGATGATCAAGCCGGCCTCCTCGAGCGCGATGCCCACGCCCTTGTCCATCACGTCGCTGGTCTTCTGCTTTCCCTGCCACATTACAGTGCCGAGTGCGATGAGCGCCGCGAGGCCCAGCGCGATGGTCGAGTCGCCCAGCACGCGGATCACGTCAATCACCCACGGACACGCCGCGAACCACTTCGCGTAAAGCTCCGCGCCGCCTTTCGCATCCAGCGGCGTCGCGGCGCTGATGAGGATGACCGGCAGGACGATGGGCAGCGCCGCCAGCCAGAACGGCGGCAGTTGCTTCTCGTCGCGCTGCAACAGCGCCTCCACCTCGGCCAGCGAGGTTCTGACCGTGTCGCGCACCGGGATGTCCAGCCGGCGGCTGATCCAGTGCGCGTAGAGCTTGCCCGCCCCGGCGGTGATCGCGCCCACCGCGCAGCCGGCGAGGATCATCAGGCCCATGTCCACGTTCAGCGCCTTGGCCACGAAGAGCGGCCCCGGCGTCGGCGGCACGAGCGAGTGCGTCATCGTCGCGCCCGCGATGATGCACAGGACGTAGAGGGTGTAATCGCGCCCGGTGCGCAGCCGCGTCGCCTTGCCCAGCGGAATCATCAGCAGAAACACCGTCTCGAAGAACACCGGGATGCCCAGCAGGAAGCCGCTGGCGAGGAAGGCCAGCGGCGCGCGGTGCTCGCCCAGCACGCGCAGCGTCGAGCGCACGATGCGGTCCGCGCCGCCGCTGTCCAGCAGGCACTTGCCCACGATGGACGCGAAGGCGATCAACACGCCGATGCCGCCGACCGTGTTGCCGAACTGCACCGTGACGCGCTTGATGACCGGCTGGTCCGCCGCCGCCTGGGCCGCCTCCGGGGATAGTTGCTTGCTGAGGCCGTGCTTGACGATGGCCTCCGCCGGAGTGAGCGCGGCCACCACCAGCGCGCCGAGCACCAGCGCCAGAAACGCGTGCAGGCGCAGGGCGAGAATGCCGCCGAGCACCACGACCATGCCGAGCAAGAAGATCCAGAGCGGGTCCATAAGTGTGTGAGCGAACCGGGCGTCGCGCGGAGTGTTCCGATGATACGTGTGCGTGTCGAGGCGGGAGTGCAGCCGCCGTGTGGCGGGGGCGCAGTCGCGCACTGCCCCTAAACCGGCGGAGCGCGGGTCTGCGACCCGCAGCAACTCCCCTCGGTCGCCGCCGTCCGAGCCTGTCAGTGGGCTGGGTAGTCGGAAGTTGCTGCGGGTCGCAGACCCGCGCTCCGGGGCCTCAAGCTGCGCCCGTGTGGCAGGGATACGCTTGTCCCCTTCAACGGAAACGCAGCGGCACGCCAGCTCTCAGGAAAAAACCACGACTCCAAAAGCGGAGTGCCCTGAATGGGGACGTGAGTTTCCCCGCCACGGCATTCTATCGGTTCGTGAACAACTCCCAGTCGCCCACCTGTGCGAGCAGCCGCAGCCGCTTGCCCCGCGCGAGCGCGCGGGAACTGGTGAAGGAACCCTTGAACCCCACCACCAGCACGCGCTGGTGGCCGGCGAGCAGGTTGCTGAAAATGTGGTCGTCCTTGAGCACGCGGTCGCCGAAGCGTGCGCGGTTGCCGGGAAACGCGAACGGCATCCGATGCTCCGGCAAGCCCGACATATAAGGCCGGCGCGTGGCACTGATGACCGGATGCGCGTAGAACGGCAGTCCTTGCGGGATGCGATGGCGGATGATGACCAGGTCGCCCTCCTGGAACTCGCGCTTCAAGGCGAGGCCCAGCGGCTTGAGCGTCTGGTTGCTGCGCAGCTCCGTCTCCACCAGTGGCGTGAGCGCGGCCACGACGAGGAGCACGATGGCCGCCAGTCCGCCCGCCCACCGCGCACAGAGCGCCGCCGGCCACTTGCGGCTCTCCAACGCGACCACCACCAGCAACAACGTGGCGGCCAGCGGCGTGAACTTGACCCAGAGCTGATCCTGAACCTTGAAGACGAACCAGCACGCCACGGGGAAGACAATCAACGGCAGCACCGCGCCGGCGGGCAGCGCACGCCAAGCCCATCGCGGGACGCCCGTCTCCGCCGCTCCGAAGCCCGGCCACCGCAAGGCCAGCAACGCCGCCAGCGCGGGAAACATGGGCAGGATGTAGTGCATGAGCTTCGCGCTGTTCAGCGAGAAGAGCACGAACGTGAAACCGGCCCAGACGCTTAACACCAGCCACGCTTCCTGCGTCCGTGCGTCGAGCGAACGCCAGTGCGCGCGTCGCCAGAGCCAGCCCAGCAGCAGCGTCCACGGCAGGAAACCACCGATCAGCACCGGCACGAAAAACCAGAACGGCTGCGCGCGGTTCTTCGCCGCCGCCTGCACGGCGTGGCCGACGATCTGGCCCTTGACCATGAACTCGAACGAGTGCGGCACAGTCTCCCAGACCATCCAGAACCACGGCAGCGCCAGCGCGGCGAAGAGCGGCACTCCCGCAAGCGCGCCGAGCAGTAGGATGCTTAGACGCGGATTCGCCTGATGCGGCCACCACCACAGGAACGCGCCGAACGGAACCGTGCTGAAGTTCTCGGCCTTGCCCGCCGGGGCAACGTCCCGTCGCCACCACAGCAGCGCACCGAAGGCGACCAGCGGAATCACCAGCGCGATGGGGCCTTTGGTCAGGAACCCGCCTGCCATCGCCGCCCACGCGGCAAGCTGCCAGCCATAGCTCCGCCGAGCCGCAATCGCCCGGGCATCGCCGGCTGGATCAGGTTCCTCCGTGAGCTCCTCCGTTTGTAGCCGCCGAGGCGAGGAGGCGGATTCTGTGGCTGCCAATGCCTCCGCCTCCTCATCTCGGCGGCTACCGGGCGTTGCCGCCTGTTCCCCCAATGCATCCAAACTCCGCCAGCTTCGCCAGAAAAAGTAGATCGCCCACGCGATGAACTGCGTGAGGAAGATGTCCGTGGTCAGCATCCGCGCCATGACCCACGCCAGCGCGGACGTGCCGAAGACCAGCATCGCCGCGCGGCCTGCCGTCGCGCCCGCCACGGAGCGCACGAGGAGGAAAGTGGCCCACGCCGCGCTCAGGCCCGCGAGCGCGAGCGGCAGCCGCACCGCCCACTCGTTCACGCCGAAGACGGAGAGCGACGCGGCGACGGCCCAGTAGGTGAACGGCGGCTTGTCGAGATGCGGCACATACCAGATGTGCGGCACGAGCCAGTTGCCGGTCTCGACCATCTCGCGGGCGATCTCGGCGTAGCGGCCCTCGTCCGGCTCGTTGAGCGAGCGCGTGCCCAGCAGACCGAGGAAGAGCAGCGCGACGAAGGGCAGGAACCACCACGGGGCGCGTTGATGGGAGTCGGCGGGCGGCACGGGGGAAAGTGATTAGTAATTAGTGCTTAGTAGCGAGCGTAGCCGACGGTCTGGACTAATCACTAATTACTAATCATTTCTTCGCCGCTCAGTTCAGCAGGTGCTCCTTGTAGAACAGGATCGTGGACAGGAACTGAAAATCCGCGTTGCGCTTCTTGGCGAAGCCGTGGCCTTCGTCCTTGGCCATGAGATACCAGACCTTGCCGCCGGCGTCGCGGATGGCTTTCACCATCTGCTCGGACTCGGTGAGCGGCACGCGCGGGTCGTTCCTGCCCTGCACGACGAAGAGCGGCTTCTTGATGCGCGCGGCGTGGTTGGCGGGCGAGATGCGTTCGAGGAATTCCTTCATCTTCGGATCGCGCTCGTCGCCGTATTCCACGCGGCGGAGGTCGCGGCGGTAGTCCTGCGTGTTGTTCAGGAAGGTCACGAAGTTCGAGATGCCCACCACGTCAATGCCGCAGCGCAGGATGTCCGCATACATCACCATGCACGCGAGGCTCATGTAGCCGCCGTAGCTCCCGCCCGTCACGGCGAGGCGGGTGCGGTCGAACTCCGGCTGGCGCGCGATCCACGCGATGACCGTGGCGATGTCGCGCACGGAGTCCTCGCGCTTGAAGCCGTTGTCGAGCGTGAGGAAGGTCTTCCCATAGCCCGCCGAGCCGCGCACGTTCGGATACACGATGGCGACGCCCAGCTCGTTGAGGAGGTAGTTGTTCCGCGCCTGGAAGCCGGGACGCGACTGGCCTTCCGGCCCGCCGTGGATGCTGACGATGACCGGGCGCGGGCCGGGAAACTTCTTCGGGTCGGGCCGATAGACGATCGCGCTGATGAGCAGGCCGTCGAAACTGCTGAGTTTGATGATCTCCGGCTCGACGAAGGTTTCCGGGTTCAGGCCGCCGGTTTCACTCTCGGTCCAGCGCTCAAGCTGCCCCGTCTTCACGTCGTAGGCATACACGTCCAGCGGTGACCGGGCGGAACTGAGGTTGAAGGCGAGGTCGCGGGAGTTGGCATGCCATTCGAGGTTGCTCACGGTGCCGAGCGGAAGCTTGGGCTTGGGCAGCGCCTTGCCGTTCTTCGCCTCGATGAATTGCAGCGTGCCCACCCCCGCCTCGTTGGTGACGAACGCGATGACCTTGCCGTCGGGCGACTGCTCAAACTCCTCCACGTCCCACGAAATGTTCGCGGTAAGTGTGGTCTGGTTGCCGTTCTTCAGGTCAATGCGGATGAGCTGTTGGAACTCCGAGTCGTCGTCCGAGGTTGCGTAGATGGCCTTGCCGTCCTTGCTGAAGCGTGCGTGACCGTAGGCGACCTTGTCCTTGCCGGGGCGCGTGAGCTGCGAGCGCTTGCCGGTGCGGGCATCCACGAGGTGGAGGTGGCTCTCGTTGATGGAGAGGTATTGCACCACCAGCAGCAGGTTGTCGTCCGGCGACCAGTCCAGCACGGCCCAGCCGCCGCCGGAGACCTCGGCGAGCAGCCGGTCGGTCTTCGGGTCGGTGGGCATCATCACGTAAATGTCGTTGTCCTTGCCCGTGCGCCGGGTGGAGGTGTAGGCCATCTGGATGCCGCTGCTGGCGAACCGCGCGCCGGTGTTGCGCGACTTGCCGTCGGTCAGCAGCGTGTTCCGGCCATCGTGGAAATCATGCCGGTAGAGCTGGTAGAACTCACCGCCGCCGCTGTCCTGTGAGAACACCGCGAAGTCGCCCGCCTTCGGGCGGAACTGCGCGCCGCCGACTGGCTCCGTGCCGAACGTGACCTGTTTCCGCGTGCCGCCCGGGGTCTTGACGAGGTGGAGCTGCGGCGTGTCCGCGAAGCGCGTGGTGATGAGCATTTCGCGCCGGATGGGATGCCAGCTCTGGAAAGCCGCCGCGCGGAACTCCAGATAGCGCGCCGCGTCCCGGCGCAGTTCCGGCGTGAGGGCGGGCACACCCTCGACGACGAGATTGTCCGGCGCCTGGGCGGACGCCGCGAGGGCGAGGAGAACAACCGGGAGGCTAGACAGCAGCTTCTTCATAAACGCGCCCTGCGGTGTAGCAGAAACCGGCGCGGGGGCAAACGACTTTGCGCGGCGAACCGCCCGGTCACGGAATTGTCACTTGGTTTTCACGCGGGGGGCGACATCATCGCCGCGCATGAAGAAGTTTGCGGCGGAAGCCATCGGCACGTTCGCGCTCGTGTTCGCGGGCACGGGGGCCATCGTCATCAACCAGTCCAGCGGCGGGGCCGTCACGCACGTCGGCATCGCGCTGACGTTCGGGCTGGTGGTGCTGGCGATGATTTACACGCTCGGCGAGGTGTCCGGCGCGCACCTGAACCCGGCGGTGACGCTGGGCTTCTGTGCGGCGGGGCGGATGCCGTGGGGTGAGGCGCTGCCTTATCTCGCGAGCCAGTGCGCCGGGGCATTCGCCGCGAGCGGACTGCTGCGCTTTCTTTTTCCCAAGGATGCATTCCTAGGCGCAACTCTGCCGGCTGGGACTGCGATGCAGTCCTTCATTCTCGAAGTCGTGCTCACGGCCATCCTGATGTTCGTCATCCTCAACGTCTCGACCGGCGCGAAGGAGAAGGGTGTCACCGCAGGCATCGCCATCGGGTCGGTCATCGCGCTGGAGGCATTGTTCGCCGGACCGGTTTGCGGGGCTTCGATGAATCCGGCGCGGTCGCTCGCGCCGGCGGTGGTTTCCGGGCAACTGGAGCACCTGTGGATTTACCTGCTCGCTCCCGTGCTGGGCGCGCAGTTCGCCGTGCCGGCGTGCCGCTGCGTGCAAACGGAAGGCTGCTGCTGCGCGGTGAAGGCAGCTTGATGTTTTTGCCGCGAAAGGGCGCAGAGAGCACAAAGAAGGAACCGGCCCTGAGAACCAAAACCCTTTGCGCGCTCTGCGCCCTTTCGCGGCCAGCTCAATCCCCATGAACGAAAAACCACTCGTCCTCATTCTCTGCACCGGGAACTCCTGCCGCAGCCATCTCGCGGAAGGGCTGCTGCGTCAGTTCGCCGGGGACATTCTCGAAGTCGCCAGCGCCGGCTCGAAGCCCGCCGGCCATGTGCATCCGCTGGCGATTCAAGTCATGCGCGAGGCCGGCGTGGACATCAGCACGCACGCCTCGAAGCACATGAATGACTTCCTCAGCCGCAAGGTCGAGACCGTCATCACCGTCTGCGGCAACGCGGACCAGGCGTGCCCGATGTTCCCCGGCCAGTTGAACCGCCACCACTGGCCGTTCGACGATCCGGCACACGCGACCGGGACGGAGGAGGAGAAGCTCGCGGTGTTCCGCCGCGTGCGGGATGAAATCGCCGCCGTGTTCCGTGCGTATGCGGACGGGCGGCGGGATGCGCTGCGCGTGTGAAGGGGACACTCCTGTCCCCTGTCAGCTTTCCCATTGGGCAGCCGGAAGCCGGACAAGAGTGTCCGCCCCACGAAAAGCAAAAGGCGGAACCGGAGTTCCGCCTTTGCTGAAATGGAATCGGCGCGCGCTTACTTCGCGGCGGCGCGGGTGTCCTTCTCCTTCACCGCAGTCGCGCCCTTGCCGATGCGCTTGCGCAGGTAGGTAAGCTTGGCTCGGCGGACGGAGCCTTGGCGCCCGACCTCGATCTTGTCCACGCGCGGGGAGTTCACGGGGAAGACGCGCTCCACGCCCTCGCCGTAGCTGATGCGCCGGACGGTGAAGGACTCCTCCAGCCCGCGCCCGCGCCTGCCGATGACGACGCCGCTGAAAATCTGGATGCGCTCCTTGTCGCCCTCGACAACCTTCGTGTGGACCTTGACGGAGTCGCCCACGTTGAAGATCGCCTTGTCCTTGCGGAGCTGTTCGCCGTGAATTTTATCGAGTAGTGCCTGGTTCATAAATGGTTGTTTGTTACTGGTTTGTCTTGTCGTTCTTGCCGTCGAGCAAATCGGGCCGCCGTTCGCGCGTGCGCTGCTTCGCCTGTTCGCGCCGCCACTTCTCAATCTCCGCATGGTTGCCTGAGAGGAGCACGTCCGGGACGCGCATCCCGCGGAATTCCGCCGGCCGCGTGTAGTGCGGATACTCCAGCAGCCCGTGGCTGAAGGACTCATCCGTCGCGCTCTCGTCGTCGCCCAGCACGCCGGGCAGCAGACGCGTCACGCAGTCCACGATGACCATCGCCGGCAGCGCGCCGTTGGTCAGGACGTAGTCGCCGATGGACAATTCGTCATGCGCCAGCGCCGTGCGGACGCGTTCGTCGTAGCCTTCGTAGCTGCCGGAGATGAGAAGCAGATGCTCCTGTCCCGCCAGTTCGCGGGCGACGGTCTGGGTGAACTTCCGGCCGGCCGGGCCAAGCAGAATCACCCGCGTCGTCGCGGTCTTCAATTGCTCAACTGCTTCAAAGAGCGGTTCGGGCTTCAACAGCATTCCCGGTCCGCCGCCGAATGGACGGTCGTCCACCGTGCGGTGCCGGTCGTGCGTGTAGTCCCGCAGATTGTGGATGCGCAGGTCCAGCTTGCCTGCGTCGCGCGCGCGCTTGACGATGCTTTCGTCCAGCGGCCCCGCGAACATCCCCGGAAACAACGTGAGCACATCAATCTTCATGCTCGGTGTCGCGCGGTCCGGTCGCGCTCCGGCCTCCGCCGGTCAGTCTTCGATGATCTCCACGGCGCAGCGGATGCCGCGCTTGGCCGCGCCCACCTGCGTCAGCGAGCGGATGGCCTGAATGGTCGCGCCCTGCTTGCCGATGATTTTGCCCACATCGGTCGGGTGCAGGCGCAGTTCGAACAGTGTCTGTCCACCCTGCTCGACCGGCGTGACCGTCACCGCGTCGGGCCGGTCCACGAGGCCCTTCACGACGTATTCGAGGAAGGCCTGCATGGCGGAATTACTTGGCGGCGGCAACGGCAGCGGCGGCGCGACGCGCCTTCCGCATGAAGCTCGCCACGGTGTCGCTGGGCTGCGCGCCCTTGCTGACCCAGTAATCGGCGCGTTCGAGGTTCAGCTTGAAGTTGTCGTCCTTCTTGCCCGGC
>Ga0172367_10005314_pt1 | contig 15619 bp, 8 predicted proteins | sample Lak10m_FD_114542 | JGI IMG/M metagenome (GOLD analysis project Ga0172367, IMG submission 114542) | Freshwater microbial communities from Kabuno Bay, South-Kivu, Congo - kab_022012_10m | ecosystem: Environmental > Aquatic > Freshwater > Lake | place: Democratic Republic of the Congo: South-Kivu... | reverse complement strand
CCTCTTCCCCCTCAACCCAACGGCTTCGGCCCCCTCGCCCCTCGCGCCCCGCACTTCCCCGCAAAGGCGAAACGGGTCGTTCACTTTTTCCTCAACGGTGGGCCTTCCCACATCGATACCTTCGACCCCAAACCCGCCCTCGTTCGCTTCGCCGGCAAACCCTTACCCTCCGGTCACCTCCCCACCGAACGTCGCACCGGCGGCGCATTCCCCTCTCCGTTCAAGTTCAAACATTACGGCCAAAGCGGTATCGAAGTCAGTGATCTCTTCCAGCGCACCGCCGCTCACATCGACTCGATCGCCGTCGTTCGCTCCATGCGCGCCAACCTCCCCAATCACGAGCCGTCCTTACTTCTCATGAACTGCGGCGACTCCATCCAGAGTCGGCCCAGTGTCGGCTCCTGGATCACCTACGGCCTCGGATCCGAGAACCAAAATCTGCCCGGGTTCGTCGTGCTCTGCCCCAAAGGATTGCCCGTCAAAGAGCACGAGAACTGGCAGTCCGGTTTCCTTCCCGGTGCCTTCCAGGGGACGTTCATTGATACGCAACACACCGCCATCGATCGACTCATCGAAAACATTCGCAACCCCCACGCGCCCGCCGCTCAACAGCGTCGTCAACTCGATCTGCTCCAGTCTCTCAACCGCGAGAACCAACGTCGCACCGGTCCCGATCCCTACCTCGAATCCCGAATCGAATCGTTCGAGCTCGCGTTTCGAATGCAGATCGAAGCCTCCGAAGCCTTCGATCTGAGCCGCGAACCCTCCTCCATCCGCCAACTTTACGGCGACACGCTGCACGGAAATCAAACTCTGATCGCGCGTCGCCTGCTCGAACGGGGGGTGCGCTATATCCAGCTCTGGCATGGGGCCGGCCAACCCTGGGATAGTCACGGAAATCTCGAGGCCGACCACCGAAAGCTCGCCCTCGAAATCGACCAACCCATCGCCGCCCTCCTCTCCGATCTCAAACAGCGCGGCCTCTTCGACGACACCCTGGTGCTCTGGGGCGGCGAGTTCGGCCGTACGCCCACAACCGAAGGCTCCAATGGCCGCGATCATAATCCTTACGGGTTCTCGATGTGGCTCGCCGGGGGCGGTATCAAAGGGGGCACCGTGCACGGAAGTACCGACGAATTCGGCTTCCAGGCCGTCGACAGCCCCGTCCACGTTCACGATCTCCACGCCACACTGCTCCACCAGCTCGGGTTCGATCACGAAAAGCTCACTTACCGCTACGCCGGTCGCGACTTCCGACTCACCGACGTCCACGGCCATGTCGTCCGGAACTTACTCGCCTAACCCAAGATCGCTCGTTCATCACAAACCCAGCACGTCCTCTAAAATCCAACACCCAAACGCCCGCACCGCGCGACACGAGGGTTGACAAGGCCTGCATGGGATGAGAGAACGCACCTACACTCCTCCTCATCCTTGTGGGCAAGTTGGGCTTGTGCCTGCCTGCGATCCGCACCTCACCCGTGAGGTCCGCTGGGTCCTGGTTAACGCCAGCTCAACCCGCATTGCCGGGGGAAACATCTCAAACCCACAGCTCAACAACCTCATGAAACTCCCATCCCTAGCATCCCGATCCTCCCTGCTGCTCACAGCTCTCGCCGCATTCGCCTTCACCCAGTTCTCCCCAGTTCAGGCGGCCGACGAGAAGGCCGCACCCGTCGCGGGCACCTACTCCTGGACCTCCCCCGGCCGCAACGGCGGCCCCGAACGTAAGAGCACGCTCAAGATCAAACAGGAAGGCGACAAGATCACCGGCAACATCAGCTCCCCGGGCCGCGACGGAGCAGCCGTCGAGACCCCCATCGCCGATGCTAAACTCACCGGCAGCGATCTCACGTTCAAGGTCACACGCGAGTTCAACGGAAATAAGTTCGTCTCAAGCTACACCGGCAAAGTCACAGCTGAATCCATCAAGGGCAAAATGGAGTTCGAACGGAATGGCGAAAAGTCGTCCCGCGATTGGGAAGCCAAGCGCGAGGCCGAAAAGAAGTAAGCCCGCTTTCCCAAGCTCACCCGAAGACTCTCAAACACCTCCCGGGACCGCCGGCATCCTCGCCGGCCCCCGGCGATCTTCGCCCCTAATCCTTCCCCGCCCGAAGCTTCCTACCTACCGGCATTCCCGCGCCTCTCGACAACCCCTCTCTCGACCGGCATAGTCCAGCGATGCATTTCATGCTCCGCCCGCATGCCTGACGAACCCACCCCCTCTTCGAACGATTCACGGCCTGACCCCACCCCCGTTCGATGGTGGCCCGCCGTGCTGATTCTCGTCCTTACCGTCGCCGCTGCTCTCGGTCTAAGGTTCATTCCTCATCTCTCCCAGCAGCACCTCAACATCCGGGTCGCCCAGCTTCTCGCGATCAGCCTTCTGTTAGGGCTCATCTGGCTGCTCGGCCTTTCTCGATTGCCCTGGCGGATTAGGTTGCAGTCGCTCGCTGCCCTGCTCGGTCTCCTCGGCGGCACCGCAGCCCTATTCCGCATCCACGGGGTCACCGGAGATCTCATCCCAATTCTCGAACCTCGCTGGGCCAAGCGTCAATTTAACGAACCCACTCCTTCGGTTTCAAAAACCAACGCACTCACCGCGCCATCACTACCAGTCCCAGGTGCCGCCGATTTCCAGCAATTTCTCGGACCCCAGCGCAACGGCGTCGCTGCCTTCGCCAAACTCGCCACAAACTGGGTCACCCACCCTCCTACGCTGCTCTGGCGCCATCCCGTCGGTGCCGCTTGGTCCGGCTATGTGGTCGCCGGCCGACTCGCTATCACACAGGAGCAACGCGACCAATCCGAAGTCGTAGCCTGCCAGGATCTGCTCACCGGTGCTCCGGTTTGGTCGCATCCCGTGCCCGCCCGCTACTTCAACACGCTCGCAGGCGAGGGCCCGAGGGCCACCCCAACCGTCTCTTCCAATCGCGTTTTTGCCCAGGGCGCCACGGGCATGTTGCTGTGCCTCGATCTCGCCTCCGGAAAACCAATTTGGTCGCGCGACGTCTTCAAAGACGCCCAAAGTTCTATCCCGAGTTGGGGGCAATCGAGTTCACCACTCATCCTGGGGGACTGGGTGATCATCGCCGCCGGAGGGCGCAATGATCATAGCCTCATCGCTTATCGCACCTCCGATGGCTCGATCGCCTGGCACGGAGGAGACGAGGGAGATACCTACAGCTCCCCGCTCCACGCATCGCTTCTGGGAACGCCTCAGATTCTCCTCTTCGCCGGGTCGCTCACCAGTCACGACGCCACCACCGGCAAGGTGCTCTGGAAGCATCCCTGGCCCGGGGGCCACCCGCATGTCGCAACGCCGCTCGTCGTCTCCTCCTCCGATGTCGTCATCTCCAGCGGCTACGGCACCGGCAGCGCCCGCGTCCGCGTTGCCCGTGATACAAACGGGACATGGTCCGCAAAACAGGTCTGGCGCTCAAACCGACTCAAAGCCAAGTTCACCAATCTGGTGGTTCTCGATGGGTTCCTCTACGGCCTGGATGATGGGATCATGGCCTGCCTCGATCTCGGGACCGGTGAGCTGAAATGGAAAGATGGAAAGTACGGTCACGGCCAAGTCCTGCTTTGCGGTTCTCTCCTGCTCGTCATGGCCGAGTCCGGCGAAGTCGTCCTCCTCGACCCTAAACCCGATCAGCTCCACGAGCTCTCTCGCTTCACCGCGCTCACCGGAAAAACCTGGAACCCACCCGCCCTCGCCGGGGAGCTGATCGTGACCCGCAACGACAAAGAGGCCGCTTGCTTCCGGCTCCCCGTGCTTCCGTAGTTCCAATGGGCCTTCTGAATACCAATGTTCTCTTCGCTTCGCTCATCTGGGGGTCGATCGGCGTTGGTTACTTCATCTACGGCAAAAAACGTCCCTCCGTCTATTGCTCCATCGGCGGAATCATCCTGATCGCCCTCTCCTACGTCACCCCAAGCGCGCTCTGGATGTCCATCCTCAGCATCGGTGTGCTCGCCGCAGTCCACTGGCTCATCCATCGCGATGCCTAGTCCCCTCGGAACGTTCTAACCGCCTCCTCTCCGTGAATCCTGCTCATCGTCACCACTGTAGGCCGTGTGCCCCCACACGGCGTCGGCCACTCACACGCTTCCTCTCCGCGAGTCCTGCCTCGTGTGTCGTCTGTAGGCCGTGTGCCCTCACACGGCGTCGGCCACTCACACGCCTCCCAACATCTGCCGTCGCAGTCCACCGGTTCGAACCACGTCACACCTCTCTACGGTCATGGCCCCAATGCGCGAGGTTTTATCCTCAAGTCAATCTATTCCTGGTCCTGCTTGCGGTGTTGATGGCATCGGGTTGTCTCAACCGGCTCTCGAAATCTCCCACCTCGTTCAACCTCGATTCGCAACTCCAAACCGGCGGTCCAGCGCTCCAAAAGGTCTTTTCAAACCCTCAAGCTTATCGTGCCCAAGTGTTGATCACCGAGGTGGTCCGCACACCAAACGGCAAACCCGGGCTGCGTCAGTTTCGCTTCCGCGCTGGCTCAGAATATTTCTACCCCGCCAGCAGTATCAAATTGTGCGCCGCTATCGCCGCTCTCCAGTCGCTCACCGAGCACTCCGCCCAGGCCCGTATCCCAGCCATCGACTGGCTCCACGCGCCGATTCAGATCGCTCCGCTCTTCCCCGGCGATGCCGAACAATCCAGCGATCTCTCCAACGAAGCCAACCAGAAGATCACGATCGGTCACGAGCTCCGCAAGCTCGCCATAGTCTCCGACAATCAAGCGTTCAATCGACTCTTCGATGTCGTCGGACTCGATTCGTTAAACCAACAAATGCACGATCTCGGGCTCTCCTCCGTGCGCATCCGACACCGTCTCTCAGATCCTCGCTCCATCCCTCATGGCAACGCCTCCGCCGCAGTGCGTATCCTTCCCTTGGGCCTCCCACCCGTCTCGATCCCCGCCCGTCTTGGCTCCTTCTCCGACACCAACTCCGCTCCTGGACTGCTCATTGGCGAAGGTTTTATGCGGGCCAAGACTCGCCTCAATGGCCCCACCGATTTCTCGACACGCAACGGGATCTCGCTCGACGATTTGCAGACGCTGCTCATTCTCCTCGCACGCCCCGACATCCTGCCGGCCCACCAGCCAAGACTGCAATTACACCCGACTTATCGAACGTTTCTCCTCGAAGCCCTCACCATGTATCCTCACGAATCGACCAACCCGCGTTACATCCAAGCCGAGTTTCCAGACGATTACTCCAAATTCCTACTCCCTGGGGTGCGCCGCGTCTTTCCCTCTTCCTCACCTCAAGAGCGCATTCAAATCACGGGCAAAATCGGCCGCGCCTACGGGTTCTCCACCGAGAACGCTTGGCTCAGAAATCCTTCAAATGGCCGCGAGGTCTTCGTCGCCGCCACCCTCTACACCAATTCCGACGGCATCCTCAACGACGATCGCTACGACTACGAATCCGTCGCCGACCCGTTCTTCGCCGACCTCGGAGAACTCGTGGCCCGCACTTGGCTCTCCACGGCCCCAACCTCTCGGTAGAATCGATGGGGAGGCTCTGCTGACCATCCTATGGGTCGTATTCCCTCGACCTATAGCTGACTCACGAGGATCTTGGTTGCGACTGGTGACACGCTCCGCAGGGCTCCACTCACCGCCCGCTGAAGTTGTGAATACGATCTCGGACGAAACTCTTAGCGTTACCCAGTGGATTCACAAGCAAAGCACAGGTTGCACACTCGAATCTCAGATGATACTTCTTGTCAACCTCTGGGACCTTACCAGCTCCAGCTTACGTGAGGACGAAGGCTCGTTAGGCTAATGACTCTCGGTCGTGAACCCGAACGATCCTCGCAAAGGCCATGAGATTCCAACGCCCAACGCCTATATGTGTCCACCATCCGGAACTCTGGGTGGCGGTCTGGCTTCTCTGGTTGCTAGTTGTACGCGGTCCTGCAGCCGCGTCCGCGCCGATGACCCGTTACAGCGTGCAGCAGTGGACGCGCGACGACGGGTTACCTGACAACGCAGTAGAACGTTTGTTGAGGACTCGCGACGGTTGGCTGTGGCTCGGCACACGCACAGGATTGGCGCGTTTCGATGGGCTCAAGTTCACAAATTACGACGAACGAACGCCGGGATTCACCAGTGATGCGATCCTGGACCTCGCGGAGGACTCGGAAGGGAGCATATGGATAGCCACGAAAAGAGGGCTGTACCGCAAACAGGGTAGCCACTTCACGAAGTTCACTCCCAGTTCTGGTCTACTGCATGAGCAAGTAAACCATATCCTTCCTTCGAGGGATGGCAGCGTGTGGCTCGCCACGCTTAGAGGAATCAACCGCTTCAAGTCCGGGAGTTTTGCTGGCTTTCCGTTCACCGACTCTACTCATGGATTGGACTTGATTACCAACCCACCCCATGACGTGATCACCCTCGCGGAGACTGATGCGGAGGGATATTGGGTTGGGTCGCAATGCGGTCTCTATCGTCTCACCCCACGCACCACCAACTATACCCTCATTTGGCGAGCGCCACCACGGTCCAGCAACTCGGTGAACCTCGATGTGCAGAGGATCGTTAAGGATCGCCTTGGGACGCTTTGGTTAGGTGCGGAGGATGGGGTGTATCGGCACGAGTCCAACAGGTATCATCTTCTCCCATTCCCCGTAGGATTCGGGGACCTTCGATTGCGACAACTTCGGGTGGATACGGACGGCAGCGTGTGGGCCGTTAGGGGCGGAGAGTTGTTCCGAATCACCAACAACATCATACGACCGTTCGATGGCGGGTTTGCCCTCGCCGATAACTATGTTACCGACGTGCTGCCCGACGATGGCGGCATGGGGCTATGGGTCGCTACTCGGTATGGAGGCCTCCATCGTTTGCTTCCAACGCCACTCCGGATGTTCACTACCAAGGACGGTTTGAGTCACAATGCTGTGATGTCCGTCAGCCCCGAGTCCGGAGGTGGCCTTTGGGTGGCAACTCAGCGGGGAGTGTCTCGAATGAGAGAGGACCGCTTCGAGTTCCCGGCTGCAGTCGTGCCATTGCGCGAGATCAATGCGCGAACCGTTTTTGAAGATCGGTCGGGTGATGTCTGGATCTCTGGATCACTCCAAGACCTGGGTTCGGTCATTTGGCTGGAGCCGCACGGTGGGGCCTACCGCCGGCTGGGCTTCGAAAACGGAGTCCTGTCGACCCGTTCCATCCAGGAGGATCGCGAGGGACGACTTTGGATCGGAGGCATCATTGGTTTGGGCTGTCTCGCCACAAACTACCTGGCTGGGGATACAAACCTCATCACTAAGGGCGATTGGCTCGGAACCTATGTCCATCGGAAACGGTCGGACCGTTGGATGCTCGACCCCAACGGGCTCCGCCATTTTGCTGGTCGTTTCGCGATTGTTTACAGCGGTGGTCAGTGGAGCCCCGTCGGTGGCGACCTTGCGTTCCGACCGCTCTCTGAACTGCCTCCTGATTACCATGCCCAAGCCCCGCTCCCGGTGCCGAATCAGTGGACGCATTTCGATTTCCGCGCGTTCCAAAACACACACGATGGAGCATTGTGGATTGGAGGATGGGGAGGTGGCTTAACTCGCTTGAGTGAGGGTCGAGTGACCACCTTCACCACCCGCCACGATTTAGCCTTCGATCAAATCCATTGTCTCCATGAGGATTCACAAGGGTTGCTCTGGGTCGGGACGAGCAAGGGTCTGACCCGTATCGATCTCCAAGCCCACCGAGGACGGCGGGTGCCCATTGACCCTTCTCCAGTCGCTAATTATCCCCCCTCGATGATTGATTGGAATGTGTTTACGTTCACACGCTCGCATGGGCTACCCGACGACGCGGCATACCAAGTGATCGAAGATGAAGCGGGAAATCTTTGGGTTGGCTGTGGCGAGGGGATTTACCGAGTCGCCCGTTCGGATCTTGATGCAGTAGCAACTGGTCGCGCGAAGACGCTCGATTGCTTCCTTCTCGATAGCAGTAATGGACTCCTCGCTGGGCAAACCACAAGCGGCTATCAACCGAGCGCTGGTCGCACGAAGGATGGTCGGTTATGGTTCGCCACGCCGCGCGGATTGGCCGCCATCACGCCAACCACCGTGCTCCGCCCTTCTTCACCGCCGCAAGTCTTCATGGAATCACTTCGAGCGGGGAACCTCGTGTTGTCCTTGTTGGATGCACCTAATGGGGCACACACTCCCCTCAATTCTCCCCTCAATTCTATTGACAATCCTACCGTCCCCCTGCGCGCTCACAGCACAACCACCTCCAAGTCGTCAATTCCGGGACAAGATCTCCACCAGAGGACACTTCGGCTTCCACCCGGTGCTGGCCGTTCAATCGAACTTGGGTTTACAGCGGTAGACTTCACTGCACCGAAGCGCGTCAACTTCCGCTACCGCCTTTATGGCCACGACAACGATTGGGTGGAGTCCGGCTCCCGCCGTGCCGCCTACTTTACTAACCTCAAGCCGGGCTCGTACGAGTTTCGGGTTCAAGCTGCTGGACGTGACCATCGATGGGTGGAGCCTGGGGTCCTCCTAGGCTTTGCGGTGGCGCCATACTTCTGGGAGACTGGCTGGTTCCGTTTGAGCGCAATGTCCTCCGTTCTGTTGGGGGGCGTGGGCTACCTGCGTTGGCGTCTCGCAAGAGTGCGCCGACTGGAACGCGCAGAGGCCGCAGCAAGGTTGTCCGAGCAGCGCGAGCTCCTAGCTCGGGATCTCCACGATGACCTCGGATCCAAGCTGGCGCAGATCTCTCTGCTGGGGCATGCGGCGAAGGGCGATCCCGCCCATGCGATGCGAATGGCCGACTTGGCTCGCGAGGCGGCTTCCAACTTGGATGGCTACGTGTGGATCGTCCATCCTGAGCGAGACTCCTTAGAGCACCTAGCGGCGTATCTAGGGGAGGTGGCACGTGAGTTTCTTACCCCAACCGGACTCGAACTAGAGTTAGACTATGCAGTAAAGCTACCTCATTGTCCCATCTCCGGGTCCATTCGAAAAGCCGTCCTATTCGCCGTTCAGGAAGCCTTGCACAACGTTGTGAAACACGCTTCCGCAAACCGATTGCGACTGGCATTGGAAGTCGGGACCCATGATTTCATCGTTACGGTGGAGGATGATGGTTGTGGTTTTACCACTGTCCCGGAGGACGAGAGGAACGGGCCCATGACCCGATGTGCTCCGCAAGGACACGGTCTGGAGAACATGCACCGCCGCCTCGCCGATGTCGGGGGTCGATGCGAGATTCACGCGTGGGTCGGTGGCGGTACGCAAGTGCGGTTGATATTACCCTTCAGTACGCCTCCGTCGTAGTGCCTGTTGTCGCCGAGACGGGCACTCTCTCCTGGAAGCCATGTCAACCCACGCACAGAACGTAATGTCGATCAAAGTGGCGATCGTCGAGGACGACCGGGCCACGCGCGAAATGCTCTCCGTTCTGCTGCAAGGCAGCCCTGGGTTTTGTTGCGTGGCTTCATGCGAATCCGCCGAGTGCGCCGTACGGGAGGTTCTGCGCACATCCCCCGATGTCGCCCTCATCGATCTCGAGTTGCCAGGAAAGTCGGGGACTGAGTGTATCCGCTTGCTGCGGAGGCGGCTACAGACCAAACCTCATCGAACCTGTTATCTCGTGCTCACAAACTTCGATGACCCCGAGAACGTTTTTCGCGCTATCCAAGCCGGGGCGCATGGTTATCTGACGAAGCGCACCCCACCCTCCGCGATCCTAGAGGCGATTCGCGATGTCCACGAGGGAGGTGCTCCCATGACACCCCATGTTGCGAGGCGCGTGCTCCAATCCCTGCACGATCCCATCGGCGCGCCACCGCCCGGAATGCTCACCACTCGAGAGCGCGAGGTCCTGACTCTTGCCGCTAAAGGCATGACCTATCAGAGGATCGCCGACACATTGGGCACCGCGCATGGAACGATTCGAAAGCATTTCCACAACCTGTACGAGAAACTACACGTCCACTCGCTCGGGGACGCTCTCCGCCGCACAGGAATCAGAAACGAGCCGACCGAAGGGGGGGGCTGAAATACCCGTCGTGCGTGCTGGGTATGCCGGAGTCGTATTCCCAAGCTTCGCGCTGAGGAGGATAGTGGGTCCAACCAATGGACGCCCACGAACAGCCGGATGAGGCCAAAGCACGGTTTAGCACTACTCGATGGAGCATGGTGCTGGCGGCTAGTGAAGAAGAGTCACCACAGTCGCGGGCAGCGTTCGAACAGCTGTGTAGGATCTATTGGTACCCGCTCTATGCCTTCGCCCGCAGAAAGGGCGCGTCCCCGCACGATGCTGAAGACTTGGTCCAAGGTTTCTTCGCCCGGCTTGTGGAAAATCACGGATTCGCGAGGGCAGATCCGTGCCAGGGCAGGTTTCGCAGCTTTCTAATCGGGTGCTTCGAACGACACCGGATCGATGGGTTTCGCCGCGAGAATGCGATCAAGCGTGGAAGTGGAACAGAACTCTTGTCGATTGATGAAGTGGCTGCTGAGTCAGCATTCGGCGCCTCGCTACAACCGGACGTCGCCATTGAAGCAATGTTCGACCGAGAATGGGCCACCGTGGTGCTTGAACGAGCATTTAATCAGCTCATGGAGGAGTGGACCAGCAAGGGAAAAGGGCTCCTCTTCCATGCGATCGTACCCTGGTTACAACACTCCAGCCCTCCCCCATACGAGGGACTGGCAAACTCTCTCGGTAGGTCTGTCGACTCCCTGAAAGTGGAAGTCCACCGGATGCGGGCTCGTTACCGGGAGATCACGCGTGCCCAGGTGCGTGATACGGTGAAGGAGAACGCGGACGTCGATCAGGAACTTCGTTACCTGATTGAGATCCTTGCGAGGTAACAAGCATGGAGACAGAGCCAGCGAAGTGCGACCAGTGTTCGGGACCCCTCCAGCAACACGTGCTGAACGGTTACTGCCCGAAGTGCATCGCTGCCTCGCTCCTTGCTGATCTGCAGCTAACCGAGGACGCAATAGATCAGGAATCCCCCCCATCCTCGGAGCCGACGGGTGAGGGAGACGGTTGCGACGTGAGCCTTGAAGCGAGTCGCTTCGAGGCTTTCCAAATCCAAGGAGAGATTGGCGAAGGGGGCATGGGGCGGGTGTTCGAAGCCTTGGACACGCAGTTAAACCGAATCGTCGCGATCAAACGGCTCAAACCCAAACGTGAGACCAACCAGGAAGCACGCGCAAGATTCCGAACCGAGGCACGCATCGCAAGCCGGCTCGAACACCCCGGGATCGTTCCCATTTACTCGGTAGGACGCGATGAGGAGGGTCGCTTCTTCTACACCATGAGGCGGATAAGAGGGGTGACCCTCGCGGCCATTATCGAGGGCCTCCGACGCGGGGCTCCCGAGACCCTGAGTTATTGGTCTCTTTCTCGACTGCTGGTCGCGTTCGAGAAGATCTGCGAGGCGGTTGCCTACGCACACTCCCAGCGCGTCATTCACCGTGATCTCAAACCCGCAAACATCATGATCGGTGAGTTCGGAGAGGTGATCGTGATGGACTGGGGCTTAGCGAAGGAAATGGGGTCGGACGGCACTTCGCATGGTGAACATCCTGGAGCAGCCAGCCGGGAAGATGCGGAGGTAAACATCGATGCTAAGCTCACGTCGGCGGACACGGTGATGGGTTCCTTCGGATTTATGGCACCGGAGCAGGCAGCTGGATTGTCCCAAAAAACAGACGAGCGCACAGACGTTTTCGCCCTTGGAGCCATCCTCTATTGTTTGTTGACGCTACGCCCACCAATTCTCGGCAAGGATACTCGACTCACGCTCAAGCGCACCCAGGAAAATGACATCCGACCGCCCTCGGATTACAACCCACAAGGTTGGTTCGCCGACCGTCGCATTCATGGATTGATCCTGGCCCATTGTCCTGATCGACGAGTGCCCTTAGCCCTTTCGGAGGTGTGCATGAGGGCGTTGGCGAGGTTTCCGCAGGACCGTTACCAGACAGTCGGCGAACTCCGTAGCGAAGTGACCGAGTATCAGGCGGGTCGAGTCACAGTGGCCGAGCGGGCGGGTTTGAACCGCCTCCTGCGGCTCTGGGTACGGCGCCATCGAGCCATCAGCGCCTTTGTCGTGGTGTTGGCGTTTCTGGTGGGAGGGTTTACATGGAAACTCGGATACACAGTTACAGAACTCCGCCGCACCGCGCCCGCGTTTTATTCGCTCGCCCAATCCTTGCTGGCCGAGGTTCGGATGGAAGAAGCGCTGCAAAAAGTGGAGTACGCGCTGACTTTGGATCGGCACAGCCCGGAATACCTCTTGATGCGCGCTCAGCTCCTTCAATCCCAACTTCGAATTCGGGACGCGCGGGATACTTTTGCCCAAGTGCTGCGGCATCAACCGCAAAACGAGAGCGCCCGTGAGAATCTGGGCCTCTGCAATGAACTTCTCGAGTCGAGCTCCAGGACAGGAGCTCTGTCCCCCGCAGAACTGATGAGAGTCTACGAGGCGTTGCTGCAGCAAAAGCGTGGTTCGGAAGCGCTCGCGTTGGCACCGAAGCTGTCAGGAACAAAGGACGCTGCACTCCGCCTGTGGCGCGTCAAGCTGGAGCGCGCAGGAATCCAAGGTAAGTTGACGAGGAACACCGACGTCACTCTGAACCTCAGCATTCCCGCAAGCTCCGCCAAGGACTTCGCGCCACTCACGGGTATGCCCCTCCGCCGCCTCGATTTCGAAAAACACCCCGAGCTCACGGATATTCGATTCGTGAAAGGGATGCCGCTGGAATCACTGAGTCTCAACTCGTCTGGCGTCAAGGACTTGAGCCCACTGATCGGCTCCAAACTGCGCGATCTTAACATTGGATTCACCGCCGTCCGAAGCCTCGCGCCCCTATCAAAGATCCCGACGCTTCGGGTTTTGGCGTTGAATAACACGGGCATTGCGGATCTTGCACCCCTCCGTGACTTGCAACTGAGCTTGCTCTCCATCGGTTCAACGCGCGTCGCCACACTCACAGATCTCGCGGGTATACCCTTGACCACTTTGTACATCGGCCACACCAGAATTACCAACCTCAACCCCGTGGTCAGAATGCCACTCCAGAGACTCGAAATGAACCACACGGAGATTGCTGACATCAGCCCTCTGCGGGGACTCCCTCTTCGCCATTTATACCTAAATGATTGCCATATGCTAACGGACTTAACTCCACTGGCAACCTGTCGCACCTTGGAAACGCTTACTCTGCCGCCACGGCACGGGGACATTGAATTCCTGCGGTCGTTTCCAGCGCTGAAAGCCATCGGCTACGGTGGGGTTCAACTTCCGGTTGCGGAGTTCTGGCGCGCTCAGGGCGCCAGGAAAGGGAACAAAACATAAATAACTGTGTTACCTCCGTCTACTGACTCCGTGAGTATCTAGGTAAGAACCTACAACCCCAACCCAAACCGACGAACAGATGAATCCACGTTCGAACATAGCTCCGCTAAATCTAACAAACTGAAGTTCGCCCCCTGCAGATGCCTCGCTTCGCTATTGACACTGTGCATTCCATGCTCACCGGAACCTTCATCCTCAGACGGGTTGTCCTCGCGTGTTGGTTCGGCACGCTGGCGGTTTTCGATGCTACGGCTGCTTCGAATTCCATCACCGCAACGCTCCTCCGAACCTTTGGCTTTCTCGACCGGGCGGGTGAGACTCCCCAAGCACCATTGCTGAAGGCCCCGGACGGGGCCATTTACGGCACCACTACCGCAGGCGGCAAATGGAATGCTGGCGTAGCGTTTCGAATCTCCCCCGCCCCCCAGAGCGAATATCAGGTTATTCATCATTTTGGTGAGTTGACACCCGTTAACTCGCAACCGGCGGGGCCGCTGTTGCTCGGTCCCAAGGGGCATTTGATCGGTTGCACCACGTCTGGAGGAAAACATTCGGGAGGCAGCATGTTTAGTTTGGGAATCGATGGGAGATCGTTTCGGGTCCTTCGAGATTTCGGCGCATTTCCTAGCGATGGTTTGGAGCCAACGGGCGCGCTGCTTATAGCCTCGGATGGGTTCATATACGGTGTCACGAGAAGTGGAGGATCGTTAGGACTCGGAACCCTTTACAGAATAAAGGAGGATGGCACAGGCTACTCACAGCTCAGTCGGTTTGGAGGTGCTGATCTTCAAACGCTCGCTAGGCCTTCTACCGGCCTGCTACAAGGTCCAAATGGTCTTTTCTACGGTGCGGCGACGGAAGGAGGATCCGGGGAACGCGGGGGCGTGTTTACGTTCGACCCGGCCACGAGCATGACTCTTACCCTCTTCTCATTCCAGGGACCAGACTCTCCCAGAGTGCCAGTTGCGCTCGTCGGGGGATCGGATGGATGGATCTACGGGGCTACCGGGTTTGGTGGGGCGAATGGTTCTGGCGCCGTCTGGCGAATGCGTTACGATGGTCTCGGGTTTTCCACCATCCTTCATCTCCCAAAGAAAACCTCAAAGGCTTGGTTGCCCGGGATCTCGGGACTCGTGCAGGGTTCGAACGGACTTCTGGTTGGATCAGTGGATGATGGCGGTTCTGGGTATTTGTTTCAAATCAACCAGAAGGACCTCGTCTTCCGTGAACTCCACAGGTTCTCCCTCACGGACGGTTCGACTCCCATGGTTGGGCTTTCAACGGGGCCAGAGGGCTGGGTGTATGGTACGACGTTGGAAGCGGGAAATGGATTCGAAGGCACCTTGTTTCGCGTGCATCCCGGCGAAGCGAACTTCTCGACTGTTCATCACTTTCACAGATTCGGTGGCGATGTTTCTGGCAGGGATGCTCAGGTCGTAGAGTATGAGAATGGCCTATATGGGGTGTCCACGTCGGGTGGAGCGTTTTCCGGCGGCGGCATTTTCCGAATGGCCCTTGACGGATCTGGCTATGCGATTCTCCATTCCTTCAGTCGAAGTTGGGGACCAGGCCCTTACTCCGCTAAACTCATCAAGGGGCTCAATGGAGATCTCTACAGCATCGTCGACGCCCGCCTCACTGCGGACGCAGCGAGCGCAGCGCAGATATTCAGGATCAAACCAGATAGGAGCGGCTTCGCCCTAATCTATGAACTTCGGAATGTGAGCGATGTCAGCTCGCTCCTTTACGCGAGCGATCATCGGCTCTACTCGATTCTGTCGATTAGAGCTGACGACAGCGTTCCACCAGGCCCGGTCGAGTCCTCATCATTTCTGGTCCGTCTAGACCCTAACGGGGGAAAGGTCGAGTACCTGGCTCGGCTTGGGGGACTCAGACCTCGGGGCGACGCCCAGGCGTCCGATATTTCTGAAGGAACCGACGGACGTCTCTACTGCGCGATTCGCACCGCGAACTCCTCCTCCGGGAGCTATGTGTTTTCCATCAATAAGGACGGCTCAGGCTTTCGAACTCTGGCTGAGCTTCCAATGGAGGGCGGAGCGAATCCCTCGGCGGTCATGCAACTTACGGAATCATTCGACGGGTCGCTTTACGGTGCTGGTGAACGAACCCTCTATCGAGTGTGGGGCAACGGAAGCGGGTTTGTGCCTATCCGAGACGATTTCGCTGTAATCGGCCGAGTCGTGGAGGGCAGAGAAGGATTTCTCTACGGCATCCGCCGTGTTTTCGATGGTATTGAATATTTTCGCGT